>Ga0265295_1000490_pt1 | contig 79543 bp, 69 predicted proteins | sample Munlansysbiofilm_FD_192503 | JGI IMG/M metagenome (GOLD analysis project Ga0265295, IMG submission 192503) | Leachate microbial communities from a municipal landfill in Southern Ontario, Canada - Methane capture system biofilm | ecosystem: Engineered > Solid waste > Landfill > Unclassified ... | reverse complement strand
GCTAAAGAATTTGTTAAAACTCCCTGCCTTTAGGGGGTTACTAATAAATAAATGGGCCGACGAAGTATTTTGGCGTTTCATCGGACGGCTGAATTGTTTTAATTTATCTAGGGCGCTGATCATGGCGTCTGGGTTCCTCGTAGTCATTGCACTACTCGCATCAGCCAAATATTCTCTTTGGCGGCTAATAGCCATTTGAATCATGGCGGCGATAATCGGCGTAAGTATTAGAGCAACTACGCCTAATACCATTGCGACTGGCGATTTATTATCGTTATCGTCGCTATAAAATAGCCCTCGTAAAGCTATGTCAGTAATCAGTCCAATAGCACTAACTAGCCCAAAGACTATTGTGCTAAGCCTGATGTCATAATTTTTGATGTGCCCCATTTCGTGAGCCATAACTGCTTCAAGTTCGTTGTCTTCCATAATATCCAAGAGGCCAGACGTCGCTGCTACGATTGCATGATTCGGATCTCGTCCGGTTGCAAAAGCGTTGGGCGCTGGATCATCAATTATATAAACTTTTGGCATCGGCATTCCGTTAGTAATTGAAAGATTTTCAACTGTGCGATAAAGGCGCGGATTATCGCGTTTTTTAATTTGGCGTGCGCCAGTCATCGCAACCACTGCGCCGGAGGCTAAATAATACTGCAATAAAGTATACAGGAGTCCGCCAAAGATAAAGTGATAGACTATACTAGTATTGCTATACATATAGCCAACAACCCAACCAATTGCGCTTATAAGGCCCACAAATAGCGCCATCATAATCATAGTATTACGCTTGTTTTCAGCGATAGCCTTATACATAATTCAAATCGACCAATCTAAAATTTAACTTCAGTTGGCTTTTCAGCAAGCTTTTGCTCAGACTCTTCTAATTGGTAGAAATCACGATTTTTAAAATTGAAAATGCCTGCAATTAAGTTGCTTGGGAAGGTTTGGATTTTGGTATTTAAGTCCCTAACACCAGCGTTATAAAATCGCCTTGATGCCTGAATTTTATCCTCGGTATCGACAAGCTCTTGTTGAAGTTCGATAAAGTTCTGGTTAGCTTTTAGATCTGGGTAAGCTTCTGCTACTGCGAACAAGCTCTTTAAAGCGCCTTCAAATTGGTTTTCAGCTGCAGCAGTCTCTTTGACGCCTTTTGCTTTCATGGCGCTAGTACGAGCTTCTGTCACTTCTGCAAAAACACCTTTTTCATGTTTTGCATAGCCTTTAACAGTCTCTACCAAGTTAGGGATTAGGTCTAATCGCCTCTTTAGCTGAACAGTGATGTCACTCCAAGCTTCGTCAACTCTCAATTTCAGTGTGATTAAAGCGTTGTACGTAGCCCACAAAAAAATAATTAAAACCGCTACTACTGCCAAAATTATCCATACGACTTCCATATATCCTCCTTAAAGATTATGTCTTATCTTACTTATTATTATATCAAATATTCTAGATAAAATAGTGATAATAGTTATAAAGTCGCCCTAAGAAAAATAAGATAATCTCCTTTCGGAGACTATCTTATTTTGGTACGAGGAGTGGGACTCGGTCACCTTTTCGGCGACCCCGCCTCAACATATTTAAAGCATAGCTTTGAATATGTTTCCGGCCTTGCGGACTGCCATCCGAGGCAGTCCTCACCCACAAGGCCTCCTTGTGGGTTCAAATCAAGCGTCAAACCAAAATAAAATAATCTCCTTTCGGAGACTATCTTATTTTGGTACGAGGAGTGGGACTCGAACCCACAAGGCCGCTTTGGCCAAGAGATTTTAAGTCTCTCGTGTATACCATTCCACCATCCTCGCATTTTGTTAATGAAGGCACTACTTCACATAAAGCTTCGTAGTGTCATTCTCCATAGCCCCAACGGGGTGACGGAGAATGGAGGCACGTATGGGAGTTGCACCCATCTACGCGGTTTTGCAGACCGCTGCGTAACTGCTCCGCCAACGCGCCACCGCTAACGATTATTATATCAAGATAAAAATAACCGTGCCAATTATTATACTACGAAACTTTAGTTATCATGCTCAAAAGATTTGCTTTTGAGGTGGCGCCGATATTTGAATCAATCACCTTACCGTCTTTGAAAAGCAAAAACGTAGGTAGGGCGCTAACATTCAAAAGTTGAGCTAACTCCCCTTCAGCTTGAGCGTCTAGCTTTACGACATCAGCTTTATCTTTAACTTCCTCGCTTAAATCTTCGACGAGTGGCATCATACTGCGACAAGGTGGACACCAGGGCGCCCAAACATCTACTAGTACAAGCCTATCCGATTCTAAAACTTCTTTATTAAAATTTTCTTTTGTTATTACCTTCATAAAACCCTTCTTTCTAAAACCTTCTAAAAACGTATTTTTTATTTTAACATTTTTCGACAATGGTCGTGAATGTAATAATAACAATTATCGTTGACATACACAACATATAGCGCTTATACTCAGTTTTATACACAATATATGGGGGATGTAAACTAAAATGAAAGAAACAGAACAGTCACTTTTAGGGTTGGGAGAATCAGAAAAATTACAAAAAATTTACAAAATCGGACAGGATATTCCAAAGCCTCCCGTTAAATTGGCTGAACCAAAATTGAGCGAGAACTCATGGTATATCGGCAAGACACGCTACGCCAAGCGCGACAAGTCAGGTAATCCAATTGAGACGCCAAAAGAGCTATTTTGGCGGGTCGCCTATAATGTCGCAACGACCGATCGACTGTATGGCGGTGACGAAAAAACTCATATTAAAACCGCATCCGGTTTTTATAGAATGATGGCCTCTAGAAAATTTTTACCCGGCACCCCTACGCTGTTAAATGCCGGCAAACCAAAACAGCAACTTTCGTCATGCTTCGTCTTGCCAGTTCCTGATAGCCTAGATGGTATTTTAGAGTCGGCTTCGGATATGGCCCTGATTCATAAATCTGGTGGCGGTACTGGTTTTTCATTCTCTCGTCTACGACCAAAAAATGATGTCTTGTCAACTTCAGGCGGAACTACAACAGGACCAGTTTCATTTATGCAAATGTATAACGATATTACTTCGTCTGTCCGACAAGGTGGTGTTAGGCGCGGTGCTAATATGGGTATACTACACTATAATCACCCTGACATTTTGCTGTTTGTCATATATAAATTAGATGAATTTTCTTTGACGAACTTTAATATATCAGTTACAACGGATCAAAAATTCTTTGATCAAATAAAGATTGATAAAAAATTGCTAGATAAAGACTACGAAGAGAAGTTTAATTTTGACTCATTTGTCCAAGAGGTACGCGAAGCACACCAGTCCAGAGATTTGGACTTAAAGTTAGTAAAACTTGACTCCGCTGTAGCAAAACTACACGAATGGTGCGACGAGAAAACTCCTGGTTATGGCTATCCACTTATTAATCCTAGAAATAATGAAGAAGTCGGCCGGCTCAATGCTAAAAAAGTATTTGATCTTATCACTAGGTTTGCCTGGCAGTATGGCGATCCAGGAATGATATTCATAGATAAAATTAACAATTCTCGCGCCAACCCTACCCCACAGCTAGGACAAATCGAAGCTACAAATCCATGTGGCGAGCAACCGCTCTTGCCTTATGACGCCTGCACTTTGGGTAGTATCAATTTGGCGCTATTCGTTGATAAAGGCGATTTTGACTGGGACGCTTTACGCGAGACCGTGCATGAATCAGTCCATTTTCTCGATAATGTCTTGGATATGAACGAATATCCAATTGAAAAAGTAAAGAATATGACAAGGCAGATTAGGCGTATCGGACTTGGCATTATGGGGTTTGCGGATGCACTTTTGGCTATGGGTGTTGGCTATAACACCGATGAGGGCGTTAAAATTGCCGAACAGGTTATGAAATTTATCCAGAAAGAGGCAGATATTGCTTCAGAAAAATTAGCCGAATCGAGAGGTGTTTTTCCAGCTTTTGAGGGATCAATCTATGATAAGCCGGGTGAAATTAAGCCTCGAAATGGCGCCCGCACCACAATAGCCCCAACTGGCACCATTGCGATGCTAGCTGATACATCGAGCGGTTGCGAACCACTATTTGCCTTAACTTATGCCAAAAACACTATTGAGGGTAAGAGAATTTTCCAAACCAGCCCGTATTTTGTAAAAGCCCTAAAAGACCATGGGATATATTCCGAAGAATTACTAGATAAAATCCAATCTGGCGGTGGATCAATTCAAAACATCGATTCGATACCAGATGATTTAAAGAAGGTGTTTGTAGTTGCTGGCGATATAACACCCCAGTGGCACCTAAAGATTCAAGCGGCCTTTCAGAAATATGTTGATAACGCTATTTCGAAAACGATTAACTTTTCGAACGACGCTACAATCGACGCTGTTCGCGAAGCCTATATTAAAGCTTTTGAAACAGGTTGCCGCGGGATAACAATTTATCGAGACGGCAGTCGAGAGAAACAAGTCTTGGAGGTTAAAAAAGAATCTTCATACTATGATAAGCTTGACGCCTCAAACTCATCGCAAAGCGCAGTCCAAAATCCAGAAATCACTCCAGAAACTCCATTAAAACTCCGCCCGAGACCAGAAATTCTAAATGGCAAAACCCACAGAATAGAAACTCCACTCGGTCGAGCTTTTATATCAATCAACGAAGACGATAAGGGAAATATTTTTGAAGTATTTATCAACGTCGGTAGAGCCGGTTCTGATATCACAGCTGACGCCGAGGCGCTGGGTAGATTGATATCATTAACCTTGAGGGTTCCTTCCGACTATTCACCAAATCAAGTGGCGCAGAAAGTGATATCTCAACTGAGAGGTATTGGCGGCTCGAGCTCAACCGGTTTCGGGACTAATCGTGTTAGATCATTAGCTGATGCAGTTGCAAAAACAATTGAAAAACATCAGGCTTCTAAGGTATTGGTTCAAGACGACCTAGATGAGCCTGTCGCTGAAGAAACCGAACCTCAAGCTACTATTCCGCTTTTTGAAACCGAGACAAAAAAAGGTATGGCCGATATGTGTCCTGAATGCGGATCAGCTAGTTTAAGATTCGTAGAGGGTTGCCAAAAATGCGAACTCTGCGGCTTTAGTAAATGCTAGTAATCGATACCTTTGTTCGCTAAATACTTTTCATCATAGTGATGTTTAACTTTGGTCATTTCAGTCACAATGTCGACGTATTGAATTAAATTTTCGGGAAAATCCCGACCAGTCAAACATAGGTTAGTTTTGCTATTCTTGGATTTTATTAACTTTTCAATATCGCTAGACTCCACTAGACCCTCTTTTACAGCATTGTTAATCTCGTCGCAGATAACTAAGTCGTATTCTCCAGAACTGGCACCTTCAAACGCAATTTGATAAGCATTTTTAGCTTTTTCAAGATGTTCTGCGTCGTCCGAACCAGAGCTTAAGTCGCCAGCGTTATAAAAACCGGCACCAGATTGATAAAAATTTAGTTGTTTATCATAAATTTTTGATATTTTATTGATAAATTTATGCTCACCGACTTCCCAGTCTTTAATAAATTGCACAAATAAAACCTTAAAATCACTCCCTAATGCTCTAGCCATTAGCCCCAAACTAGCGCTAGTTTTACCCTTGCCATCACCCGTAAACACGATGACGACGCTATCTTTCTTTTTGAAATCATCAAAGACCATACATTATATTATAGTCTAGTTTTATGTTATTTTACTGATAGGATTTGCCAAAAATAGCGGTAGTGCTATTATGTCTTTAGAGCCGTTATGATTGAAAAAGAAATAGACATAACAACGAATCACTGTTTTGACGATGTCGAGCTTTGTCGCCGTCATGCCAGGTTTTATGCCAAGTTAGCAGACATCGCCTTAGACCAAATTACACTTGACGAGTATGCCGAGGTTAGATTATCGCAAAATCCACAAAATACGCCATTAGTATCTGATCAAAAGTTGCTTTTCTCAATCTTGAATCCCGAACAACAGTTAGCCTTTAGGGATACTTTTGAGAATATCGATTTCGATAACTAATTAGCTTGCAACATCTAAAATATCATCAGGCACGAACAGGTGACTTTCAAATATTTCACCGTCATCCATAAATGAGTAGTTATCGCCGAAAACTCTTTGAATAACTGCCCTGCCAAAACCGTTGTGATGAAGCTCGGAAGGATCGGGGTTTATCCTATTGAATGTATCAATCGCTAAACCACCTATTTCGTAATGTATTCTAATAAGCCTTGGGCCATTAATATCACCGTGAGTTTCAACATCTTTTAAAATCTCACTAATGGCAAAATATATATCACAAGACTCTTCGCTTTTGCCTATAACAGGTTCTAGAATTTCTTTGATAGCCAGCCTAGCGACCCGAACTGGACAGTCTGTTTCACAAGATAACTCATTAAGGTCATATATTATTTCTTCGAATTTATCTTGCTCAGTTATCATTACATTCTATTTTTATGTTACTTAAGCTTTATATATTATATTCTAACCCTTTTATAAAAATATGCCAAATAATAGCCATGGTCGGGGTGATCCGACTTGAACGGACGACCTCGCAGTCCCGAACCGCGCGCGCCACAAACTGCGCTACACCCCGATATTGTTATTTTACATCAAACTCGGAAAGCGAAGTAACCCAGCTGTTTCGCGGGCTCCCGTCCACTCTCTTTTGCAGTTCGCGCAGCGTTCCCCGCCAGTGTGTTCAAACTCGTCAGCAAATTTATTAGGCTCATAATGATTTTTGTCATCGTTCCAAGTAAATTCATCGTCGATAAGCGTTTCAACGAGTTTTCTTGTTGAGCCACAAAATTGGCAAGCATATTTTGGGTAGGTAGTTGCGCTGTCCATGTTTTGATCATTGATCGTTTTTATAATTAGATCAAGTGGTATTTTCCACGAGATGTAAAATCAAGATAATTCTTATCCCGTAAAACTTGTAATTGTTGTCTTATTTTGTCCTTGACATGATTATTTTCAGGATGCAATAAAGATAACTCATGTTCATATGTATAGACGTCTTCGAGTGCGAAGTCGGGCTTTCCAATTTTCTCGACAACTCGCATCACATCAAGCAACCAGCCTTTTGCTGCTATTTCTTTTTCTTCACGCAAGAATAAAGTCTTCTGCCATTTTTCCAAAACATCTTCTACATCAGACTCTTGACCATCACGCACGTAATAGACTTTTCCGGACTCCGGAATGTTGTTAAGAAGAATGTTACAGCCCGTCCAACCGGCGCGGAGAGCAGTGTCGGCTAATGGCTTTCGTTTTTCAATAACTTCAGGAATAAAGAAGTGTTTTGGAACAACTAGAAAGTTTTTGACAGAATATGTCGCCAAGTCATAACTCAACATAAAAAAGTTCGGGTTAGTGTCTGAGCCCAAACGCTCAATCATTGTTGAATATGCCCCATCAACTATTTTTGTGCCGACATTACCATTTTTACTCTTCAATTCGTATTGCTCTTCACAATGCAGGCAATGGAAATCTGCAACAGGCCGATTATTCTCATAATGAACGACCTCTTTCTTGCCACAATTTGGGCAAAACACCGAACGGCCGACCCAATCCTCGGTCAAAATCCTGGCTCTTTGAGATAAGCTCGTGTAGCCATCTGCGAGTGTAGTGTCAAAAAACAGCTGCATAATTATTGCTTCGATTATAGCAGTTAAGCTAATTCTGTAAAAATTGAAATATAAAATCCTAGGCAAGCTAGGATTGATATATTAGTGCGGTTACGGAGTTAGGGACTTCAATACATACCAATAGAAAAACCCTAGACAAGCTAGGGCGTTTCTATTGGTGCGGGTACGGAGACTCTAACTCCGGACCTCTTCCTTGGCAAGGAAGCGCTCTAACAACTGAGCTACACCCGCATACGTCTAGAAATTATAAGGGGAAAGGGACTGAATTGCAAGATGCCTTTGGCTCCTCCCAGACATCGGCCTTCGGCCTCCTCCGCTCAATCGGTGAAAAAATATAAATACTTTTTCATCTTAATCGCTACGCCGAACTGGCCACTTCGTGGCGATCCAGTTCGTGTCTTTGGACGAAGTCCAATCAAATAAATAATCCCATTCACAAGGAATGGGGTTATTTATTTGGTGGCTCCTCCCAGACTCGAACTGGGGACACAAGGCTCTTCAAGCCTCTGCTCTACCAACTGAGCTAAAGAGCCACGCTTTGAACTATTGTATGCGAAAATAGCTCACTTTTCAAGGTATAATGGGAGTATGCAACGAATACCCCTAGCCGAAAGGATGCGACCAAAAGTCTTGGACGACGTCATAGGTCAATCTCATATATTGGGTGAGAATGGTATTTTGCGTCAGATTGTGAAAAACAAAGAGCCGGTAAGCCTAATTTTATGGGGACCTCCCGGTAGCGGCAAAACGACTTTAGCGAGAATTATAGCTAACGAGGTTGAGGCTGAGTTTATAGAATTGTCAGCTGTAACGAGCGGTAAAAAAGATATCACAAAAATTATCGAACACGCCAAACAAAATTGGAATTTAAAGATTAGAACCGTACTGTTCGTCGATGAAATTCATAGATTTAATAAAGCCCAACAAGATGCCTTCTTGCCACATGTAGAATCCGGTTTGATAACTTTAATCGGGGCGACGACCGAGAATCCGAGTTTTGAGGTTATTAGCCCACTTCTCTCTAGAATGAGGGTTTTAGTCTTGGAGCCACTCAGCAAAGACGAAATTATTAAAATCATCAAAAAAGCCATCAAATTAGAAAAGTTATCTAGCAAAATAACGCCCTCGGCAATCGATTTTATAGCCGAATTATCCTCTGGAGATGCGAGAGTTGCCTTGGGAAATCTGGAATTAGCTTTCAGCCTAAGTAAAAAAGTCACCAAAGAAACCGTCAAAACTGCGTCTCAAAAGTCGATACCGGGCTATGACAAGAACGGCGAAATGCACTACAGCGTGATTAGTGCGTTCATCAAAAGTATGCGTGGCAACAATGTTGATGCGGCACTTTATTATTTATCCAGAATGCTCGTCGCTGGTGAAGATCCAAAATTTATTGCCAGAAGGATGATTATTTTTGCAAGCGAAGACATAGGACTAGCGGGCAACGGCGCACTTGGACTAGCTCTTAACGCGTTCATGGCAGTTGAAAGAGTCGGGATGCCAGAGTCAGGTTTAATCTTAGCTCACGTAGTTAGCGCTTTAACAAAATCCCAAAAATCTCGCCAGACTACTGACGCTTTCTTTAGATCTCAAAAATTAGCCGAACAGTACCCCAACCTGCCCGTGCCGACACATCTTAGAAACGCCTCAACCAAATTATTAAAAGACTTAGGCTACGGGAAAGATTATAAATGGGAGGCCGGATTTAAACACCAAAAAGGCTTCTTGCCTAAAGAAATTGAAAACGAAAAAATATTTTAAGATTTCTGGCTGCGTTTTCGCTGATTAGAATCAAGAACTCTTTTTCTGAGTCGTAAATTCTTTGGAGTAACTTCGAGCAATTCATCATCTTCTATAAAATCAATGCATTGTTCTAAGCTGAGGTCGGTATAAGGAGTTAGTTGGACTGTTCCATCGCTTGATTTTGAACGCATATTTGTTAGGTGTTTTGCTTTGCAAACATTGATTTCTAGGTCTTCTTGACGGTTATATTGGCCGACAATCATACCGGTATACACTTCGACAGCTGGACCGACAAACAATACACCACGAGCTTCAGCGGCCTCAAGGGCATAAGGCGTAGTTGTTCCACCTTCAAAAGCTATCAACACCCCATTCCTGGTCTTTTGTATTTTTTGACCAAGTGGTCTGTAGCCATGAGGCAAGCTATTCATAATAACTGTACCCTTCGTATCAGTTAAAAGTAGGTTTCTGAGACCTATCAAGGCTCGAGTCGGCAATATATATGTCATTCGGTTCGTGCCAGAGCTAGTCTGTTCTTGCTTTACTAATTCACCACGCCTAAGACCTAATTCTTGACTAACGACACCGACAAATTCTTGAGGCACTTCTACGAATAACTCTTCGATAGGTTCTTTTTCGACTCCGTCCTCTACGATTGTAACAACCTGCGGACGTCCAACTTCAAATTCATAGCCTTCGCGTCTCATAGCCTCAATCAAAACAGATAAGTGCAGTTCTCCACGGCCAGAGACTTTAAAGCCTATTCCAGCCTCTACAACCCTAAGGCTAACATTAGTCTCGAGTTCTTTCTTTAAGCGATCGCCGATTTGGCGAGATGTGCTAAATTTTCCCTCGCGACCCTTCATCGGGCTTGTGTTCGGACCTAAATAGATGCTGATAGTGGGCGCTTCTATGTCTATTAATGGTAACGCTTCGGGCCTGTCTTTATCAGCAATCGTTTCACCGATGTGAGCTTCTGAGGCGCCGACTATAGCTACGATATCACCAGCAATAGCTTCTTCGGCCTCTTCTTTATCAAGTCCGCGATAAACAAAAATCTTTTCTATTTTAGAATTAATTTTTTCACCGTCTCGCTTGATTAATGTTATGGGCAAATTCCTCTTGGCTTTGCCGCGGTTAATGCGCCCAATGGCATATTTGCCTAGGAAAGAATCGTAATGAAGTGAAGTGATCAGCATTTGGAAAGGTTTTTGCAAGTCCACTTCTGGTGCTAGTATGTCATCTATAATTGCCTCAAAAATTGGAGTTAAGTCAGCGTGTTCGCCCGGGTTGTCTGGTAATTCTTTCCAAGATTTGCCTTCTCGTCCAATAGCATAATAGATTGGATAATAAAGTTGAGAGTCATCCACTGCTAACTCTAAAAATAAATCGGCGATTTCATCAAGCACTTCAACAATTCGTCTGGCCGGTTTATCAATCTTGTTGATCACCACGATAGGCTGTAAACCAAGCTCTAAAGCTTTAGAAAGTACGAATTTTGTTTGTGGCATTGGGCCTTCTTGGGCGTCAACAATTAATAAAACTCCGTCGGCCATATTTAAAGTACGCTCGACTTCACCGCTAAAGTCAGCGTGACCAGGAGTATCGATAATATTAATCTTGTAGTCATTATAATAAACCGCCGTTTGCTTGGCAGTTATAGTAATGCCACGCTCATGCTCTTGGTCGCCGCTATCCATGATCAAAGACTGACCCATTTCGGCCTGATTAGAACGGAAAGTATTACTCTGCTTTAAAAAGCCATCAACAATAGTAGTCTTGCCGTGATCAACATGGGCAATAATTGCAATATTTCTAATTTTTTTTGGATCTTGCATGCTAATCTATATATTATACCATAAATCTTAATAAAAGTAAATAATAAAACCCGACCACATAGGCCAGGTATGGATTTCTTGGTGGGCGCTGAGGGATTCGAACCCCCGACCCTCTCGGTGTAAACGAGATGCTCTAGCCAGCTGAGCTAAGCGCCCATAACTTGAATATAATAACTTAATATCATCTATGATGTCAAACACGAATTGGTGCGCGCGAGAGGACTTGAACCTCCACGTCCTTGCGAACACCAGCACCTCAAGCTGGCCTGGCTACCAATTACAGCACGCGCGCATAGAAGTTAGTATAGATTAAATTAAGGGGTTTTGTAAACAACTCTAGAGCCAGATGCCCATTCAGCTATATTGTTATACCTGTCGACTGGGCTTATAAGTTTATAGGATTTATCAAAGCTATAGGTGTTCTTGCTACTGGCGTATTGCATAGTCGATTGATATAACCCAATTGCTGGGACATCATTAAGCCACTGATTGGCAAAAGTTAGATATTTTGCGTTTCTTAGGTTAGGATCTAGCCTGTCCCGGGCAGAGACCAGCGCATCATCGGCAATTGTGTTGGAATAATTCGCTAAATTCAAACCTGAACTAGATATTTGAGAGGAGTGCCAATAAACGTACATATCCGGATCGCCACCGATATCCAATTTGTAGATTAGCACATCGTAGTTACGCGGCTGCAAAACAGTTTGGGTGAAATTCTGACCAACATCCTCTGGATCTATAACTTTGGTTTCTACAATTATACCCAAGGACCTCCATTGACCTGCCAAGGCCTTTGCCACACTTTCGAGCTCGATATTTTTTATGGTAGTAACGTTTAATTTTAATTGCTTACCATCTTTTTGTCTGGTTGACTCCTTGCCCAAGGACCAGCCAGCCTTATCCAGTGTCGTGTTGGCAAGTGTCAAGTCATGAGCAGGTTTAGCAGGTACGCTACCAGATAGTTGATCAGTTACAAATGGCAGGTATAAATCAGGGGCTTTGTTGTTAATAGACTCTTTTATCGATTGAGTATTTGTGCCAATTTGGAGGGCTTTACGCACATTCTTGTCAGATAGTGCGGGGCTATTCATATTCAAAATAGCATAAACACCACTGTTGATTGGTTGGCTTTGCACGCTGTATTTACTTGATTTAATATCTTTGGATTCAATCGAACTAAAGCCAGTAGCCGCATTAATCTCACCCTTTGCTAAAGCGCTAACAATAGACTGCGAGTCTTTATAGGCGTGTAACTGAAAACTAGCTAGATTGACCTTACCCCCATAATAATCTTCATTTCTAGACATATAGACCATTTTCTCGTCAGGTTTTTCGGCAGATTTTTGGATAAACTTAAACTTAAATGGTCCACTACCAATCGGGTTTTGACTAAAATTAGACTCTCTCATCTCGGACGGTTTTAGCTCAGATAAAATATGAGCTGGTAGTACAGGAAAATTTAATGCATGCCTGAAAGGCGCGTAGACCTCTTTTAGCGTAAATTCAATATTGTAATCATCAATTACCTTTACGGAGATATTGCTCCAACCAGTTATAGAAGAGTGAGTGCTTTCATCTTTCATTAAATCGATCGTATAGGCTATATCCTTTGTGGTTAGCTTTTTACCATCGTGCCATAACGCATCTTGGCGGATGGATACTTTATAGATTTTGCCAGTTGAATCAATAGTTAGATTATTAGCCAAGTCGTAATTCAAATGACCAGAAGAATCGTAATTTAATATTCTAGAAAACATTAAATAGTCAGCCGATTTTTCAGCCTGAGTGACGGCGAAGATAGGGTTTAGGGTTTCGATCGGACCGAGAACAGCCTCGACGTAAGAGCCGTTCAAGGCGGGCGCTTCGGTCATATAATTAGAGCCATTCCAAACAATTTGCATTCCTGTCGCAGTTATCAGAGCAACCAGAATTAAAATCCAGACGACAACTTGACGTTTTACTTCTAAGACACTATCCCAACGTTTGATCAAAAACTTATGGGCATGCTTGACGGTCGCACCTTCAATCTTGCGCACGTGCTTATGAATTTTACGATTATCAATCGTAATTTCTGTTAATTTCTTGGTCTTATTTTTTTTAATACCGAGCATATTAAAGACGGCCCTTAGCTAGATGCCGGCAATATTAGTCCTACAAGTATAGAAGAGACAAAAATTACTGCTAGCACAATGGTTAAGTCATAAAGGTTCTTGTCTACCCCTCTTCGGGTTGTGAATAGCTCTCCTGAACTGCCGAAACCGGCCCCTAGGGACGCACCTCTTTGTTGCAAAAGAATCGCTATTATCATTAATATAGCCGAAACGACGTTTACTATTCTCAATATTTCAGTAGTATTCATATTTATCCTTATTTCGCCTGATTGTCTTCTTTAACTAATATCACAGCGCTTACAATATAGTTTATCAAACTTAGCACTATTCCGGCTAAAATTGAACGAGGAAATGTCATTTCTATACCAGGAGTTAGACCTAAGGATATATAAACCATCAAACCGTTAACCACTAGAACAAAAATACCTAACGTTAAAAATATGGCAGGCAAAGATAATACAACAAAAATTGGCTTTAAGACGCTGTTAACAATCGAGAATATAAAGCCAGCCAGTAGGAAGCCGAATACACTAATGCCGATATTTAGATCGTCATATCCAGTGCCGAATAATCTAACAGAGACCCATAGACCGATAGAGTTAAGTAGCCACCTAGTTATAAAAATATTTAACTTATCCCTCATATATCAGGTTAATTATAGCATATAGATTGGTCTAAATCCGGCCCTTAGGCTGTTTTACTTGGCCTCTAGCCGAGTAATCTATTGTCCAGATTTGAGTTTCCACATCTACCAAACAAGGATAATTCTACCACTACCACCTAACCCACCATTGCCACAATCGTAGGTATCAGCTCCGCCACCGCCTCCGCCAGGACTTTGGCCAGGATCCAAGGGGGATGATCCAGTACCGCCACGGCCACCTGGATATGTTCCTATACCACCACTTCCACCACTTCCACCACCTCCATAGGCAGTTCCGCCAGTTCCACCATTGCCACCAGAACCGGCACCACCACCACCACCACCACCGTATTCAGAAGCATGATCACCGCCACCACCATTACCACCAGAGTAGGCACCTGTGGTTGGTATACAAGCTGAAGCCTGCCCGCCTATTCCAGCACTATCGTCAGGAGGAGAGGCCCCTCCTCCTTTCGCTCGGACGGTTGATGAATTAATAAACCAGCTGTCGCCACCAGCACTACCAGAACTAGGCGCGCCCACAAAATAACTATAAGAACTACCAGCCGTAACAGATATAGTTTTAGTAGCAAAAGCACCACCTCCAGCACCACTCTGATTAGAACAGGCAGTTCCGCTTCCAGACCCGCCAGCACCCCATACATAGGCGGTAACCGAAGTTACACCAGCCGGCGCCGTCCAAGAGCCAGATCCTGAATTATATGTAACAGTTCCGCCAGCTGAAGGCCTATAGTAGCTAGCTGATTTCGCTGTACTCCAGCTACTACTTGTAACTGGGTTGTAGCATTGGGCTTGTACGGCAACTGTATAGGTAACGTCTTGCGTTGAAGTTGTGAATGTAACAGATGTATTCGTTGTTCCTACTAAACCGGAATCATAACCAGTTGAGTTAGTGTATCTATACTGGTATCTAACACTGTTGCCAGGGCAAGATACAGCTGACCACGACCAAGTAGTTGTGGTCGAAGTAGAGCTCTGAGTGACAGTTGACATGGTTGGTGTTGCGATGGCAGTTGGCGTGAAGTTAGCTGTACAGGACTTATTAGCATCCATGGTGATGGTGTGGCTAGCAGTGCCACTACAGCCAGTACTACCAGTCCAACTTGAGAATGAGTAGTAGGTTGATGGTGTAGCGGTAATGGTGCGGACGGTGCCGGCATCGAAAGTGCCACCACCACTGACTGTACCACCAGTACCGGCAGTTAGAGTTAAGGCGTAAGTGATCGGCCTATAGTAACTAGCTGATCCTGCAGTATTCCAGGCGCTAGTGGTGTTGGCATTGTAGCATTGGGCTTGAGCCGAGACAGTGTAAGTGACATTGCCGGTTGAGGTGGTAAATGACACCGAAGTGTTGGCGGTAGCAATTAGTCCAGAATCATAGGCAGTGCTATTGGTGTAACGATATTGATATCGAGCCGATGTACCGACTGGACAAGTTGGGGCGGTCCATGACCAGGTCGTTGTGGTAGCATCGGAGCTGTTAGTCACGGTTAAGGTGGCCGGAGTGGTAATTGGATCAATATAAGTGGCTTCGACGCTGGTCGATGTTAGGGTGTAATGAGTCGCATCAAGATAGCATCTGGCTTGAGCCTGGTAGCCGTACTTAACACCATCATTGGCAGTTTGGTTGGCAGTCCTGGTGGTTGACCAGGCGCTATAGGCAGACCAAGTGCCATCGTTAGTACGGCTACGCAAGCCGTACTGAGCCGTACCAGCGCTACAGGTAACGGCAGAGGCGGTGGCTAGAACATTAGGGGCATTAAGCGTAACTGCGACAGTAGGAGCGGCTGGAGAATTAAGACCCGAAGAACAATTGCCCTCTTGGGCGCTCGAATCACTTTGTGTTATATGAAACAGTAAATCATTATATACAGTGCTGGATGCCTCAACGCAGTAAGTTTTACCATCGACACTACCACCGCTCAAAACAACACCTTCACTAGATTTTACGCTGGCAGGTAAAGCACTAGGGTACGTATCATTAAAGTTAACGTAGTCCTTCATCGCAAGAGATGCATTATTCAGGTCATTTTTAAGCTGGGTGGCGATTGTATTTTTTTTCCAAGAATCATAGCTAAGCATAGTAATTGACGCAAGAGTTGCCATAACGACGATGACAACTAACAGCTCAATCAGTGTAAAGCCCTTCGCTATTTTGGGATACAAGGTTTTAAATCTAGATGTATTAGGCATATGCTTATTTAAAATTATATGACTTAAAATGCTTTAAAACAAGATTAGCTTTGTGCTGGCCAACCTTTTTTTGAATATCCGCCAGATTGGCTTTTTTAATAGCTGCGACGCTACCAAATTCTTTGAGTAATTTCTTCCTGGTTTTTGGCCCGATACCCTCAATTTCATCCAAGATACTCTTTTTTTGAGACTTAGACCTAATTGTTGAATGATAGCTGACTGCGAAACGGTGCGACTCATCCCTAATTCTTTGCAATAATTTGACAATATGACTATTCTGCGGTAGTTTAACTTCCCAAAAGTCCCCGTCGTCGACAACGTCTCCCCCCAAGTTTTGCAAGGTTAAACTTCGGAAAAGTGATTTTGGTATTATTATTTTTTCTTCCTTTTTGGCGAGACTAATAAATGGTATGTTATTTTGATTATTATCACTTCTGGCGTCAAGAGCCGCTTGAAGTTGACCCTTCCCGCCATCGATCAGAACTAGGTCCGGCAAGCCCCAAGCTTTAGCGTTTTTTTCGCTAAATCTACGTCCGATAGTTTCTCTCATATTATAAAAATCGTCATTAATGTCATTCTTGGTCTTAAACTTACGATAATCTTTCCGCGAACTAATGCCGTTTTTAAAAACCACCATACTAGCAACAACATCGTGACCAGATATATGCGAGATATCGAAACCTTCTATTCGTTTAGGTATTTTTTGAAGTTGTAGAAGATCAACCAAGCCAGTTAGAGCCTCGTCCTTACTAATTTCGAGGAATTCTTTATCGCCAAACATAATCTGATTTTTTAGTGATTTAATTGAGTTAATTTTATTACGAGTTATCGCCGCTCTTTCAAAATCTTGGCTTTTTGCAAAATTATTCATCTCAATTTTTAACTCAGACAAAAGTTTTTTCTGATTACCTTTTATATATTTAATTAATTTTCTTAAATTGCTTTTATACTCCAGGCTCGATAGCCCCACTGGCGATAAGCCAATTTGATCGTATAAATCGCCTCTCTGCCCTTTTCCTATATTCAGATCAACCGGTTTTGAATAATAAGGAAAAATTCGCCTTAAGTGACGCATAGCTTTTTTTATTTCAGTCGCACTATAATATGGCCCGAAATACTCAGCACCGTCATCAATCGGATTTCTAATAAAGCTAACATGAGGCCAATCGTCCTTCATATTTATTCTTATGTAAGTTAAGGATTTATCATCACGAAGTAAAATGTTATAGCGCGGCATATAGCGCTTAATCATTTCAGCCTCTAAAAATAAGGCATCGATTTCACTATCTGTTTCAACCCAATCAATGTCAACAATTTCGGAAACTAATGCTTTGGTTTTAATGTCTATATTTTTAGTGTTTTGAAAATATTGCTTAACACGATTTTTTAAAATTGCAGCTTTGCCGATATAAATAATATCGCCAGATTTGTCTTTATGAAAATATACACCCGGGCTAATAGGCAGTTTTTTTAATTTATCCTCAAATTTAACAGAAATCATATTACCTTCTCAATTATACAGGATAATCAGTTGAGGCGAGCTGACTCATTTATGTTATAATAATCGATAATGCAAGAACATGGTGACTCATTATCTTATAAACCGGAAGATGTTATTGAAACACAATTTGCAACCAAGGCAGTTAATCATCTTTCTGACTGGGATAATTTATCACAAACACCGCGAGTTGATGAAGAAAAGTTCACCAATGACGAACAGGACTTAATAACTATTGAAAAGGCCCGAACTCTTATCATGAACGAGATTGATGACGATAAATATATTGGCCATCAAGTACTTGAATTTAAAGGAGAACAAATTGTCTTTACAACGTGGGGAGAGTTGCTAGATATAATTAAACTTCAAAAATCTGAAAAAACGATATTTAACATTTTAGTAACAGGGTTGCCAATAAGTGGAAAAGCTACGACCCGACGAGCACTCACCAAGGGACTACAGGAACATGGATGTAAAACATTAGGGTTAGATCGTGATTATATAAAACAGCCTATGAAACACCTACTTAGTGAAGGGGTAAATATCATAGAAGATATGCACGGAATAGACAAAGAAAGTCCTCATATTAACGATCTAGAGAAGTACGATATAGTTATCTATACTGTCCCAAGAGAGCTCGAACACATTAGAATGATTCAAGATAGAGGCGAAATTTGGCGAGAAAGTCGAGAAAAAGTCGACCTGACTGATGGTACCGGGACCGCCTCTGACAGTCGTTGGACTCGTTTATTTCAATCAATGCAAAGTGAATCTAGAGCACAACAGGCTCGAGAAAACTGGCTCAATATAGATAAAACATTATTAGACAGTCTAAGTAAAAAACTACCAGTTATTATGCTCGATCCAACTGAAATAATTGCCGATTCTTATCGATAAAACTAGCTGTATTTAATAATTTCTTGGCATATTGATAGTAACTTGGATTATCGGAAAGTATGCTTCTTAGTGCAAATGAAAGTGATCGCTCCAGAAATGCAAATTTAATTGCATCTGGTAAGTATTCTATTTCTTCGAGTAATAATTTTCTTTCTGCCTGATAACTCTTCATGAACAAAATATATTTTTCTCGATCGAAGGAACTATTAAAACACCAACCTCTAACAGCCTGACCAAGATCAAAAATAAGATAACCATAATAACAACGATCAAAATCGATAATTGCTTTGATTTCATTATGCGACCATAAGACATGCCTCTTACCCATATCTTCATGAATCATTCCTTTTGGCAATTTTTTTGAATCTACGATTTTATGTAAAGCTTGGGATAGTTCGTTATAATAATCTTCTCCTCCAACTAGACTATGGCATAACAAATCCTGATCTTCTGTCAGATTTTCCTTTGTAGTTTCAAGATCCCAAATATGTTCTCGGTTATGCTTTGTCATGTATCCTTCAGAAATATTGTGAATTATACCCAATGTTTTTCCAAAGTATATTATTTGGGTTAAATTTGGATTTTCGGTATAATTTGCTTGATAATAACTCCTCAGATAACCATTGTGCCCGTCAATCGAAATAACATCTCCAATTGGCTTAGGGACGGGTAATTTATTCTCATTTAAATACGTAACAAACTCCATCTCTGCAAGTATTTCACTTTTTGATCGTCCCCTCATTTCATCATCTGGCGATAATTTAAGTAAATATACTTGATTTTTTGTGTCAATTTTATAAACTAAATTACCTGAGGTAGCCAAAGCAACAATGTTATTAATTCCTGTAATTTTACTTTTTAATAGTTCGTATATTTGCTGTTTATTCATATTATATAACCATGGATTTAATTTTATACTAATACGAGACCAGTTATTACACAAGCTAAGCTGCTCAATCTACGCGTGGTATTATTAAGCTTTAAAATATTAATCTAGAGGCACTATAGAATAATAAAAATATCCGCCAATAATTTGACGGATATTTTAAAAACGTGGTTGTTATTTTTTATCTTCTTCAGATTTCTCTGATTCTGATTCATCAGCCCCAGTTGCCTCTTCACCGTTTTCGGCTGGAACTTCAGTCTCTTCTTCGGCATCTCCACCAGTAGCTTCATTAGCTGCTTGAAGAGCACTCGGCTCGTAGACATTAGCGATAACTAATTCTAGGTCTTGCTCAACATCAGCAAATTCTACGCCTTCAGGAAGCTTGATATCACCGACAGTAATTTTATCTTCAGTGCTGGCAAGATCTAAGATAGAAATCTCTAAAGATTCTGGTAAATCGGCTGGCTTAGCTTTAATCTCAATATTATCTATAGCCTGCAAAACAACTAAACCGGCTCGTTCAGCGGCACTTTCGCCCTGACCCACCAAGACAATTGGCACTTGAGTTGTAATAATATCGTCTCTCTTGATGATATGAAATGCGACATGGCGCACTTTATGCTTTACAGGGTCGATGTCAATATCTTTAATGATTGCCATTTTCTTTTTACCATCAATAGTTAAGTCGACAGGCGTATGCTTACCAGCTAGTTTGATGATTTTGACGGTTTCAACCTCTGGCGATTGAGTGGCGATAGGCTCATCCTGGCCACCATAAACCACGCTTGGAATATAGCCGCTCTCGCGTAATTGAGACACTTTTTTACCTTCTATAGTACGGTTGTCTAACTTCAATGAAATATCGTGCATTGTTTTCTACCTCAGCAATTAACATTTTTAATTCAGTGTATATTATAACATCTAAAGACTATCCGTGCTAAAATAATTTAAAGAAATGCCAAAAGACACAAATAAAAAACTAAAGACTATAGCCATCGTATCTTTAATACTGGGCCTATTAATTTTTGCTCTAGCTTACATAAGTATACTAAATAATGAGTACTTACACCGCTTAAATCAGCCAATCCTAGATTGGTGCTTACAAGCTAGACAGCCATTTATTACCGGCTTAGTTAAATTGTTAACTAATTTCGCAAGCTCCACGACTTTAATAGTCACAACTGTAGCCATCGCAGCTATATTTATTTTATATAAAAAAGAATTCTTGCGACCATCTTTGCTTTTAGGCTCAATGTTTGGCGTGGCTGGCGTTGCTACGTTAATGAAACTCGCCATCATGGATCCAAGGCCATTGCAACAACATATGGTTCCGACCTATCAATTAGATTATTCCTTTCCTTCTGGCCACACACTGGGGATATGGACTTTTATGTTAGTGATCGGCTATTTGTTTTATTCGAGAAATTTTTCAATCAAAAAATGTATTTTTTGGAACTTGTTAGCCATGTTAATCACGATTATTATAGCGACAACTAGATTGTATTTGGGCTATCATTGGTTGACTGACGTCGTTGCGTCAATCGGACTAGGCTTGATTATTTTTTCGATAGTGATTTTTGTAGACAGATTTATAGTAACTTCTTCAAATACTGACCAGTGAAAGATTCTTTAACTTGTGCAACTTCTTCAGGTGTGCCGGCGGCCACAACTAGTCCACCATTTACCCCACCTTCTGGGCCCATATCGATTATATAGTCAGCTGTTTTTATAACGTCCAAATTATGTTCAATAATAATCATCGAGTTGCCACCATCGACCAATTTTTGCAAAATCTTTAACAGTTTTTTTACATCATCACTATGAAGTCCGGTCGTCGGCTCATCTAGAATATATAACGTCTTGCCGGTTGAACGCCTAGACAATTCCGTCGCCAATTTGATACGCTGAGCTTCTCCGCCACTAAAAGTCGTAGCCGGTTGACCTAGCTTAATATAACCTAAACCAACATCAACTATAGTGTTTAATTTATTAGCGATTGATGGAATATTTTCAAAAAACTTAGCCGCTTGTGCAACAGTCATTTCCAAAACGTCACTGATTGTCACGCCTTTATATTTAATCTCTAAGGCCTCACGATTATATCTTTTGCCCTTACAGACTTCACAAGTCACATAAACATCAGGTAAAAAATGCATCTCAATTTTTTTAACGCCATCACCCTGACAGTTTTCGCATCTTCCGCCCTTAACATTAAAGCTAAAACGACCAGCTTTATAGCCTCTAATATTTGACTCAGGGGTTGATGCAAATAATTCTCGGATTTGAGTGAATACGCCGGTATAAGTAGCGGGGTTAGACCGTGGCGTCCTACCTATGGCTGACTGATCAATAACTATAGCCTTATCTAGTAGTTCTATCCCTTCAATTCTGTCATGCTTACCCGAAATAGCGTGGGACCTGTGTAATCTAGACGACAACTCTCTGGCTAAAATATTATTTACTAAAGTTGACTTACCGCTACCACTAACACCACTAACAACAGTCATTAATCCAAGTGGAAAGGCTACTTCTATGTTCTTCAGATTATTTTCACTAGCGCCAATGACTTTAATAAACCTATCTTTGACAACCTTTCGACGTCTTTTGGGAATATCGATTTTCTTAGTTCCCGCAAGATATTGTCCAGTTAAACTTGTCGGATTTTCAGAAACTTCCTCAGGCGTACCAAAAGCAACCACATGACCACCAGCCACACCGGCGCCAGGACCAATATCTATTAGGTGATCCGCGTGGCGAATTGTGTCTTCGTCGTGTTCAACGACGACAACCGTATTACCTAAATCTCTTAAGCTCTTAAGCGTATCTATGAGATGATGATTGTCCCTTTGGTGTAAACCAATGGATGGCTCATCCAACACATATAAAACACCTTGTAGACCCGACCCAATTTGAGTAGCTAATCTTATCCTTTGAGCCTCGCCACCAGACAAAGTATTAGCGGCTCGCCCTAGCTCCAAATAATTAAGGCCGACCCTTTGCATAAATTCTAACCTTGCAATAATCTCTTTGATAATTTGATCGGCAATTATTTTTTCTTGAGAGTTAAGTTTAAGATTATTTTTGAACAAATCTAGGGAATTATCAACATCTAGATTGCAAATGTCCATGATGTTTAGGCTGTTAATAGTAACCGCCAAAACTACCGGTTTTAATCGAGCGCCTTTACATACGTAGCACTCACGCTCTCGCATAAATCTCTCGATGTCTTTTCTAATGAACTCACTGTCAGTTTCTTTGTGGCGACGCTCGAGATTCGGAATAACACCCTCATAAGTCGTTTCATAAAATTTACCACTAGAAAGCTCAACATTATATTTTTGATCGCCCGTGCCATAAAGTAGTTTATTAATAATATCGTCACTAAGTTGCCTCACCGGGACCCGCAGGCTAAATTTATACGCCTCGGCTAGCGCCACGAGTTTTTTCATATACCAAGCCTCGCTATTAACACGATTGAACGGCCTAATTGCCCCTTCTGATATCGTAAGGTTTGGATTAAATACCAAGCTAGGATCAATTTCTAGCCTGTTGCCAAGACCCATACATACCGGACAAGCACCTTGTGGAGTGTTAAAACTAAAAAGCCTAGGTTCTAATTCAGGAATAATCTCATCAGGGTGATTGATGCAGGCATATTTTTGGCTAAACATATAAATTTTGTCATTATCAACATCTAGCACTTGAACTAAACCATCTGCCATATTGAGAGCCTGCTCGATTGATTGAGAAATTCTACCGGCAGACTCTTCAGAAATAACTACCCTATCAATAACGATATCAACATCGTGTTTAATATTTTTATCAAGTTCAGGAAATTCTTCTAACGTATAGGTAGCCCTGTCAACTCTAGCCCGCATAAATCCAAGACGGGTATACTTTTCAGGAATGTGAGCGAATTCGCCCTTTTTAGCTTTAACTATAGGCGCAAGAATCATAAGTTTTGTGTTTTCTGGCATTTTCATAACTTCACCAACAATATCTTCGGGAGTCCTTTTGCTAACTGTTTCGCCACAAATTGGACAATGAGGAATGCCGATGCGAGCAAATAATAACCTAAGATAATCGTAGATTTCAGTCACGGTTGCAACAGTACTGCGAGGATTATGGCTAGTAGATTTTTGGTCAATACTGATTGCTGGACTTAGGCCTGTAATCTGATCAACGTCAGGCTTTTCCATCAAACCCAAAAACTGTCTAGCATAACTAGATAGGCTCTCAACATAACGGCGCTGACCTTCAGCGTAGATAGTGTCGAAGGCTAGCGAAGATTTGCCCGAACCGGAAAGACCGGTTATGACAGTAAACTTATTGCGAGGAATTTCAACACTAATATCCTTCAGGTTGTGTTCCCGCGCGCCAACGACTTTAATCACCTCCGACATAATTCAATGGATTATACCTTAATTTGATGCTTTTTTCAAGTGATCAAGGCTTGGGAAAATTCCTCGGGTCCTGTCGTTCGGTCCGCCCCTAGTCTTCAAAAATTGATTACAATTTATTTAAAACTGGGTGCTGCCCCGCCGAACACCACCCGATTAAACGTCGACGGGCATTATACTTTCAGCCCAAAGTTGCAATTCTTGCAAAAGGAAAAGTTTGTTCTCGTCGGCTTCAGATGTTGATAAGCGCTTTAGGCTATCCGCATAAGAGTCAATGCTACTCATAATTCTAGTTGTTCGCCAATCTTCCCATAATACAGCTTCATCAGCCGAAAGGCTTTGAGGATAATTTCTAGCTTTATAGTGTAATAATAATTCAGATAATCTGTCATCTATAAACACTGGGTGCATATCAGCAAGTTGAGTCGCGTCAGCGTTTCTAACGGCCTCAATTCTAATTTTATCTACGTCTGGCACAAAACTATCATATAATTGAGACTCCACTTCAAGTGATTTTGGATATTCTTCTCTATCTTCATAGACACTTCTAATCTTTTCAGAAAAATCAGAGTTTTGTGAAAGTATTTTCATATGTTTTGAAATAATATCTTCACTTAGAGATAATTTTCCCCAACCATCCGATTGAGATAAAACACCGACCGGCGCAACTGCTGGAGAGCGGTTATAACGTAACTCTTTAACCGGAACAGCGACATAATCTTCTTTTTGTCTATCCTCATAGTTAGCAAAAATAACTTTTGATAAATCATTAGTGCTTAACCCTATAAATAGTTCGGGATTATGCCTTAAGTCATAGACGATAATATTACCGTTCTTCGTAGAAGTGAGCGGAAAAGCTACGGTTGTTTTATTAAAATTTGAATCATATTTACCACTCGAATAGACAAACGGCTTTTTGTTTTCGAGATTAACTAGGTCTTTTACTGCTTTTTTGTTTCTAATTTTGAAAAGATAGTCATAAAGTTGAGGCTGTTTTTGATAAAGTAATTTTGCGACAGATATCAAGGCTTCGACATCGCTTAACGCATCGTGAGCTTTTTCATGCATTAGCCCGTTAGCTTTACTGATTAATTCTAAACGGTTAACGGCTACACCAGCTTCATCAACTGGCCAATTAATTCCATCGGGTCTCAACGCCCTAGTCATTCTAACTGCGTCTAATAAATCCCAACTAGAGCGACCTTCACTCCATGACCATTCGTAGGGATCGTGAAAATTACGCCAGAACAAGTGTCTGATAAATTGATCGTCAAAACGTATATTATTAAAACCAATAGCGGTGGTATCTGGAACAAAAACTTCGCTCATTAAAAATTTGGCAAAATCCGCTTCACTAATACCCTCCTCAATAGTTTTTTGAGGAGTAATGCCCGTAACCATTACAGCCTCCGGGCTAGGTAATGTGTCGTCGTTTAATTTAACTAATAAATTAATAGGTTCGCCGATTTGCTTAAACCCTGAGTCAGTCCTAATGCCAGCAAATTGCATAACTCTGTCGCTAAACGGATTTAGACCCGTAGTTTCAAGATCATAAAAAAATAAGGTTTTAGACATTAGATATATTATATAGCAAATAGAATATTATGGCCGCACACTAAGGAGTTAGGTACCTAATTATTACCACCCCTGAGCCACCACTACCGCCAGCACCACCATCTGTACCGCCGCCACCGCCGCCACCGCCACCACCAGTATTAGCTGCACCGTTAGCACCATTATCGCCATAGTCATCGCCAACTGTAGGGTATATGTTTGAGCCACCGCTACCGCCACCGCCGTTACCACCTAGGCCACCAGAACCCACTTGCCAAGTGCCACCACCGCCACCGCCGCCACCGTAATATTTCGTAACACCGCTTATATTTGAGCTAACGCCGATAGATCCATTGCCACCATTCGTAAGTCCATTATCAGGAGTGGCGCCAACGCCTCCATTGGCCCCAGAGCCAGAAGCAGCAGTTGTTGAATTAAATGAACTATTTTGATTAGATAAACCGACAACAACATTATAGCTACCAGTCAAAGTTTGGTTAGAAAGTGAAACAACTTGTCCGCCTTTACCGCCATTTCCCGCATAGTCACCCACGCCGTCGGCACCTTTTACCCCTCCACCAACCACCAGCACACTCACACCAGTTAGCGTTCCGTTAGTTATAGATAAAGTTCCACTTGAATTAAATATTCTTACCGTGTAGCTGCCGTCTACAGCCACTGTACCTCCTGATACAGTTAGCCCTGTAGGTGCTACGCCCGTAGCCGTAGGGGATGCTGGTATTCTATCGCAAGCACCTTCACTGGACTCTTTCTTAAAGGCGGTAGTTATATCGGTTTTTGTGCCGTTTGGGTTATAGCCACGAATACAATAGTCGTTCGCATCGATAACGACATCGATCACATTTCCTTCACTTGGCGTAAAGTCTAAATCTGTATCAGTAAATCCGCCCTCTAAATAAAACGCCTTACCGACAACATTATTTTTTAACGCGTAATCAGTCATAAGTCCGTCAAGTGTGTCTAAATCCGATAAGACACTGGCATCGCTCGCCTGGGCCCGAACTGAACCGTATCCCACATAAACGACAGCGCTCAATATCCCTATGATAATAATGACGACAATTAACTCTATTATCGTAAAAGCTTTGTTTTTATTCTTTTTGTTATTGAATTGGTTTAAAATATTTTTCACTATTTAACCTCATTGTTTATGATATAAGTATAAGCTTAATTAATTTTAAGTTCAACTATACCTTAAAGACCAAATCGAGCTTTTTGACCATCAAAGTTAGCCTTAACCTCGTCACCAGTAAGTTCTCGGTTAAACAGACTTAAACTACCTAATAAGCCTTTATACCAGTAGGTATTGCCACCACGCTGACCAATAAACCAGTTACTAGACCAGCCCGCGATATCTATAGTTTCATTCTTTTCAACTACTTTATTGCCGTTTATATAAATTTTTATATTTTTATCATTTATAGAAACAGCAAAATGAGTCCATTTGTTAAGTAGCACGGAGTTGTTGGGGGTTTCGAAAAACCTAGTGTTAATATCCGCCTGCTGCGCAACTGCAACGTGAATGTTCTGCGTGGATGGTTCATATCCTATATATTGGTCTATCCCATTTGATTGAGGAGTAATAATTTTACTAGCTTGATTATCTGGGTTGATAAAGCCGGCGATAGTAAAATTATTAGGCGTAACAGACGCTAGTGGCTGAGTTGGAATGTTGACATAATCATCTACTCCATCAAATTTGAGCGCTCCGCCATTATCAGTCCGATAGCCAACATTATTGATTAAACGAGCATTATTATTATTGCCACTTAGATCGCACCAAGTATTACCAGCATCATTTAAAAGCTCGCTAATCGTTGGTTCTGTACCGTCAACAACATCAACTCTTGGTTGGTAGAACTGCTGATTGGTTGTGGGGTTAATTGAATAATACATATAAGAACGGTGGTAAGAGCTAGTCGTAGTTGGAAGCCAAACAAAATCACCGCTATTAAATAGTTTTGTGCCGTCCATTGAATAGGCACCAGATTCTGGATCATTTGAGCCGGTTCCGCTTCCCGAAGGCCAAACATGACCGGTCACTAAATACCATTGATTAGCACTACCCCACCAGAGAGGTGCTGTAAAATAAGGGTTCGTGTTTTGGACATTATTACTTCTATTTACAACTCCGCCACCACCGCCGCCTAACCCCATGTAGAACCTTCCATCACCTACGACTTTTCGCCTGACAAAAACTGAGAAACGATATTTTTTGTTGCGATCTACACTAAAGCTAGTGCCATTCCAGCCACCATCCGCATCGCTTGCCGCATCTCCATTACTGACATCCCACACTACATCTAAATTTCCCCATGGATTAGAATCATAAATTCTCGAATTTCCGTCACCGTTTTGCGAATAATTTGTAGCGTTACCAACAGCACCAGCAACCCACGTTTCCCAATTAATCACTGATGTTCGCCCCTTTAGGGAGTCTTCGTAGCTGGCGTCTAGATACATAGCAAGGCCAGAGCTCGATAAAGCTAGTGTAGACGGGGACAGTGATTGACAAGCGCCTTCACGAGACTCCGCTATCATTGCGTTAGATAAGGTATTCTTCGAACTCTTACTGTTATAACCTCTTATACAGTACCCATCCGCATTAACGACAACGTCAAGAACATTGCCCTCACTTGGTCTAAAATCTAAATCAGCATCATAACCATCGCCAGTCCCAGAATAGTAATAAGCCTTACCTGCTGATGCTAAATTTCTAGCACTATAAATATCTTGGGCGTCAGCCATTTTATCTACATTTGACTGCAGTTTGTTGTCATAGGCCTTCTTGGTCAGCCCATCGTAAGAAACTATAACAATAGTAGCTAATATACCAATCACCACGATAACAGCCGATAGCTCGACTATCGTAAAACCGAACGATTTATTTTTCATGCTCATTACAGTTAAAGTATAAGCTTAAACAACACAAAATGGCAAATGACTATTGTTCTTGAAAGCTAAACTCGCTATCGCCGATTAGCAGCAGGCTGTCGCCCAGGGCGCCTTTTCGGCGCAATTCATAATCAATGCCCATTTTAGACAAAATATTACGCAGTCTATTAACACTTTCACGATTTGAGAAATCAGTTTTTGAAGCAAATTTTTCAATTTTTCCGCCAGAAACGCGATAAGAAACTACCCCCTCTGTCTCGATTTTTTCTACCTTCCAGCCATCAGACTGTCTAGATTGTGGCAGGGTAATTGTTTCAATCTGATCAATCTGAACTGTTTCGCGCTTTTCTTGAGATTCACGATATTTATCAACCTCAATCCTCAAAGCCCTTAGAACCTCTTGAAGCCCTTGATGAGCGGCCGATGAAATCGCAAAAATCTTCTTCTTTTTGGCGACATTCTTAACTGAATCCATTTGCATTTTTATAATCTCTTTATCAAAACCTTCAGTCTTTGTTAAGACTATTATTTCCGGTCTTTTAGTTAAATCTAGGTTATATTTTTTTAATTCTTGGCGAATAGTCAAATAATCTTTGGCTGGATCATCGCTGTAAGCATCTATCATATGCAATAAAACTGCCGTTCTCTCAACGTGGCGCAAGAAGGCATCGCCCAACCCCTTGCCTTCACTAGCTCCTTCAATAAGGCCCGGAATATCAGCAATCAACAAACTAGTGTCGTCAATGTCCGCCACCCCTAGATTTGGAGTTAGAGTCGTAAAGGCATAGTCGGCGATTTCCGGCCTAGCATTACTCACAACAGACAGGAAGGTCGATTTACCGGCATTTGGAAAGCCGACCAAACCAACATCGGCTAAAATCTTGAGTTCTAGTTCAGCTTCAAAAGATTCGCCTGGTTCGCCTTTTTCGGCGATTTTTGGAGTTTGTCTAACTGATGATTTAAAGTGTTCGTTACCGAATCCACCGTCACCACCCTTGGCCACAACGATTTCTTGACCATCATCTATAAAATCGGCAATAATCTCACCATCGCGACGCACGATGGTTCCAACTGGAACTTTTACTCGAAGTGCTTCACCGCTGGCGCCGTGCATATTCCTCTTGGCGCCATTAGCACCAGTTTTAGCCTTGAGCTCTGGTTTATATCTAAAATCAACAAGAGTGTTTAAATCGTTTGTTGCGACAAAAATGACATCGCCACCACGACCGCCATCACCACCGTCTGGACCGCCCTTATCAACATAAATTTCATGCCTAAAACTGACAGCCCCATCGCCGCCTTTGCCTGCACTGACTAATACTTTGGCGGTATCAACAAACATATATTTATACTATAACAAAATCGCTCCTAAAATTATAGGAGCGATTAAGTTAATCCCTAAATTTTATTGAACGTACCAGTATTGACCGGCATTGCCTGCCAAGACAATACGGCCTGAGACTAAATTAAAGCCACCACCACTAACATATGCGTTCATTTCGCTAATACTTAAGTCGCCATTTGGGAGAATTTGTTCAACAATAGCCACGTGCCCTGAACTCACCATAATAGCACCGACACTTGGTGCACGACTGACATGCAGACCCTCTGCCGCTGCATAATGAGCCCATGTTCCGGCGTTTCCCCATCTCTTGCCGACCGGTAAACCTAGTTGGACACGACGGTTATAGGCATAACAGGTACAGTTACCAAAGGCATAAGTTGGGCAAGGGCCAGTACCTACACCGATTCTCCAAGTCTGTCCACCAAAGCCCGTTCCATTCGCTCCATAGAAATAGTTAGCTACAGGTGCGACATATCCCGGCCTTTCCTCATTTGGTAAATTAGCATCAGGTAAAATAATTTGAGTACCCAGCGTCAAGCCGCTCACATCTAAATCATTAAACAGCACTAATCTAGTCTGGTTAACACCGTATCTAGAAGCTAGAGACTCAACAGTGTCGCCAGCCCGGACGGTGTATAAAACACCATCTACTGGTAGTATTTTTAGAGTCGAACCAGCGATTAGGCTATTAGAAGTTAGATTATTAGCCCATTTAATCGTTTGAGCGCTTATATTAAATTGGTTAGAAACTGAATCAACAGTATCACCCGCCTTAACGGTGTAATTGGTCACTAATCGATTAGAGTCGCCCGAGCTGATAATCTGGGGTTTAGATAGCTCTGAAGTATCGCTTTGAGTAAATTCGCTCACAGCTCTGGTGGTTATAGCTAGACTACTTACAGAATTGGCAATCGGCAAATTAACAGATTGTGCAACATTTGCCGCTACACTAGTGGCAACTACATCATCAACTAAAGATTCACTATCCTTAGCAATTTGGCTATTATCAACTGCATTAGCAACAGGCTTAGTTGCCTGTGGCTCGCGATAGCCGACAAAAATTAGAGCAACTACTAAAATAAACACACTTAAATAGACGGCAATTACAGAAGGGTTAAGCCGAATCTTTGTCTTGCGACGCATATTGACCGGTTGATGCTGTGCGTTTAAGCTAATTGATCTTTGAGCGTTACTCGCTTTGATCTGGTTACGAATTTCAATTCTCCCGCTAGCTGTATTGCTACAACAGCGTCTACCCTACTTTGTCTTTCTTCTTCCGTCTAACAACGGATGAGAACGGGGCACACATCGACCATTTATTATTAATAATATCAGTTGTGTTGCTATGCCCGTACGACATTTATTGGTAGGCTCACCTATAAACTTGTTTGCCCACCCCGTAGACAGATGCTCACATCTGTTAAGGAAGACAAATTCATAAATGTGCTGATAAAGAGTATAGCAATGTTTGATTTATGTGTCAATTTATGGTGTAGCACACTTTATTTTGCAGTAATCGGCGATATTTGCCTCGTGCTCAGCCTGCGTACGAGCAAAATGGGTCTTTTCGTCATCACCGCTCAAGAAGAATAGATAATCGCCTTCAGCTGGCTCTGCTGTGGCTTTAAGCGCATTAATTCCAGGTGATGCTATCGGACCTGGTGGCAATCCAGTATATCGCCTGGTATTGTACGGTGAATCGAGGTCTGGATCACGCGGAACGCCAGTTTTATCAGCAACATATTGATAAGTCACATCCGACCCCAATGACATGCCCAGTTTCAAGCGAAGATAAAATATTTGAGCGGCCTGACGCTGATCAGGGTAATCATAGACTTCACGCTGAATAATTGAGGCTAGTGTTATACCTTCGTACAGACTTAGACCTTGTTTTTTAAAGCCTGTTATAAGATTATTTTTCTCTAACTGGGCGTAAAACTCATCAAAAGTCCTCTTTAGAATATCCTCGACAGATGCTCCGACATTAAAATTATAAGTTTCACCATAAATATAGCCTTCTAGACTGGTGCCAGCGGGTTTACCTTGAAATAGCGGACCGTCGTAGCTCTTATTTAAAGCCTGGTCAATCTCGTCCGTGGAATAGCCTGCATTCTTTAATGTCGTGGTAATATCGTATTTTTTAGCCTTATCAGTGTTGTCAACCAAAGTCGAACCTGGGTAGAAGGTAATACTAAACGTATCGACCGAACCGTCAACTAGATGCGCAACTATCTGAGGCACGGTTTCTGCTGGCGATAAGCGATAACTGCCAGCCTGTAGAGACCCGCTTTTTCCAGTCAAACGAACATACAGTGAAAAAACGGTTGAATTTTGTATAATTTTTTCTTTTTCCAAATAATCAGCAATTTGGCTTGGCGAACTGCCCCTATTGATTGTAACTTTAACTAATTGGCTGATATCTTTGCCAACTGGGCGCAGTTGCAATTTATACCAAACAAAGACGCCAAAACTAAAGGCTAATAAAAAAGACGAAATTATCAGAAAAATATTAAACCATTTGCGCTTAAACATATCCTTTTTTTCTATCTTTAAGCCATTCTCATTGTGAGTTATTGGCTGAATGGGAATTTTTTTAGTCTTTTTATTGTCGTCCATAATTTGCCTCTATAAAATCCTGTAGAATTATACTCGCCGCCATAGCATCAATATCACCTTTTTTGAACGGCTTTTTATGTCCTGACAGCCTTTCCTCAGATAAAACACTGGTCATAGACTCATCTTGAAACACTACTTTTACAATCGAGCTGTCAATTTTATTCGCAAACTCTTCAACAAACCGCGTTTGTCTCGTCGGTTCACCAGATTGATTTCTAGGATAGCCAATGACTACTATGTTAGCATCTTCTTTTTTGATAATATCCATTATCTGCGTAATTTCGCTACCATCGACGTCAATCACACAGTAAGGAACAGCGATTTTAGTATCGCTAAAGCCAACCGATACGCCAATACGTCTTTCACCAACATCAAGACCAACTAGTTTCTGAGTGCTAGGCATCTTCTAATACAAATTCAATAGTAATTTTTTTGATGTTATTAGGTATTGTGCGGACCCAGAAATAAGAGAACTTAACATCAACATTTACAACACCGTTCGTGCCTTCAAGTATAGATTGGGCGTCTCCATAATGTTTGCCCTTGACTTGATTTTTTATATCAACCTGATCAATATTAGGACCAATTTTGCCGGTTGTAGCAACGTTAATTACCATTCCAGAGTCCGATTTATCAAAGCCGGACATCACTACGTCATCTATGCCGTTATCATAGATACGCTGCTTTTCAGAATCCTTGATTTGTTTCTCAACAGCGTCTTTAAGATAGGTTTCTAACTCGGACTTAGCAACAGCCGTAAGAGAGAATTTAGTTTTTGACGTTAAAACCGCTTTTCCAGAAGTGGCTTCTTTGCCCAGCTCTGGTGTTGTTTTTATTTCGCCATAATTTGCGTCGAAGCTCTCTTCGATGACTATCTCGCCGTTTGCAAACTGCTCCTTTAGTTGGGCTAGAGTGTCCTTATTAGAGAGATCAGATAGTTTTTCTTTGGCTTTTTGAATATCGTCCGCAGTTACAACGATAGCTTCGTGACTTTCACCGCCTGACATATTACTGCCATAGGCCGTAACGCCAGCAACCGGGGAGCTGTAGGATCTAGCATTCAAATTATAATCGGCCCCGATTTCAACAGCCGTTACCGCTACGTCCACACTACTAGCAATTATCGTGCCGCCAGAAAGGCTAGCACCTGGCACATTAGTACTAGTATCAGTGGCGAAGGCATAATTACCGTTGCTAAACACCGTACCGGCGGGAACGGGAATAGAGCTACTTTCGGCCGCATTAGATAATGTCATTGTACCAGTTGCCTTTTTACCAATCATCTCTTTACCAGTGGCTGTAAAATCAACTGTCAAATCCTTTTCAGCGGTCTTAGTTAAGCTTTGAATAGTGCTTTTCGTTAAATCAGTTGCGTTAGGACCGACCAATTTTAAAGCTAAGCTAACTGGGGCCGGTTCGGTTTTAGCGGTAATAATCACTTTAGCGGCTGGAGCAAAAAATATTGCCCAAATAAAGAATATAATAAGAGCTGCGCCCGCAAAAATACCAATAAATAATTTTTTTCTAAAATCTGTAAAATTAGGAACTTTAACGGAGGACTTTTTCTGGGTTTTAGGCTCTTCATCTTCAGCTTCGAGCGTCTGATAGGACTCTTCGTCGACGTTTATGTTATGCATTACTTTTACAATGTCCTCTGTGCCGTTATTAGTGTCTTTTGTGGCCATTTTAGCCAAATCGCCGACAGGCAACTGCGAGCCGTCGATTATATCCTCGCCATCATCGACTTCTAGTGCGTTAATTTCGGCTAATTCTGGCTTGCTTTGTAGATTTTTAGCCGTTGGAATTTTAGCAGCCGACGATAGAGTCATTAAAGCCTTGTTATTTGTGATGATGACTAGACGTTTTTTACTGTCACGAGCAGTCCTGGCTAGCAACTGTAAATTAACAGCACTTTGTAAAACTCCAATTCGCCTAGGTGGAACAAGCGCGATAATCTTTTCTTTGGTATCTTTAATTTTGCCTATAATGGCAGTAATGTCGTCTTCTGTATCGATGTAAATTATATCTTTTTGCATATATTATATTCTAAGCATTTTATCTAATTTGTCTTTAACGGTATCGCTATCGCTACCGCCAATAATTGTATCATAGCCAACCCTCAAAAGGCCCATCGCAGTGATAAGGGTGTGATCAGAAACTTGACCAGTCTCATCAGTTATACCAATAACCTCGGATGGCTTGATGTGATGGACTGTCGGCTTGCGGGTAAAAGGTAATTCGGCTTGCCAATTTTGCCTTTGCAAAGCGTTAACCAACCTTTTCAAACTAGCGCCGCCACCGCATAGTAAAATTCTAGTTGGCAGATGGTCAATCGCATCAAATTCGCCCAGAGCTAGCTCGACACCCGCCAGCCAAACCTCGAGGGTTTTATCGATGGCCTTGTTAACTTCCTCAGCAACGGCTGGCTTAATTTTGTCGCTTTCTATATTAACTTTCAATTTTTCAGCTTCGTCATAAGAAATTTCTAATTCGCTGGCGATAGTTTTTGTGAAGCTGCGGCCACCAATCCCAAACATTTTAGTGCCTTCAACTCCGCCGTCATCAACAACGGCAATATCTGTTGAACCACCACCAATATCTACCAATATTGCTGTCAGGTTACTGCTTGTGTCATTACCTAATACGCTCCTACTAACAGCAAACGGCTCAGCTGCAACCGCTATCAACTCTAGTGATAGCTCGTCGGCGACGCGTTCTAATGCTCCAATATGGACCATTGGCGCAAATGCTGTATAGATCTGTATGGCAACGTCGTGTCCCTGAAAACCGATTGGATTGCTGACTTTATAGCCGTCAATATGAATACTAACTAGCGCGCTATTAACTAATTTTACTTCAACGTCATCATTACCAGTTTCTAAAGCTATTTGTTTTTGGGCTTTGTTATGAGCGCGCTCTTGAACCTTCTCGATAATAAACTCCATCTCAGCACTGTCTAGTGGCTTATCTGGTTGAGGTCGGCGATAGCGAATAGTGTTTGTTACACCCTTGACTAACTCACCGGCAATGCCAATAACAACCCTTTTGGCCTGCAAACCAGCCTGGGTCTCGGCTTCTATTAGCGCTTCTTCGCAGTTTTTAACAACCCCAGAAATATCAGCTATAGCACCAGCATACATATCGCCCAACTCTTGTCGCGAACGACCAACGCCAACTATCTTTAAATCGTCACCCTCTATTTTTGCGACTAGTGCCTTGACATACTCAGTGCCTATATCAAGAGCAACTATGTAATCGTCTGATTTTTTGCGTCTATTTATCGGTCTAGAGATCTTTTTAAATACCATATAGCTCTATTATATAACAATTATGCTTAAGGTTACACCGCCTGCTTAACTTTAACGCCCTGATACTTATCAACAGCTTCTTTCAGCGAATCCATTTCAGTTCGAACGTTAACAATCGGATTATCCTCTTCGGTAATTCTAGGTAGAGTATCGATTGTAGTTAGACCAATAGTTGAAAGTGTAACCCTCAAGTCGCCCTCACTCTGAAATCCGCAGTCCTCGACCGCCCTCTTCACCACTAAGTTCCAGTAAGCATTATGCCCATCTTTATAGACTGGACCCCCTAAAAACTCTTTAGGTTTTTCGCCCAATCCTAAACCTAACGCCAGCGCAGTCATATTATCTATGTCGCCTACATCAGTTAACTGCCGTAGGAGTTCATTAAAGCCCGAAACTTTTTGATTATGGTTATTGCGCCTGTCGGGCTTTAGCCAATCTGGCCAAGCAGATTCATCTAATAGCGACAGGACAACACTTTCGGCGTGAACCAATCTCATACCAGTTTCTTCATCTTCAAAAAAAGAATCTCTCATTATAATAAAGCGACGATCATCAACTTTTAGCTCAAACCCGTCCACATATTGAGCAGGGTGATTATTTAGGTGTAGAAATTCAACCTGAGAGTCGTCTCGCTTATGATCATAAAAGCTAAGTGGTAGAAAAAAACCAGGTTCTTCGTTTGGCTGCACGCCAAATAGATCCTTGTAGGCCTTTTGTTTGTTGGCAACTCTTAGGCGGTATCTTTCATCGTAGCTTAGTGTTTCTTTACCTCTGATAATTTCCGCCACTTTAACCACCTTACTGTAGGACTGCCTTAATTCTCCGGACCCCGGCAGAACTCGACTCTTCTTTTATAATTTTGAATTTTTTACCGTCATCACCTAATTCGCTAGTATTTTCAACATGAGGACCGCCACAAATTTCTAAGCTAAACGGATTATCTACTGAGCCTACGCTATATACTTTTACCATATCGCCATATTTATCATTAAACTCACCGTGAGCGCCAAGTTCTCTAGCCTCTTTTAGCGAGTATTCCTGATATGTAACAGGAAGTTTTTCTACAATCTGCTGGTTGACTATATCCTCAATTTGCTTGAGCTTATCTGAATCTACTTTTTCTGGATATGTAAAATCAAAGCGTAGCCTTTCTTCGGTTATATTAGCACCTCGCTGGACCGTATTCTCGCCTAAAACCATCCTTAAAGCTTGTCCCATAAGATGCGCAGCTGTGTGGTATTTCTTGTTCATAGCACTATCACCACTCAAGCCACCTTTAAAAGCACCTTTGGCGGCAGTTTGACTACGCGCGCGCTGTTCGGCCATTTTTTCATCAAATTCCTTGCGCCAATTGTCAGACAGGGCAATGCCCTGCTTGAAGGCCTCTTCAGTCGAAAGCTCAACTGGAAATCCGTAAGTATCATAAAGCGTAAATAACTCATCGCCTGTCAGCCCGTCGCTGACGTACTTCGACATCTCTCGCAACCCCTTATTTAAAGTCTGACGAAATATTTTTTCCTCTTTGGCTAATGTTCCAATAATTTCATCTCGCTTTTCGGCTAATTCAGGATAGTCCGAGTGATATAAATCAGTAATCGTAGGAATAATTTCTTGCAAGAAATTTTGGTCCACGCCCAAGTCGAAGGCAAATCTAATAGCCCGACGCAAAAGTCGCCTCATGACATAGCCCTGCTCTTTATTGCTTGGAACCACTCCGTCAACCGCCAGGAAAGTTGCAGCTCTTAAGTGATCGGCGATAACTCGCATGCTTTCAGTATGGCTGTCATAATTCTTACCACTGATTGTTTGTATTTTTTCAATAATTGGCCACAGTAAACTGATTTTAAAGACATCAGGATTGTCATTTCTTGCAGCCGCAATACGCTCTAGGCCACCGCCAAAATCAACATTCTTCTTTTCAAGCGGCTCAAAGCTGCCATCTTCTTTACGCCTGTACTGCATAAAGACCTGGTTACCAATCTCCATAAAGCGGCCACTGTCACTAGCTGGATGAGCTAGGCCAAAACTACCATCGTGGCTCTGGGGACCAAAATCATAAAAAACTTCACTATCAGGACCGCAAGGGTCGCCGATTGGAGTTTTGTCTAAGCCACCGCCACGGCTCCACCAATTCTCTTCATCATCATAAAAGAAGATTCTCTCATCAGGGTTTATACCCCGCTTATCACCGTTAGCCTGACTGCCTATCTCAACAATTTTAGCTTTGACACCCTTTTCCTCAAAGACCTTTTGCCAAATCTCAGCCGTCTCATCATCCCGCGGGATACCATATTTTTCGCTACCGATATAGGCTGTGACGTAGATTTTTGTAGCATCAAGACCAACTACATCAGTTAAAAATTCGAAGAACCAGCGAATTTGCTGCTCTTTAAAATAATCACCCAAACTCCAGTTACCTAACATCTCAAAAAAAGTTGTATGACGATTATCGCCAATAGTATCTATATCTTGAGCTCGTAGGCAGGTCTGGCTATTCACTAACCTAACGCCCTCGGGATGGCTCTCGCCTAGTAGATATGGCAATAAAGGTTGCATGCCGCTACCGGTAAATAATGTCGTGGGATCATTTTCGGGTATTAATTTCGCCCGCATAATTATTTTATGGTTTCGGGACTCAAAGAACTTTAGATATTCATTTCTAATCTGCTCTGCATTCATATCTGTTAAATTATACCATCATTTTACCCAGTCCCATAGTTTTATAAGGTGTCACCCTTTTAAGCTATTTTTAAGTTATATCAAGTTACATAAAAGTAGCGTATACGGTATAAGGTGTCACCTTTTTAAGGTTTATTTAAGTTTTGAAAGCCATGTCAAGCTACGCAAAGAGATAAAAATTAGGCTACTATTCCGCCGCCGAGGCAGATATCGTTATCATAAATAACTACAGATTGGCCGCTGGCGATAGCCCTTTGTGGCTGTTCGAGTCTTAATTGAGCCCTGTCGCCTTTTATTGATAATTTGGCATTTATAAGTGGCGAACGATGTCGAACTCGAATTTGACACCCCCCTTCTTTAGGCTTTTGATTTATCCAATGAATGTCCATTAACTCTATATCTTTCTTCCATAGATTGTCGTCATTCAGATCAGTCGTGACATAAACCTCATTTTTTGTCATATCTTTTCCCACAACATAGTACGGTAATCCACCGCCAACATCTAGACCGTGCCTTTGACCAATAGTATAAAAAATAGCGCCGTTGTGCATTCCTAATATTTTTCCGGTTTGTTTATCTACTATGTTTCCCGGCTTGGGTTTGACGTATTGACCGAGGAATTCTTGTATACCGACTTGGCCGACAAAGCATATCCCCTGAGAATCTTTTTTATTAGCAGTTACTAGGCCAAGCTCGGCCGCCATCTTTCTTACTTGCTTTTTGGTATACTCACCTATCGGGAATAAAGTCTTACCTAACGCCTCGCCAGTTACACGATACAAAAAATAGGTTTGGTCCTTTTCCTTGTCGACCGCTTGCTTCAAATAACCGCTTATCTTGAAATTCGATTCATCTGTTACATCGACGGAAACCCTGGAACCCGAGTCTAGCAAGGCGCTAGTGCCCTTGTCGGACGCGGCATGAAGCAGTGACGGCGATTTAATAGATGAATCTTCACTAAAATGTAGCACTCGTGCATAATGCCCAGTTGCAATCATATCGGCTCCGTCCTCTAAGGCCGTCTCTAAAAACAATTTAAACTTAACCTCTTGATTGCACATAATATCTGGGTTCGGCGTTCTGCCAGCCTTATATTCATCAACCATATAATCAACAACCCTTGACTTATACTCGTTTTCAAAATCAAAGACCTTAAAATCTATGCCAAGTTTTACAGCCACCCTTTTGGCGTCCGCTAAATCATAAGCCCAAGGACACTTAGCGCCAGGCATATCTTTCGTCCAATTCTTCATATAAACGCCAACAACGTCGTAGCCCTCTTGTTTTAATAAAGCAGCCGAAAGAGACGAATCAACTCCGCCACTCATACCAACATAAACTTTTATTTTCTTATCTATAGCCATATATTTGAAATATAAAACATCACAATTTTTACTAATTCGCTTAATGCTAACCACCAGCCCCTAAAGGTTAACCACCAGTGCGATGACCAATCTTTATCATTTTTAAGCGGATGATTAAACACCACGACATCGTCAGTGTACTTATCAAGCTCTAGATTTGCCCGCCTCTGATGATATCCAGACGTTACCAAGATAACGGTCTTTATATCATTTTGAGATATTATAGAATCCATATTTTTAGCATTCTGTTGCGTATTCTCCGAAAACTCATCGATAGATATATGACCCTCGTCCACGCCGAACTCTAGTGCGATCGACTTCATTACGGCGGCATTACTGGGGCCAGACTTATCTTTGGCAGCACCAGAAAAAATTATCCTATGGGCCCAGCCATTTTTATATAAATTTATGGCTTCAATGGCCCTGGCTTTCGTGTCTCCACCACTGACAGCAACGATTGCATCAGCTGTGTTGCAATGAGGAAAAACACCTGGCTTGGCATCACATCCTATAAAATCATTTGGCTGAAGATAAAAATTAGCAAAAATAGTTAATAAAATAACGGCAACGATAGAGCTAATAATTGACCTTATCATGAGGCCATCCTTTGGTATTCTTTTTTAACTACTTTCGCTATAATATCGCCCGCTAATTTAATATTTTCCTCATTAGACATCTGGCCAAGCGTCATTCTTAAACTACCGCTTGATATTCCGTCAGTTAAGCCAATCGCCTTAAGAACGTGAGAGCCACTGCCTTTATTGGCGGCGCAAGCGCTACCAGTAGCTACCAAGACGCCCTCATCCTCTAATAAAAACACCAGCCTTTCGCCGTCTAAATTCGGGAAAGATATATGTAAAAAATTATCTAATTGGTGTTTTGGGTGACCAGACGGAACGGCTTCTGGAAATTGCTGTATCAGGAAATCGCGCAAGTGATTTTTTAGCGCTAATAATCTTTTCGCCTCAAACGCACGGTGCTCTGATGCAATTTCAAGAGCTTTAGCAAAACCAACAACTCCAGCAACATTTTCCGTACCACTACGAAAGCCGTCTTCTTGTCCGCCACCGGTAATTTGCGGGGTGAGTTTTACTTGACTATTTGACCACAAAAGGCCGACTTGTTTCGGTCCATAAACTTTTCCGGCATTCAAAGTCAGCATATCAACGCCAAGCCGAGCAACATTAACATCTAACAGATTAAATCCTTGAGAGGCGTCGCTATGGAGGTAAATCGGCATATCGTTGCCATTCATCAGTCGCTCTTGACGCTCTTTTTTAACAATTTCAGCTATCTCTCTGATCGGTTGAATGGTGCCAATTTCATTATTAGCTAGACCAATACTGATCAGCTGTGTATCGTCTTTGACAGTTTTTTTAAGATTATCTACCGAGATTAAACCATGTTTATCAACCGGCAGATAGTCGTGTTTAAGTTTTTTAGCGCAAGCCAGAACAGCTTGATGTTCAATCTCGGTTGTTATGACTGAACCGCTAATGCCATTAAAAGCCAAGTTGATTGACTCAGTGGCACCAGCTGTTATGGTGACGTCGCCAGAGCGTGCCCCAATTAGATTGGCTATTTTCTGCTTGGCCAAATCATAATCTTGACGCACTTCTACGGCTGGTGAATACGGGCTTGATGGATTATAAAATTTCTCAACATAATAGGGCTGCATCGCAGATAAAACCTTTTTATCCATTGGCGTTGCAGCAGCATGATCAAGATAGATGATTTCTTTTTTCATCATAAATAATTATAACCTTTAAGTAGTTTTTTTGCTTAGTTTCGTGTTGAAGTATTATACACTTCCGACATGACCCTATCGCGATATATTTCAGTGGCTATTAAAAAGTTTTCAAGCTCTTCCCCAGCGATAAATTGATTTCTCACTTCAGGCTGGCTACTTATCTTTAAGACACCTTGGCTTATGATCTCAAAATGCAGTGTATCCTCTAACACTGAGCCGGCATAACTTTCATAGGTTCTTTTAAAATACCAGTTGTTCGGGTCATCATTAAAAAAAGCTTCAACCGTATAGGTTGGATCATCTTGGAAAATCTGAATACCAATATTATTTTCCCAGTTTTTCAATGTAGCTTCCGTCAGTGGCACTTGTTTTGGTTTAATAATTTCTCTACCTAAAATGTTTCTAGAGACAGACCTCACGACACTAACCGTCCTCGATGCGGAATATTCTTCTGTAAAATACTGTCGATCTAACCTATCTGCCCTAGCTCGCCCTATCTCGCGACCAATAGCATAGATTCTCTGGGGAGCTGGATTGATTTCGGCTTCAAAATTAGAATAAGCAAAAGGAGCTTCCTGGTAAGCTCTTTTTATGTCATCGTAAATTGTAGAATCTTCAAGTCGATCTTGAACTTGACTCATTAGTGTTCACCTCTTATAAAATATTAAATTCCAAAAAGAAAATGCGCGTTTTTAGTCGTTATCGACCCCACCTCGTCAAGCGCGACACCTCTATCTAAACTAATATGCTCAGCAATTACTTTTACAAACGCTGGCTCATTAACCTTTATTTTACCACGAAATGGACTTGGGGTCAAATAGGGGGCGTCTGTTTCTAATAACATAAAGTCTAGCGGCAAATGCCTAAACATATCCTGCTGCGACTTGTCTTTAGTAAAAGTCGCAATGCCAGTCACGCCTATATATAGGCCTTTACTGACAGCCTTGTCCGCAGCTTTATTATCACCCGTAAAACAATGAAGGACGCCTTTTATATCCTCAGATCGAAAATTATCAAGAATAGCCCAAAAATCATCGAATGCGTCTCGGACATGAAAACTAATCGGAAGTTTATTTTTTAAAGCAAAATCTATTTGAGCTTCAAGAGTAGCTATTTGTTTATCTCGAGGGCTATGATTGTAATAATAGTCTAAACCTATCTCACCAATCGCCACAACTTTTTTCCTATCGGATTCGTTAATATTATTAAAAAATCGGACAAAATCATTAAAATCACCCGAAGCATAATGTGGGTGAACTCCTAAAATTGAAAAGATAGGCTCATATTTATTTGAAGCCTCAAGAGCTAGTTTTGAGCTCTGAAGATTCGTTCCAACACAAATTAGTTTTTCGACATCTGCCCCTAAAGCACGCTTAACAACGTCCTTTATCGGGATTGGGTAGTCTAACTCGTGAATGTGACAATGCGTATCAACCAACATAGATACTACTTCTTTTGAGGCTGAGAAGTTGGCGCATTTGTGTGAAGGTATATCTTTGGGAATAACATACCTACGTCAACTATTGCGCCAGATTCAAAAATTGAATGAATTTTTGTAGCACTGTTCGGCAGGAATGGGTAAAGCAAATCGGCTATTTGCAATATAGCACCGGCTGAATAAGCTAAAACTTCACTCAAGTGCGCTTCAGCTTCAGGATCTTTGCCAATTTTTTTAGCTATTTCCCAAGGCTTAATATGATCGACATATTGATTCAAGCTATGAACCATTGACCAAGCATCGTCAATCGCTTTATCAAATTGTAAAGTTTCCATAAATTCATGATAGGCACCAACATCATGCTCACGTTGTGATAGCTCGCCAATGACACCAGCCTGATAACGGGTTATCATACCGGCGACCCGCTGAACAAGGTTTCCCAAGTCATTTGCTAACTCGGTGTTATAAGCATTTTCAAACTTCTCCCAAGTGAAATCGCCGTCGTCGATAGTTTGAAGATGACGAGAAAAATAATAACGAAAAGCATCAACCCCATAACTGTCGATAATTTCGATTGGGTCGACTACGTTTCCCAAAGTCTTACTCATCTTGGCGCCACCAACATTAATGTGCCCATGTACTAATAATTTCTTAGGTAACGGCAAGCCTAGCGCCAATAGAATTGCTGGCCAAAGACCGGCGTGAAAACGAAGAATGTCTTTACCTAAAACCTGAATATCGGCCGGCCAATACTCTTGCCATTCTGGTTTGTCCGGATAACCTAAAACTGTTATATAGCTAGACAAAGCATCTAGCCATACGTACATGACCTGGTTGGGATCGTCTGGGACCGGTATGCCCCAACTAAGATTCTTTTTTGGTCTCGATATACTAACATCTTGCAAGCCATCTTTTATCAATTCTAAAAACTCTTTTGCTCTAAAATCTGGGACTATTTCCATTTGCTTTTCTGATATGGCTTGGCGTATATACTCAGTAAAGGCGCTGGCCTTAAAAAAATAATTATCTTCACTCAAGCGCTGATAGGGTTGCTGGTGATCCGGGCATACCCCGTTATTTTCGGTTGCTTCCTTATTAGTCATAAAGGCCTCGCAACCAACACAATACCAACCTTCATATTTGTCCTTGTAGATATATGGAGCCAATGACTTCCAGATATATTGAACTGCACCAACATGGTGGGGATCGGTTGTTCTAACGAAGTCTGTATATTCGGCACCAACTTTTTTAATCAAATTTTCAAAATTAACAAATTTTTGATCAACAAAACTCTTGGGATCTAGCCCCGCCTGGGTAGCTTTTGCAGCAATTTTATTACCATGCTCATCAGTACCAACCTGGAAACGCACCTCGCGACCATTTTGTTTCTGATATCTAGACCAGATGTCAGCTAATAAATAATCTATAGCGTTACCAATGTGTGGATCGCTATTTGCATAAGGAAGTGCAGTGGCTATGTATAATTTTTTACCCATTCTTATCTACAATTGTAACAGAGAAAATCAACTACTACTACTTAAGACTTTTGTAAGATTGAGCCAGTCATCAAGCGTCAAACTTTCAGCTCGCTGATTAGCATCTATGTTAACAGATCCAAGTATTTTTTCAATTTCATCTTTTGACAAATTTAATCCACCTGACAGGCTACTTCGTAATTTTTTGCGCTTGGCCGAAAAGCCGGCTTTTACGACTTTGAAAAACTGCTTTTCATCAACTTCTTTGAAGAAATCCTCAGCCTTAGGTTCTAAAATGACAACCTGACTGTCGACTTTTGGCGGTGGTGTAAACATTGAAGCTGGCACGATTTGACCCAGGCTAACATTAGCGCGGGTCTGAGCGCTGATGGCTAAAATACTCATATCGCCAGGACCTGCTGCCAGCCTTTCGGCAACTTCTTTCTGGACCAGTAGGACGATTTTTAATGGTCTGTTTTCTGTATTTAGCAAAGCACTGATTATTTTATTAGTAATATAATAAGGAATATTCGCCACCACCTTAAAATTTTTTGGCAATAGGTTAAGGTTAAAGCTTAAAATATCCTCATTTATAACTTCTAGATTTTTCCCTGGAAATTGTGTGGGTAAATTGTTGGCCAGACTTTCATCAAATTCAACAGCTACAACTTTACTGGCGCGCCTTAACAACTCACTAGTCAAGGTGCCCAAGCCCGGACCAATCTCCAAGACTGTATCACTGGGCGTTAAGTCCGCGTATCCAGCAATTATAGATATAGTAGACCTATCTTTTAGCCAGTGTTGACCGAGCTGCTTAATATTTTTCATAGATTTTATTCGTGACTTGCTAGTATGTTTTGAGCATAGACAATACGCTGATTTTCTCTACAGATACCACACCTCTCAAATTGATTTTGGAAAATCCTAACTGCATCACCTAAAGAATTAGTATTTTTGATAGCATCTCTCACGCCCGCATAACCACCATTTAGCTCATACATTAAGTAGTCTAGCTGTGAATAAATCGTTTCATAACTACTCGGGTATCTCTGGATTAAGTTTGTTCGCCTACCAGCGGTCCACTGAACTATCCCCAAGCCTCCAGGTGTGTCGGTCGTATTAAAGCCGTGCTCTTGCATTAGGTTGCCCATAATACCGGCCGTTTGTATTTTACTAAAGCCTTGAGCCCTCAAGTAAGACCAAGTAATAGACTCATTTTCGCTCGGCGTATTGTATTTACCCATAGCACCGACTACTTCAACCTGTTTTTTGGATTGTTTTGTTACTAAACTGGTTATTTCTTGTCGGCTCACCTCTGCTCCGTCTATAATTGTAATTTTGTAGGTGACGACCTTTTCGCCCTTTTCACCAGCCGTTTTCACAAAACGGTAGTCGACGCTACGATTAGCATCTTCAATTTTCTCAACATCAAAATCAACTGGCTCTTTTACAGTTATAGTTTGCTGGCCTTCTCGCCAAACTTTAACAGATAGACCTTCAGAGATTGGCTTATTTAAATCAGAATCTATCTTGTCGGCACTAGAAAGCTTAATACTCTTCTCTTTTAGCATATCGCCTACCGTTTTAGATTGAGTTCGGATATCAGATGTAGTGCCGTATAAGGTTAATTTTATGGGCGTCGCCCTTGTAATAGTCAGTTGCTCACCGAACCCCTCGGTGATGTTATCAACTCGACCAATAGTAGCAATATCTTCGGCATAAAGATCAATTCCTACACTTTTGGCTATTTGCTCTGGCGTTTGATAAGCAGTAATAACTCTTTGACGCAGTACGCCGTCAACGATAAGTACGGGGCGGGCTCTATAAATATTAACTTGATATTCCGGTGCAATAATTTCTTCATTCCTAGCAGGCTCGACTCGGTCTTTATCTTCTAAATCTATGTCAGCTTCTCTTATGGCATCACCAATATTTTTAGCGTCAGTCAAGACGACTTTTTCAACACCCCTATCGTAAATAGTGATTAAGTGCTTATCACCAGGGGTATTATTATCGATTGCAGAAACTTGATTAAAGAAAAGGAAAGAAAACACCAAGATAGATACGAAAACAATCAAAGCTATAATGTTGTTTTTAGATTTTGCAACTGTAATATTCATTTATATAATTTTCATAACCCCACACGGCATTAGAACTATTCTACCAAAAAATAATCAAATTTAAAAATAAGCACAGAAACAGATTTTAGACTGTCGCTTTACTCAGCCTCAACCGGGTGATCTATCATCCAGAGCTGAGCTTCCATGTCGACTGTTTTGTCTGTATCTCCAAGCTCTTCGTATTGTGTTTTTGCTTCTTCAAATATTTCTTTGGCCTCTTGCTTATCAGTTTTTAGAACTTCAATGCCCCTATTCTTTAGAGCGTCAGCTGATTCGGTAGTAACGACTGGAGTGTCATTATTGTCCTTATCGTTATTAATATTTTTTAAAGCAAAGATTGCGCCAGTAGCGATTAGCGCGACTACTACAACAGCACCTACTGCGATGACGATGATTTTTTTGTTATTTTTCATTGATTACTCCTTTTAGCTATTCGTTAGATTATTTGCTAGATATTACACCTATGGGGTCAGGTATCTAATTATTACTACTCCCGAGCCACCAGCAGCTGACACCATAGTTGTACTGTCGTAATAAAAACCGCCACCGCCACCGCCACCGCCACGGTTCGCCACCCCGCTTTGTGCGGGATAATCTATATAAACTCCCGCACAAACGTCATAGTACCAACTTGCGCCAGAGCCAGCGCCGCTACCCGAAATACTGCCACCGCCATAATCATATTCGCTACAGCCTCGCGCGACACCGCCACCGCCACCGCTACCGTAATATCTTGAAGTTCCAGATATCGAAGACTGCACGCCATTAGCGCCATCTACACCCTGACTGCCGCACGTAGTAGCTGTTCCCCCAGCAGCTCCGCCACCACCAGTCGCAGTTGAGGCGCCTAGGCTACTTTTTTGGTTAGATGATCCTACAGTAACATTAATATTGCCAGTTAGACTTTGATTTGACAGGGATATTACCTGTCCACCCTTCCCACCACTACCACCTACCCCAGTAACAGTATTAGCCTTAGCGCCACTACCACCACCGCCGACTATTAGTACGCTAACACCAGTTAGTGTACCGTTCGTTATAGACAAAGTACCACTTGAATTAAACGTCCTTACTGTGTATGCGCCGTCTATTGTGGCATTGCCTCCAGTGACTACTACAGGAGATGATATTGGTCTATAGTAACTAGCCGATCCAGGCGCGCTCCAGCCACTAGTGGTAACCGTGCTGTAGCATCGAGCAGAAACAGTCAGAGTGTAGGTAACCCCTTCTGTTGAAGTTGTAAAGTCTGCGGAAGTGTTAGCCGAGAAAAGCTCACCGCCAGTATAGCCTGTACTATTGCTGAATACATACCTATATTGAGTCGATGAGCCGGCTGGACAGGTTGCCGGCGACCAAGACCAAGTTGTATAGTGTGGTGCTGGAGTATTACTACTTACCGTGACGGCACCAGGTGTGGCGACTGGATCAATGTAGGTGGCTTCGGCGCTAGTTACGATTGAACTTATTTTAGTGTTGTCTACATAACATCTGGATTGGGCTTGGTAGCCGTACTTAACACCATCATTGGCAGTTTGGCTGGCAGTCCTGGTGGTTGACCAGGCACTATAGGCAGACCAAGTGCCATCGTTAGTACGGCTACGCAAGCCGTACTGAGCCGTACCAGCGCTACAGGTAACGGCAGAGGCGGTGGCTAGAACATCAGGAGAGCTGAGTGTAACTGCGACAGTTGGGGTGGTGGGAGCAGTGATAGGGGCGGGATTAAATTCGGGCGCTGACGCATCAAGTAATTTTGGAGAATTGAAATCGTCCTCTATGTAATATGCCAAATCTTTATTAGTAACTATTAAGCGGTATGAGGTGGGGTTAGTAGCGCTGTCTACTAAATACTCATACTGGTTATCTCCGCTGAACTCGATACAAATCTTATTAGTATCGACGTTAGGGCAGTCATCGACTGCTGTTGGATACTTGTTTTTCTCAGTTTTGTAAAGATTAAAATCGCCCAGCGCGTTACTCAAATCAGACTTGATGGTTGATTCTGTTGCCCTGTTAGTAATGCCGAAATAAGAGACAGCTACTATCACGGCCAATATGCCAATCACCGAAATTGCAATAACAATTTCTAAAACAGTAAACCCAAAATTTTTAATAAATTTTGAGGTGTTAAAGCTTTTCATAACTCAAGTATACACCAGGTTTTTTAAAAATATTCAACTTTAAGCTTAAGAACTATATTTTCTCTAAACGGGCGTACTCTGTGTTTAATTTTTTGGATTTTCCGTTATCAAACTTAACTGTTACAGCCAGACCATCAACATCGACTATCTCGCCAGCACCAAAGATATTTGACTTAATGCGATCACCGACGTCAAATGATTCGATATTGTAATACTCTGGCGTATCAAAATCTTGAATTAACTCCACAGTCGAGTCTTCGGAACTCGCTCCACTCGCCCCCATATCAGATATGAAACGAGAAGCTGGATTGTAAACTCTGCCACCAAAATTTAATCTACTTCGTGCATAGGTTATATGAAGCTCTTCACGGGCCCTAGTCATGCCGACATACATCAGCCGCCTTTCCTCTTCTAGTTCAGATGGACTAGAATCAAAAACACGTGCGTGGGGCAATATACCCTCTTCTAATCCAACGATAAAAACAACTGGAAATTCTAACCCTTTTGAGGCATGTAAGGTCATTAGGGTTACTTGCTCACCATCTTTAAAAGAATCAACACTAGACATTAACGATATTTCTTCTAGAAAATCTGATAAATTAACATAGTTTTGAGCATCGGACATCAAAGCCTCTAAATTACCGATTCTTTCCTCAAACTGTGGCGTACCGTCATTTATATAATCTTTATAATTAGTTAGTTCAATAATTTGGTTAATGATTTCCGAAGGTGGCGTACTATCCTGCTTGGAGTATAAAGACTTAGCCATGACCCCTAATTTTTTAAGCGATTGTCTGGCTTTCAAATTTATATCCGGGATTGAATCAGCTTTACAAAGAGCGTCTACAATATTCATGCCAGAGTTTACTTGCCAAGTTAAAAACTTTTCTAGACTTATATTGCCTATACCCCTAGTTGGAGTGTTAACAATCCGGTTAAAGCTGACACTATCGTTGGGTTGATATATCAACTTAAGATAAGCCACAATGTCTTTAATCTCTTTACGATCATAAAATCTAACGCCACCGACTATCTGATAAGGAATTCTCATTCTGAGGAAAGCTCTTTCTAGAGTGTAGCTCTGAGCATTGGTGCGGTACAAAACTGCAAAATCCCCGAATTTTCGCGCCCCCAACGCTACGTGCGACGATATTCTGTCGGAGACCAAACTAGATTCTTCTAAATCATCGCTCAATTCATGAACTTGAACTGGCGCACCAGTCGCCGAGCTAGTCCAGAGTTTCTTGTCAGTTCTTTGTTTATTTTTAGCTATCACATTACTAGCCGCCTCTAATATAGCGGATGTGCTTCTGTAGTTTTGCTCTAGCTTAATAATATGAGCGCCCTTAAAATCTCGTTCAAAATTCAAAATGTTAGTAAAGTCGGCTCCACGCCAGCTATAAATTGACTGCCAGTCATCGCCAACAACACAAATATTTCTGTCTTCACCGACTAGTAGCTTAACGATATTATATTGAGCCGAGTTAGTATCCTGGTACTCATCAATTAAAATATGCTTGAAGTGTCCTCGCCAACGAGACCTGGTCTCTTTACTATCGCGTAGCAATCTAACGGTCTCTATTAATAAATCGTCAAAATCAAGGGCTGATGAGGCCTTTTTTAGCTCTTCATATTTATTATAAATTTTAGCTATCTTTTTTTGCTGAGGCGAGGCCGCTACAGCAGAAAACTCTTCAACGCCGACCATGCTATTTTTAGAACTAGAAATGACATGCGACACCGATTTTGGTTTTATCTCTTTGTCGTTAAAAGATAGTTGCTTGATGGCCTGTTTTATCAAGCTAGTCCTGTCATCTTCGTCATAAATTACGAAATTCCTAGGAATACCCATCTTGTCACCATCAATTCTTAAAAGCTTGACACAAACACTGTGGAAAGTACCCATCCAAGGCATAAAGTTACGAATTGAAGTGTTGACGCCTAGCAAGTCGTTAACCCTAGACTGCATCTCTTTAGCCGCTTTATTTGTAAACGTAACGGCCAGAATCTCATCTGGAGAAACTGACTTTTTAGAAATTAAATAAGCTATTCTATGAGTTAGCGTCTTAGTTTTACCACTACCAGCACCAGCTAAAATCAAAAGTGGTCCAGAAGTAACCTGTACCGCGCTTTTTTGTGCCGGGTTTAAGCCATCAAGTAAATCCATTATATCTATTATAAACTAGGGCTATAAAACAAAGAAGTATACAGCGGCCCCAATACCTGCACCAATTAGAATTAATAATAGAATCCATACGACCCACAACCAACCAGCTTTTTTCTTCGCAGGCACCAAAGTTTGCTTGTAGGTGTCTTTGTTGTAGGTTTGGCTAACAGCCGGCTCGGGATTTGCCTCCTTTGTATATTGCTGAGGCACAGACATTGGATACTCGAGTGATTTTGCATCATCAACAGCTCGTTCCGAAGACTCGGTCTTAACTTCTTCTGGCTTAGTGGTCTCAATAGTGGTATCGACAATATTTTGATTTACGTCGCTAGCTAAAGGCTTAGCCACGCTATTAGCCTCTATCGAAAGCAGGTTACCGTCCAGTTCGGCCGGCAAAGGCGTAGTAGTGCTATCTAGAGATTCTTCCGGCTGATCTGTTGACTCAGAGTCGCTCGAAAAAGCACCGAGCGGCCTTTTATCAACTTTAGCATCCGCAATAAATGGAGAGCCGTCCGAGATGCCTAAGGTTTTATTAATATCATCACTAATCTTATTGATATCATCGTCTTCTTCGTTAGCAGGAACAGCCGGAGTTATTTTCTCTATACTTTCATCAACCGATGAAGACTTATCAGGAAAACTATCGGGGTTTAACTGTGAGTCAACAGTCTTATTAGCTGGACTATCGCTCGGGCTCGTCATGCTTGAAGCACTAGTCGGTGTAGCTAGACTTGCCTTATTATTATCACCACCTAAAGGCCTGGAGGCGCTTCTGGTCATATTCGAAGAAGGGTGCATAACATCCATAAATGGACCTGGCGTACGCCGAGTTGCTAATGACGGCATAGGCCTATCACTATTAACTTTTGGCCGATCAGAATCACTTATTTGACTCCGCTCCTGGTCGTCACTAGTATTATTCAAAGAACTCATGGCCTTATCTAATTCATCAAAATCGAAATCGCTCACCAACCACCCCCTAATCTTTCTTCGGTTTAGACTCTTTATGAGCCTTTTTAACTATTTCCGAAAACACATTTGCATTCAAACTAGCCGCGCCAATTAAAAGTCCGTTTATATCTGGTAACATCAAATAATCAGAAGCGCTAGTTTCCGTGATACTGCCACCATATAAAATTTTGATATCTTTTGCCGCTTTAGCCCCATAAAGATGTTCAACTTGTTTTCTAATGACTTTTACGGCCAAACTTACATCATTTGGCATGGCATTTTGACCGGTGCCAATAGCCCAGACTGGTTCATAAGCGATAACTACTTTATCCAGCTCTTCACTAGTGATATTGGATAGGCCGGAAAGAAGTTGGTCACGAATAATGTCGTTAGTCTCACCGCTTGATCTCTCCCAGGCAGTTTCACCTATGCAGAGTATCGGCTTAATATTATTTCTCATAGCAGATGCGACTTTATTGCGGACGTCTTTGTCTGTTTCATGAAATATATGACGTCTTTCAGAGTGACCGATAATGGCGTATTGAACAATTCCCCTAAGCTGAGAAGCAGAAGTCTCACCTGTATAGGACCCGTTGTCGCGCCAATAAAAGTTTTGGGTAGCTAATTTAAACTGCTTTAAATCAACCTGCAAGCTTAAAGTTTGCAGAGTTATTGTAGAGGGGGCTACGATAACCTCGACGTCACGATATTTTTTTACTAAATTAGATAGCTTATTCAAATACAAACTTGAATCTTGTACATTAAGATTCATTTTCCAATTACCAACTATTATTTTTTTATCAACTGCCATCTGTTATTTATAGCTTATGCTTTCCTTTTAAGTTTACTCTAAAATTTATTTAGCGTCTAGCTTTCTTTCTTAATTGTCCTAACCTGTATAGTATCAGTCGCCCCTATAACTCCAGGCTGACGACCACTGACTATAACCACCGTTGCTGGTAATTCACCAAAATATCCAGCCTGACCCAGCTCTTTTGCAACCTCAAAGCCGATTTCATCATTTTCTGGCCTTAAATATACTCTGTTGGCATAGCTAAGCGCCAATTGTTGAGCCGAACGCAGGCGACTTGTAACACTGATGATTGGTAAATTAGGACGATAAGCTGCGACATTAGCCGCCGTAGCGCCCGATTTAGTTTCAGTAATTATAGCAACCACGCCTAGTTTATCTGCTAAACTAACAGCGGCGGCACTTATGGCATTTTGCTTCCTCTTGCTATTGAACATGATTTTTGGCATAAGTTCGACAGGCTCGCTCTCTTGGGTGTAGAGGATAGCCTTTTTCATAGCTATCACCGTCTCTAATGGATGATGTCCATTCGCCGTTTCATCGGAAAGCATTAATGTGTCAGCGCCTTGAATAACAGCGTTAGAAACATCACTAATTTCAGCCCTAGTCGGCTGAGGTTCAAAAACCATACTGGCCATCATTTGGGTAGCAACGATACTTAGGCGGCCGTATTTTCTACAAAGTCTAATCACTCTTCTTTGCACGACCGGAACGACCTCGGCGCCAGCCTCAACAGCTAAATCACCTCTTGCGACCATAACACCGTCGCTGGCTTTTACGATTGCCTCCAAGTTCTTATCACTAATCGCTGATTTCGTCTCAATCTTGGCAACAATCTGAGCCGTAGAGTTAAGAGAAGCTAATATTTGCCTTAAATTATTAATATCATCAGCGGTCTGGACAAAGCTTAAGGCCACGTAATCCACGTCGTTCTCGACACCAAACTCTATATCCTCAACGTCTTTAGGCATTAAAATATCGCCAGCAAAATCAGTGTCTGGCAAATTAATTCCTTTGCGACTAGACAAAATTCCAGAATTTTCCACTCTAACTTTTATGGCAGTCTCGCCAACCACCTTTAAGACGGTCGTATGGATTTTTCCATCGAATATATAAAGCCGCTCCCCGGCCTTAACCTTTTCAGCCAAATTAAATTGAACAGGGATTATAAAATCATCACAGCCCTCGGTGTCTGTGGCATAGTCTAATAACAACTCATCGCCTGGCTTCACGGCAATGTCATGATTTAAAGTGCCTAATCTTATTTTGGGACCCTGTAAATCCTGCAAAATGGCAACCGGCTTACCGGTTTTGATACTAGCCTGCCTAATCCATTTGATCTGCTCTTTTCGCTCATCATAGCTTCCATGACTAAAATTAAGCCTAAAGCCATTAACACCTACGATTTGTAGCTTTTCGATCATTTCTGGCGAGCTAGTTTTTGGCCCAATAGTCGCTAAAATTTTTGTTCTTTTGAAAACGATGCCCATACTTGAAATTCATTATATCACGTTCAAAAAATGAAAAAGGTGTCACCTTATTAAGGTTTTTTTAAGTTATGTGCTATTATTAATATATATGCCTAAAAAGAATATCGTTAAAAACTACGGGGCTGATCAGTATTATCATGTCTATAACAGAGGCTCTAATCGTCAAAATATATTCATAGAGCCGGTAGATTACTTCTACTTTCTAGGTTTATTCAAGCGCTATTTATCAATGAAAAAAAGTAGTGACAGCTCTATTGATCACAAATATCCAAATTACGCTGATGAGGTCGAGATTGTCGCATTTTGCTTAATGCCAAGCCACTTTCACCTACTGCTCTATCTAAAAACTGAGGCCGGTATAGTCCATTTAATGAGGTCTGTGATGACAACATACACTATGTATTTCAATAAAAAATATAAAAGAACTGGTAAGTTGTGCGAAAGTGCATTTTTAGCCTCAACTATCAGTAATGAGTCCTACTTATGGCATGTTAGCCGATATATTCACCTTAACCCCCTAGATATAGGTAGAGATTTTAGAAATTATAAATATTCGAGTATCGCCTATTTTAAAGGTAATAAAAGGGCCGATTGGATACATACTGAGCGGATGGTAAAGACTTCAAGCGAAAAACAGGAGTATTTAGAGTTTGTATCTGATTATGAAACTATGTTTATGGATATGAAATATTTAAAAAATTTACTCGCCACATAAATACTGTTCAAAAGGGACTTTTTTTGATACAATCATCTGGCGCTAACTACCGTGGTCTCATCGTCTAACGGTTAGGACACCAGGTTTTCATCCTGGCAACCCGGGTTCGATTCCCGGTGAGATCACCAAATAAATAACTCATCATCCAATGATGAGCTTTTATTTTAGCGGTTTTATTAAATAAAGGTGACACCCTCGTTTATAGAAGGTGTCACCCTTTCCCCTTAAAATCGGGCTACGAGGTGACACCTCGACCCGCTTATGTTTATTTAAAATGTTTATTTATTTTTGTCAAACCTACTTGTTTTTTTGTGTTTTTATTGTATAAACATTGACATTTTAGCTATTTTGTGATAAATTATAACCATCAGTTACTTATGAGGTGGAGAAGTAGCGGAGGATCATTAACAAGTCAGATTATTACAGTGCATGTCCGAAAGACACGTACTTTTGATAGTTCTCTTTCAGGGGGTAGCGCACTGCGTTGAACATAGTTTCATCTCGGTGTGCTGCTCCCAATCCCCCAGGGGTGCAGCTAGTCGTGGCATCCGCCACAAACCAATGCCCCCAAGGGGGAGAAACGGAGTAGCTATCATGAAGAAGGAAGAGTTGAAGAGCAGAACGGACGCCATGCTAGACCTCGTTAGGGCTAGCAAGCACGACGAAGCTGTCAGTGAAGCGGAGAAATTCCTCGACGCCCTCAAGGACGACACGAAGGAGCTCGAAGCTCTACTAGAGGCTCACCAGCAGGCCAAGACGGATGCGGAGAGGATTATCCGATTCGTCGACGAGAAATCCCAACGCCAAGTCGCTGGGACGGACGGCAAGAACTCGGTTGTCGACAGCCTTCGGGCCATCGACCCGAGTATCAAGGTTGACGGTCCACTGACACGAGTCAGCGACTGGGCACGAAAGGCTTCCGGCAATCTCCGAAAGCCTCAAGTCACTAATGCGAAGGCGGGGTGAGTCAAGTGCTAAGCACGGTGCTGTACGTCGTATTTGGGGCAGCACTCATCGGGCTCATTGCCCGCTGGGTCGCAACCCACAACAACGCCTGGGCAATGCCTACGGCGTGGGTTATCTGGGGTGCCGCTATGGTGAAGGGTGGAGTGCCTGGCTGGATAGGCTGGGCACTCCTAGCCCTAACCGTGGTGGGTCTCCTAGCCTCCATTAAATCACGCGAGTGGTTTATCGGAGTGGCGATGGCAATGCTGGTGTTGGCAGTTGTGGCTGCGGGCTTCGCATTCGCGGGGACTATATTCCACAAAGACAGCTCCAGCGAGCCAGAAAGTCAACAGGTGGTGGATGAGTCTCAGGACACTTCCACCACCCCGGCAGTTCAGGCCGTCATCGACGACCTCCATGAGAATGGATGGGATGATGATGACTACGTCTTGAACGAACAGGTTGACCCGACGCTCGACAAGTCTACTGCCGGAAGGGGGTCATTCTGTGATAAACCGATACGGGATGTCCCTGAAATGCTAGAGTTTCTAGGATCTGGAACAGTCAGGGCTAACGCTCTGCTGGATAAGATTCTGAGTCAGTCTGGAGGGACGAAGGCCGAGGTCTTCGATTCCAACAACTGGGTAATCGTACAGTCCCTGGTGCAGTTCGAGTATCGTGGTAATACCATGATATCAGCTGGCCGAGTCGTTGAAGCCGGAGAGCGTGAAGGTGAAGCTGGAGAGATCTTCTTTGGCTTCTACTCACCATCTTCTGGAAAGGTAGTCTTCGTGCGTGGCGCTTGCGCCAACGCACAGGTCTATACACCAGTGCCCATTATCCCAACAGATAATGGCGACGGCGACGAAGATGACGATGGCCTTAAGCCAAAATCGTCAAACCCAGCTGACTACAAGCAGCCGGGCGATGGTAATGAACGCGACTCTGGTACAGGGACTCGTCCGCCATCAAAGGTCACTACACCGGCAGAGGCAACTCCTCCGGCTGTAGTAACCGAAAAACCGGGCGGTGGAGGCGTCATTGACACTCCCACTAACCCACCAGCTTCTGAGAGCGGCGTGACCGCTCCCGGAGCTACCGAACCCGAACCGGCAGATGAACCGGTTCCTGAAACCGAAGGGGGGTTAAATCCCGACGACGACTCAGGAAACAGCGGAGAGCCCGGTCTCCCAGCTGGCTTCTAGAGCTGTCGGTGCGTTGCCTTCCGGGGAGTCTACTCCTACTTGAGCGCTTTCTCGAGCACTCGTAGTCGAGTAGGCTCCCTGTGGGCCTAAACTTCGCTTGACTCAAGCGAAAGCCCGGACATGCACTAATAATTGTAATAATCTGATTTGTTGTTCTTTAACAATTCGACACCAGTTTGAACAAATTTTGATAGTTAAAGAAATTAAATTTGATTTTCCTGCGAGGATTATCAAGAAGGAGATTTATATGAAAAAATTATGGGCAGTTCTTGCGACCATCGCTTTAGCGATTATCGTACCGGCTGCATTGCTAGCTTGGGGACCAGATCGTCCAACTTATACGATTGAAAACCCAGCCGATCACGTTACATTCAACTCAATAACAAATAACCCTGCAATTGGCGACGAACGTAATTTCATGCAAGTTCGTGAAGCCAATGCTAACAATAATACATACGCCGATCAGATCAACTTGACCGTTGGACGTGAATATGTCGTGTTTATGTATTATCACAACAACGCCAGCTCTAGCCTTAACGCTAGCGGCACAGGTGTTGCAAACGGTGCATATGTCAGGGCTGAAATACCAGCTGTTGTAGCCAACGGTGGTAGCGCAACTCAGGCTGTCGGTTATGTTGGTGCAACCAATGCTAATCCGACTCAGGTTTGGGATGATATAGCTTTCACTAACAACACTGGCGGAGATATTGCACTAAGATACGTTCCTGGCTCTGCTACAATTCATAGCCACGGCAGCGTCAATGGCGCAACTTTGTCAGATAACATAATCACAACTGGAACCGCAATCGGATATAACTCTTTGAACGGAGTTTTACCAGGCTGTGAAGAATATGCTGGTTATGTAACATTTAGAGTACAGGCCGACCAGCCAAACTTCACTGTTTCAAAGCAAGTTCGCGCAAGTGGAACCGAAAACTGGAACGAAACGGCGGCCGTTAATCCTGGTGACAGTGTCGATTTCTTGGTAACCTACAAAAATACTGGCACGACTAGACAAAATGATGTCGTCGTTAGTGATGTATTACCAACTGGAATGACCTACATCGCCGATAGCACGTATGTTGTTAACTCAACCAATCCTAATGGGTTAAGAGTCAGCAATAATATCGTTACGAACGGTGGAATTAATATCGGAGACTACGACGCCGGTGCAGCTGCTTATGTTAAGTTCAGCGCCCGCGTAGCCACAAACGATAGTCTACCAAAATGTGGATCTAACAGTTTGAATAATGTCTCTACAGTCCGCACCAACAACGGCTCAAAAACCGATGACGCCGTAGTTACGGTCAACCGAGTCTGCGAAGAGGACGACAAAGAAGATATGCCTAAAGAGCTACCTCAAACTGGTATCGGAGAAGATGTCGCTGGCCTATTCGGATTAGGCGCAGTAGCTACAAGCTTGAACTATTACAGATTAAGCCGAAAAGCTAACAAGCGATAAGAGTCTGACCGCTCCATAATAATTCTGAAGCGATTCAGACCAACAAAATACCCCTGTATATTCAGGGGTATTTTAGTTTTTAAACACTAACGAATTGCGCTACAATATAGATATGTCAAAGCAGAAGAAAAAACGCAACAAGCAATATAGCGGCGTTGGCTCGACATCTTCTCAGCCAACGGTCACTAAAATCACTGCCGTCAACCGCACGAGGCTAGGCCAATGGTGGTTTGAGAACAAAAAACTAATCAAGACCGTAGCGACGGCGTTAATAGTTATAGCGACTTTAATATTGATAGTTGTTGAGATTATTAATATAGCTAGCGGCAAAGGTATTTAGGAATTTTTCTTTATTGGTAGCCTAAACCCAAAAGTGCTACCCTTGCCTTCGACTGATTCAAAAATTATCACGCCATCGTGAGCATTAACAACCCTTTTTGCTAAATAGATACCAACCCCAGTACCATCTGGCCTCTTTTTACGAGCGTTACTAGCCCGATAAAATTTACTAAAGAGTCTATCTCTCTCAGACTTCGGTACACCTATTCCGGTATCTTTGACGGTTAGCACCACTTCGCCGGCTTCAATCGATAGTTTTATGTTAATATCGCTGTCGTCGCGAGAATAATATATAGCATTATCGGCAAAGTTCATTATTACTTGACGCATTTTACCCTCATCAAGGCTCAAAATTGGAAAGTTTTTCGGCTTTTTATAGATTAATTTCATATTTCTAGCCTGAGCGTTAGGCTTGAGGCTCTCCATCTCTTGCTCAACGATTACCGACAAATCTGTCGGAGTCCTGTCAATAATGAATTTACCAGTTTGAATCCTAGACACGCTAAGGAAGTCATTGATTAAACGGACCATCCTTTCACTGCTCAAAAACGCCTCATTCAATAATTGATATTGCGCTTTGCTAATCTTACCTGCGTCGCCCTCTAAAACCATACTCAAATAGCCCTTAACACTCGTCAGTGGCGTTCGGAGCTGATGGCTAGCAAGGCTTACGAATTCGTCCTTAACCTTATCGAGCTGTCTAAGTGTTGCATTAGTTGACCTTAGCTCCCTGGTTGCATTGTTAATTCTCTGCTGCAAAGTGGCATTAAGCTCTTTAATTTCTTGGATTACCAGCGCATTTCGAATAGCTATAACCAATTCATTGGAAATCGTGTTCAGGGCCTTGATGTCGCGATTAGTATAACCAGAAGTCAGATGATGGCCTAAAAATAAATAGCCAATTATGACATTGTCCTGAATTAATGGCAGGACTATCTCAACGTCATAACTCAACATCATGCGACGGATAGGATCATTTTCATCCAACAGAGAGACAACTAATACCCCCTTCTTCTTATCAATTAACTTATCAAGCGATAGCACGTCATAACGGGGAATTTTCCTGCGCTTATCTGTCCCGTCTGAAATATAATGCTCCTTATTTATATCAGTGTTGATGAAAAAGAAGGCTTGATCACTTTTTAGAGTTGTGGCAATCTCATAAGCAGCCTTTTCTAGCAAACTACGAAGGTCAGTCGTGACGGCTAGAGATTTATTTAACCTAGCAATGAAGTCTTCTGTATTATAGTTATCCTTGTAGAAAACTTTATTAGTTATGCGATCAAAAAATCTCTTAACCGGCTGAAATAGGAAGGCCAAAACAAGCGCCAAGGCTATATTTACTGGGCTGACACTAACAGACGAATCAACTCTGCCGTTAAATAGAATAAATGAAACTAAATAAGCAACATAGTAATAAACTACGGATAAAGTCACTAAAGACAAGGCATACGCCATGACCCTCACGGCCGCCAACCGAATATCAAATAGGCCGTGTTTTATGACACTAAGGTACAGGCTAACAACAGGTAGCACCATTATTAAAATGCCGATGTCGGTAATTTCAAAAGAGCCGGTAATAGCCGGCGCAATAAATTGCGTGGCCAATAGAACTGGGATAGCGATAAACAGAGAGCGAGATATAACTTTAATCTGGGACCGCCTACTACCCTTAGAATCTTTTAGTCCTTTTACAAAAATCCATACCGTAGCTATTAAATATATTAATAATAGTATTCCATATAGCCATGTCAGTGGACCAAATTTAATTGCATAAACATTACCCTGCATTTCAACACCCGCAACAACAAATGGTGTAGCGGATAGCAGGCCTAAAAATACAAGCGGTAAATTTAATATTTTTAGCCATTTAACTATTGTATCTCTAGATGTAATTAAGACTGCAAACCACAGCAATAAATATGCTGAAAAATAGCTGAATGCAAACACCAAATAATTACCGTATAAAGATACCGTCTCGTTATTACGAGTGTCATTGCTCACGCACGCCGAAATGACCCATATACCAACACTAGTGGTAAAAGCTAGAAACAGTTTGTTTAAAACAGGCCTTTTGTTATTTATAAAAGAAATTAGGCCAAGGCCAAAAAGTGCCAGCGCTATACTCGTGTTCAGTATTAAATAAAAGTCTCTCACCCTATTACAATTCTACAATGTAGTTGGATATTGAGAAAGGCTTTTAGCCTAAATCGCCACGATTCGCACGCTCTTCATCTGTATAGCTTGCCTGCTCGTTGGTTTTTAATAGATTACGAAATACTACTGCTCCCAGATGCCTATAGTAGGACAATCTTGGATGTCTCGTGTAGCCAGATTCATGTGTATACGCATCATACCAACGCACAGAGGGTGCATATGTGGGCGATATTGTTTTTTCGCCAGCTCTTTTACGAGTGAGTTTTAGTACTTCAGATAAACCAATTTGGGCCGCGACTCCAGCTCCAATCATATTAGACGGTAGCGGTGCGCCATTTTGGATCGCCTTTAAAGTCTCTAGGTCGCCATAATGTGGTAAATATGCTAAATATCGACTAGTATCTATCGATTGATCAGCTACTTCATCAAGTGGAGCGCCTTCCCCTCCTACTACCCCCATAAATCTTTCGAATGTCATAGTACTAGTTGGATCGAAGACTGTTCCTTGGCCGGCATATGAAATATATTCGACATCAACTACTGGAACGGGGACGATTGCTCGACCAATTTTTCGTACACGCGCTTGACGAGCTAGCATAGTGCCAAGTTCAGGTTTTGTTAATTCAGTACCATTAATGGCAATGTCTGCAGTAGACAGAAACTCCTCGATATTATCAATATTAATACCATCTAAATAAGTAATTACTTGAGCTGACGGATTAATTTCTAATATGTCTTCCTTAAGAACTTCGGCTTTATTTCTACCTATAGTGTCGACTCTGGCACCCATTACTCTATTACTATTAACATCATCGAAGATTTCCGGATCAGCAATCCGAAATTTTTGAATACCTATTCTAGCTAATTCCATACCGACCAAATTACCCGTTCCGCCATTGCCGGCTATCGCAACTTCTGTTTCCAGCAAGGCCTGCTGAGTACTCTCATTCCAAAAGCCCATATTGCGATATACTTCGGGTGAGTTTAGTGATCTCATGATATACCGTCCTCTTCAACATCAGTAAAATTCGCATAAGAGAAACCGCCGCTAGATACATCTATACCCTGGTCGCCAACTAAATTAATTACCTTTTTAAAAATTGGTAAATTAATAACTACTGGCTGCTTATTGGCATTAATCGCCTCAATATATTTAGCGTCAGCTACAGCTGAAACTGGTATCTGTTGCATTCTGAGGTGCCTAGTCAATGCAGGAGAAAGAAGCCCATAAGCTGGACCTAAATCGTGATGCTCTACATATTTGTAACCAGCAATAAATAATGGCCATTTTAATAAACTTTGCAGTCCCGCATCTTCGTGTCTGGCAATCAGTCGAGAAACTTCAACACTACCGATAGGTAAAGGCTTATCAGAAAAAAGCTCTGGATAATAGCTTTCCACCGGCAAGGGTGACGAGTTTTTATTATCTTTAATAACCAATCGCATATTACCCACTACTCTAGCCATAGAGTCGATTGCCGTTCTTTCTAGCATAGCTATATGGGCCGATCGGTTATCATTATCATCTAGCTCGGTGCCATGATCATCTAATTCATCGTTTCGAATAAAACCACTGTCTAGATATGTGTTAGCTCGAAGTTGTGCAACACCTTCAAATTCTTTATCGTAGCCGTTAATTACCACGCCCCCTATTGCAATATGCCCAATAGCGAATTTGGCCTCTGGGTGATCCAAAAAGACTTTCGATTCAATAACAGGAATGAGTCTTGTTTTTTCTTGATTCATAAAACAGAAATTATTTTATTAATATATCTTTCCAATTATCTCATAAAAGTATCGACATGTCAATATTAGTTATGGTATTTGTATCGTGGTACAATACAGATTAGGAAAATTATTATGACAAAAGTAGCAATTATCGAAGATGATTTAGTTATCAGCCAGATGTATCGAATGAAATTCGAGGGTGCTGGACTTGAAGTTAAAATGGCTAGCAACGGAGCTAGAGGTGTTGAGTTAGTTGAAGATTACAATCCAGATATTATATTGCTAGATTTACAGATGCCAGAAATGGACGGCGTCGAGGCTCTCGAAATTATTAGAAAAAAGCCTGCCGGAAAAAACATTCCTGTTATCATCTTGACTAATTTAGGTGAAGAAGAAGCACCTAAAAAATTAAAGGATTTAGGTATTCACAGTTATATAGTCAAAGCCAACCTAACCCCAAACCAAGTGCTTGATCGTGTCAAAAAAGCTTTAAACATAAAATAATTAAATATCTTGTTGCCCTTTGGAATCTGCGACTTTTCGAGCAGCCGCTATAACATTGTCAAAGAGCGCGGCAACAGTTAACGGACCGACGCCACCCTTTTTAGGGGTTATTGTTAAATCATCGCGATTTCTGACAGAATCGTCGACATCTCCGACGATCGCCCCATCCTCAGAGGCGGTCCCAGCATCAACTACCACCGCTCCTTCGGAGATCATATCACCCTTGACTAAGCCTGGCACGCCGGCGGCGCTGACTATAATGTCGGCCTGACGTATCTTATCGCCTAAATCAACAGTCCTGCTGTTATAGGTCGCAATATCAAGGCCATTACCACGCCAGAGTTTAGCGAGCGGCGCCCCAACGAGCCGACCTTCACCTATAATGGCTATTTTTTTATCGTTAAAATCAATATTATACCCCGTTAACAACCAGTCAATCGCCATGGCCGTAGCTGGAATAAATTTACTTGAGTCACCTAGTCCATCAACATCTTTTAGGGGATTGACCATATTAATAATTTCGTCGGTTTTTGATGTGTCGGAAAGAGGAAGTTGGACAATTATGCCATGCACCTCATCGTCAAGATTTAAACTTTCTATTTGGCGAACGATGTCTTCGGGTGCGATCCTGTAAATCTCGACTTCTACTAAAATATCTTCGCCATATTGTTGTTTTAGTTTTAAATAGAGTTCACTGACTGGATTTTCACTATCTGAAATAATGGCTAGTTTCGGTAAAACTCGCCAAGATTGACGGAGCGCCCGAACTTGTTTGGCTTGGCGCTCTTTTATATACCCAGCTAATTCAGATCCATTTAATAACTTCATATCACCTATCTTAACAAATTAACGACCACTCCCCAATCCCACAACGTTACCGCCAAACTCTTTCCAAGGTTTCTTCCAGGGTTGGACCCTGGAAAGGGGTTGCAAGGGCAAATTATAAAAATGTTTTACAAACCCTTACGCTTTCTATACAATAAGCATAAGTATGAACGAAAATTTTGATAAATTTAGGCGGGCTGCTAATTACTTGTCTGCCGCACAAATCTTTTTACAGGATAATTTCCTATTAGAAAGACCCTTAAGGCCTGAAGATATCAAGCCACGCCTCTTGGGCCACTGGGGCTCTTGTCCAGGTGTAAATATGGCTTATGTTCATTTGAATAACATGATTAAAAAATATGGCCAAGAAACGATGTTCGTTCTTGGACCAGGCCACGCTTTTCCAGCCTTGCAAGCTAACCTATTTTTAGAAGGAACTTTAGGTAAATTCTATCCCAAAGCAACTCAAACCTATGAAGGTATCGAATATATTTGTCGCAATTTCAGCTGGCCGTATGGTTTTCCAAGCCATAGCAACCCAGGTACCCCTGGTGTGATTCTAGAAGGTGGCGAACTCGGATACTCCCTAGGCACTTCTTACGGCGCCGCCCTAGATAATCCAAATCTAATAGTTGCCTGTTTAGTTGGTGACGGAGAGGCCGAAACTGGACCAGCTGCTGGAGCTTGGCATTTAAATAAATTAGTCAACCCAAAGACAAATGGCACAGTTCTGCCAATCTTACATCTAAACGGCTATAAGATATCTGGCCCAACTGTTTTTGGTAGAATGAGTGACGATGAATTAAAGGCATTATTCTGGGGATATGGTTATGAGCCAAGGCTAGTTAGCGGATATGACCTAGATCAACAGATGGAAGACGCTTTGGACTGGGCCCACCAATTAATCTGGGGTATAAAGCAATCACACGAAGACATTGTAGCGCCTAGAATGCCAATGATTATCATGCGAACCGAAAAAGGGTGGACAGGTGTCAAAGAGCTTAACGGAGAAAAAATTGAAGGTAACTGCTTATCGCATCAAGTAGTATTGACTGAGGCAAAGACCGACCCGGAACAATTAAAATTACTAGAAGATTGGTTGCGTTCGTATAGATTTAACGAGTTATTTGACCGTCAAAACGGTTTTGGCGATTTCCTGAAGGAACTATTGCCAGCAGAAGAATCGGTTATGGGTATGACAAAACACGCCCGCGGCGGTGATGCTGTTTATAAACCGCTCATCTTACCAAAAGCTGAAGATTTCGCCGAAGATGCGACAAAGCCAGGCACTATCGGGTCAAGCAGCATGAGACGAACTGGTTTGTATCTAAATGAGGTGTTCAAACTTAATCAAGATAGTAAAAATTTCAGATTTATGTCACCTGACGAAACCTACTCAAATAAACTTGATGCTATTTTCGAGACTACTAGTCGAGGTTGGGTCTGGACCCATAAAGATTGGGATAAAGATATGTCAATCAACGGTAGATCTATGGAAATGCTCAGCGAGCATAATCTCCAGGCTTTAACCCAAGGCTATGTCTTGACTGGTCGCCATGCAGTGTTTGCAAGCTATGAGGCATTCGTCCATGTAGTCTCAAGCATGATGAACCAGTACGCTAAATTCTTAAGACATCTAGATCAGTTCGACTGGCACGGCGTATTCCCCTCATTAAATTATATTCTGACAAGTTCTGGTTGGAGGCAAGATCATAACGGCTTTAGTCATCAAAACCCAGGCTTTATTGATGACGCCCTGAGGCGACAAGGTAATTTTGTAAACGTATTCTTCCCTTGTGATGGCAACACAACACTAGTCACAATGGAGTATATGCTAGGCTCAACACAAGAAATTAACGTGCTAGCAGCTGGCAAAACCTTAGAACCTAGATGGTTGACGCCTGAATTGGCTCGAAGGCAGCTACAAGAAAGCGCTATGATATGGGATTTTGCTAGTGATAAAAACCCTGATGTCATTATAGCCGGCGTCGGCGACTACCCAACCAAAGAATCACTAGCAGCCATTGACCTTGCGAAAAATGAATGGCCAGATATTCGGCTTAGGTTCGTAAATATTAACTCTATGACGAGTAGTCGCCACAGCCACGGCCTCGGTCATTCTGGCGATTTTGTAACCGATCAAGAGTTTACGAATCTCTTCACATCAAACAAACCGGTAATTGTTAACTTCCACGGCTATCCAGAAACTATAAAGTCGGCGCTATTTGACTACGGTGTTGACTCCGAAAGGTTTGACGTTCGTGGCTATATTGAACACGGCAGCACTACCACGCCTTTCGACATGCATGTTAGGAACAAAACCAGTCGCTACAATTTAGTTATAGCGATATTTGAAAAGCTAGCCCGAGCTAACAAGATTCCTAAAGAGATAGCCCAAAATATAATTACGAAATACCAAAAGAAAATTATCGACAACACCGAATATATTAAGATTCACGGTGTTGATACCCCAGAAATAGATGAGTGGCAGTGGACCCGTTAATTAAGGGCTAGAGTTCTTCCTTTTTATCATCTATAAAGCCTACCCATTGCCTAGATAATCTTAGTACAGTTTTTAGTGGCAGTTCTATAAAAGTATCTAGCACTAACGCAACTACATTCACTTTTTGGTAATTGTCGGATATCCACTTACCTAAAAACGTAAAGGGCATAAAGAAAAAGTCCCTCAGAAACGCCAGTGTCCCCTGTCGCTCGGTGACAAGTTCTAGCTCTTTTGCGATCCTAGAAAGACGAAATCCTAAAAAGCTAGCAGCGGCTAGGAATGTAAAGAATATCACACCCTGGACTAAATCAAAGTTTAGCCTGACTAGTACGCTAATCGAAAGACCAAACACGATTATAAACATCAGGCCATAAGCTATCTTAAAACCAACTGGATATTTTTTGTCTTTCACAAATGGGTAGAGATTTGTGTTGTTGTCTGAATACAGTGCCTCGTCCATATATAACCAAAGAGCTTTTGTATTAGCTTTACCCGGAATTTTTATACCGAATCTTAATATTACAAGATAGACAACCGGCGTAAAGAGATTGATAAACAAAGGAACGTATTCAATCTCGCCGCTCACCAGTAGATCATAGGGTACTTCTATGGCTAAGCCTATTAAACTCTTTGTTATTAAAAGGAAAGCTATACTCTTTAAAAGGCCATTGTTTAATTTATTGCGAGCTTGCTTATATTCTCTTTTTATCTGATCTTGGTAAACTTTTTTAAATTTATCTCTGTTTTTTAAGTCTTCGGCTATATCTTTGCTCTTTACCAAGCCTTTCATAACCCTCAATGGGGCGCCGTATTTATTGATATATCTAGCGAGTCTCTTGGTTAATTCGGAATAATATAGAGAGTCGAGGTTTTTATTAAATTTTATAAAACCTTTGCCGTCGCTAGGCGAAACTTTATATAAATCATTCATATCATAGCGAACAAAAGCTAAGTCTGAATTAGCTAGCGACTGGTGTACTGCTATATATAAACTCGCCTCAAAACCCGATGAATCCTGGCCTGCGTCCATAAAAGATTCTTTATTTAGTGAGTTCAGATAGTATTTATAGGCAAACTGAACGTAGGCCGATTGCCTTCGATTATCCACGAACAAATCCTCACAACCAATTGACATTAAGTCTAGAATCCAATTTTTTGCAGTTTTATTGTCGAGGTTGGTCGACTTCAACTTTTGATATAAAGAAAAATAATTCTCGATAATCTTCTGCAAATCTTCTACCCTGCTAACCGGCTGTGAACGATTTTTAAGATAACCAGATTGGGTCAACTCGACGATTAGCTCTTCGGCCAATGTCTTATTGACCGACGGCTTCTCAACTATAAATAAGTTTCGATTAAAGAAACGACGAATAGCGTCTTGGATTAGCAAGTGCTCCTGTGAGTATTCAGCAGCATTTCGCAGTTGCTCATAGGCTGATGAGACGACACTGCCGACCCCCGCAACGTTAATAGCCTTCTCTTTTGAAACTTTAACGTCAAAACCAGGCGACTTCAGATATGAAGATAGCCAATTCCCGATTGAATTTAACTTGTAATCATCGTTCATAGATATTTAAAACCTGAAAATTATCATATCACTTTTATAGACTTTAAGATATGAGTGTATCTTTGTATAAAATATCTAATACTTTTTTAGAAAAATAAGCCCCAACCACATGACCTACCCCAATGAGTCTAGTTATTTTAAGATTTGATAAGCTCGAAAGGTGATTTATATTATCCTGAACCAGTAACTCATCCAAATTACCATAGATAATTCTGATTGGGATTTTTTTCTTAGTATTTTTTAAGTCATTTATGGTATTTTGATGGATTATAGTGTTCTGGAGTGACAAACTAAAACCTCGCCAATCCCCTTCTTCCAGAGTCATATTAACTTTTTTATTGAATATATTGACCACGCGACGGGCTATTTTGAAAGTAAAAACAGTAAAATCCTTATTTTTTATCATTAAGTCATAGGTTTTTAAAAATAAATCGGTTTGCCTGCGCGACCTTTTCGTATGTAGCTCCTGATTTTTATGGTAGATTGGAATACTCAATAAATACTCTGAGGAAATTTGATCTGGATATAAACGGGCATAACGGGCTGCAATTAACGCCCCCATGGAATGACCCATTATAATGAACGGTGGCTTTATGCGCGCTTTTTTTACAGTCCTTTTGATGGATTTTACAAAATCATCGATATTATATTCAATATGTGTTGGCCTGGGGGATTTACCACAGCCGAGCAAATCCATACCTACAACTCTATACTTTTCTAAATCAATTCGATCTACTAAATGGGTCCAGGTACCAGAATCTGCCGCTATGCCATGCAATAACAAAATTGTCGGCTTGTTGCGTGGCCCCTTATCAAAAGCTATATGCAGATAAGGTGGTGGCAAAAGTTTGATAAATAAATTTTTCAAGGAAGAGAACATAATTCTATTATAGCAACACTAATTCTATTTTGTAGAACCGTTCACTAGTAGTAGGGGGACTTGGCGAAGCGCAGCGCAGATAGAAAAGCACGTAGTATTTTTCTATCAAGCGAGCGAAGGAGGCCGGAGGCCGATATCCACGACAGATATTTTACGATTGTAAAATATCGTAGTCGTGAATTTAAGTCGCCAATGGCGACTTACAAATAAAACAACCTACCATTTTATGGTGGGTTGTTTTATTTGGAGGGCCAGGTGGGACTTGAACCCACGACATTCTGCTTAAGAGGCAGACGCTCTAACCAGCTGAGCTACTGGCCCGTATTATTGTATGAAAATGTACATCAAGTGTTTAAAAACCTGAAACCGACCAGCTGACCTGTCCGTTCTGTCAATCAGACAGGCGGGGCTACTGGCCCGTATTTTTATAATTCTATCAAAATGCCCCTGTTATTACAATCGTATTTTACAAGGTTAAACCTTGCAAAATTATTTCGATTTAAAATCAAGTGGTACACCCGGACGGATATCGCTTCACTTCGTTCCGCTCCTTCGTCTACCAAATTAAATTGACGACTATCCGTCATCTTAATTTGGTACACCCGGACGGATTCGAACCGCCGACCCTCTGTTCCGAAGACAGATGCTCTAATCCACTGAGCTACGGGTGCGCATAAGGTATTATAACAGAGATAATTACTATAACCAAAGCACTAATCGCTATATTCTAAATTCTAATCGCCAACTTGGGTTATAATAAGCACATGCAAGTTTACACAAATATACCTTTAAAAAATTATTTAACGATGAAAATCGGCGGGAATGCTAGATTCATGACCGAGGTCCACGCTCCTCAAGAATTGGCCGAAGTTTACAAAAATTCCAAAAAACAGAATTTGCCGGTATTTGTATTAGGTGGCGGTAGTAATGTCATCGCGACAGACAAAGGTTTTAATGGATTGGTAATTAGGATAAAAATACCTGGTTTTGAGGTTATATCTGAAGATTCTAGTTTCGCTACTATTAAAATCGGAGCTGGCGAAAACTGGGACATGGTTGTTGAAAAAGCGGTCCAAATGAACCTTAGCGGCATCGAAGCAATGTCGGCAATTCCAGGTACGGCTGGCGCTGCGCCAGTTCAAAATACTGGTGCCTATGGTCAGGAAATCGCAGATACTTTAGTGTCTCTTGAGGCCTATGACAGCCAAACAGACTCATTTGTGACATTATTAAATGAAGAGTGCGGTTTTTCTTATAGAAATAGTATTTTTCGCGACAAAGAATACGGCAGATATGTCATTACATCAATAACTTTGAAGTTATCTAAAACTCTGCCTCAACCACCTTTTTATGATTCTCTGCAGAGATATCTCGACGAACACAACATTAAAATCTACACCCAGGAAATAATTAGAAATACCGTTATAGCAATAAGAAAAGAAAAGTTGCCTGATCCTAAAGTGATGCCCAATACTGGCTCGTTTTTTAAAAACGGTTTAGTTGAAAAATGGCAACTGGAAAATTTAAAAAATATCAATCCAGACACACCTACCTACGACATGGGAGATGGAACCTACAAAGTACCGTCTGGTTGGTTAATAGAACAAGTCGGCTTAAAGGGTCAGGCCCTTCACGGTATGAAAGTCTACGACAAAAATGCGCTAGTCCTAGTTAATGAGTCCGCTAAATCCTACGATGATCTGGCTCTAGCGCGAGACGAAATAATAGGAAAAGTACGTGATACTTTTCATATTCAAATTGAGCAAGAACCATTACAGATATAGAGCTTGCGATTTATTAATAAAAAACTTATGCTATATCTATGAATATGAGGCGCGGCTTTACTGTTGTTGAACTAGTTATAACTATAACAATAATGGCTATACTATTAACCCTAGGCGTTGTTAATATGCGAAGCTCTCAGGCTAATTCGCGCGATGCCGAAAGAAAAGCCGACGTTGAGACCATCGCTATGCATCTAGAAACCTATTACTCTTCTGGAACTGACGGCCAATCACCGACCTATGAATATCCATCTACAGAATTAACTTCTAAGGGCTCTCCGTACATGACTCAAGTTTTAAGAGATATAAATTTAGAATCACTAAAAGCCCCTGGTATTGATGACCCAGCTATAACCTTTATATCAGCAACTAATGGTGTGCAATCTATCTCTGGCGTACTACCACAACCCAACACCGACCAATACCTCTATCAGCCCATTAGTAGCGCCGGTGCATTGTGCCAAGCCTCAACGACTGAAGAATGCCGAAAATTCAACCTATATTACCGCACGGAAGTTGACAATGTGGTTCACATGATAACGAGTAAAAACCAATGAAGCTAGATTCAAAAGATAAGGGCTTCTCGGCGGTAGAACTTTTAATCACCCTTTTTATAGCTACGGCCTTTTTAATCACCGGTTTTCAGCTATATTCAATCATTATCAAGAATAGTGGTTCAGCAAGACTAGAGGCAAGAGCCAATAATATTGCTTACGAATATTTGCAAAAATACAAATTAAACACAGCTAAGCCCTGCGCCGCTAACAATCCCCTGACGAATTCGCCAATTTCCGTAGACGGGTTATCAGATACAACGATCAGTGTTACTATAACCTGTCCATATTCGTCAGTCACCGCTATATCGAAGGTAACGGTAGCCGTAAATTACAACGGAGCTAAGCAACCAGTTATTCAAGCTACTTATGTTAATGGAAGTTAAGATGATTAAAATATCTAAAAAAAATAAAGCCTTTACCCTAGTCGAGATGCTAGTAGTCGCTCCAATTATTATTTTGATTATTGGTGTCATTATAAACGCAATGGTTCAAACGACTGGTGAAATACTCGCGACTAGGAGCGCAGCCTCGCTCACATCAAACATACAGGACGCCTTGAATACTATTGAGAATGATGTGGTTAACAGCGGTGCATTCTTGGCAACAAATAATATCGCCTTAAACACACCACAAGGCATAGATAACGGTACAGCAAATTTCCAAAACGTAAGCTCCACCTATGGCCCCGCTATAATATTAAACTCATACGGCACAACAGAGAATCCGCTAAAGTCCGAATTTGAATATATTTATACAAAAACTCCCAACAGTTGTGATTCATCTGCGATTCGATCAAACCCGAGATTAATGTTTAATATAGTTTATTTTATAAAAGATAATGCGTTATGGCGACGAGTAATAGCTGCAGATAATTATGAAGTGGCCGGCTGCACAAAACCATGGCAAACCCCAAGCTGCTACCCTGGAGTAACTGGATCATTTTGTAAAAACCAAGACAAAAAAATGGTTGAAGGCGTGAGTATAAATAGTTTAGAGATAAGTTATTATCCAAATCCAAATTCAACAACTCCTAATGGAATCGCAACAGACAGCGCTCAATCCGACAGCGCCAGGCAAGCCGCCCTGGCGACGACTAATACCGTCAACGTAAAGATTACAAGTAATATAACCGTGTCAGGACGAGACATAACACAAACTGGCACAATTAAAGCTAGTAGTAAAAACGATTACGCGACCGCTACGCCACAAGAACCAGTCGTAACGACTCAACCATCAGATGTATCAAAGTTAGATAATGAGGCGAATGCAACTTTTACGGCACAGGCTTTTGATAGCACTTCGGTTCAATGGTTGCGCTCAACCGATAAGGGCTTAACTTGGCCAGATGTAGTCGGCAACACAACAACACTTACGATATCCCCCCTTACAAACCTAATGGATGGCTATCTGTATAAAGCTAGGTTTACTAATAGTGCTGGCAGTACCGATTCAAATTATGCAAGGCTAAGCGTCGGTGATGCATCGTGGAAGCCTTTGACTTTATCGAATGGCTGGGTTAACTATTTAAGCGGTTATAGCAACGCGGAATATAGAAAAACAAAAAGTGGAGTAGTTATCCTAAGGGGGTTAATAAAAAACGGAACAGCTACTGCCGGCAAGTCTATTGCAAAACTCCCAACCGGCTATCGAGCTACGGGCGGTAAGGCGGTATTTACAATACAGAGAGACCCCAACACAAAAGGCAGGATCGATGTCAGAGCCGATGACGGAACCGATGAGGCTGGTGATATTGTTTGCGTTGCGTGCACTAGTAGCTGGACTTCACTAGAGGGTATACATTTTATTCCAGACAATGGCAGATACCCAAATACCCCGCTCTCACCTATAAACGGTTGGACTAATTATGGGTCGGGCCATATGCCCGCGTCTTATAGCGTAGATGACGTAGGCAGGGTTCATTTACAAGGTTTTGTGAACCCTGGGAGCATAGCTTCAACTACAGCCGGAACTATAATTTATAAAATACCAAATAATCTACTACCTTCGGAATATATACACTTCCCGGCCTATACTTATTTCGTTAATACTCACCTAAGCCTAGAGCCTGCGGCTAGCGGCGAAGGGGTCCAGTCGAAAACTCAACAATCAACACTCGAGCCTGTCACAACACAACTAGCCTATTACCCTGCAAATAAAGATTCGGGTTGGACGAATCTGAGCCTAACGCCCAATTGGTCTCACTACGGTGACCCTTTTACTAAACCTCAATACATAAAAGGGTCCGATGGGCTAGTGAATTTGAAGGGTTTGATTAAATACAATGGCACGCCTGGCTACGACACCAATATCGCGATATTACCAGCTGGATTTAGACCGTCCACTAGAGTTCTACATAACGGAGTGGCGAGTAATGGCTACACAAGGACAGATATTCTAGCTACCGGTGAGATAAGATTCATGACCGGCAGTAGTGGATGGACGTCATTAGATGGCATCACATTCTATGCTGACCAATAAAAAACTATTGTCTTAACACTGGCGTTATAGTATATTAATAACATAATCAATATAAGGGGGCATTATAGATATGGTTCTGAAAAATAGCAAATTAAGCAAAAAAGGTTTCACAATCGTCGAACTTTTGGTCGTGATCGTAGTTATTGGTATATTGGCAGCTATCACAGTTGTTTCGTATACAGGTGTAACGACTAAAGCCGACAAAGCTGCTAATCAGTCTAACGCCAATTCAGTACTAAAAGCTGCGGAGTCTGTGTATGCCGATCTGGGAACATATCCAGCAACCAATGCTACTCCGGAAACAGTTATTACAGCCTTAAATGCTAGTGTAGCGAAAGTTCCTGCAAGTATCTATGTTAATAATGTCACCGTCACCTCCGCTAACCCTAGTCGTATATCATACAGGGTTAATGCAGGTGGTACGGGCGTTTGTGTAGGATACTGGGACCCAACACCAACAGCTCAAGCTAGATATATATTTGGCGGCGCTGCGATGGCCGACAACGGTACAACCTGCTCTTAGGTATATTTGCCTACGTAATAAAATAAAACCCCTGTAAAAGGGGGTTTTATTTTATTGTTGATTATATAAAGCATAACCTATATAATTTAGAGTATAAAGTATTAAAACCTTTAGGGGGTAAATTTAATGAGTAAAGTAAAATTATTAAGTAAAAAAGGTTTCACAATCGTTGAACTTTTAGTCGTGATTGTCGTTATTGGTATATTAGCAGCGATTACGGTTGTTTCGTATACGGGGGTAACTGACAAGGCTAATACCAAAGCGAACCTAAGCAACGCGGGGGGCGTCATTTCGGCAGCGGAGGCCGTAAGGGCAGAGTCAGCAACATCAGCATATCCAGTAGCTAGTGCCACCGAAAGTGCTATGTTAACTGCCCTAAATGCTGGTGTCGCAAAAGTACCTACTGGAACAAAGGTTACTGGAACGTCCACCGGAATCCTGCCATCCAGCAGCGCTAGTAGTAATCTTTTATATGTAGTAAAAACTGGTAATGCTGGGATTTGTGTGTATTACTACGACCATGAAAAATCGCAGGTCGCCTCTGTAACTAGCGGATCCGCCACTGCGGCCGTCAACCCTGGAACTGTTGCTGCCGCGACTTGCTTATAAAAAGATAGTTGCGCACCTAAAATATAAATACGGACTTCGATTTGGAGTCTGTATTTATATTTGCCTAGATTTCGTTTAATAAGTCAGATATTTTATTATTTATATTTATTAACTTTTTTGAGTCTTCTCTTTCATCTATAGCGAGCTCTATCCACTCTGCTACTTGCGCCATATGTTCAGTTTTTAGTCCCCTAGTTGTGATAGCTGGTGTCCCCAGTCTAATGCCGCTAGGCTTAAATGGCGGTAGCGGATCATCAGGCACAACATTAGCATTGACACGTATGCCCGCCTTATCTAGCGCTTGTTCCGCCTCTTTGCCATCAATTCCAAAAGTTTTATAAATATCTATCAGTATTAAATGATTGCTGGTGCCGCCTGTTATCAAATGAAATCCTCTTTTATTTAGCTCGTCAGCCAACGCACTGGCGTTATTAACAATCTGCTTGGCGTAATCTTTAAATTCGGGTTGCATAGCTTCGTACAATGCAACTGCCTTAGCGGCAATGTTGTTCATATGTGGGCCACCCTGCATACCTGGGAAAACTGCTCTATCTATCAAGGTAGGAATATTTTCAATTGTTTTTTCTGGAGCCTTCAAGGGATTAGATACTACGCCTTTAGACAAAATCATACCGCCGCGAGGTCCGCGCAAGGTTTTATGAGTCGTGGTAGTAATAACATGAAAGCCATAATCGAAGGGATTTTTAGCTACACCGCCAGCAATTAAACCGGCGATATGCGACATGTCTGCCACTAAAAGCGCTCCGACTTCCCTACCAATTTCGGCAAACTTCTCATAATCAAGCTCTCTCGGGTAAGCACTAAAGCCAGCCATGATAAGTTTGGGCTTATGCTTTTTGGCTAACTCCATCATCTCTTCATAGTCAATTTCGCCAGTTGAAATATCCTTCATCTTGTAGCGAATAAAATTATACAGTTTAGCGCTTCTGGTAACTGGCGCACCGTGAGTTAAATGACCGCCATGGCTCAAATCCATCGCTAAAACCGTGTCGCCCGACTCTAACCAAGCGCTGTAAACCGCTTCGTTGGCTGGCGCGCCCGAATGTAGCTGAACGTTAGCATGATCGGCTTTAAATATCTTTTTGGCTCTTTCGATAGCTAAAAGTTCAACTTGATTGGTAAACTCTTGTCCACCATAATACCTCTTGCCCGGATAACCTTCTGAATATTTATTAGTAAAAACACTACCTAAAGCACGCAAAACATCATTACTTACATAATTTTCACTTGGTATCAACTCCAAACCATTTTTTTGCCTTTTTTCCTCGGCAATAATTAATTTTTCAATCTCAGAATCCTGCATAATAGATAAATCCTCTTTTGACTAATTATATCATTGTTGATTATATATCATAATTGATATATGATTATTAATATGGCAACAAACGATTACAAAGTTAAAATAGGTACATTAATTCAAGAAAATAGACAGGCTCGAGGTATGACTCAGGCTGAACTAGCCAAAGCTTTAAATACTAGCCAAAGTGCTATTAACCGTATTGAAAAGGGTGGTCAAAATATCAGCCTTGAGATGTTGGCTCGTATAAGTGAAGTGTTATCAAGCGGTATCGTTAGCTTAAATAAAACTGGAAAAATAGACTTTAGAATTAACGGTGGCAAGAAGCTATCTGGAAGTATCGATGTAAAAACTAGCAAAAACGCCGCTGTAGGATTACTCTGTGCTAGCCTAATTAATCATGGAAAAACTACTCTAAAGAGCGTTGCACACATTGAAGAAGTTTATCGGATTATTGAGGTTTTGCAGAGTATTGGCGTTAAAGTCAGGTGGATCAACAACAATAACGACGTAGAAATAATTCCACCAGCTAGACTAAAATTAGAAAATATTAACGTAAAATCTGCCAAAATGACAAGATCAGTCTTAATGCTGATGGGGCCACTGTTGCATCAATATAAAGAATTTAAAATTCCTTTCGCTGGTGGTTGTGATTTAGGGGTAAGAACAATTGAACCACATCTCGATGGATTGTCGCCATTTGGCCTATCTGTTGAAACTGTCGGCGAGCATTACAATGTCACTGTTGCCAAAAAGAAGGTAACCGAGACAATCCTACTAACAGAACGGGGCGATACCGCAACCGAAAACGTCATAATGGCGGCTGCTCTGTATGATGGTGAAATTACAATTCGGAATGCCAGCCCAAATTATATGGTTCAGGATTTATGCTTTTTCTTACAGAAATTAGGCGTAAAAATAGATGGTATCGGCACCACTATCTTGAAAATAACTGGCCTTAGAAGCATTAATAAAAATATTGAATACCATATAAGTGAAGATCCGATTGAGGCGATGAGCTTGATTGCCGCTGGAATTGTAACCGAATCTGAGATAACGATAAAAAGAGCCCCGATTGAATTTATTGAAATAGAAATGGCAATATTAAAAAACATGGGTGTCAATTGCAAGATTACTCCCGAATATAAGGCCAACAATAATCACACTAGGTTGGTTGACATTAAGTTGCTAAACTCAAAGCTCAAGGCCCCGAAGGATAAATTACATTCTATGCCATTCCCTGGTGTCAATATGGACAATCTACCGTTCCTAGGCTTAATTGCAACTGTTGCCGAGGGTAGAACTTTGATTCATGACTGGTCGTACGAAAATAGAGCCATCTACTTTACTGAATTGATTAAACTAAACGCCAAAGTTGAGATGGTTGATCCACATAGGGTCTATATTACTGGGCCAACAAAATGGAAACCAGCCGATATTATAACTCCGCCGGCACTTAGGCCTTCGGTTGTTATTATGCTAGCTATGTTAGCAGCACCTGGAACCTCTACATTGCGAGATGTTTATTCTATAAATCGAGGTTATGAAGACTTTGCCAACAGGTTGAATTCACTTGGTGCAGATATTGCAACTATCAGAGAAATCTAGCTGAACGGATTATAGGTCCTCGCTGGCGGTTCAGTAAATTTTCTTGGAGCCACGTTTAGCCTATTAGTTCTATGTTGTGGCGTGGCCAATTGACTTCTTTTTAAAGACTCGTTTGGTTTGTCTACCGTCTTAGGCCTTATGGCGCCGTATGTATTGCCAATAGCTGATTTATTATAGCCGCCCACTAGCTGACGGTTATTCTCTATTTTTATTCTTTCGTTAAGGCTCACATTAGCGCTGGAACCTATCTGATCGCCATGCGCCAGCTTAGCGAGCCCATGACTGTGAAACGGGCTCTTATCATCAGGTACGATGTGTTTATTTAAATCCATCATAAAACTTATGCTCTGTTTTTATTATATAACAAAATTAAGGAAGCGTGTAGCTTCCCTATTTATGGGGCGAACGATGGGAATTGAACCCACCACCTCCTGGACCACAATCAGGCGCTCTAACCAACTGAGCTACGTCCGCCATAACTTAACTAAGACATTGTAACAGATAATGAGACGTATTAAAATATGATATAATCAAATGACGTGCGGGCGTCGTATAATGGCTAATATACGTGCCTTCCAAGCATGTGATGAGAGTTCGATTCTCTCCGCCCGCACCAACTTAACGGCCATATCTGAAGGATATGGTTTTTAAGTTGGTACTAGACTGAAATTGTGACTCTCATCACAGATGAGCGAAGCGAATTGATGAGAGTTCGTGAAGCGACGAGAAGTAAAAATGTGTTTACATATTTTTACAAACGAGCGGATATAGGGATTCGCCGAATGGCGAAGACTGCTTTCTCTCCGCCCTGTTATTCGCCGTGTTCGGCGGCTTCAGCTGCTTCGGCCTCTTCGCGCGTTGCGTGAACTGTGCTATGCGGATGATGGGCTGGTGCATAAATTGAATATAACCTCAGCGGCTCGTCGCCAACGCTAACCAAGTTGTGCCAAGTTCCAGAAGGGACTATTACGGCGTCGTCTGACTCAGCAGTCCATGTCTGCATCTGATCAGCGCTTGGACCCATTGAAACTTCAGCGCGCCCCTGTTCAATTCTTAAAAATTGATCATTTTCATTATGGACTTCTAGGCCGATATCCTTACCCGGGTCGATTGACATTAATGTAACCTGTAAGTTATTACCAGTCCACAAAGTGGTCCTGTAATTCTCATTCTCCTCAGTTACCTGCTCTATATTCACAACTGTTGGAGCTGGTCCGTTGTCAACTACGTTTGCCATAATATTACCTCCTATTTATATAACCAGTATACCTTAAATCTACTTATTTTTCATGTACGCTATGGCTGATTTTGTCGATTTATAAACCTTAAAGGTCCAGTAGGCCAACCACAAAAGCATTAATGTTATTATTAGACCCATAAATCCAGATGAAATTCTGTCTTTTTCATTAACGGCCACAACATTCATGCCGTAGGTTAAGTATGTAAATAAAACTCCTATCCAAACAGCCGTTCCGGCAAGCATCGTTCTTATCAAATCAAAGGCGTGATTACGATACTTCTTGTCCAGAGTCATCAGCCACATAGTTGTTGGTATATCAGAATATTGTGGTTTGTAGTAAAGGAAAACAAATAAGGCTAATAGAATAACCTGCAACCCCGGTAATAAGAAAGCATAAAACAAAGACCTGGAAACCCAGTCATCCGGCTCCCCGCTTATTCCAAAATGAACCGGTATCATTTCCGGTAGACGCGACCAGTAAGTAATTGCTATGGCCAAGCTAGCTAAGGCCAGTAAGATTGCTAATAAGTACAATATTTTATGGCTGAGCTTCATTTTATTTTCTCCTAACAAATATTATACCCTTTAGCCTAGAGATTGGCACTTAATTTGATATAATAATCTATAC
>Ga0265295_1000489_pt1 | contig 79600 bp, 105 predicted proteins | sample Munlansysbiofilm_FD_192503 | JGI IMG/M metagenome (GOLD analysis project Ga0265295, IMG submission 192503) | Leachate microbial communities from a municipal landfill in Southern Ontario, Canada - Methane capture system biofilm | ecosystem: Engineered > Solid waste > Landfill > Unclassified ... | reverse complement strand
TTGCCAGTATCCCGTTGTTTCGTATTCAACAATTCCTTCACAATCAATATCCGGGCATGGGTATGCTGCGTCTAACTCCGTTAAAGCATCCTCAAAACTTTCGAAATATTCATCTTCCGTCATCATCGTAGTACACCTCCACTTGCTCATGTGATTGTCGGAGACTTTCAGCGACCTTCTCAGCATTTTCAGTCATCTGCTTTTCTTGGTGGTTCTTCATCAAGCAAGAACCACAAATAATATTGTTACTGTGGTTGCATGAAGTTATCATATCTCCATATCCTCCAGTGTTTCCAGCTCTTCACACAGCGCGTCGATTTTGCTGCGCAGGTGGACTTGTAGGTTGATGTTTAGGTTGTCTAGGGCTTCATTGTATGAGTCCCCGTCGGCTTCAATAATTTGCTGGTCGCGCATCACTCTGAGCCTTGTCACCCTTACTGGATCAAAGCATACGAGATCACGCTTGTTGCAGTAGTCAAGGAACTTAAAATATTCCTCTTCTGTAGTCATTTCTCTATCCTTTCCACGGCTTACAGCTCGAAGTAGCTTTCCTCAATCAAGTTGCGAACATTGGATTTCAATTTACGCAAATTTGTTTCATAGGCCATGTTTTCTTGAATAGCTGAAACTAATTCCCTAGCAAAGTAAAGATGTTCTGATAAACGTTCCGTCTCTTTATCAACTTCCATTTTCAGCAGTTCAGAATAATCCGAATCTTTCTCGGCCATCAATTCTTCGTAGAATTTTTTAGCCTTTTCATCCTTGCATTCGTACTCGAAATACTCTTCTGCTGTTTGTCCTGATATTTTCATAACAAACTCCTAAACAAATTTCCAACGATTCTTTATATAGTCCGAATATTCAAGTTCAGTAATTCTGCGTTCATATTTTAACCAACGAGCAGTTACTTCTATCATCCCTTCTTTCTGATAACTTTCCAGCCACGTGATTTGTAGATGTCGATTCGTGCTTTTGATTGCCGTTCAAGAGAACCAATAGTTTTGTCATAAAAGTCAATAAGCAATGCACCCGATTTTCCTTTTGCCTTACGCAAAGCTCTACCAATACGTTGAACCGTCTGAATAGACGAACGTCCAGCGGCTGCATTGATAACTGTGTTTAGTACCGGTATATCAATACCTTCGACGAAAATTACCGATGTAATTGCTAGTTTAAGTGAACCATCTTTCAGTCCATTTTTAACAGCATCACGTTCTGCCGAAGACGATTCACCATAAACAAACGGAACATGATATCCATAATCAGCAAACAACTCCTGCAGAATGTGTCCATGTTCAATATTCTTGATTGTTACCAGAGTAGTTTCCCCTTTCTTCGCGCACTCTATAGCTTTTTTCGCAATCGTCCTATTGCGTGGGAAATTATCTATGATACCAAAATGATATTTTTCTGGATAATCTTCTAGGACATTTTCATACCCAACACCACTTGTGACTGTGTAGATGTGTATTTCTGGTTTTGTTAGGACGTTGTCCTTTTGGGCATCTTGTATTTTGTATTCACCAATCACAGGACCAAGCAATGCTTCTGCCGCCCAACGAGTTTTGTTCTGATCGCCTTTTGTAGCAGTGAATCCAAGTTTAGTATGTGCCGCACTTCGTTGAAGAATCTTGCCGTAGTTGCCGTTTATGTCTGATACATGATGACCTTCATCAATCAACACAACACCAAACGTATCTACGTGCTGGTCGCAAACTTTTACGAATGACTGGTGTGTAGCCACAGTAATTGTATTAATGTTTTTCCGAGCACCTGACCATTCACCGACATTTTCTTCACCGAAGAATTTAACAAAGTCCGCTTTCATCTGTGCAACCAAATCAGTTGTGTGTACCAAGAAAAGTATTTTATCTAATCTTACGAAAGCAGATGATATCCCAGCGATAATGTATGATTTACCAGTACCAGTAGGAGCTACAATCAACCCTCTACCTATTTCAATTCCGCATTTAATCAGTTTCTTTTGGTGTTTCATGAAGGTAACACCGTCAAGATGCGGTTCATCAAATTCTACATCTGGTAAATTATCAATGATTTCATATTCCAAATCATTACGTTCAAGATGTCTTTCTGCTCGGTCAAGCAGTCCTGATAAGAAATAAAATTCGTCTTTGCCACGTTGCTCAATCATATAGTGGCGCTCACTGACCTGTTCTTTTCTGTGACCTATTTTTCTCCAGTATTTGTGTTCATACGACAAAGCACTGTTAAGGTGCAGAAAGCCCTTGTGGTCAGTTCTAACCCATACAGGGTCTAATACTTCCAATGTAATCATAAATCACCTATGCTGTAATTTCGCTTCTGAGCGTTTCAAATTATGTAAAGCATAGCAGAGTAACAAAAAAGAAAAAAGACAGCACACAGAGCAAATTCCGCAGCGAGCCGCACTGTGTGCTGTCGTGTCTATGCTACTTTTTCAGCATGAAATATTCAGAAACGTTTTTGACCTGCATAAGACCCTTATCAAGCGCGTCACGAAAGCCAACGTCACCGATAGCTTTCTCAACACCAGTTTTGCTGATAGTCGCATGAGCATTAAATGCCTTCTGTCCCATGAACTTGATAAGACCAGCTTGATCCGACGTAGCGTAGTTTTCCCGAACAGTGTATGCCAATTTACCGTATTTTGTTTGTAGGTTGCAAGCAACGCCAGCATCGAGAAGTTCCTGTTGGGCTTCTTTTATTTCCTCTTTCAGTCTACGTTCCTGAGTTTTGAGCAAAGCCAAACGTACAGCTACTTCTTCCACAACGATTGTATCAGTTTTATCAGGCATTAGGGCCTCCTTTTAAGTAAGTGGGAGTATCAAGACACTGTTCATGATCCGCAACAGTACGTTTACATCTAGGACAAGTGAAAAGAGTTTTGTGGTGAACAAAATGTTCCATACAGTCACATGTCCAAAACTCACTTGTCACATATACGGGCTGCAAGGGCAGTGTGTCCAGTTCCGCGATATTCGACCGTTCTTTCACAGTCCAACCTCTCTGTTCAAAGTACCACCATTTGATATCCTGTTCATATTCAATGTCATAGATAAAATGGAATTTCGGTTTTTCGTTTCGGTCGAATACAGTTACCGAGCGCAAGTTCTTGTGATAGACCTTGCGAGCGATAGCCGCTGTTAAATATTTTTTGAGTTGATCCATCATAAAATCAATGTCCTTAAAGGGGGATTGCTCCCCCTCGTTTACGTGACTATGCAACACCTTTGTATTTCCCCCAAAGTTTGTTTGAGAATTGTGCCATTTTGCGCTCCAAGTCAAATGACCGTTGCGCTGAATTTACTTCGTGTCGGGCATATTGCGTACAAGCGGAGTTAATATCCCAAATTGTAGCTGTGCCTTTCTTCAGCAAACTGCTGAGTGTAGCCTCCTTGTTGTGATTCATCAACGGCAGTTGAAGAACCTTGTCACGTTCAGCTTCCGAGAAAGGAAGATTTTCCAAGTCAACTTCCATTTCTTCAAGAACACCAACACTTGTCTCCGCCCATTGTTTCCACAGATCCATTTGGTCACTGAAGTTTTCCATTTCCTTCTTCAGATTTTCTGAAATGGAGCTGACTTCCTCAGCACCAAAGATATGCCGCCTACGAGTGCTGACTCTTGACTTGAAAGCAATCAGACCGTTTGAACAGACAAGTTCCTCAGCACCGAAATCAAGTCCGTAGTGCTGACTCCTATCAAGTGAGTTTGTCTGAATGATGCGCGGACGAACAGGGTCACCTATTTTCACATCGAACTGCCCAACATCGGGGAAGTACGCCTCTACCCTGAAACGCGCGCCGTCTTGCCACATGTGAAATTTTAGCTCCGGCTCACCAAACTCTTCAGGAATAGCCTTGAGCAAATTGTATGTTGCAACTTCATGTGGTATTAAATCGTAATGATCCGATACGATGTCAAATTGTGCGCCGGTATTTGCATCAAGAACCAACTTGCGATTCTCAACCAATGTTTTGTCAAGTCTTCCGAAGAAGATCGGTTCAAGTATTGGCTCAGGCCACACTACTTCGGGAAACTTCTCACGAATTTTAACCTTCACCTCTTCTATCTCTTGGATTTTCTGAAGTTCTTCTTGACCAGTCATGATTATCCTCCTACTTGTTGATTGATTGACATTGATTTGCCTACAACTAGACCATCCCTATAAGCTGCCATCGAACCAGAACCCATTGAATAAGATTTCATTTTCATACTGGGGTACTGAGACGACAGAAAGTTTGCCACTGCGTCCTTCTTGCAGACCACGAGCGCGTTTGTAGCTTCCGAAGAAACTTCCTGCTTTCGCTTATACATTTCAACCAGTCTCGGTCGAAGTTCGCGAGCAACGCCAATTCCAAACATCTTCTGATCACGCTGTAGCCGATATTTATGCTCAGCCTCTTTTGCGATGCGAAGCCGAAGATACTTGTAGAAGTTGACCAACACAGCCACATCAGACTTCGTACCAATGAACCGTCTAACCTTTGCACCATTATCTGCATTAGTCAAAATCCGTTGACAGTCGAATGCCTCGCACAATGCAGAAGCCAAATCAGTCTCCCATGCCTGATGATGTTTCACCGTGCAAACAACGTCTGATTCCAGAATGTTCGAAGAATCAATAGTGCCATCTTCTTTGACATCTTCCAGACCGACGTTGTACTTAGCCATGAGTTCCGCGGCACGTTCACCAGCAAGCTGTGATTCCGGGGAATCGGGATTATCAGCGGCAAGCCTGAGAAGCTTTTGCAGCCTGTCCAGTATCTTTTGTTCTGCCATTTCAATCTCCTTTAGTGGCTTTTATGAAGTCTTCTGCAATCTGCTGTGCAGCCACCTTTGCACAGCAGATTATATCAGATTGTGAAATGCCATCTTTGCAGTTGTGCCTAGCATTGAATTCCAGAGTAATCATGGCTATTTCTCTTCTGAAGCGTCTTCACTGACCTTCACACCGTTAGTCTTTTTGCCTTCAAGACCTTCAGAACCATAACCAGTGATAAAGTATTTCTTGTCTTCCGTGATACGAAGATCCACTTTCCAAACATCAACAAGATGTTTCAGATGCGAAAGTGTCCGAGCGCGTGTAGCGCCAGCAGCTTTCATAATTTCCTCAAGAGTATGCGCTCCACCGTTCAAGAATACATCATCAATCAATGATCCCTGACAGCCATTCAAGTGCCCCCAAACATTCTTGCCACGAGTTGCCTTCTTCTTTGTAGCAGCCTTTTTCACCCTTGCGCTGCCATTCTTTTCGAAGTTGTCCAGACATGCCTTGTATGCGTCTGGGTTATCTTTACTGCAAGTCTGGTTGCAAGAACTTGCCGGTGCGGGGTCATACTCAAATCCACACATTGACTGGAACTTTTCTTCCGGCTTTTCTTCAGAAACCGTAAGATTCAGATCCTTCTTCGGAGCTTCCTTCTTCGGAGCCGCTTTCTTTGCAGTTGTCTGTGTAGCCGCCGTATCTTTCTCAGCCGCTGTGCGAGTTGATTTCCGACGGGCAGATGCGTTAGCCTTTGTAGTCGCTGTTGCGTTAGCCTGAGTCGTGGTCATAATCCTTCTCCTTTTCTTGAGATTGTGTACCGAGCATACCAATTATGCTCACTGAATAAATGCGCTCTTTGCGCTACGTGTAAAGAATAGCGCATCTGTATATCAGATGCAAGCTAATACCATAAAAAATTTATATCGCCTCAGCGGATTTTTCTAACCAACCGAGACCTTGAACAATTACCAAGCGTTTGCCATTAACCTCAATTTCGCCATCAGGATTAAATATTCCAAGTTTCACGATACCATCTTTGGTTTTCGTCTGACCTTCGAAACGACAGCCCTTGGTTGCTTTGAAGTCGCTGCCTACGAACAGACCAAAGACAAAATCTGGTGTGCCTTTTGTTTCATCCAAATCCGAGATTGAGACAATAGATTTCCTGTTCCGTTTTTCAAAGAAGACAAAGACATCCGGCAGTTTCTTGCCTTCCAGAGTTGTGTTGTTGTGAATTTCAAGTAACCGACTTCCCTCATAAACGAAAGTTGTTTCCGCTTCCAACGCAATGTTTGAATAAAGAACCATAATTTACCCCTTAAAGATAAGACGCTCAGCCACTTCCCGATATGGGGATTCAGCTTCAACCATCTTCTGAAGAACTTCATCCTTGTTTTCTGCCGCATTGAGTTGATCTCCTATCAAGTCAGTTGCTACTCCAACATCATTAAACAAATCATCCATCACAGCTTCTACCCTGCTACAACGATCAGAACCTGCTTTTTCAATGATGTCCGCACTTTCGTCAAAAAACCCATCTTCGTAGTTATCTACCGAATTACTTGCCATATCCATGCAAGCTGATTCATAGAATGACCGAATGTCCTCAAATGATGTGTTCATTTTGCCTCCTTTGGTGTGTAAACCTTGTATGTACATTCCTTGTTATCATAAACCGCAATTGCGATTTGTTCCTTATTGGGTTTTAAAAATAATGACGCATCGCCTATAAACTCAGCCTTTCTGTTCCAATTATGTTGCCTTAAATATTCTGCAAATTTGTGGTCACTACCTTCTAAGTCTTCCCTACGTTCAACATCATGTATTTCCAAGTCAGTTCTAGCCATGTTTATTCTCCTGTCAACGTATGATCATATTTTATGATGTATTCTTCCTTTTTCCAGATGATGTATAAACTGCCGATATTACTGAATATCCGACAATAAACTCGACGCCAACGCCCATCTACAAATACCATGAACGTAGTTTTTAACTTATTGCCATAACCAGTTGCAGTTTGCATCAAACCTTGCTCATGATACCACAACGGAGATTCTTTAACCTTTATTTCACCTGAGTAATGATCTTCCAAGTATTTCATGATTATCACCATTCCTTATGAGAGTCGTCAGATTCGTTGTCGAAATAGCCTTGATTGTATTCCGCTATTTCATCTTCAGTTAAGTCTGTGATTTTCGGTTTATTTCCTGTACCATTAGGATACCAGTGAGGTTCGCTCACGCGCCGATAATAAGAATCAGCTCCGCCACGATCATACAAACTGCCGTGTCGCTTACGATTAAATTGGGGAAGATATTTTTCCATGACTACAGTCCTTCCTTGTCGAAAAATGCAAAGGCTTCGACCAAAGTTTGAAAATAGTGACCATTTGAAAAGCCATCGTGAATAGAGCCGTGTTCAGCATTGTGCAGCCATACGACATACTCACCGTCCGGCGTCTCAATCAAGACATAAGATAGATGGTCGTCAGTTTTAATAGTAGGATGAACCAATTTTTTGTGCGAGAACAATACCTTTAGATGTGCCGACTAGCGAAGTCATACCTTTTCTCATTTTTACCTCCTGTTTGAGTGATTAGCACCGATCGCTGAAGTGCGCTCGATACACTGTTGTGCTTAATTAGAAGCATATCGTATCCGATTTATAAGCACAAGCAAAAGCCTCAAAATAAATTGAGGCCTGAGCTTTTACCGATAAATCTTACTGTACCATTAGGATACCGGTGAGGTTCGCTCACGCGCCGATAATAAGAGATCTTCCAGTTCTTCTTTATCCATGAGCATGATGCGTTTTTCCAACACATGATCTTTAAATTCACCATCCTCGAACACATCTTTTACCCAAGATTCATCAATAACTGCCCATGAACCTATTGGGTAGCGAGCTGTACCGAAAGGGTCTTGACCTTCAAACTGGGGTTCTTCATCGACAGCAACCAAAGTGATACCTTTAACCATCTTCATTGCACAGTGGTCGCAGGGAATATAGTCCGCGAATGCGGGACCGTCCCCAAAACCGTCTTCCACTTCAGCTTCACCTTTAACTTCTCGACACCAAAAACAAAGCATGTCAACCTTTTTCATACTACTTCTCCTCTCTTTTTTCCCGTTTGAATGCTTCCGCTCTAGCCATCTTGTGCTTGTGTACATGTGCCCGAAATTGTCCACACTGTTCATCACAGTAGTATCCACAGAAACAAGTTTCTGTCCAGTAAGCACCTCCTGGCTCAAACTTCTTTCTCCATGGACAATCTTCCGGTGGATCCGCAACGTGTCCTCCCCTAGGATATTCAATCTCGGATTGCTTTCTCTGTTTTTCCCGTCTTTCAAGCAAAGCCATTTACGTCCTCCTTATAAACAGAATATCTCCTTGATACTTGCCATTAAATGACAATCCGAAGTGTAAACTACCCATCTCTTTTTCATAACGACGCACATCAATAACATTTGAATCCCTTTCCCGCATCATTTTGACGAGCTCCTCGTTAATTCTCCTACTAACGTAGGCTTGCGTACCCCCTACGTTATGGAACTCGATCTCCGCGTCTTTAACTAAATCATATACGATCATGGTTTTTCCTATCTGCAAGACGTTTTAACCATTCATTGACATCTATCATGTCTACGGTAGCTTCACCCAACACCTCATTGTGATCCGAAGGATCTAGTGCCAACACATGAACAAAATTTTGCTTGTTTTCCGTAGAGAAGCCAATGCCGAAGTCGAATTTGCCACCACTCTTGTTGATTACCGACCCTATCAACCCATCAAACACCTTGGATATTTCATCGTTTTCCCGATAAACCGCAGTAGATGTCAAATCCAAGTCACCGACTTTTAAATCCGTATAGAGAAACATCATTCCTTTACAAACTCCTTCGGCACAAAGCAATACACATCCGGCTCACCAAACACATATTCACTGCCGTGTTTTTTCGAAAGAACCTTGCAAAGAGCCAACGTCAGTGACAATTCCTCACCTCGCAGACACATAGCCGAAGCTTCAGCAAAATCCTTCTCCGAAATATCTTCTACCGTGTACAGCATAGAATCTCCTGTTTGCATAACCACAGAGTATTGCAATCCATCCAAAGCATCTATGTTGTGATGGATTTTGTCCAACACAAGATGAACTTGCGCCGTGTTCAACTGAATACCTTCATCCCAAGCCAGTTCATGCACATCTTCATCCGTCCAGAAATCAGCAGCTATGTATTGATCCTTATCGTAATTCTTCTCCAAGTATGCAACAACATCTTCCACCGTAGGCATAATCATTCCTCCCAAATAGTGATTGGTTCCGAGTAAATTCGCATTGCACCAAAGTGAATGCGAAACCTTGTGCCAGTCCGGGTCAGATAAAACGCATCAGAACCACCAAGATTCTCGCGCAACGTCTCGAATATCTGGAACTCCAACTCTTGAAAATAATACGACAAAGGAACATCGTGCCGTCTCAAGTCAAATGCGACCTGAAACGCTACATGTTCGCCCTTAAAATGAAAATCAAACCCGCACCCTATAACTTTCATGATGCCTCCTTACTGTGAGCCTTGTACATAATTAACCCTTTCAATTTGAGAGACAAACCGCACACGCTGAACTGCGCATACGATAACTTACATATAAGCATATCACAGCCAGCTAAAAATAGCAATTTGAACCTAAAAATAATTCACGACCAAAAACGAACAAAATAGCCAGCAACTGCTGAATTTACCGACAAAAAGAACCATTTAGCAAATCCAGCAGCCACATGCCGATTATGATACCCTATTTCTAAAACGAAACCTCCCTATTTAGCTGCCCCACAACGTGTGCATTCACGAATGCCGGTCTTCTCTGAGTACCTAATGCAGTCAGACGTGAGACAAGAAAGACAAACCCAACCGACATTAGTTTCCATCAAATGTGTGCCATGTTCCAAGACATGAGCAGAAACCATGTTGTAATAATCCCAACCCAAAGAACCAATGATCAAAATGAAATCCGTCTTACGAAATAACTTGCCAGTAGTTGTATACCCAACCCGAAGACGTGTCTGCAACTTGTACTCAGTGCCGTCATAGTCAGTGTGAACCTGCCACCACGACTCAACAACCTTCCCAGGCAACCGATCAGAATTGAATGTTAAACCAATTCTTGCTTTGCTCATGATAGAACCTCCCTTGTTAAGATAAAAGCTGAAAGCGCAGAAGTACACGCAAGATAAAGTATCGACATATTATGAGTATAGCACATCCGTATATAAACCGCAGAAAAAACCACAAAATAAAATAAAGCCATAAATAAGAAATTCCCAAAAAAAAACTAACCAACCACGAAATTGAGAAAATGGACCGAACTCGGAGAACCAAGAAATAAAAACCAAGAAATCAAAAACCACCGAAGAATCAGAGAATTGCCAAGAAAAATCCATTGTAGAAAGAAACCAACCAACCAACCAACCATTGTAGAAACAAACTTCCATAGTAGAAAGAAACCGACCAACCATAGAAGTAACAATCCGAGGTAGTAGTAGAACTCTCCGTGTAGTGGACTCTCCGTGTAGTAAGGAACTTTCCGAGAGAGTAAGTAAGAGAATAGAAGCCGAGGAATAGAACCTAATAGAAAGTGGACAGAAAAGGAGGGGATTAATACCAACCCGATACACGAAATCCGACAAAACGCATACCACATAGGAGTGGAACGGCACCAAATCCCGTCCAACTTACCATTCACGAGCGAACTGTGATTCCTACTGCGTTTAACCATAACCATAGGTTACGATTGGTCCCGATTCAGCGTAGACAGAACCCCCGAATCTTAACCTAAAACAAAGGATGGACACGATTTTGCTACCAACTAGGTAATCTCGTCTGTGGTTGTGGATAGGAATAGGATAGGTTTACCAGGTACACTGAACAAGAAAGAACCAGGAGCAAACCTGGTGTCTTGCAGTGGAATGAACCGAGAACAAACCAGGAGAAGGAAAGGAAACCCCGAACCAAGAAAAGAGGTTCCGGGCGATCAACTCCGAAACCTCTTGTTACAGTCAACCTTCCTGCATGAAGCTGTGCTCCAACCATCGGAAGGGCCTAGACTGCCTTTTGCCTATTTAGTAATCCTTCGGCCTAAACAAGTAACACAGACCGATGGAAACAAATCCCCAACCAACCATTATTAGAATATCAACCAACATAATTACACCACCCTATATTTGAGAATGTATGGACGAAACTTTGTGCCGACCTTCGGAGCAACAAAGCCAACTACCTGAGTGCCGACCTGAATACGCAGGTCGTAATGGCTTGGGTTGCCTAGGTTGAAAAAGCCACCTACCTGCTTGCCGTTAACAACCAAGATACGAGATTTCGTGCCGCACTTCTGAATCTGAACCTTTTTCATAATAACCTAACCTCCTGTGAGTTTGAGACAACCAACGAGCAACAAACACCTTTTGCTGCTCATCTTTAACTTGACTACAGTATATCAGACCCTCTTGAGATACCATAATATAAACCAACAAAAACTTTGCTACCAACTGTGTAATCTCGTCTGCCCTAGGAGCTACCAACTGTATGGTCTCATCTAGGCTTATTCCGAGGAATAGGGAAGGAGTTGGCTACCAACTATGTAATCTGGTCAAGGAAAGGAATAGGGAAGGAGTTGGCTACCAAGTGTTTAATCTGGTCTCACCCAGGCACAAACCTGGGAGCTTCCGACCATCTGCAAACCCAGGGACAAACCAGGCATCTGTCCGTCCGATCAATCAACCAGGCACAAACCAGGCATTCCGTCCGTCCGATCCATCAACCAGGCGCAAACCAGGCATCTTGCATAAAACAAAAAAAAAGAGCGCTAGAACTCAATTCATAGAATCAAATTCTAGCGCTCTACTTTGCTCTGTGTTGAGACTTTACAGCGTAGACGCATAAAGTATCGTTCTACGCTGTAAAAGTCGCTTAAATCGTCATTTAAGATATTTGTTCAGCATGAAAAACTTAAATTCTTCAAAACTAATATTTTGATAGTCGTCTATGAATATTTCATAGAGTTCAGCTAAATCTTCATTATACATTAAAAGATTCTCGTTCTCTTTGCAGAACGATTGTACAGCACTGTAGTTTGTTTCATCGTTAACTTGTAAAGTCATGTTATATACTCTTTTCTAGCAGACTGTTAATGTTAAAAATAGCGCTCTACACGTCTGCTATAGTGTAGAGCGCTATGCGTCTTAGCTGTTAGCTGCTTTTTTCTGCGCTGTTTTCTTATTCATTTTCAAAGCTTCTTCATGCACAGCTTGCATGTGTTCTGTGTCATAGAATGCTGTGTAGAGCTTTTCAGCGTATTTGTTCAACTGCTGCTGAAATTCGCTCATGTTCATAATGTCACAGAACACTTGTTGATTCTCTACAGTAAAAATGTTCTTTTCATCGACGCTTAGCAAATCAGCGAAGACGCTTTGTTTATCGCGCACATGTTTCGCGACAGTCTTACGCTTGCAATCAACTAGCTTAAGAAGTTCGTGAATCTGTGATTGATGAAATTGTGTTGCATTCGCGCTTGCAATAATCAGCGCAAAGTCAAGCACCGCCGTTTCGCTAACGCTCTGTTTCTGTTTAGAGTAGATCAGCGAATTAAACGCAGTTTTATTACTCAACTCATTCGCTTTTGCAGTGCGCTGTTTAGATGCTATCTTTGCTTCGTTTAATTTTTCGTCTGTAAATAAGTTTTTCATGACTCTAATCTCTCTACTGCGCAAGTGATTAAGTGATTCGCTTGTCTGCTGCGCTGCGCAGTGATTCGCAACAAACAAGCGCTGTATATCTGTATATCGCATCTGAATTAGTTTGTCAAGCACTCGACTTTTTTAGTGAGTGTTAGCTCTTACTCATGATTTTAGTTCCCGACCACAATATTTTTCGTAGGAAAAACACCTCTCTTATTCATATACCACTATCATATGTTTTCGTAGTACCAGTAACAGTAACAGCACCAATACCAGTACCAGTAACAGCACCAGGGAGTCTTTTACCTGTACCAGTAATAGTAATCATTCCCCGCGCACATCATACCTGTACCAGTATCAATACCCATACCAATAATATACAACCAGAAAAGACCCCCCCCCCCTCCCCCCTTTAGAATCGCGCACGAGTCCCTTATTTTGGGGAAAACCAGCTGAAAGCCTTGACAATCCTCCTCCTCCACAGCATTATTTGTTCTTGAAAGGAGAATTATTGTTATGGATTTAACAACCCGCGGTAAGGAACGCATTGGGGGAATAAATATTCACAAAGGGAAAGCGAAGGATTCCGATGTGAATCTTGTTACCTGGGACGCTGTACCTAATTGCGATCCTGAAGAATGTCCTATTGCTGATAACTGCCCATATAATAAATCTGGGAAATGCACTTTGCGGCAGAATTACCAGAAACATGTGGTTGACACCGTTTTGAAATCGTTTGATTCCGTTTCAGAAGAGCAGATGTTGAAGATTGGTATGCACCTTATACCATTGTATTCGCAGTTGATTGAGATGAAAATTGTGGCTTTGGATGCTCCGAAGATGGTGGTGAACCGTGGCAGTCTCGCACCTCACCCTGTGTTCAAAGAGATTCGTTTGATCATACGGGAAATTTCAGCTTGCTTGAGGGACATTGGTGTTGGTGGCAATCACCTGGGTAGGGGCATTCCTCCTTCGCACAACCCAGAAAAAGGTGAGTTGGGTTATTATGAAGAAATGTTGGAGAACTAGGCATGTTGGAACGTAGGACTGATGCAGAGAAACCGAAACGAACCAAGATAGAACGCTATCGTGACGGCGGTGAAGGTTTTTGTGCTTGGTGTGAGGAGAATGTCCGTATTCCCGTGTACAAAAATGATTCACCAATTCCCTCATGGGTTCTTATCGGTGAACTGTCCCGTGAACCAGTAAAAATCACAGGTCGTTCATTCTGGGACATGTGGTGTGAGCAGCGTGAGGTTTTGAAACGTGCATTGGAAATGAAAGACGGTCGGCTGAAACACAGACTGATCGTTTTTTGTTGGCCTCGTGGTGAAGGCAAATCAGCGATTGCTTGCCTTATTCAATTGTGGAAGTTTTTCAATTTTCCACGCCAACAGATCATGCTTGGTGCAAATAGCAAAGACCAGGTCAAGTTTGTCCACTTTGACATCATGCGTGACACCATTCTCAATTCACCAAACCTTCTGAGGATCGTTGGCAAACGGAATGTCCAGGAGAAAGAGATTCGTTTGCAGAACAAGGTAGGTGTGACCGTTTCTCTCATCCGCTCCATTTCATCTTTTTCTGGTATCGTGTCGAATATCACCGGATACACTTTCTCGGAGATGTTCGACATGAAGAACCCCAAGTTCTTTGTTCAGCTTGACGGTTCTACTCGTAACATTCCCAACGCCCTTGGTGTTATTGACTCCACCGTATCAGAAAAATCCCACGTGCTGTATAAGCTCTACCAGTCTTACACGAGGAACAAAGACCCCAACTTGTTTTTCCATTATCGCTGTTCCCCAGAAGGAAGCCACAAAGACATGTGGCATCCTTATAACAGCCAGGAGCAGTTGGATTCTTATCGTGAGAAATTCCCACAAGCAGAATTTGACCGGTATTTCAAAAACATCTGGGAGGTTGCTGGTAGCAAGTTCTTCAAAAAAGAGGTGGTGAAAGCCTCTCACTACATCGGTGTTCATGGCACACTCGGTGTGCACTCTGAAGTCGTGAACATTTTGCAGAAGGTTGGTAAGCTTGAAGATTCCATTGAGCGCATGGATGAAGATTTAGGTTATTCGCGCATAAATGGCATGAAAAACGACGTTGAGAAGATCAAGTCTCCGCTTAACCCACTTTCAAGTGTATATCAACTATCAACTGAAAGTGGGCATACTCGTCACTGTACGTTTGACGAGCTACAAAAGCTCGGACAGATGTACAATACAGACTTTGCTATTTGCGTAGGACTTGACCGTGCTGACCCAATGAAGCAGGATTTGACCAAGGGAGCAAGAACCATACTCACAGCGGTTGCTAAGGGTTTGCCTAACAGCAAAAACAATCCAGAAATTTATATGGAAGATTCTGCTGTTAAGAAATATATTTACTTCCTGATTGATATAGTTCACATTGAATCCAGCACCTTGAATGAAATACAACACCATATCCAGAAACTTCATGACGAGTTTGATGGATTGGAGTCCTTCTGTTCTGAGCGTTGGGGTATGTGGGACTTCGGTTCTTGGTGCGAGGAAAAAGAAATGCGCTTTGAGGCTATTCAACCTTCTTATGATAGACAGAAAGCCGCTTTTTCTGAGCTATATACTTTGTATCAACAAGGATTGTTCAAAACTCCTGAAGTCCGCATACCTGGAGCAAAAAGTAGCAATCTTCTCGAAGAAGAAACCTTGCTATTTGACCATAATCCTGTTAAAAAGTGGTATGGTTCACCAGAGAAGAATGAAAAATATGGGGTGCAGGACGATTCTGTGTTCTCGTTGGCGTGGGCTATTTACGGTGGACGTGAATTGGCCATTGACGATTTTCGTGAACGTTCAAGTTCCATGATTTTCGGCGAAATGTTCCGTGAGAAGACGATAGGAGATTATTGATGGCAAACGATCCAAATAACATGGAGCAGATGGTAGATGAGTTGACGGAAGAACAGTTGCACATGGTTGCTCAGACATCTATCAATTGGATGAGTGGACAAGAACAAACAGTAGATGAAGATGGATTCGTTATTGGTGGTTCTGGTGAACTGTCCCAGGAAATACGCAATTACAGCAAGCTTCAACAGGAATGTTGGAATAAATTCGTTTCTAATCCGCAAATAAACTCACATGTCCGCGATTTTATGGGTAATTTGACAGGCAATGGATTTGCTGTTGAATCCCCGATACACGACATCAGTGAGTATTTCGATGAGATTTGGGACGATCCAAGAAACGCTCTTTATGTGCGTATGGGGCAATTTGTAGCTCGTTCTGAGATTGAAGGCGAACTGTTCTTGTCTTTGACTGTACATCCAGACGGTTTTGTGGAGATTGATTTTATTGATCCGTCACTTATTACTGGTGGAAGCAAAGATAACTCTGGTATTTTCTTCCATCCCAATAAATCAGCTTTCCCACTGTTCTATCGCTTTGAGCCGACAGAAGGCGCTGAAATGTATCTACCTTCAATCAATCTGGCGTACTTCCCAGAAATGATTCCTGAAGCAGAAAAGATGCTGAAGAAGCAGAGTAAGAAGGGATTTTACAATAAATCAACTTCCCGTAAGTATGCTCCGCTCAAAGGGTTGTGTACATTCGTGATTGCATGGGACAGAGGGTTTTTGACTACTCGTAATGTATCCCATGTAAAAACAACACTTGTATGGCTCAATCACTACGAAGACTTGAAGAGATGGGAGATTGACCACAAGAAATCAAGCGGTTCTTACTTGTGGGTAGCAAAAATCAATGATTCCAAAGCATATCGTACCTGGTTGAAACTCACCAAAGAAGAAAAAGCGGAAACAGGTCTGTTTTCAAAGAAAACTCCCGGTGGAACAATTGTTCTTCCCCCAGGCATTGATTTAGAGTGCCGCAATCCAAATCTAAGTTCTATATCTAATCAAGACACAGATATTATGCACATGGTAACTGCAGGACTGAATAGAACAGAAGATATGGTAAACGGAACTACAATGGGAGGCACAAAGGCAGGAATTACCACAAATCGTGGACCTCAATCTGACAGGATACAAGACCAAAAAGCTTATTTTTCCCGCTTCTTGCGCTATGAATTTTGCCGTGGAATGTTCACTTTGGCAGAAAAAGTAGGCCGATTGAAGCCAAAATACAATGTACACAAGGCTGTTTCGTTCAAAGATAAAGAGCCAGTTTTTAAAACAGTGCCTATGCCGCATTATAAATTGGTTGATTTTGAGTTCCCAGTATCAGAAATTTCAGACATCGAATCGAAAGCAAGGGCATTGCTGGGGGTTAAACATGGGTCTGTTTCTGAAAGTCTTGGTATTCCTAAAGAGGATATTGCGACGAAACTTGGTTTTGGTTCTTATGCCAAGAAACGCCTTATGTTCTCAACTGAGGAAGATACTTATCCACCAACTCCCTTGCAGATACAAATTGATGCCGCGGAAGAATCAGCCGGTTCCCAAGAACCACAAAATGTACCAAATCCTTCAAATCAATCTGTGGATGGAAATGAAGATGCTTCTCCTTAAGACAAACAATCCACAAAGAAAAAGCCTACGCTTGATAGAAGAATGGAAAAATAAACTTTACACCTAAACTTTTTTCTGTTATTAGGTATATGTAAGGAGATGCCAATGAATAAAAAGTTCAATTCTCATCCACGGATAATGGAAGCCCTTTGCACTCAACCTTGGTTGTGTACTGAAGAAGGACTCCGACAAATGATCGCCATCGCCTCATACGAAGGTGATGTTGAAGCACTCAAAACCAAACTCGAAGCTAAATACGAGGATGGGATGACTGCTACAGTTCGCGAAGATGTAGCGATTGTTCCTCTCGAAGGTCCGATTTTCCCTAAAGCCAACCTCATGACCGAAATGTCTGGGGCAACTGCTCTTTCAAAATTTGCCGTAGATTTTCAAGCCGCAGACGAAGATCCGTCTATAAACACAATTCTGATAAACGCCAATTCTCCAGGAGGGGTGGCTTCTGGTATTCATGAAATGGCGAATGTGGTAAAGAACTCCAAAACTAAGACGGTTGCATACGTCGGGAACCAGGCAGCATCAGCGGCGTATTGGATTGTTTCTGCTGCGGATGAAATTGTGATTGACGCTACAGCGGCTCTTGGGAGCATTGGTGTAGTAGCCGGTATTTCGAAGAAAGACGAAGACGCTCCGTTGGAATTTACCAATACTGCAAGTCCTAAGAAAAGGATGGACGTAGAAACGAAAGAAGGGAAAGCGGATCTTATTTCTACATTGGATAAATTGGCAACAGTTTTTATAGAAAGTGTAGCAACAAATCGTCAGGTCAGTGTAAAAACAGTAGAGAAGGATTTTGGTCAAGGCGGTGTCTTGATTGGAAAGGAAGCTGTTGAAGCTGGAATGGCAGATAGACTTGGTTCTTACGAAGAACTTTTACAGGAATTGGTCGGAACAAACCAAACCCAAGACGGAGGAAGCATTATGGATTTCAAAGCGTTGACGAAAGACCAGCTTGTTGCTGGTCGTCCCGACCTGGTTACTGAACTTGTTAATCAGGGAAAAGTTGAAGCTTCAGGCGAAAGCAAAAAAGCTATTGAAGCAAAAGACGGCGAAATTGCCGCCAAAGAAAAGGAAAACAAAGAGCTGGAAGCACAGATTGGGGAGTTGACTGCGAAAAATGCAGAGCTTGACCGCAAGGTGACTGCTTTTGAGGAGAAGGCAATTAAAGCTTCTGCTGAAAGCATCTTGACGAAAGCTCTTTCCGACAGTTCAATACCAGAACGCTTGCATGGTAAGGTGTCTGCCCAGGTACGCAAAGAAGATTATATTTCTGCCGAGGGCAAGTTCGATTCCGATGCGTATTCAGCGAAAGTTGATGCTGAAGTTAAGGATTGGGAAGAAACACTTGCTGAATCAGGCTCACTTGTGCAGGGGGTTGGTGCAAATTCAAAGACTCCTGAAGGAAAAACTGGTTCTGCTTCTTCAGACGAAGACGCTATACTTGCTCGTATGTGCGGCGACGTAGATTCCGAGTAAATTTTTAACTGATAAGGAGGTAACATCATGAATGAAGCACCTGGCATCGAGCGCACCGGATATACCCCGGGTCTCCCGCCGCTTTTTCACTCTCGTGCAGAAATTGCCCTGATTAAGGACAAGTCTGCCCACGCCGGATTCGGCTACCTGAAACGCGGCCGGGTAATGGCAACAACTGTTGCAGATGAACTGGTTGTACCGGTTCCCGTAGATTCTGGGTCTGTTGACGCCATTGACGCGGCACGTTCCCGCCTTGTTGTTGACGCAGGGGACACTGATACTACTGTAACTGTGTCGGAAGCTGACGCCGCAAAATTTCGCGTTGGTGATGAAGTTGTCCTGAACAACCTCACTCCTGTATATCAGGATCTTGGCGCAATCACGAAAATTGCTGCTCCGGCAAATGGTCAGGTTGTTATTACTGTGACCAATGCTGTTTCTGGTGCGTTAATGACGGTTGCAAGCCGTTCGGCTCTGAGCCACAAGACCGCTGCGGCTTCGCCTTTCTATGCGGCTTCTTGCGTATTGGACAAGGATATCAACACAGGCACTGCTGGCACTGATAATGCAGTTCCCGTTTCTGTTGTATTCGGCAATTGTATTCTGTATACCGCATTCCTCACTGGAATGTCCGCGAAATCGCTTACTGATCTTGGAGCTATCCAGGACGGTGTTCACACCATCATCAAGTAAGTGCTAACCACCTAAAGAAGGAGATTGAATTATGAAAGGTTCTGAAGGTATTCCGGCACTGAAACTGACGGTGCTGAATAAATTGATTCGTAAGTTCCCCACTGCGCCGACCATGTTCTTTTCGAACATGTTCCCCAGCCAGAACTACGATTCTGACAACATTCGCTGGGAAATTGAGTACGGCAGCGCGGGAATGACTCCGTTTGTAGCTCCCGGTGCCCCTGCTCCGGCAATCGGACTCGATGGTGTTGGTGAAGCAAGTGCCAAAGCCGCATACTTCAAAGAGAAGATGTACTTTGACGAAGAATTCCTCAACAACCTCCGTGAGCCAGGAACTACTGCTAAGTATCTGACTGCCGAGCGCCAACTTGCTCGTGGTATGCAGAAACTTCGCAATCGTTGTGACCGGCGCCGTGAGTGGATGATGTCACAGATGGTAACCCAGGGCGGATTTAGCTACCTTGCAAAAGGCGGTACTCGTCTTTCTGTAAGCTACGGCATTCCTGAAAGTCACCTGGTAACGCTCGGTACTGATCGTCAGTGGGATACTGGTACAAAAAAGAATCCCGTTGAGGATATTTTCGATGCGAAGACTACTCTCCAGGATGATGCAGGCGTTACTCCCAAGTACGCAATGCTCAACAGCAACCTGCTGAAGCTTCTGGTTCTGGACAAAGACATCCAGGCTCTGCTTCAGAAGTCTGCATTCGGCAATGGCGATCTGTTTGCTAATCCGTCACAGGTTATCGGCTCCCTGCTGGGCGTTGGCAATATCCAGGTGTACGATGAGACTTTCGAAGTTACCGGTTGGCTTCTCAGCAACGTAACTGGTGGTTCTTCCACTGACATCGTTGTTGACAATGCTGCTGACTTTGAAGTTGGTGGTACTCTGCGCCTTATCGACATGAGCGAAGCTTCCTCTTGGGAAGATCGTAAAATCACCGCAGTGAATGTAAGCACCAATACAATCACTGTAGCATCTGCTCCTACCAACAGTTACATTGCAGGTGAGGACAAGGTTATCATGCGTAAGAAGTTCATTGACGATGACACCTTCTTGATTTTCTCTGACACTTCTGCCGATGGCATGAAGATTGCGGAGTTCATGCAGGCACCTTACGGCCTTGAGCGTCAGTGGGGTATGAATGTTGATAAGAAAGACGAGTGGGATCCTGATGGTACTTGGACTCGTGTACAGGACAAAGGTCTGCCGGTACTGTACTATCCTGACACCATCTACCGTCTCAAAGTACGCTAATAGGAGGTCACATGCAATCCATTAAGGTTACACTTAAGGGAACCCTGAAAATGGGAAATGGTGACATTCTTTCAAGGGGCCACGTTTTTCGTGGCCCCGTTGAAAGCTTTCCTGAAGAGATTCAGAAAATGGTCAAAAAGAACAGTTCTATTCTCCTGATCCAGAAGGAGGTTGTTCCTGAAGAAAAGACCATTGACCCGCAGGAGCTAGAAAAAGCGGAAGCCAAAGAAAAAGCTGAAGCCAAAGAGAAAGAAGAAGCTGGAGCCGAAAAGAAAGAGTTGAAGCGCCCTGCGCGAACCACTCAGAAAAAAGGGTAATAAGATATGGCCATCTCATCTCTGGACGATTTAATTAGTCAAACACAGTCTTTGATGTCTGGAACAGCCGATAGTCTCGAAGTTCCTGCATTAGAGTCTGCGGCACAACAAGCTTTGACAGAGGTGGGATGGTCTTTCCCTATAACAGATAACACCAAGCAGTATTGGGCGATTGAGCGTTGCCGTCGCCACATACTTTATGTGCTGATGAACGTTGCGGCACTTAAATTTCAGTACAAACAGATTCATCTTGAGCATCGTTTCAAGCATCTGTCCGCAATGATTGAGCAGGCAGATTCAAAGTTCCAAGCGTTTGTAGAAGATAACCCGTCTTTGTTCTTGGATAGCGTTCTGAGCGATATGGACAAAGAAGGGTTTATGACCTACATAACAAACAGTTTTGTATATGACCCGGTAGGTATTCGGGTTGACGTTCCGCGCAGATAAGGATGAATTATGACCATTGCCAACGACATAAAGGAAGTTCTTGAAGAAGTCGGAACAGCAATGACCCTTCATCATCCAGACGGTTCAGCAACTACCGGTCTGTTCATAGATCCTACTTCATATCCAGACCAATCTACTCTTTTCATACGAATGTTTGCCCGTAGAGGTTCAATAGCCGCTGATTCCCCTGTCCAAATGGGAGACATTGTTAGTTTTAGTGGTACATATTTCCTCGTAACAAACCTTGTACCAGAAACCTTTGAAAATGCCGTTGTAGAGAATATTGCGCTGTTCTACCGATGCAATGTTGTCGGTAGTGTTTTGGAGTATTCTGATAATCCCCAATATGACGAAAATTACGAGCGTTTATCTCCCTGGAAACCTATAGCCGAAAATATACGCGCATGTTTTGTTGAGAAAGCTTTGGTTCAAGACGATACCATGATGGAAGGTGTCATGTCAAATACCCAAGGAACCATGATTTTGTACATTCCAGCAATCTATAAAGCGAAAATAGGTGATCGTTGGCAATGTTCTGATGGATGTAATTTTAAGATTCTCCAAGTCAATGCTTACGAATTGGACAATGTTTTAGTTTGTATGGCGGATAAGGATGATCGGTAATGGCAGGTAAAGGAACTCCAAGAGGATTATTTGCTATGGGTTGGGATGAGCATTTGCTCCCTCAACTTGAAGTCACCGCTCGGACGCTTGAAAAATATGGTAGAAAAGTAGCTTATTTATCTGATGATGGTGGTGGTTGGCTTTCTAAAAATATGGCTGCTGTAGCTGCGGCGCACGTGCGAAAATCAATTGAAAAGGGAGGAGAAAATCTTCCAGGATACCAAACTCGCACATATTCAAAATATTATGCTAAAGCAAAGGCTGCCGCTGGAGCAGAATACGGAGATCATATATTAACAGGCACTTTGATGGAATCTATTAAAGTGCTCAATCGCAGATACGGAAGTCAACGCGGTAGCATTGTAGGCATTGATCAAGGCAAGAAAACTGCAAAAGTGGTCATGGGCAGTAACGGTTTTTATACTACAGGTGAGCAGGTTTCTGTAGCGGGGTATACAGCCGCTCTTGAATTTGGTTGGCATAGTGACAAACCTAGACCTCTAATTTTAACGGCGATGGCAGATTTTGCTTCTCAGTTTGCACCATCCGCAGCAAAATATTTTATGTATCGGGTAGCAGATGAAGTGGAAGATAACTTGAGTGAAGCTACCAGAGAAGCGCGTTCTGGTGCAGGGAGGATTGCTTCCGCTTCCGTATCTCTTGGGGAAATGTCCCAAGCTACTGCCGGTGGGTTTAGTGTGCGCGAAAGTGAATCATCCTTTGCCACAGAAGACAAGAAGAATTTTATTGATGGTTTACGCGCCGCTGGGCTGGATGAAGCTACTATCCAGGAATACGTCCGAGAATTTAATGATAAGATTTGATTATGAGAATAGTACAAGTTGTGCCAAAAGACATCCACATACTGTTTGAGCTTCCGTACAGTGAGGTTCGTAATTTGATCGGTGGTCTGAATGTGACCGAGTTAGACCTGGATGCAAATAAACCGGAAGACGCAAAGATTTTGGAGACTTTTCAGAAGTTCCATAAATTGCTGGTAGATTTGGAAAAGGAGCTGAGTGATCCTGATGCTTGATCCAACCCTAAGCGATGCTACGATTCTGCGCTCTGTGCGGAAGTTCTTTATTGACGAGTTCAAAACGGTTGGGGGTATTCCTCTTTATTTTGAATTTATTGATAAGCAGCCTACAGATGCAGAAGGGAACAAGATCGACCGTTGGATGTGTGTAGTTCCCAGAAATTCTGTACGGGGAACACTCAGCACTAAGTATTTTCATATCTACCTGTTTTCTTCTGGGGATACTGACGGATATAAACTTGCTGAATTTAGGGACATTGTTTACGAAAAACTGGTAGATTTTTCCCACACAGACTGTAAAAAGCGTGTAGCTTGTTATGATTCATCTTGGACGCAGCAGTTTGTAGCTGTGGTTCAGGTACTGGATGATATGAATTTTGCTTTGTACACGGAAGGAATAAATCTCAAAATTCTTCCTTTTCTCTTGAATTGGGGAGCAAAATAGTGTTTATTCATTGTGAACAATGTGGCAAGAAGCTGATATACAAAAAGAGTGGTGATAATTACGTTTTTCGTTTTGGACGCTCTCACAAAGAACAGCCGATAGTTGATATGGAAGTAGTCGGGGGAGGTAAGATTTATCTGAAATGTCTCCGAAGAAGTTGTGACCACGTAACCGTGTTAGACTTAACCAAGAAAAAGGAGTAAATTATGGGAAGAACAGGTCCAGTAACTAAGGATACCAGCACAGTCGCCCTGGGGCTGGCTCAGATTCGTGTCGGTAATTCAGCAACAAACATTTCTCAGGTAGGTTCAGTCCTTACCGCAGATCAGTCAATTGGGGCTCTCGCAAACACCAAGTACACTGGTGAAGTGTCTTACTGGAAACTTGAGTCTGGTTTCCCGCTGTTGGAAGACATGACCGTACCTCTTCGTGAAACAGCGAGTCTTGAATGTGCTTTCAAAGAGCTTTCGCCGAAGAACCTGGCAATTGCTCGTGGTCTTGACCCGAGTGAAGGTGCAGGAACAATGTCTGTATCTGGTGCCCACGTTGTAGTCAGTGTAAATGGCGATCTTGTTGTAGACCAGACAAAAATCACTGTTGCAAGCCAGGATTACATTGAAGCTGGTACGTACACTGTAGAGTTTACCTCTGATACTGCATACGATGTACGTCATGATTCTCTTGGCACTATGAAGAATGATGCGGCAGTTGGTATTAGTACTACAGAAGGTTTCAGCTTCGATGGCATCAACGATGCTCTGACTCTCGCAGCCAGCTTTGTTACAGGAACTCATGCAGCAGGCGACATTGTGCGTTTCTCCGTAGTGAATCTGTCCAGTAACTTTGCAGACAATCATACTGGATCTATTGGTCTCGGTAGTATCGCGGCACCGAAGTTCGTGCGTATGGAAGCAGTTTACACATATCCCAATGGTGTAAACCACATGTACATCATCTTCCCCCGTGCAAACGCTGTTGCAACCACTGAGATTGATCTTCAGGCAGAAGATGCTGCGGCCGTTCCGCTGACATTCGAAGCGAAACGTGCTGACGCTGAGGTATCCGGCGGTAATGCCGCTTGGGACGCGCAGCCATTGGGGATTATATCCTTCGACTAGCGATCAATTTATTTTGATTGATCGTGTTACATAGTATGGGGAGGCTTTCGCCTCCCCAACTTCAATCTTCTAGGAGAATAGAAAATGGGCCTTAATCCAAAAATCAAAACCATTGAGTTGGGAATCGAAGAACTTCACACCTATACCATCTATCCGCTTTCTATGGCGGACGAGTTTAAACTGTTTGACACTATTTCTGATGTTGCCGAAAAAATTTCTGGCATCACTGATGACTCGGATGATTCTGAAACAACCACTGTAGTTTTAACCATCTTCGATGTGCTGAAAGAAAACATTTCCACAGTATTGCAGATGGTCACTAAGGAAGCTAATCGTCCAGAAATGTCTGACATTGACAATGAACAGTTTACAGAACTTCTGGAACTGATCTTTGATATGAACTTTACCGGTTCAGTAAAAAACTTCCAGAGCCTCGTGGGGAAAGTAAAGAATATGTTTCCACAGACGAGGCAATCTGCACAATAATCAAAAACTCAACCTACAGAGTAGAGCATTTTTATACTCTTGGTTTTTTAGAGGGAGGTGTAACTCGAAGCCAATTTGAAACGCTATACAAAACACTAACCAAATTGCGAAATGATGATCTTGAAATTGAGGCCGCAATGCACGGTATAGATGTTTCTAAAGAAGCTGCGAGCAAAGACCCGCAAATAAATACCTCCCAAAACATGAATAAAGAAGTTCCGTTATTTGGAAACCCTGACGATTATGCTAATATATCTCCTGAAGAGAAGGAAGAAATGACCCAAAAAATGATGGGTAAGCATAAAAAATGGCAGTCTGAGCAAAGGAAATAATCATGGCCGCAGATTTAAGAATGTCCGTCAGCATGGTAAACAACACCAAATCGGTGTTTAATGCCCTAAATACGAGCTTCAAAAACCTCGCCAATCTGACCAAGAATTTGGCGGTAGAGATGGACAAGATGAACAAGTCCGCTGCCGCCACGCAACTTTCCAAGATGCAGAAGGAATTGGACGGCCTTGCCAAAACAACTGGCAAGGCCGCCAAAGAATTTACTAAGCAAGCAGACGCTACGAGCAAGGCTGCTGCTGCACAAGGTAAATTTGCTTCTGAAATTAAGGGTGTTTCTACCCTATACAACGATTACTACCAAAAATTAGGTAAAACAGAATTAGCCCACAAACGTGCCACAAAAGAAGCAACAAAGTGGGAAAATGCCGTTATGGGCACTGCTGCACAACTTGTAGCCACTGGAAATAAAGTTGGTACTTTTACCAAAAATTTCGATGCTTTAGGTGCTCAAGCAGCACTCACTTCTAAAGATATCAAAAAAGTTGGTGATGTTCTTGTTCCGGTAACTGCGGCTGGTGAACGTGCTTTAGGCATGAACAAAAAACAAGCTGAAGCCCTACGTAAACTGAATAATGTTCAGACTGATTATAAAAAAGTTTTGGATAAAAATGCCAAAATTTCTTATGTTTATAGTGATGCTGTTCAGTCACTAGGAAAACAATTTGGTTATGGCTCAAAAGAAGTTGCAATATGGTCAAAAGCCTTAGACCAGACAGCAACAGCTACAAAAAATTCCAGGATTGCTTTAAAGGCACAAACCGGAAATGTAGACACCGCAACTAAAGCATATCGAAAACATGTAGCTTCAATTGATCCAGTGCTTGCTTCTCAGAAAATACTATCTGGTGATCTTTCTGTTGTAAATGGAAAGTTTAAAGCACTAACAAGTGAAGGTTTGCGCACTCTTGGAGTATCAAGTGAGGAAGCTGGGAGGCGTTTAGGTGTTCTCTCTGCAGGGTTTAAGCGCACTCAAGAAGAATCCGGGCGTTTCGGACGCGCAATACAATTTATTGGAAACAAGTTAAAATCTTTCGTTGCTTACACCGTAGCGGCAGCTACTACTGCTGCGGCCCTTGGCACCGCAATGAAAGCCTTCACCACGAACATCCAATTTTCCCAAGCACTAAAAGACCTTGAAGCAATTACCAGAGCAACTACAGAAGAAATGGGGCTGCTCGATGCGAAGATTCGCGAAGTAGCAGGCATAACCAAATTCTCTGCTGGTGAGATTGCAGAAGGTATGAAACTTCTCGGTCAATCTGGTTTCTCTGCACTAGAAACTATTGGTGCGATTGAGGGCGTTGCGAATCTTGCAACTGGTACACTTTCTACCATGAACACTTCGGTAGAACTTGTCACTTCCGCCCTTCGTGTGTTCAAGGATGAGAATATAAATGCTTCGGATGCTGCGGATATTTTCACCAATGCAGTCAATAATTCAAAGCTGACTGTAGACAAAATCCAAACAGCGATGAACTATCTTGGACCAATTGCTGCTAGGGCAGGCGTGTCGCTCAAAGACACTTCTGCAAGTATGATGGTACTTGCAAATACAGGTATGAGAGCGAGTTCCATTGCTACTGGCTTGCGTAGGGTCTTTAAAGAGTTGGTATCTCCTACAGACAAGATGAAAAAAGCAATTCGGGAAGCTGGTTTAAGCGTTGAAGATTTTGACCTTCGTGCTAATGACATGCAGACTGTCATTAAGAATCTCCAGTATGTCGTGACAGATGCTGATACAGCATTCGAACTGTTTGGTTTGCGTGGGGCAACTGCTGCTTCTGCGCTTGCTACCCAAGGTGTTGAAGCTTTCGAAAAAATGCAGCTCGCTGTACAGCTCCAAGGAACCGCCGCAGAAAATGCAGCTATTCAGGTTGAAGGTCTTGGAATCATATACAAGCAGATAGGTGATAAGGCAGCAAACCTTGCACTTGCAATGGGGGATGCAGGATTAAATGGTGTTCTTCGTGTTTTCGGCAACACTGTTCGGTACACGCTAGATCGCTTGACAGATTTGGTAGGACTTCCCGCAGCTAGATGGTTTGTTGGACTTACTTCCGCAGCCGCGGCATTTATCGCTCTGCAAATTGGGGCTTCAATGGTAAAAGCTAGTGCAGCGATGGCCGCATTTGGAGCGGCAACAAAAGCTGCCACTGCCAGGATACTTGCAATGAATGTGGCTATTCTTGCAAATCCGTGGGGTATGGCAATTGCTGGTATTACAATTCTTTTGGGGCTGATGTACAAGCACCATAAAGCTACAGAAAAAACCATTAAAAATTACACCCAGTTAAAAGCAGATGCCTTAAAAGTAGCTTCCGCTTTAGATGCAGAAATCGCACAGACAAAGAAGTTTAATGGAACTGCCGCAGAAAGGCTCGACCTTGTAAACAAGTTGGCTGATGCTTATCCAAAGTGGACTACTGAGATTTATAATGCTTCCGATAGCGGCGAGGCTCTTGCGAAGGTTTTAGAAAAAATCCAAAAGTCTAAAATTGAAGAAGCTGTAGAAGCTACTACAGAAAAGGTAAAACTTCTCAGCCAAGAATTAGTGCAAAGTGCGCGTTCCGTGAAACTTCACGCAGAATCAGTAAAAGCTGCTGGGGATGAGGAAGAACTCGCCGCAGAACGCAGAAGAAATCTTGGTGAAGCTACTTCCAAGTACAATGCGAAGCTCAAGGAAATTGCCCTGCAAATCATGCAGATTGAAAACCTTGGGGAAGCGTTTGATTTTGCTGAAGTCTTCGGAGACAACTTACCCGCTACTAGAGAATACGTTGCACAGCTAAAAGAGATAATTGCGCGGGAGAGGGAAACTCAGGAAGCGGAAAAGACTTCCCTCAAGACCCGCAAAGAGACTTTAGCAACCAAGATCGAAGAAGCCGAGGTGGACAAGGAAAAAGCTGCGGTAGCTCTACGTACCGCAGAAATTGAGGCAAAAAATGCAAAGGCTAATTTAGCTTCTTTGGCCAAGCGGAAAGTTTCCGAGCAAGAACTTCTGTCTGCCACTCAAGCAGTAAATAAAGCGGAAGAAAAGGTACGGGAAACTAAACAAGAAGTTATCCGCACCACAAAAGCCCTGCTCGAAGTTGAAAAGAGACTGATTGAATTAAAAGCGGACGAATATGAAATACAGGCACAGATAGCTGAGATATTCGGTGATGGCAAAGCACAAGCTATTGCGGAAGAAAACAAGGCTTACCAAGAACGTTTAAAATATCTGAATGAGACTTTGGATACGCTTGTAGAGACCGGTAGACAAGATACAGAAATTTACCGTCAAACTCTGCTAGCGAAAGCGAAGTTGCTTCAAAATCACCTACAAAGAAAGGTTGAGATTGAAGAGGAATACGCCGACAAGGAACGTGAGATTGCAGAACGCCAAAAAGAAGCGTTAAAAGAGCTGAACTATGAAGCGGTAACTGATATAGAAGAAGTTGGCGAAGCTATATTGGAACGGCGTCAAGCCCAATACCGTAGAGAACTGTCGGATCTCCAGGACAACTTGCGAGACAAGATGGCTTTAGAAGGAGACCATACCGACGTTGTTATGAAGTTGGTTGCTCAAATTGAAGATAAGAAAAAATCCATATATACGACAGAAAAGAAGCTGATACAACAGCGCACCAAAGACATTGAAGCCTCGTATGATTTGGAAATGACCATCATTGATAACGCTGAAAAACGGGAGCTTGCTCGACTTGAAACCCGCAATATTCAAGGTAGCGTTTCCAAAGAAGAATATGAAAAAGAGAAATTAGAGATTGAGACCAAATACCTTCAAATGCGCCTTAATCAAGCACGAGCGTATTACAATGAGATATCCGCACTCGAAAATGCAAGTGTTGAAGATATAAAAGCCGCTAAAGAGAAAATGCTCCAAGCGGAAGCTGAGTATCACATTCAGGCTGAACAAGCAGCAGCAAAGCGCAAACAGATCGCAAAAGAAGCACATGAGGAACGTTTGGCGCAAATTGAGGAAGAAAGTAAAGCGGAAGAAAAGGCTGCTAGTAAACGTGAAAGAGTTGCAGCAGCCGCAGCAAACTTTATTACTGGTTTATATAATGAGGTTGGGAATGCGCTAGTTGAAGTTGGCGCAAAGGCCGCAAGTTTAGGTTCTCAAGGAAACTTATTTATTGAGGCTATAGCCGAAAATGCCGCATTGGCTGGCGATGAAGTTGCTCAGTGGGCGTTGAAACTTGATGCAGCTCAGAAAAAGACGCAGGGTTTTAAGGATGCTATGCTTCGCGGCTCCGCTGCGTGGGCTCCGCTTTGGAAGGATTTAGCTGATAAGTGGAGAGAAGCTGCAAATGCAATCAGAGAGAAATTGCAATATACCAAAGACATTCGTGCTTTGGATTCAATGGAAATTTCTCACTACTCAGATGTAGAAGCTGCCCAACGCAAATTAAATCAGATTCGAGAAGAATATACGTATTTGGGGCAAGAAGACCTCCAAAACTTACAAAAAGCTAAATCAGCAGTTCAGGAACAAATCAACCAGCAACGTATCCTTAATCAAGAAAAAGAGAATGCCGCCCGACTAGAGAAAGAGCAGGCGAATACTGACGCCATTAACGCGGCTGTAGGTGAGATTGAACGCCTACAAGAAGCGGGCAAAAATATTGAAGATTATGGATTTGCTCCAGAAGATGCTTCAAGATTAGAAGAAATAAAAAAGGAAAGTGCAGAAATAAAAGCACAGATTTCTGCCCAACGTTTAGCAGACGCGCAGCATTTACAATTTTTGGAAGCTGCTGGTGAACTTACTGATGCACAGAAACAAGAAGAACGGGAGCTTGCACAAGAGCGTTTGGAAGGTCTTCTTGATGTCCAAGAAATGTTGTCTCTTGAATCCCAAGCTATCACAGATAGATTGGATATTGAAAAAGGCAATCTTTTAGAATTAAATGAAATGAAGATTGAGCAGGCGGAAGAAGAAGAAGAACGTGCCAGAATTGCCCACGAAAAAGCATTAGAGTGGATTGAGGCCGAAAATGCAAAACGTTTGGAAGGTGTAGAATCATTTAACCAGCAAATGCTCGAAGCACTAAAGTCTATAGCTGACGCAACTCAAGGTGGAATTAGTCACAATTGGTATGATCCATTTGGCACAAAAAAGGACAATACAACTAAGATGGCTCGTGGCGGCCAATTACCAGGTGAATCCACAATTGATTCTATTCCGGTACTTGCTCGTCCTGGTGAGTGGTTCATACGCAATGAATCTGCAAGGTCTTGGACACAGAATTTTGGTTCTGGGTTTATGAAAGGTATAAATGAACCATTATCTGCCGCTGGACAGGCAATAAAATCAGCGTTGCAGGGAGCTTCGGTTGTACCTGCTCCAGCATCCGCTCCTGTGCCAAAAACAAATTTCTCGACAGGAGGACAGGTTGTTCGTTATGATAAAGACGATGGTGCTTTAACAAAGGTTCTCAATAGAATTGAAAAAGCTTTGTCCGATAATAAACGCAATGATGAAGGAACAAGGCGCAGTGTTTCAGTTAATATACAGTCTGGAGGTCAACAGGTTGTTGGTAATTTCACAGAAGAAGACGCCAAAAATTTGATGGCCATGTTGCAGAAACAGCAGGGATTTGCGGGGTAACAGATGATTACACTGGATGGAATTTCATTGACCTCTGATCTTTTATGGATTGATGAATATGCTTGGACTCCCGTAGCCCAGCAAGTTGATATAATGTCTGATGGTGCAGTTGCCGTACAAGAAGACGCACAGCTGACAGGAAGACTTATAACACTTATCGGCGGAGATACTTTCGGTTACGTTAAAAAATCAGTCGTAGATTTGGTGAAAGCCAAAGCGGACACACCAGGTTTACAAATGACGCTCGTCTTAAATGACGGGCGTTCTTTTAATGTTGTTTTTACTGGTGATAGATACAACGCAAATCCTGTTGCAGACAATAGTGATCCAGATGCTGATTTTTATTACACCTTGTCTTTATACTTAATGGTTTTGGAGTAAATTATGGCTATTAAAAAAACGGATATAAAACTGCTCGCCTCTGAGAGATTGACAGATTTCTATGATGGCGGCGGAGCAATGACCGGACAAGAGGTTGTTTCTGGTGAGTTAAATAATCTGTTCTCTGACATTTCCAGACTAGATCGAACCTACGGTCGTGTTTCTCTTCGGAAAGCATTTCCCGCAGTAATAACTGCAAATTCTGACATGTATTACGGCGCCCATGTCATTGTTACAGACCCCCCTGACGATGATAATGTTTATGTAACCATGTTTTCTCGTAGGGACTTTACTGATATTCGTCAAGATGCCCGGGACAAAGTAGAATCTTATTTGTCCATAGCACATGAATTGATTTGGCGCCCTCTTAATGATCAACTTAAAGGACAAAGAGCAGTCGCCCTATTTGCCCCTCCTGGAACGGAAGCTCCAGAAATTAACGATACGGTTGTTATAAAAAATTATAATACCGGTAATTACCAATATGTTCGAATAATTGATATTGCACAAACTGAGGTTGAGTTTGTTTTGCCAAGCTATGGCAGTTTTACTGTTTCTAGGCTAACTGTAGAACTTTCCGCGGCACTACTTTATGATTTTCCTGGATTGGAAGCAACCCCGTATGCAACTAAAGCGGATTCCAGAATCCATGCAACAGTGGTTACAGATTCAGCAAAATATTACGGTGTTTCAAACGTTACACAAACAGTGAATCAAGGTGAATTTCATGTCCAAGTAGATAGTATCTACAACCAATTAGTTCCTGTGTCGCGCCAAGAAACTGCATTTGTGGACCAAATGGTTGGTGGGGATACTTCAGTGATTTTGGATCTTCATCATCGGTATTCGACAACCGTTGCCATGTCTTCTGGAACTTTTACTTCAGCGCATTGCCCTAGAGCTATTGCTAGAGGAACAGTGAGCGTAAAAATTGTTAAATCTGGAACAACGATGGCAGAATTTTCCGATTTGAATGGCTCTTTGATAGTTGGAGAAGATGCTACAAATGGAGGATATTCTGGATTTGTTGACTACGCACAAGGTTTGATAAGTATTACTCCACCAGATACTGTGGCGTTTAGTGCACAGATAAGCGTAAACCTCGGCGCGGTAATAGCCAACTCAAGTGTTACTAAAGAAATTTATATTAAACTGGCAAATCGCGCTTACAATTACGTGCCATCACTCATAGATCCATACCCAGCACCTAATAGCCTTATTATAGACTACATGGCACAAGGCAAGTGGTACAGAATCCGTGACGATGGTCACGGCAAGCTAGTTCCCGATTTAGAAAATACCGGCTCCGGTACCATAGATTACTGGACAGGCTCACTGGTTCTTACCCTCGGCGCCTTGCCCGACGTCGGCAGTTCAATTATCGTCAAATGGGGTAAGTTCGATGATGTGAAAGATCTTGCACCTTCATCTGACACAACCTCTATAGAATACGTGATGGATTTAGGCGAAGGTGACATAAAACCGGGAACCGTCACGGTTGAATGGGGCACCGATTTACTGGCTGACGATACCACTACCACATATGAACTTGCTGGCGATGGCACAGGGGCAATAGCTTATACCAACGGCATAATCCTCTTTGAGCCTAACGTTTTTCCATCATCAGATACTGTTTTCACCGTATCAGCTGAGAAAAACTCCACCAAATACGAAGCCTTTTCGAGTGTCACCAGCTTCACGCTGGGAGATGAAACTACAAGCATTCGCCCCGGCAGTGTAGAGATTGAATGGTATGTAGAACGCACGATTTCCGCCGGGCCGCAAGGCAGCCTCAAAAACCTCGTAAAAATGAAAGCCAGAGATGATATGTACGGGGTGCTGACCAACACATCCACCGGTGAAACCGTCGGTGTAGTGGATTATGTTACACGCGCGGTCACGCTAGACCCGACAGGCGTATATAATTATGAACAAACATGGACGGAAACCAAAATCAGCACCGATTGGGTTCGGAACCCGAACGCATAAAGGAGAAATATAATGTCAGCAGCACCCGGATATGCGCCAATAAACCCAAAATACATGGAAGTGGTTAGATATGACGTAAATGGCGAGTATCGTCGATATATACAACAAGAGGTTGATGATGGGCGGCCTGAACAAGATGGTTTTGTGTTCATACACAGGTTTGCATCTGCTTATTATACGTGTGGATATAATACTGCCGAAGAAGAATCGGCGGCGTGGGAAGAGAGCAGAAGAAGAGAGGTAGACCATTATGTAGTACAGCTGGATTATGATAGATTGATAGAACTGCGTGACAGGTATTTAGCAGCAGGTAGTGATGAATTGGCTGCATATATTGCGGAGAAGGCTGCATCCGTGTACCTTGCGCTTGAGTCTGGCGGACCTACAGAAAAACCTCCGGCTCAGTTGCCTTCTTCTCCAGAAACAGATGCAGCAGGCGGGATTGCAGCTACATACAACAATGAACCAACGTATATACAAGAGCAATCGACCACCACGGTTACTCAATCTACTACAATATCAGGCACAGATCCTAACCCGGATATAGTGATTGCGACATACGTAGATGATAGTGATTTTATTGCAGGAACAGTGACTAAAGATTTTAATTCTTTGCCAGTAAAGTTCAGCCTTACCCCGCATTCAACGCAAAAACTGGTTCCTGGCAGTGTAATTTTTTCTTTTGATAGTGATATATATTATGATCGTAACGGCAGGGTAGTCACCGATTTTGACCCAGAAACCGGTGCTGGTGTGGACAAGGGAAGCATAAACTATAAAACTGGTGAGGTCGTTATTGGGCAATATGACCAGATAACAAGTCCGAAGGTTTCTATTCTTGGTGGTTTAGCTAGATTTCAAGGCAATCCTCCTAGTTCGTATGTGTTTCGTACTCCTTCTGCCCCGCTACTTGCAGGTTCTTTCAGTGTTCGTGGATCAATGCTCGACGGCTCACAACTATCCGCACTTGCAAATAATCAGGATAAAATAGTTTTTGATGGGTCTGGTTATCTTCCTTCGATGCGGGGCACTATCAATTCAACAACTGGTGTTGTGCGCTTAGATATTGGACGTTGGCGACTTGCAGAAGGCAACGAAGAAGAACCTTGGTACGCAGTAGATATGATTCAAGAAGGTGGTGTTATCTGGGAGCCTATTGGTCTCATGCCTGAGACTGCGATGTATAACTGCGTAGGTATAAGGACTCTTCCACTTGATTCTACTCTTATTGGTATTGAACCAATTAGACTGCCTTCTGATGGTCGGGTACCTATTTTTAAATCTGGTGATGTGGTTGTTCTTCATCATACACTATCAGAAGCAATTGGAACTGGGCCATTTTCTGACAGCCAAGTAATAACTTTGAGCAGAGACAGATTATCCATTGCTGATGTGTATGATTATGAAGGAAATATCATTCCTGATGATCGTTCTATTTACACAATTGATCTTGTTGCTGGAACATTGACTGTAGTAAATGGTTCCCAATTGAATAGTTATACAAATGGCAATGCTGAGAATGTGATGGTGAATCATCGAATAGAAGATATGCTCCTGCTTTCTGAAGCCCAAATCAACGGGTATTTGACTTCCGTAGGCCCAATAACACACAACTACCCTGCGACAGGCACACAGCTTTCTACGGCACTTATTCTTGGCGACCTTGCTGGACGTGTGACACGTTTGTTCCATCAGAAAACATGGGATAGTGTGTGGCGAGATTCTATTTCAGGTAGCAGCACTTCAGCAAAATATGACACAGTAAACTATCCGTTTATTATCACCAATGAAGGTTCAGCGAATCAAAGATGGTGTTTGAAATTCACCAGTTCTTCCTCAATTCAAGTTATTGGCGAAACATTCGGTATTATTGGAGAATACAACATTGCGAATCCAATAGCCCCAATAAATCCGGCTACAGGTGCTCCGTATTTTACGATTGATCCTAATGGTTGGGGTTCTGGTTGGGCAACAGGAAACAACATCCGATTTGATACTTCAGCAGCAAACTATCCGGTTTGGATTGCAAGAACTACAATGCAAGGTGAAGTTACTAATCCTACTGATAACTTCGTACTGCAAATACGAGGAGATGCGAACTGATGGGAGTCAAGTATTTTCATTCTGGTTTGACTGGAGCCCCAGCACATCCAAACAGTAAACGCGGCTCGATGGCAGATCTATTGCGTAAATGCCTTGTCACTGGTTGGACGCTTGGGGATACAACTATAGCTGGTGCTGGTTGGGAAGAAATATTCGAAGAAGCGAATAACTACGCTGCATTTCGCTCATTGACTGGTGACGCTCGTCAGGTATACCAAGTCAATGATAATATGGACGATCCTGATGTTGCTTATATGTACGCTGGGGAATCTTTAGCTCTTGTTGACGGAGACATGATTGGTCAATGGGGAGAAGATTATTTCGGCAAGCAACACACCACGGTAGATTCTGCAAACTGGATAGTCCTTGCCGACGAAAAAACATGCTATGTGATTTTGGAAGGATACTATGGAAATATAATTCATGGTTTTGGTGAATTTCATTCGATAATGCCCAATGACCCTTACAACAGTTTCTTTTCTGGACATGCTGACTCAAATTCTCTACCAGATGACGATGAAACATTAGGCCTGCATTATACAAATGCTGTTGGTGCTGGTACATATGGTTTAGAGTTTCACCGTTCTGCAAGTGGTGAATTTGCACCTAATGGACATATTGTGTCTGTTGGCGGAGCCCACATAATGGGGAATGAGCGATATTTCTCTAGCCTAGAAAGCGCGAATACCGGATTAGGTTTTTATCTTTCTCCATGCTATGTAGCTTGTGACACAGCTACAGAAAAGGGTTTAAAATTAGTACGTGGTAAATTGCGGGGTATGTACCAACCGCTCGCATACAAACCAATGAATCATCAGGATGTACATGTTGACCCTGAAACAGGCAAATCTTATTTGTGTGTTCACTATGATTCAGATAATGAATCTGATGATGAAGGTGTAGTTTTCTTTGACATAACAGGACCTTGGTAATGTCTGTGACAATGACCGTATACGATGTAGCTACTGCTATTACTGCTTTAGGGCGCAATATTCAATTGCCGTCTGAAATGGACACAGTTTTATCAGATGCGGGAACGGTTGAACTTGGTAGGCGTCCATTTAATACTTTGTTCGGTCAATGGTCAAGCGGACAAAATGTTGGTTTTGGAATAAATATCTCCACTAATTTAGTTATGGTCATTGAATACACTTTAACCATAACTGAAGAAGCCGCGTATGAATTTGATGCAGATGCAGATGATTATATTGATTTGTTCTTAGATGGAACAGGGGTGTGTTATTCCGTCCATAATGGTGTCCCAGAAAGAACACAAATAACACTCGCTCCAGGAACATACACATTAACTGCGCGAGTGCAAAACGGAACAGGTGAGTATGATTTTGCTATTCGTTGGAGAAAATTACCAGACACTGTTTACACTGAAATACCTACTTCTGTGACAGGACTGCCAGAACACACACAAATGCATAGCCCAGAAGAAATAATTGTACCTGGCATATTTCCAGACTATCCACACAAACTGACCATAAAAACTGTTCTTGATAGCACTTATGTGCAAAGGCGCGTAGAAATTCGCAACAGTACCAACGGCAAATATATCGCAAGTATGATAACTGATCGCTATGGAGTAGCTGCATTTAAACGTTTACTAGTGCAACGTATAGATGAACCACACATTGTGACTGTATTTGACGACAGAAAAACAGGCTTTTTAAATGCCCTAGTTCATGCTAGAGTATTTCAAGTGTCAGATCAGGGCTTCCCTCCAGAGAATTAAGGAGTTTTCGATATGGGTATGACCGACTACTTAGAACAGCAACTTGGGAATCACTTGTTCCGAGATGCGGCCTTTACTAAACCAACTACTTTGTACATGGGTTTATTCACAACATTGCCTACTGCTGACGATGGAACAGGTGGCATTGAGTGTCCAGCGGCATCGTATGGTAGGGTTGCTTACGGACCGTCAAACACCCATTGGACAGAACCTGTTGACGGTAATGGTGAATTTTACAATCTGTTTTCGATCATTTTCCCAACTCCTCAAGAAGATTGGGGAACAATCGTTGGTTGGGGATTGTTTGATGCTGATTTAGCAAATGGTGGAAATCTTTTGATATTTTCTCCTTTAGCGTCAAATAAGAATGTGCCCAATGGTGCCCCTGCTCCAGAGTTTAATCCTGGTGCTGTTAAGTTCACCTTCAATTAAGGATAGATCATGGCCTTACTGAAATACGGTGACAGAGTTCGTGAAGCAACCACTACCGAAGGTTCTTCTGATTATGTTCTTGAAGGAACAACTGATCCTCTTGAAAGAACATTTGTAGAAGGTATCGGTGACGGTGAGTGGTGCTATTACTGCTGTGAAGGTTTAGATAATTGGGAAATTGGTTATGGTCAGATAATCGTAGGCACTTCAACCACACTTACCAGAGATACCATACTTGCTAGTTCCAACAATGATCTTAAAGTTCCTTGGGCAGCTGGTTCAAAGACCATCTTCAACACAGCAACAGCCGCAGCACTTGACCACATAGCTGGGTTTGTAATAAACCAAGGTAATGTCACCTTCAATCGTGGTTACCAGATTGCTACAGAAGGCCAAACTACTTTTGACCACATATATATTCGTGGTTCACTTGAAGTTTATGTAGATGGTAAATTGGTTGCTGAGTCTGAATATTCCGCAGTTGATGGAGCAACGGTTGTTTTCAATACAGGGCTTACTGCTGGCCAACAAGTAGAGTTCATCGCTATAGGGCAATATACCACTACTCATACAGAACCAGACACACCAGTTCCCACAGGACAAACATTTAAAAGTGACATGTTTTTCAACGATGTGTGGAGAAACGCATCAGGATACCAAGATGCCGTGTGTGTCGATTGTCTGCGCTGGAAGAAAGACGGAGTTGCTGGTGATGGTGTTCAATTAAATGGAACAAGCAGTAAAGTCACCTTGACCGATTTTGGATTAGATCATTCTGCTCCATTCACTTTAACGTTTTGGATGGAAACAGCCGACACCCTTGCAGATGGTGTTTTCCTCAGTAATCAATCAGGACTTGATACTGATGGTTATCTGCACATGAAACTCACAGCTACAGGAAACCTTGTAGTTGCTGTGCTTGATGATACAGACACTGAGCAAACTATCACCAAAGCAATTTCTGCTTCTACTGAATACCATGTAGCATTGCGTTATGATGGAACAGATTTAAATCTGGTTGTGAATGGTGTTGCGGAAACGCCTCTCACAGCAAGCATTAAAACAACGACTCCCACTAACAACTTAGCGTTAGGGTACAAAATCAATGGTGAAAGTGATTTCTGCGTGTTAAATTTAGCGGGAATCAACATCTATGCGTCATCGTTGAGCGATACAAGCTTGACTGATATTTATTCAGAACCCAATGAACCGAACATCACAGACCTTTCTGCTGTAGTTGTGCCGGGAAGTTCTGTAGCAACCAATGCAGACATCGTGGCAATGGTTATTGCTCTTGGATAGGAGAATATAAATGGCTAACTCTTTTGATCGAATAGTAGCAACCGGAACATCTGCAGGCTCAACTATAGCTACTGTTCCAGATGGTGTTCAGTGGGTTATTATCGGTTTCACTGTAGCGAATGTTGCTGGGTACCAGGTGAATATTGATGTGCAACTTACACCATCTGATACTTATTTGGTGAAGAATGTACCATTACCTGAAGGTTCTACTCTACCGTTGTTGAGCGGCAAACAAGTATTGAATGCTGGAGATACGATAAAAGAGCTTTGTTCTGTGGATGCTGGTGTTGAATATCTTATCAGTTATATGGAGATGAGCTGATGGGCCTCATGCAACAACATATAATGGAAGGTCCACAGTTCGATTATGTGAGTAAGGGTAATCCTACAATTGATGTAAATCCAAGAAAGCAGTACGCAACTTGGATGAACATTACCACAGGAGAATTGTTTGTCTGCACTAAAAATACCATAGATGCAAATTCTTGGAGAGGTTCGTATAAGACCATTATCATGGCATATTCCTTACCTAAATACTCTGTAGTAACATCATTTCCTTCACCATCAACTTTTCCATATGGACTAACTTTCGATGGAACAAACCTGATCAGTTGTGATAGTGGTTCAGACAGGATTTATGTTCATGATGGTGTTTCTTCAACCATTTTAACATCCTTTCCATCACCATCATCATATCCATCAGGTTTAACTTTCGATGGAACAAACCTGATCAGTTGTGACCTGGGTTCAGACAGGATTTATGTTCATGATGGTGTTTCCCAAAACATTTTAACATCATTTTCATCACCATCCGCATCTCCAACAGGACTAGCTTTCGATGGAACAAACCTGATCAGTTGTGACCCGGGTTCAGACAGGATTTATGTTCATGATGGTGTTTCCCAAAACATTTTAACATCATTTTCAACACCATCATCATCTCCAAGAGGTTTAACTTTCGATGGAACAAACCTGATCAGTTGTGATAGTGGTTCAGACAAGATTTATGTTCATGATGGTGTTTCCAGTTCAATTTTAACATCATTTTCATCACCATCATCAAATCCATCAGGACTAGCTTTCGATGGAACAAACCTGATCAGTTGTGATAGTGCTTCAGACAAGATTTATGTTCATGCAAGGGAGGATGGGCAAGTTGTTCCTTATTGGCGTTCTTATATATCAACGGTGGGATAATGCTTAAACAAGAAGCTCAAAATATCTGCCACTATGCAGCGACTAGAAATCCAACGCATGAAGATATTCCTCCATTTATACCGTTTATCTGGTTGAATACGGAAACAGGTGCATTATTTACTTGTGTAAATAATAACCCAACCAATGTCGTATGGAAATATATTGATGGGGAGGTTTCATAATGTATCTAGGCAAACAAAATTACAGAATGGTAAATATGTCGCAGCGATTGCCGCATAATTACATTTTTACGGATAATCCCACTATAGATGTAAATCCGCCCATTCTCAACATGACATGGTTGAACACTTTAACTGGTGAGATATTTGTTTGCCTAGATAATACATTGGGTGCAAATATCTGGAAAGGTACTTACAGAACTTTGATTGCAGTGTATTCAATGCCACAAGAAGCCATTGAAAGAAGCTTTGCTTCACCATCAACATATCCAAGAGGTTTAACTTTCGATGGAACAAACCTGATCAGTTGTGATTATAATTCAAAAAGGATTTATGTTCATGATGGTGTTTCCCAAAACATTTTAACATCTTTTCCATCACCATCATCACGTCCAACAGGTTTGACTTTCGATGGAACAAACCTGATCAGTTGTGATATTTATTCAGACATGATTTATGTTCATGATGGTGTTTCTTCAACAATTTTGACTTCATTTCCTTCACCATCATCAAATCCAATAGGTTTAACTTTCGATGGAACAAACCTGATCAGTTGTGATAATAGTGCAGACATGATTTATGTTCATGATGGTGTTTCCCAAAACATTTTGACATCATTTTCAACACCATCAACATATACATATGGACTAACTTTCGATGGAACAAACCTTATCAGTTGTGATTATAATTCAGACAAGATTTATGTTCATGATGGTGTTTCCCAAAACATTTTAACATCATTTTCATCACCATCAACAACTCCAATAGGTTTAGCTTTCGATGGAACAAACCTGATCAGTTGTGATTATGATTCAAAAAGGATTTATGTTCATGCTAGGATAGATGGGCAAGTATCCACTTACGCTCCGTTTGAATTTACCCCTTCATAGAAGGTGATTTATGAATTATATAGGAAATATACCAGAACAAGAAATAGTGCATACATGGGCAGACCGGTATGATTATGTATATGCTGGTCTTCCAACTATAGATATCAATCCATCATCTTTATATGCTACCTGGCTAAACACTTTAACTGGTGAGATATTTGTTTGCCTAGACAATACAAGGAATGCTAATGTATGGAAAGGTAATTTCGGTACAAGTGTTTCTTAGTAGGAGTTTCCCATGATTGATCAAATAAGACCTTTTTCTGGTTTCGATTACATATACAAAGAGAATCCAACGCTTACAGTAAACCCCGGTAGAATTGGCAAAACATGGCTGAATTTGTCTACCGGGGAAATTTTTATTTGTACTGACCTCACTCCAGATTTTAATGTGTGGGTTGGTCAATTAGGTACAATGGTACGGTATTATTCTTTGCCTCATGGGCAGATTATGGCATCATTTTCATCACCATCATCAAATCCATCAGGACTAGCTTTCGATGGAACAAACCTGATCAGTTGTGATTATAATTCAGAAAAGATTTATGTTCATGATGGTGTTTCCAGTTCAATTTTAACATCATTTTCAACACCATCACGATATCCAAGAGGTTTAACTTTCGATGGAACAAACCTGATCAGTTGTGAGAATGGTTCAGAAAAGATTTATGTTCATGATGGTGTTTCCAGTTCAATTTTAACATCATTTTCAACACCATCACGATATCCAAGAGGTTTAACTTTCGATGGAACAAACCTGATCAGTTGTGATAGTGATTCAAAAAAGATTTATGTTCATGATGGAATATCTTCAACCATTTTGACATCATTTTCATCACCATCACGATATCCATATGGTTTAACTTTCGATGGAACAAACCTGATCAGTTGTGATTATGATTCAAAAAAGATTTATGTTCATGATGGTGTTTCCCAAAACATTTTAACATCCTTTTCATCACCATCATCATATCCATCAGGATTGACTTTCGATGGAACAAACCTGATCAGTTGTGATAATGGTTCAGACAAGATTTATGTTCATGAACGTGCAGACAATATATAAAGGTATAAAGGTATAAATTATGATAACTGCAAATAGACCACCAAATATTTATGTAAATCCACCAGTAACTCCCTATCTATGGCAAGACCTAGAAGGTGGGGAGTTATATGTGTGTACGGATAATACCAGAGACAAAAATGTATGGGTTGGTCAAAAAGGTTCAAAAGTAGAACCTATTTAATGGGATAAAGAATGTTTAGCCGACAAACCATAACAAAAGATCCAGTATCGGCTACCCCTACAGAATTTGATATAATCCTTCTGCTTGGGTGGTTTTCATATCCGGTGGCAATCAATGTCACTGGAAACGAAGCCGTTCTGGATTCTACGTCATGGCATGTTGTCGATAGCATCACAGTATCAGCAAGCACACCAGAACTTTTACTCATTCCTTGGGTTGCCGAAGCGTTAGGGACGATAGAAGGAAATGCCGCAGAGCTTACGGATTCACTTCTCCTTGGGGAAACCAACGTAAACATAACGTTAGGTATATCTGGCTTCACGGGCATTGAATCTGAGCTTGCACCGTCATGGTTTGTTCGCCAACCAAACAAGAATGAGGTTAAAGCCCCTTGGAATAAATTTAACCTGCTTGATCCTCAAATAAGTGCTCCTTCAAATAGTGCTCCAATAAATAATGCAAAAGAGAAGATTATTCCTTGGGGTGCGATGGATGATCTATTCCGACACTTCAGCAGTTTGTGGGATTTCATTCCAAAACAAGATCGTGAAACGATTGCATCTTTCCAAGATTTAATTAACCAATACGAAAGTAATGTTGCAACTGGATATACCTCACCAGCAACAAAGGATTTAGAGAAACATATTCTTTGGGATAAGTTTGTTAAAGAATTGGCCCATGACATTTCCCATGGATACACAGCACCTGAATTTAAAGATTTCGGAAAAGTTGTACCTTGGGACCAATTCAAAGCCTTACACGATATAAAGAACGTGTTTGCTTATTCCCACCCAGACCCAAAAGATAGAGAGATACCAATATATAGTGGTCCTAATTGGTTTCCTAAATGGTGTGAACGTACTTGGGAAACAGCTTATGGTGAAGTTGTATTTGTCTGGGATTCTGAAAAAGACCAAGTACCAAGTCAATATTTCTCTGAGGTTGCATTTGAAATAAATCCACAGGAGTACATAAGATTACCTGAACCACTATCAATAAGTCCTGCACCAGAGAATCGGTATTATTCATTCCCTTCAGGTGGAATGTTTGGTTATAGACCAATAGGTAAAGACAACACCAAAATTGAAATGCGTGGTAGCATAGGTGCAACGCTGAATGTGACAAGTCGGGGAATGCTGGAATTTCCATTGTACTTCGAAGATAAGACTTCAAATTACGATGAAGTTTGCTATGATGGATACAGAACCGGTCCTCAAGACAAGTACGATTATAACCCAGATGATGATTACATAAAACCTACACCAAAAGCTGATATAAGGAGTTATTACATAATTATGAATACCGTCACTCTGCGGAGAGTTTCAGATAGCGCCCTTATACCAATTCAAAGCATGAGCATTGAAGGTTCATTAGATAATTGGTGTTGGGGATTCAAAGCAAATTTAAGAAGACGAGAAGACCTCGACCTTGTAGTGCCTTCTGGCTCACCGGTTGAAGTAGAAGCCACAATCAATGGAAACAAGTGGCGATTCATAATTGAAGACTATGGCGAGAGTAGAGCGTTCGGACAGCGCACTTATTCAATCTCAGGCCGCAGTCCTAGCGCACAGCTTGCTGCTCCTTACGTAAGACCTAAGAGTTACGTACAATCGAGTCAAAGACAAGCGGTACAGCTCGCGGAAGAAGCGATTTTGAACACAGGTTTTACTGTAGATTGGCAGTTGAATGACTGGTTAGTTCCAGCAAATGTCTACAGCGTGACGGATAAAACACCAATACAAGAATTGGTGACGATTGCCGCGGCTGCCGGGGGAATTGTGCAGAGCGCACCGAACACTACGATTATCAGTTTACTTCCAAGATATGCCACTTTGCCTTGGGATTGGGGAGGAGCTATAATTGATGCTTCCTTGCCAAGCTATCAAAATAAAGGTGTAACCCATAATTCTCAAGTACAATACAATGGTGTGTACGTTAGTGGCCAGAATCAAGGTGTGTCTTGTTTGATAAAACGTACTGGTACAGATGGTTCTGAACAACCGCAGATGGTAACAGACCCACTTATAACTGATGTTTACGCAGCACAACAATTAGGCGCGAAGATATTGGCGGACAGTGGAACGCGAGAGATTGTAAATATCCAAGCTCCGTTGTTCGATAATCCAGGATTACTTATTCCAGGAATGCTTATTTCTGTTACTGATTTAGGAGTAACTTGGAGAGGGCAAGTGCAGTCGGTTGCTGTTAGTTCCCAGCGTCCTGGAGTTTATCAAGATATTTCCGTTATGAAGTATCTCGGGAGTTAGACCATGAGTAATATATGGAAACAGTTTGAAAAGCTTTTGCCAAAAGATCCAGTATTGGTTGCTACAGTATCTTCCCACTTAGCTGATGGGACAAGCTTTGTTTCTTTTCCTGGGGGAGGCACAGCAATTGTTAAAGGTACGAGTGTTGCGGTAGGCAATAAAGCATTCATTCAAACAGGTAGAATACAAGGCGAAGCTCCTAACCTCCCGTATACTGAACATGAAGTTTAAAGAATTGTCTAAAACCAAATGATATGCTACTTTTGCACAAATATCCAATAGGAGGAAAACATGTCTTATTACTTCGGCTCACGATCAAAACAAGTCCTTGCTTCTCTGCACCCAGAACTTCGTGTGCTGATGAATGAAGTCATTAAGCATATCAACATATCTCTTATTGAAGGTTATCGCTCTAGTGCGCGACAAGAAGAATTGTTTAAAGCTGGCAAGACAAAGGTTCGTGCTGGCGGTTCTAAACATAACCCTGTTCCGTCCGAAGCCGTAGATTTAATCCCGTATCCATTTTCTCAAGAAGATTGGGAAGATCGCGACCGTTTTCACTTAAATGCAGGCTTTGTTCTTGGCATAGCTGCAAAACTCAAGTCAGAAGGTAAAATGACTAGAAGTGTTCGTTGGGGAGGTGACTGGAACAAAGATTGGAAAACTTCCGACAATGAATTTGATGATTTTCCGCACTTTGAATTGATTTAGGTGGTTTTATGGACTTTATGAGTTTGTGGAAATATCTTATGGCTCCGGGAACACCAATTTTACCTTTATTTTTTCTGCTTAGTTTTTGGATAATGTACAAGATGTTCTATATTATTATGGAACAGAAACAAGACATTGCTCGAAAACAAGAAGAAATGGAAAAGTCTGAGATCGTCACGCTTGTCCACAAAATAGAAGAATTAGTGGACCAGATAAAATTGCTTTTTACCAAATATGAAAGTCATGAAGATCGCATTGACGCTTTAGAACAGCAATGCAAAGAACAACATGCCGTTTGCAGAGAACGAGAAAAAAGCATAACCATACTACAAAAGAAAATAGATGGTTGTTTTTCTCTACGACGGGAACAAGATAATTTTTATACCAATCATTCAAAGAAAACTGATTGAAAAATGGAATCTAAAAAATGTCCTATTGCAGCAGCTTACGGAATTTGTCGCTGGAAGAATTGCAATCAGTGCCACGGGAAACCTGGTCGAGATGCCCATATTCGCGCTGTACGGTTTGCCCAGCAAAATCAGCACGGGATTGTAGTTCTTGGAAACGATGGCCCTGTACAGTAACGGAGGAAGGAAAATGAAAAGATTGGTTGTGGCTGTTTTACTTCTTGTGCTTTTGTCTGGATGTAATACCGGAGTAGCATTTAGTATTCTTGGTGATTTGGTTAAATTGCGTATTGATCGTGATGCTGCTGGGAAAGGACACATAGAAGATGCCATCTCTGATAAGGAATCTGAAAATAGCCGATGATGGACTAATCGCCCACAAAGATTATTGGCATTTACCAGAAGAAACAAAAAAGAAGCTATGTAATGGCATGGGTTCTGAGCATGGTCTGTTTAACCGTTTTATTAAATGGCTTATTCCAGACCATTTTTTTGGTCTGGACATGACGGAGGCCGCGAATATCCATGATTTTATGTATTGGGTAGGCGGTACAATGTGGGATAAGATAGTCGCGGATATAGTTTTCCTTTATAACATGCTTCGAAAAATATATACAGTTGGAGATAAGCATCGGACAAAACGAACTTTTATGGCTACACGTTATTTCCTTGCTGTTCTTTGGGCAGGCAAGAGTAGCTTTAACAAGAAATTAAATTGATAACTGTTTATTCTGGGCATTAAGAAAGTGGAGAAGAGAAGGCGGCTATTTATATCTATCGAAGGGAAGATTTCATTCGCGCAAGATTTAACAAAGAATTAGAAATTTTGCGTTCTGTTTGCTTCGGAGCTAAAATGCCCAGAGAATAAGCGAGTGCTGATATACTTAATCTCTGGGCATCATTGTGTAGAGTGCAAGATATTTAAATTGTGATTACTTTGGAAACTCCATCGGACATAGAAACACTGAAAATTTTATCCGCACAAGCCGTCAATTCTTTTTCGTGGGTAACAATAATCAATTGAATCCCCAAATCTTCCGACAACCTTTTTACAATTTCTGCTGCATACGTAATCCTCTTTGAATCAAGCTGTCTAAAAGGTTCATCCCAAGTAATTGTTGGACGTTTATTACCAAGTGACCAAAAAGTTATACGAAGGGCAAAGGAAGAAACATCGGCTGCCCCATAACCACAAGAATCAAGTGGTTTATATTCCTTTCCATTTTTTGTGAAAACTAAATCACATTCTGTGGTGTTTCTACGATTGACAAAGTTTGCCGCAAAAGAATAAGGATCATCGAACACAGATTGCATAGCCAGTGTCACCAATTCACCTATATGGTGACTGAGCTTTTCTTGCGTGAGAACAGAAGCGCGTTGAATCAAAGAGCGGGCAATCTGTAGATGTTCCAGATATACCATTTCTTCCTCGTATTCTTCCCGCTTGCTTTTAAGCATATCTGTTTTTACATCGCGGCGTACTTTCTTTTCAGTAAGAATAGTATCCCACTTTTTTAATTTAGCATCCATACATTACTCCTCGAAAAATTCACCATAATTATTTTCAAACTCAGTGATTTTCTCCTCCAATTCTTCTTCGAGTTCTTGTACGGATTTATCAAACTCCTTTATGGCCTTCTTTGCTGAAACCACCGTGTGCCCAAGGTCATCTAATTGCTCAATCACTTGCTCAATCTTGGTTTTCAGAACAATCTCTTTGTGTTGTGATTCTTCCAACTTCTTTTTTGCCTGCTTGAGTTTTGCGATTTTATCTTCCATAAACTTCCTCCAAAATATCAGAAATGATTTTTACTACAGGTTCAGGAGCTTCAGATTGTTTTACCACTGATGATAAAGTGTTTTTGAAATTGGGCTTTTCTTTTTGATCAGATTGCAATGTTGCGATAAATTCATTCAGGGCTTTAACATCGCGAGTATCAGCCATTGTTTTTTTCGGAGTATCGAATACACTGGCTGCGGGTTCAATGGGTATTTTAACCTCGTTGATTGTTCCTTTGTCTGTGCAAAGCTCATAAATACGAGGTTCATAGTCGTACTGGTCGATTCCTGAACGTAACAAACTGCCTGGGTTGATAACATTCTTTTTCACAAAAGGAGTATGGATGTCACCAACGATGTAATAATCAAATCCAGGAAATGCTCGTTTAAGCGTTGTAGGAGTTTTGCCATTTTCACTCCAGAAGGGAACAGTGCTTTCAAATGTTGGAATATGTCCAAGAAGAATATTCACCTCGTTCTCTATAGGAGAAACATCAGTACATTCCCAACCTACAGGATGAATAACAACGTCACCTAAATCAGCACCTTCAACAACTGTACCGCTCACAAGCAGATTATGATACGGAGTCTTTGTCAAATCTGCTGAGTGGAAGGTTGTGTCATGATTGCCATAACACACAATCGGCGGTTCATTCGCTGTGCGTAGTATTTCCATTAAACGATTAAGAACATAGAATCCAACTCTCGGTGAATCAAATATGTCACCAGCAATCAGGACACGAGCATCATTTTTGTTTGCATGGTCGATAATGAATTGGACTTTTTTCAGGGCAGTTTCCAGATAATTATCTACCCGATATTCTGGGTTTTCTTTCTTTATGTGCCAGTCTGAAGTAACTACAAATTTCATACTGCACCTCCTACATCGCAAGTGCTGTCCCATTCACGATTACATGTAGGACAAACATCAATTTCACTGTGACATTTTTTGACTGCTTTTCTGCAATCGTCGGTATGTTTTTGCACATCATCCAATGATTTTTGAATGTCGTTTAGCTCGGACAACTTTTTAACCAGACAAGAACGAGATTCAATATCAGCCAAGATTTGTTGGTGCATTTGCTGACAAACTTCTAAGTCTTGTTTAGCTTTTGGAACAAAATCCAATTCAGATAACTGCTCCTGTAGAGTTGCTTCTTTGCCCACCAATACTTGCAATTTATCCGCGCCGTCCACCAACGATTCAATGTGTTCATCGAGTTGAAGTAGTTCTTTGATTGTTGGTAGAGCCGAGAAGTCTGGAAGAGTTTTCAATTCGATTTGCAAGGTCTCGTAACGTGTGAGTAAGGACGCGAGCGATCCTTGTTCTTGTCGCTTCTCAGCTATCTTATCATGAATTGAGCTGATGTCCTGTAGTTCTGTCTTTGCGGCATCAATCCAAGACAAAGCTTCAATTTCTTCCTCACATTCTTTTATATCTTCAGCCAAGTTACTGACTTCAGTATTGGAATCTTTTATCTTAGAATTGATAGCTTTCATGGACAAGTCCATGTCTTCCAAACCAGAAATAGCATTTAACGAACGTGCAACTTGCCCACTTGACTGGTCTAACATGAAATAGGACTGCCATTGAGGCTGCATATTCACATCGTCCATGTTGAACAAATCGGACACCTCTTCAGGTACTTTCGTACCAAGAGCTTTAAATTTCTGGTCATTTACCAGATAACAATTGTCCTTGCCTCGTCTACGAACAACTGTGTCCTCGGAATCAAACGTGACAGAAACCTTTGTGTCTTTCTTCGTGAAGTCTGAACGGAAAAAATCACCAGACGGATTGTTAAACGCTACCCAATTAAGCGCACGAAGTATTGAAGATTTACCAACATCAGACAATCCAAGAATAACATTTACCCCAGGATGAAAATCCAATGATGTGTGTTTGTGGGACTGGAAGTTTTCAATGGTTAAATTTTTAATCATTGAGCCATCTCCATTACATATTCAAGTGAATCCGCTTCTTCTTTGTCTCTACGAAACTCAATAAAGCGAGGAGCATACAAGCGGAAAACAGAATCCGCGTGTTTATCTTTTATCAATTCATCGAAGCGCAAGGTTGCAATTTTCCCAACTACATCTTCTTCCGTCAGATTGTCGCGCTCCGCATGAGAAAAACCAGACCCTACTTTACCTTGAATTTTACCACACTTTGAAGTGTAATGCAAAGCACCAAGACCATTCTCAAATCGTGTGCCTTTTTCACCAAATTCAAATCCAGTGATTGTAAACTCGGCTTCGTATTCTTCACCAAGAACAGACTTTACCTTCATCTGATTTTTTGAACCGGTTTGTGTGCTTTCAAATACACCAGAAAAGTTTTTAAGAACTAATCCTTCCAGCTTACGTTCTTTCACCTCTTTGTAATATACCATAACCTCTTCAAAGTTGTTTACAATCCGATGTTCGATGGGAGAATATATTGGATTGCCTTTTGTATGGGCTAGGACATTTTCAAATGAATCTCTGTAGACAAGTTTATCCTCTGTTTGAGCGAAGAAATAGCCGTAGGAGACATATTCCCATAGCTGAATGCGTATGCGCTTGACTTCTGCTTTGGTGATTGTTCCCTTGAGCGCCTTTGTGATTATCCCGTTACCGGTTTTTCTGTCTAAAGGTTCACCAAAATCATCAACCACCAGAGCTTCCCCAATAAACACACCGTCAACAGCACCAAACAATTCTTCGGTTGCTTTGTCAAGCAGCCCAAGAAAGTCATATTCATTACCTGCCCGTGAATGAAATGTGATATTTCCATCAGAATCTTTTATCACATCAATATGCGAACCATTAGCCTTGAGCTGTGCATACGCAGGATAGCGGATATTCTTCAGATTCTTTTCTGTGTAAGAACGGCAACGCATATACGGCCATTCAAAAATAGAAAAATCAGGGAAATATTTCTCAGCTACAGCATTCACCAGTTTGCCTTTAACGCCACAACGCAAATCTTTTTTGACGATACGGCACACAACCTCATATCCACCTACAAACTGATTTGCCCAATTCGCAAGTTGTTGTTTTTCAGCTTGTGAAGTTCCAGGAGTTTTTGCAAGTTCTTCCAGAAAATCAAATACATCCTGAATTGATATATCTGCTTTCTTTGCAAATATCCCTGTCTTTGGTTTTGGAAGTTCTTTTATGTTGAAGTGCTTGCGGGAATCAAGGGCTAGTTCAAGCACTGTGCGAAAGTTCTTGCACTTCATCATGCTGGCAAGCATGTCTTTCTTTGCGTTTGTGCTTGAAGTATTGGACAGTTTTATTAGGTCTTCGAGTATTGGTTGAAATTCCATCTTCATTGGTTTCTCCTTATTTTTTCTTTTTTGGTTCGGGAGGATTCAAAATATCATTCAAAACTTCAATTTGCGCTTTGTTATGACCATCTGGATTTGTAAGACCATAAGCAATTCTGGCTAAGCCATATGCGTCAGCTTGGTTATTATCTTTCGCTTCCCATCCCCAACGCTGAAATACTTTCATGAGGATCATATCTTTTTCTGCACGACCTCCACCAACAATAAATTTCTTTAGCCTTGTAGGAGGCACAAGGTGCGGAATGATGTTTTCTGTGTGGAGAAGAAGCTTGATAACTCCTCCCAATTCACCTATAGAGAAAGCTTGTCCTGAACGACTGCCCATTGCATACCCTTCAATACAATACACAGCCGAAGGATATTTACGAACCACAGAGTGGATTTCTTCCCGCAAGTATGCAAGCCTTTCCATTCCCCTGAGCTTGTTTTTCAGTGTTTCCGCGCAAAGTACGGAACATTCGTTGTCTAACACCACAACTCCTGTTCCTGTCAGGGACAAATCAAGTCCAACAAAAACTCCATTTGCCGTTCTTCGCATCAATGCCATATCAAGTCCTTTCAGTGAAACATGGGCAAGGTTTAGCTAATCCATCTTTTCGGTTTATACCGCCACCACCTATATCTGCAATTTACAGTTCGTTCCCATTCCTCATATACACAGCTAACGCAATTTGCCATGTCGCCTCTCTACACAAAACTCTTGGTTTGGGTACATTCCTTTAAGCCCTTGAAATACTTTCTTTTCTTGGGAAGGGTGTACTTTTATGTGGTTTAGGTAAATGGTAGCTCCTTCAACAGGGGCACCGTTTTCATCAACATGTTCCGGGTCTACTACAATCAATGGAGGTAGCATTAAAATACTCCGTAAAGAAAATCTTCCCAGCGAGCATAACTTTTTCTGGAAAGCAGGGAATGAAGTTCATAGCCTTCACAATTGGCTACAAAATTATCAACGTCAAATACATCACCTTGGAATTTAAGCGCAGGAAAACCTTCAAATGGAAGAGTTACCAACCTCTTGTATAGTTCAAGAGTGCCGTTCGATTCTGCTTGCTTGATGCTTTGGAACTTTTTTGTTGTGCGTTTCAATTCACCTTTGAGATAAGCAATTGCAGTTTTTTCTCCAACGTTTTCTACACCAGGAACAGTGTCAGAAGTGCATCCCCCAATAGCTTTTACCAGATGCCATTTATCTGGGGTTATTCCATATTTCTTTTCAAAATCTTCAGGAAGGAAAAAACTCTTTTTCGTTGGATTGTAAATGTCGGCCCAAACAAGTGATTGGTACATATCTTCGTCAGAAGAAACAATTACAGGATCATGTCCTTCTTGGTGCAATTGTTTTGCTGCTTGGTGCATTATATCGTCAGCTTCATAACCATCAAAATGAAATTGATTTCGCCACCCAATTGAAGGCAAAACCTTTTCCCGAAGAATATCGTATTGGTCGTAAGCAACTTTCCAAACTTCTTTTTCCCATTTAGTGCGTTTGTCTGTGCGCTTTTCTTTATAACCAGGAAACAAATCTCTACGCAAAGAACGTCTGGAGTCCCAACAAAACATCAATCTGTTGGTTCTCAATGCAATACCAATAGTCAGTATTTCACGAAGAAACCCATAAACAACGCCTGTCGGTACTTCGTTCATTGCTAAATCCTGCAATGCAAAAGCGGACTTCGCACCTATACCATTTGCGTCAATAAGGGCAATTGTCTTCATTACATAACCCCACGACTTTTGAATTTCTTTTCAATAGTTTCTTCCAGAAAATCTAAAGCCCTATCAACTTCTTCTTGTATGTCATGATCTTCGGGTATTTCCATTTTCATGGAAGCAGAAATAACCATAGGTTCAAACTGCTTTTCCTGAATCGTTTTTGTCATGGACACAGAAAATTCAATGTTATTTTTCTCGGACATGATATTTCTCCTTGTTCAATAAAGAACATTGCGCTATATATGAATAGCCATGTTTTGATTTTGGTCGGCCACTTCCCCCGTATCACACTTCTCCTGGGTGGCCGACCTTTTTTATTTATACTTCATCAAAAACAAGCGGTATCTTTTTCTGGAACATCGTTTTCATTCCTTCTGCAAGCTCCCGAATTTGTGGATGTGCTCCACTGTCTGTGCGTAATTTAAGAAAATGTCTCCAAGAACGCAAATTCAAAGTCATGACAATCTCTGTCTTTAACGCATGTGGAAGTACACCACGTGCAATCTGCGGGGAAATACCTTCATCACGTTCCGCATCATATACACGTTGAACAGCCCAGAAAAGTTCTTCTCTACGTCGGAGTTGTTCATCACATAATCCGGGCGGATGAATGATTTGCATGCCAAATTTACCGTAATCACAATAGCGGGTAGATTCCTGAGAGTACGAAGCAATCCTGTGGCGTACAATTTCATGGGATATCCCACGGTCACAAACTACTCGTACTGAAATACACTCATGTTCCAGAACAGATTCATGTCCAAGACGAATGATTTTGCCTATGAGACTTTCAGCAGTACCATCGGCAATTTTATCTTCACTCTTATAACAAATCCGTGCCGCTGTTTCTAAGCGATCAAGCATTCTTTCAAAGAATACATTTGGTGTACGCATGTAGATTTTAGGAGTAACAACTTCCATATCAAAACCTCTTTTTCTTTTTGCGTTCCATAGTAAATTTGGCTTCAACTTCTTCCCAAATATCAATCACACGTTCACGTAATTCTTCTTCCAGATCGTTGTCTTCAATGTACGTGATAGCTTTGTCCATGGAAACATATTCAGTGTCAACACACCAATATTTGGTAAGCTTCTCCATGTCTTTTACGTACTGAAGATTTGCACGGACATCATCAATACCTACACCAAAGATTATGAAAATAGGGGCTGTTCTGTATTCATCATCAACGGTAGATTTTCTAATCAGCACCTCCGACTCAATGCCGATTGTCTTAGTGACAGCCTTTCCTGAAGCAATCGTCTTTTTCTTTTCGATTCTGCCCTTCCGTGAGACTCGCATCCTGAGCGAACAGTGATACGGGATGGCATGACCGCCGGGGGTTGTTTTACCATATTCTCCGTCACGTTCTTGGTTGGTAAAAATGACAAGCTTATTATTGTGAGCAATAAGCCGAGCAGTCTTCCGGCAACCTTCGGACAATTCTTTTGCTTTTCTTTGTCCACGCTTGTCACCTTCTCCCATCTCCATATCAGTAGAAAGAGCTGCTATTGAATCCGCCGCAAACAAATTGATTTTGTTTGGATTCTCAGGTGCCCATTTTTCAAGAAGGTCGAATGTCTCGGTAACAGTGTCACAACGGGCATAATTATTTTTGTTCATTTCAAACCCGTAAATCTTGCTGTACTCTTTATCTATGCGGGCTTCAGGATCAACAAAGAAAACATCACCTTTTCTATCTTGAATAGATGCAGCTATTTCTGTAAGGATTGCTGTGTTATGAGAAATATACCCATTACTAAAGAATTTATGTGTTTCTGGTATCGTAAAATCGTAAACCATTGTTGGTTCTTTTTTTACTTTAACCTTTGTTACAGGTGATAAGAAATAAGGAATAAGTTGAGTAACAAAATTTATTAAACTTTTTACGGAATCTACTTGTGGTAATTTTTTTGCATTTTTTAAAATGATTGGAAGATGTCTTGCATTGTAATTATCCGATTGTTTGGAAAACTGATCTGGAACACCTTTTAATAATTGAAAACGACCACTAAGTCCTTTATAAAGAAAGGCACCGTTATTTTTTACCCCCAACTCCTTTCTTATAGAATCTACTAAATTACGAAGCTCATTATTAATTGGTAGTCGATTAAAATCCTTTTGAAATTCCCTTTTATGCCATTCATATTTAATGGAATCTGGGAACAGCTCATAGAATTTTTCTACCCCCCACGCTGGTATTTTAATAGAATGGTAAGTATGCTCATATTCTTCCAAATATTTCTCACCATGCACAGATAAAATACCAAAATTTTGGAGCATCGTTTGTACTTGTACGGCTAACATTTTACTTGCCGTATAATATTCAAACGTGCAGTTATAATCATACCAAGAATCACAGTCGAATAAACCAAGAAGGAATTGGCGTTGACATTCTCTATTCGATTGTAAAACAGATACTGGTATTTTCTTTGTTCTGGATTTTTGGAAAGGTTCTCCATTCAAGTAGTCAATAAAATTTCGAAAAACTCTTCCTTTAATACCAAAATCTTTGCCCTTTTCTAGTTTTCCGCATTCTACTCCTAATGAAGAACAAATGGATATTACATCTTTTCGAATTTTCTTATTTTTCGATGAAAACCCAATAAGATTATCCTTTCCACAACCGTTAGCTACTAGGTATCCAAGTAGCCTAGAAAGTTCTGGGGTAAGTTTTTCCGGAATATTCACCAATGTCCTCGTTGCAGATGTTTGTCTTGTTGGATCTTTAAAAGCAATATAGAAATTATCTTTTGGGAAAATTCCTAATTCTCTGGGGATACAAGTCAAATCACCGATATGGATATCCGATAATTTTTTAAAAGATATACCACCAGCACAATAACAAAGTATAGGATGTTCTGGAGTTCCAGTTATATCCATACCAAGAGTATTTGTTATTTGGATAACTTCAGAAGATTCCTCTTCATAGAAATGAGAAGTATCTTCAATACCAGAATCGGAAACTATTTTCATCCGATGTTCGACAAACCCCTCTTCCCCAGAAGAGAAGTCTTCGATGGCATATTGCCCTTTATCCGTTAATATTTGCGTATTGCCTGTAATACATTTTCCGGCGGAACTTTGTCCAAAGATTTCGCACATGATTCCACCAGGGATTCCCCCACCCCGAACACGTCCACCAGAAATAGCAAGATCAAGTAGAGTAGAGCCTGTGGATACAAGCAGAGTGTCTTTATCGACCGATACATAATTATCTGCAACTTTAGGAATTTTCTTTTCAGTTTTCTGAATGTTTTCCACTGCTGCATCATTTTCGCCTTTTGATCTACGATTCAACATAGAGCAAACCTTTCTATCGAGCAAGTGGGCTACAAGAAATAACGATTCCCGCTATTCTCGCGCGGTGTATTTGATTTTTATTTGTAAAATGTGTGCTGATATAGAAAAGCAGAGGAGAAAGCTCTCCTCTGCTCTATTTTAGATATGTTCAATCACTTGCGGCGACTTCTACGTGAGGAGCTTCTTCGAGATTTTTCTTCTTCCTCTTCTTCATTTTCCTCTTCTTCCCCGTCTGGCGCTTCTTGACCGTAGTCAGGAATTTCATCGTCTTTGTCGAAGGTCGGTTTTTCCGTCTCATCTTCTTCCTCACTTTCTTCCTTGCGAGCAGAACGGCGGCTTATCTTCGAAGGCTTTTCTTTTTCTTCGTCTTCCTTCTTTGCACTAGAACGCTTACGAGAACGGGAACGCTCATACTCATGATCTTCTTCTTCGTCTTTATCATGGTCAGGTGTATCAGAGCCATCAAGTTCAGGTGCAGTAGGACGGAACAGTTCTTCAATTTCCTCATAGCTCTTTATATCGAGCAATTCATCGAGGCAATAAGCGGCATCGAGAATTTCATCGGAAATTTCTTCTTCACGGTCGAGCAGTGTGTAACCTTTGTAGCGCGTAGCGGCACCAGCACCTTCACGGAAGAAAGAGATAGATTTGCCTTTGTCGGGGTCAGCAAACGGAATGTATCCTCCACCACGACGATTACGTGCAATCGGGAGTATTTCTTTTTCTGTCAAATGATATGAAGCTTCCCAAACAAGAACACCTTTTGCTTCGGTTTCCGCTGTGTCGTAGCAAACGACATTGTACAGAGCGCGACGTTTGGGGTTGAGTGCTTTCACTTCATCCTCAGAGAAGATGCCAGCTTTTTTCATCTTTGCTTGGTGTTCACAAATCGGGCACTTCTTACCACGATAGTTTGAAGCAGGACACAATACAGAATCTTCGTTTATACCTACTTTCTGGTGAACGTACACATCCAGCATATACGCACGTTCGCCTTCACCCAATTTCGGGTCTTGTGTGCCAGTGATATAAGGAATAATATCAAGAAGATGTTCACCTTCCTTTGCGATGAATTTCTCACCATCAAAATCATCTTTCAAGTAGTCATTCCACTTGTTTGTTCCGCCTTCGCGCTTCTTTGATTCTTCAGTGCGGCGAATCATGTCTTCGGTGGGGTTACCTTTCATTGAACGGAAACGTGATTTCTTAGCCATTTTTCTTAATCCTTTCGTTGTTTGCTAAATACTGCCTATGAGCAAATTGCATATCGTCCTCGTAATGGTCTTTGGCTTCTTTTGTAATTCTAGGATCAGCCCAGTATCCTGATAAATACAGGGAAGACAATCTCTCCAGAGCAGATTTCTTATGTTCCATAGAAGTCTTCGCACCTTGTACAATAAGAACCTGTCTTGATACTTCAATGAGTTCTTTCTGGGCTTTAAGGTGCTTCTTGTCGTTAGCGATTATGGATTTAATCGCCCCTTCAGTAGGTTTGGTTTCGAATCCATAAGATTCATAATTTGACCTTACATCCAAGTCAATCTCAGCATCAACTCTCTGCACCCATTCTTTTGCTTCTTCTTTTTCAGCGGACAGATCCGCATAAAGAACTGCGTATTTCTGCATGAGCTTTGCTTGCCGTATCCACTCGTAATCAAGGCCGTACTGGTCAATAGATAAATCCTCTTCAAAGTTTATTTCATCTTCGTTCACCTCCTTACCATCAAATGTGTGTGACGGATAATCATTGTCAAAATGCTTTGTCATTTTCTCCCCCAATACTGATTGTTTGTGCGTATATCTTATATGTAATCGACAGAAAAAACAAGACAAATATTTTTAATATTGTATCTCCGAAATATGCGTACATTGTGCAGCTATTTCATCAAAACCATCATCACCTGGTTTATAGATATATACTTCTGAAGAAGGCAAAATATTTAAAGATTGCATTGTTGGTGGAGTTTTTGAAGGAACATATTTTTCTCTTTTTCCTTCAATAGGATGAGACCTGCACCCCGAACAAAATTGATGCTTGTTCGGTTTGTCTCCTGGCCATACACCAACTACAAAAGTTACCCCACAGTTTTGGCAATTGATTGTGTGTCGCTCTAGTTCTGGACCAAGGTCTTCGCCTTGCTGTACCTGCTTCTTTTCAAAGCCGGTCATTTCCCAATATCGACCTTCAGGAGTAATTCGTAATGGCAGTTTATATCCATTATAACGCAAATAAGAAATTGCTAAACCGGGTTGTGTCTTCCATCCATAAGCTGCAATCTCTTCCCTAGTTATTCTCTTGTGTTTGTGCAGATGCCTGCGAATCTTATTTGTCGGAGCATCTGGGTCTCGTCTTTTAGCCATGGTAAGCACCGTTCAGTTTAGACCAAACTTTTTTAATCAGCAGATATCCAAGAAGATCCAACTCAGGGTCTTCATCATCACCTACCCGGTCTTGTGCAATACGACTTAGCTTGTCATCCATACGCACATTGATTTGTTCATCAGTGGGAGATTTACTAAAAACCCGCAAAGGCTCTAAACAAGAATTGCCATACTTTGCATTTTTCTCAAGGAGGAAAGAAAACATTTCCTCCATAACTACTTTCAGCATTCCGGCAAATACTCTTTGCTCATTTTCAATCGCAGTCAAATCTATATCCAAAGACGGCTTTTGTTCTACTTCCCATGAAGGATAATAACCACGATCCGCATTCTTCGCAATTACGAAATATTTGACATTGCGTAAAAATTCAGGACCTTCTAAGCTCTCAATTATGCGGAGGGCTGTTTCTGCCGAATGGGAAACATCAAATATTTCTTCCGCAAGATGAAATAGATCCTTACTTTGTTCATCTAAAGCTTGCAGACATTCCTCTATTTCAGAATACAAGTGGTCAATTTGTTCAACCACAGTGTTTTCGTCAGCAAATTTTGCTTTCGGGAATTTGTACATGATAACTCCTAAACTTGAGTTGCCGCAAAACAAGACAAAACCAGACCAGCCTTGCCTGTGTCATAATAATTTGATTCGAATTGCTCCATCATTTCAGCAATACGTAAATCACCTTTATCTAACAACACCTTTGTAAAATACCCAAGAATTGCTCTACGTGCGTTTTCAGGGTCACCTTCTAAATTCTTGAGTATCGGAGAAATTTTGTTCCAAGAATGCCCCTGCGTCAATGCCCGGCATAGGTCAATGATTTCTGTTTCGGCAGTATAGACGGCGCTGATTGCTTCGAGAGCTTCATCAAGCTCTTCAATGTCAATAACGGCGTCAAGCATTTTAACAGCTTCGCGAGGAGAACCATCACAACTTGAAGCAATCTTTTGAATCACTTCTTTAGGCATATCACCTATGCCTTCTTCTTCACAGATACGCCTGATTAAAGCAGATATGTCCTTCGTATTTAGTGCCTTTACAGCGATGTCCGTACAACGAGTACGCACTGCCTTACGTAGCTTTTCGGGGTTCGTTGTAGCGAGAAAGAAAAACACATTTTTAGGGGCATCTTCCAACAATTTCAAAGAAGCTTCCTGAGCCGCCGCCGTCCAATTATGGACTTCATCAAATAAGTAAACTTTAACTTTACCCTTCATCGGAGAAAGTTTTGATTTCTGCTCAATATCCCGTATTGAATCAACACCTCGCATTGAACCAGAATTGTATTCAATGAAGTCAATGTCGGAACAACCTAGTTCATGGGCAACGATTCGAGCAATGGTTGTTTTGCCTGTACCCGAAGGACCAGAGAACAACCATGAATGAGGCATGTCAATCAATTCTCTTTCCAAGAAAGATTTCACTGTAGCAACGGCACCTTTGTTGCCAGCTACATCTTCGAGTTTCTTAGGACGATACTTAATGTGCAGTGGTTCAGACATACCTATTCTCCTTTTTCTGCGTAAATAGCTTCCACCAAATAATTCCAAATATCTTCTACAGTTTCAACGGTAGAAATTTCAAACACCTCCTGTTTTTCGAAGCACTCCAATAATTTAAAAAGAGCGTCATTCATTTTGCGATTGTTGGGCAATTCCTCTACACAAAAACAAACCAGAGCCAACAAAACAACATCAGCCGATTTTCCAGTACGCTCAACGGCTTTGTTGCATTTGTCTTCAATTTCTGGAAGAATTGAATGCGCCTTGAGCATAATAAAATCATCTACCATTGGCAACTGAACGTTTGCTTTGGTATAAAGTATTTTGATTATTTGTCCACATAAACGTGCAACCCTTGTGTGTTCTTTGGGTTGACGAGCATACACACAGGAAAGGCCACCAATAGCGGCAGCCAAGTGAAGGTTCAGTAATTTGCTATCAGGCATTATAATTCCTCCAATTGTGCAAATGTTCCGTCGATAGGAGACACTTCTTTGTCTATGCGAAACGGAACATTCGCCCATTTAAATGTTTCGGGGATGGTGTGCTGGACATGATAATCGAACACCTCAAATATTTCATCTTGTTCTTCTGGGACAAGGTCGATGATGCAACTATCATGCACTTGTCCAATGAAACGTGATTTCCACTTACGTTTCTGCTTCTCTTTAATCATCAAGTTTATGCAGAACAGGAGAAGATGAAACGCTGTACCTTGAATAGGAAAGTTTGCAGTTTGCTTTCTGTCCATCATACCTGTGAAACGAAATCCCATGTGTGTTTCAACATATCCATTTTTCAGATAAAAATCATTGATGGATTCTTTCCACTCAGTGTAAACCTTGAAGCGTTCATGCCACATAATGTTTTCAGCAGACTTGCAATGTTCCAAAAACTCATTTTGGCTATAGATTCCCTTGCCTTTCAAATGTTCTTCAAGTGTGATACCAGCAGCCGTGTTCAAATGCAATGAGCTTTTCCACAATGCACGACCACATGAATCATACCAATCACCATAAAACTGAGGAAATGTCCAACCATTCTTGACAAAGAAACGAATCTCTGGAGTCATTTCATCTTGTTCAAGCATCCAAATGTCACAGCCATTATCCCTGTGCATGTCGGCTGAATCATCAAGTAGGTAATTGATAAAATTCGGGTCACAGTGATACGTAGCTGAAGTAGAAACTTCCATACCAGAGAAGTCAATCTCACAAAGCTTGTTGCCTTTTGAAGGCACGATTCCAGAACGAATAGAGTTCTTTGCTTCTTTGTCCCGCTTGGGTATGTTCTGGAAATTTGGGTCTGCACTTGAATTATGCACACAAATCTCATTTACAAAGAAATTGTGATGATCTTCTACCTCAATATCATACACATCAACACTTGTATGCAAATGCTCTATACCGGTTATTCTGTGATTGCCTGGAACAAATTCTCCAAATTGATTTGACCATTTTCGTTTTAAATCTAATCCGTAGAATTTATACAATTCTAATAACTTATAATAATTGTGTCCTAAAATTCGTTGTACTTTACTCCTTCCTAAATGAGACAAGTTCTGCAATCTTGCTTTAGAAATATATTTCCCGTTTTTGTCATATCTGAGTTTTATCGTTTTCCAATCTAAACCGTAGTCAGAAATTTTATTTTTAAATGTAGCAAAATCCATAGGAATAGATTCAGCAGCCAGTTTGAGTTTGCCGTGATTTTCAGCAAGTTTTCGCAGGCAAGCAAAACGGATGATAAAAACATACGAATTGTTGTCTTCCCCAAATCTGGGAGAAAATTCATTGTTTTCCCAACGTTTTAACATCGACTGCCGAGCTAGTTCTTTACGTTCCGGAAGATTTGACAAAACAGATGCGTGAATTTTACTGTGTTCCGATCTGGTTGTTTTTTGTAAGTTTTCTGGACGATGATCAAAGTGATTCCAATTTTTATGGTGTATTACTTCATCAGAATTTAAATCACCTACCAATTGTTCATAGATAAAGCGATGCTCTTTAAACCCATGCCCATGTTTTAAGTGACCAGTAAAATTTATATAATCTCCAGTTCTACTGCAAGCTAGTACATGATCATTTGGTTTTAAATTTTGAGCTTCTATATACGACCCATCAATCAATCGTACCTTGTGTTCAGGAGTACAATCAAAATAATAACGTTTACCCTTGCGGTAATAATGCACTCGTATAATTTCTCTATGACCAGTCTTACCTTGCCACAAAACCTTTTTTATCTGAGGGTTTAATTTATCATCAAAGCAATAAACTAAATCACCAACTTTAACATCTTTTATTGGTATTCCTTCAGGTTCAGATTCAAAATCACGAACAACCATTACTTTTTCATATCCAGCTATACAGGACCTATAACTGGTAACTGTTGTCAGATAAAAGAATGGATGAATATGTCCATCAACAACTTCACGTTTAAACTGTGAAAGGTACGTGTCCCTGAGTTTGAGATACTTACGTAAATCAAGGATATAATTACCAATAGGAATGTCCAGTTCTTTCAAAACTTCAGCATCAACAGCTTGCCCACCTTTGGCTGTGTCTTTCACCGACTCTAATCCCATTTGATCAAACAACAACCTCTTGAGATTCATCGGTGAATTGTGGTCAAACTTTTTCTTATACAGTTTACGAAAGCGTTGGGCTTCTTCGTTTGCTGAGATTGATTTTTCTAACCCAGTGATTGTACGAGTTAATTCTTTTTCTATTTCTTGGTAATATTTTTCATCTACATTTAAACCAGATTCTTGCAGAACTGTCATAGAATTTGACGATTCTTGGAAAAACTTATTTGCCTGTTGCAGATTTTTCTTCCCAGCAAACTCTTTCTCCTGTTCGCGATGAAGTTTCATCGTCATGTACGCATCAAGTCCAACATACAACAATTGATCGTCTAACGGAGCTTCGTCCATTTTGTTCATTGAGTTGGAATCTGGAGCTTTAATATACCTATCCATCGAAGCATCGTATCCCCAAATTCCCCAACGTCGGAATATCTGGTACTTCAGGGATTTTGTTTTGCGCCGATGATCTAACACATGTTGACGAATCATGGTACATTCGTCCATGAATGAATCAACTTCCAATATAAAACGAGACCAAAGATTTTCGAACACTTTGTTATGCACAATCATCTTTGGTTTCTTTGCTTCTATGAGGTCTGCCAAAGCATCGTTAATATCATTCCAATCATCAACGTTCCAATACTCTTGATAGTCAAGTGGGAAAGCGTATGCGCTATCATCAGTAGACAATCCAACAACAGTTATCTTGTGTCCGTCACGATGGGGCTTTATGCCTGTTGTTTCGTAGTCAAGGGCAATCTCTTTTTCATCCATCAATTCGCCAAGTTTGTCCAGAACTGATTTAGCATCAAGCAGGAATTCTACATTTTTAGGATCATCGTATGTGTAGTTTATAAATCCTCTTCCAGACTTTGCAAACTCAATCGCCTTGTGTAATTGCCGTTTGACATAAGATTGGTAATTCTTGTTTTTCTTTGTTGCTTGAATTTGAGGGACATCTAAAAACGGATGAAGATAAAATCCAAATTCTTTAATGGGAATTGAATCTCCCATACAATTCTCACTGATAATACCAGAATAATACTTATCTGTGATTGTGCCCAATGAAATATTGCCAAATGTAAATACATGTTTCGGTTGAAGTGACTTGAAATCTTCTTCAAGCTCTGGTTTACAGTGCATCGCTTGTGCTTTTTGTGGTGTACGTTCTGAATAACAACGGACTGCCGGAACAGTCCAGCAGTCCTTATAGAGGTTAAGTCCCAACTTACGCAATTCTGTATGCAGGAATTTGTATTGGGAACTTTCAGCAATTGTTCCTTTCAAATCAGCTTGAGCGTCAGGGGAGTCAGTGATAACCAATATTTTCTTTTCTCCTAGACCAGCTGGTTTCATACGTCCGTTTTTACAGCCGTTGAACATGCCGCATTTAGCGCATTCCATAGGAACAGCATCTTTACTCTTGGAAAAGAAATTGTGAATCTTAGCCATAATTATACCGGAAGTTGTACGAGGTGGATAAACTTGTCGTTGTCTTCAAACAAGGCACTGTGTTCTCCAATTGCCATGTTGTTTGTCAGTTTTAGAATGTATGCCAGAAACACAGGGCTAATGTCGAAAGTAGCTGTACCGGAATTTTCAACATCATACGATTTCTTGACACTCACACCTTCTTTACGTCCAGTGATGATTGCCTTCTTTGCTTTGAGTTCGATATTTACCGACTTCATAAAATCAGATTCGCCTTCAACCAAACCACTCAAGTTTTCAAGTGCCGGGATAAGCTTCGCATCAATCTTGATTTCGGATTCTTTTTCAAACCCATCAATGATTTCTGTGAAGTCGGGAAAGTCACCGGCTCCTGTGCGACAAGATACAGTCACCTTGTTGTCAGTGGTGAAATGAATCCAGCTGTCTTCGAGGGAGTAGGACTCAAAGCTTTTAAATGTCAAGAGGTCTTGAATTGAAGATGAGGGTAAAAGGAAACTATCTTCAAAATCAGACTCCATAAAAATACGAGACACCCTGTAACCATCACTTGAATCCAAGCATTCTTTGTTTACATAGACGCAATACAGATTGTTCGGGTCGAATACGTTGCTTGAAGTGCTCAAACGAGCAAGTGCCAGATTATCAAGAAAGTCCTTTGGTACAGCCTCCCAAACCATATCATCAAAGTCAACTTCAGAGAAATATTCCTCAACTACACGAGACTCGGTTTCAATCTGGATAACAGCTTCAGTCGATTTGCTTGTGATGGTCAGATTATTATCATCTGCCGACAATTCAATTTCTTTGTCTTCGATACCATCAAGAATCTTATTCAAAGACCCAGCAGGTACCGATGCAGTAATACCAGATTCAAAAGGATGAGCAATCGCAATGCGGTCGTTATAGGCGAGTATTTCATTTTCTTGGAATACAAGGTGCGCCATTTGCAACACCAAGTCCTTTTTACTGGTTGCCGGTAATAGAACCTTGATTACTGATTTCAATTCTTCTGTTTTAACCTTCATTCTCTTCTCCTTGTTTAAGTTCTTCAACAACTTGCAGGACATTGTCAGTTTCTTTTCTGAAAAAGAATGAGCTTAGTCTGTTATATGAACCAGACTTTTGCAAGCAAAGATTTGCTAATTCCATTTCTTTTTCAACCTTGCCTAAGTATTCGAAATTACCCGCAAAATATAGAATCATATAATGGATTCTCCATGACTTGAAAAACGATTAGATTCTAAATCTTGGATAATATTCAAGGCACGATTCTTTGCAGAGGTAGTGGAAATTCCAGTGTCTTTTACAAAGTGCTCAAACAGCATTGGCCATATAGTGAGAATCATTTGCTCCTTGAATGTAAATCCTGCAGTCTGTTCTACCAAAGTAGCCACTTTTTTGTTCAATGAATTAACCTCACCTGTAAGTCGATGGGCATTTTTAACTTCTTGCTCATAAGCTTCCTGCAAAACTTTAATGTCTGCTTGGAGCTTCCTGTTTGCCTTCAATAGCATTTCATATTGGTTCATTATTTCTCCTCCATATCTGGATGAAATCCGCTATGAAGTTCTTTGAACAATCTCTCCCGAATAGTTCTATCTAGTGTATATTCTTCTCCTGCACCTAGATAATTTTGAAGAATGTCCTTCAAATAGGAAGCTTCTGCTTCTGATAATTCCAAGTAAAATTCACGGATAGTTTCTACTCTGATTTTAGCCATCATATTTCTCCTAACTTGCAACACCATTCAAAAATTGTCCGCAACTGCTATACGGATGCAATGCCTGCATAAGTTCATCAATATCCGAGGTAGATAAAGCAGGGATAACCACCTTTGTTCCTTTACGCTGAACGTGGATATATTTTTCAACTGCTTCAGGGTTTTCTTCCAGCAGCAAGTTCACTTCATCTGAACCAGATTTACTGGTAATTGAGATTTCTTTTAGGTATTTCATATCTACTCCTAGAAAAAACTACGAATCTTAGGACTCCAAGACCACGGCCACTCGGAACAAGAATCTGCAATTGCTTGAAAGTAACGCATGTTGTAAACGTAGCGCATTGAATTATTATTGCTGATTCCGCAAATCTCCGCACGCTCAACGCGAGTTTTTTCTTTATTCATGAAAGTCTCTGACTCTTGCAAGGTGTAGTCTTCTGAGACTTCGAACGTAGATGATTTGCCCATCTGGAATCCTAAATCTTCAATGTATTTCAGCACAAAGTCTTTTTCTTTACTGGTCAGGTTTTTGAAGTGTTGTCCCTCAATCTCCATTTTTGGTGAACGCTCGGTGACAAAGATCTTTGTCGGTGTTGCTCCGTATAATGGATTGCCTGCGTTGTCGTGCTTAGGAACAAGTATTATTCCATACTGTGAGTACGCAACCCAACTAGAAGTATCTACACTGTAGAAAGGATACTGCACCATCAATGATGGTGAAGCTAATCCAAAACCATGAACTTTTGATTTCGGTTTTCTGTCAGGTGTGTCACAGATGATGTCAAAACATTTGTTCAAAAAGGCTTGCCTTGTTTTTCCTCCAGCACCTCCTGCCATACCACCTAAACAAAAATACTCATATTCCAAACACTGAAAAAGATGGTTCATATTATCTTCTACGTGAAACACAGGTAATGGTTTAAGTCCAGCATCTTCCATGATTTGCTGATTTTTCCAAGTTTCTTCGGCATTGCCAATAACATCAAGGACTGGGTAAATATCCAGTAAGTGTTCGTGTTGTTTTATATAGGCAATGTATTCCTCAAGATCAACGGGCTTGCCTTGAGAATCGGCGCTATAGGCACCACAATCTAGGAAAAAGGAAATTTTAGACATGGGTAAGAACCTCTTCCATTCTTATCATTCGGTCGTCAATGTAATAATCAGCTTTCGGCTTTTCAAATTGAAGCGCATCAAACGGAACACTGTGCTTTGCAAGCCAATCACAAGTGACAGATATATCCTCTTTATGCCTTGCTGTATGGAGAATGATTTTATTCTCCATCAAGTGTAGTTTTCGCACCTTTTCAATCATTACGATGTTTGGTGTGCGATTCCGGTAAACTTCTTCTCCATATCCCTCAGTCTCTACAGTCAGAACACCGTCAATGTCAAAGCAATACACTTTAGGCTTTTGTCTCAGGTCCTTGCTAAAATAACCAGTAACACTGCGGATAATAGATGAATTTCTTTCTGGAATATAAACACCATCCTTTGCTTTTTGCAGATATTCTTCCATCAAAGCTTTGTTTTTGAACTTGGTATGAATACCGTTGGCATCTAAAGCATTCCATTTTCTGAAACAAGAGGGGCAACTTCGACACTCTTTACCGTCTGGTGTGGGTGTGTAGCAGGATATAGAAACCTCTAAAACAGTTTCCAATTCATCTGTAGACAGATTATCAATTGCCCACGCAACTAAGTCTGATTTTGTCATTTCCCAAAAAGGAGATTCTACTTTTATGGTTGTACCGCCACTAATATTAGACAGGAGTTCTCCCATTTCCGTAAAGGCTATTCGATTTTTATCGGGAACATCATCATCTTTTATTCCTGCCATAACAATGGTATTGGCATACCTACATGCAAGTGCTGCAAACATCAGATTGCGATTGGGAATATACGCTGTTTTTCCTTGAGACTTTCCCGCCAGATTCAAAGACTTGTCAATGATTGTGTCAGGAGCAATTGCAAGGACTCGTTCTTTTTCAACTTTGGTATAGTCACCATAATCAAAAAAGATAGTTTTGGGTTTCCCCATATAATAATACGCAATTACGGAATCTAGTCCGCCTGAAAGACAAAGTATCATTTTATATCCCTCTCCAAGAAGTGCTTCCTACAGGTGAAAATTCAGTAAGTATTTTGTAGAAATCCATTATGTTCTCCCATGTACATAAGAATCTATATCATTGATACCCATCTTAATATAGTGGGCGTCAATATGAGTAGACCATGCACATCCTCTGCAACGTGTACCAACTAGCTTTTTACCATGCCTGCAGAATTTATCCCAGTCTTTAAACAGTGTAGTCATGTCAAACTTAGGTTGTTTTCGTTGTTCTTGGAAATCATCGCAGTAATGTACAGAACCATCACAGTCAATAGTTACCCAGGACGGAAATACATCCAACTTAGCGCAGTTCCAATTATAATTTTTCAGAAGGCTGAAATCATTTTGCTTCATAAGGTTAATGTATTCTTTGGACACATGAACCAAATAATCTTGTTCTTTCATTTCGCAGACTTCATCCATAACTTCTGCAAGCTTCGGGAAATCTTCGTCCTCGAAAACAAAACCTTCTGCATTGCCCCGACACTTTGTTCCTGGAAGTCCTCTATCAGGGTGAATGAAATCAAAGAACGTCCATATGCCCATTTCCGTGTGCTTTTTGATTGCTTCAGGAAGGTGATGAAAGTTCTGTCTGGTCAAAGTTGTGATAGAAGCAACGTCCCGACATTCTGGATATTCGTTGAAAAACTGCAAGTTGGATAATGTTTGTTCCGTTTTTCGTCTGCTTGAAGGATCTGTTGTACACAAATCATTGGACATGGTCAGACTTCTTGCACCGTTGTCGTATAACTCACGTAGTTTTTTCTTAAAATCTGGAACAGCCCCAGAAGTTATGATAGTTGTAGCAATTCCGATTGATTCCGAATAACCAACAACTTTCTTCAGTTTGTCAAACTCCATCAATATCTCCGCCCCATAGAAAGCGGCAAATTGACACCCCAAAGATTTGAGATTTTCCAAACCAATGAACCATTCATTGATTGAGCGGTTATTTTGCTTTTCATTTTTCATACCACAGTATGAACAATCAAGTGGGCACTGGCGACTAAAGAGTATTTCCGCTTTGACAATTTCCATCATTACCTCTGTGAGTTTTTCAGTAGTTCAAAAAATTCATTACGGGTGCTTTCATTCTCCCTAAATGCTCCGCGCATTTCTGAAGTTTCAAACGAACTGCCACGCTGTTTGATGCCGCGAGCCTGCATACAATTGCCAGAAATAGATACTTTTCCATTTCTACGAACAACTAATAAGGAATCTGGGACGGAAACACAATAAACATACCCGTCATAATAAGTTTTTGTAATATGTTGTGAGTCTAAACACGCATACCCTTTATTTGTTTCCATTCGCATGTTATTAGATTGAATACTTCCACTTTTACCAACATATAAAAGCATCTCTTGCAAATCAGAAAGCAGTTGTTTGGATATTGTACAAAAATGCACTTTCCCATTTTCATATATATGACCATCACAACGGATATATGCGTCTAAAAAAAGATTTATTTGTTCCTGTGTGCTTGATTTTATCACTCTAGGCACAAATTTATCTCTTGATTTTCCGCATTCAAATAATAATGGAAATACACATTGTAAAAATTCTCCAGTAATTGTAATATTATTGTCTGCCTCTGATTCTCTATAATCACATCCCAGTTTATCCAACAAGGATAATAAATCTTTTCGATCCTGTCCATTATTCTTAGTTCGAGATTTTGTAATACAAACAGTTTTTCTATTATTTCGATAACTACAACAACCATCAGCTAAATACCAACCCATAAATTCACAAAAATCATCCCCGTTAACACCATAAATAGAATTTATGCGAACTCCATCTGTTTTGCCATTTTTTGCAGTCTTTGGCAAATAAGTTTTACGCTGATCTAATAATTGTTCGGCAGTAACAATATCTACAAATTTACCGTTTGAATTTTTATATTTCCATTCTGAAGAGCAAAGAACTCTATGATCTGGAGTTACTAAAAGATCATAGTTTTTGCTTTTCATTGAAATCATATCCCCTTGATAAGGGTAGGAAATATACTCTGTGGGATATACAAAAGTAATGCTCTCTAACTCTTGATTATATTGGGCCACTTTATCCCATCGTCCTAATTCAGAAAACTTTTTCCAACCATTATCCGTAAGAATGTCTGTCTGATCGTCATAACACAAATGCTGCCCCGAAACAACAAGTGCAATACCTGTAGGGTTGAGATGAAATTGAATCTCTTTGGCAATCTCAGAAGTAAGTTCTTCCTGAATGATTGCTTGTGCTGCAAGTGCTTCAACAAGTCGAGGAAGCTTCGAAGCACCGATAACATATCCCTCTTTCTCATTCGGAATATACCCTACAGATACATTGTACGTCACAGGTAATAGATGATGCGGACACATGGAATAAACTTTGATTCCTGTGCAGAAAATCATCTGACTGTAACCGGCAGCAGGGAATTTCTTTTCGAAAAATTTAGCCATGTCTGTTCTACGAAGATCATGACCATAAAGCATTTCTTTGTACGCTTTTGCTACACGCGCTGGGGTTTCAGAAAAGTTTTCATCTGCTCTCCAATCGTTACCAACAAGTCCAGACAAAACTAACTCAATGCCCTTTTCAATCTTATTTGTGTCCATGAATTTCACCCTTAAAAAGAAAGAAGGGAACGAAAAGCTAATTCCGTTCCCTTCAATAAAAGTATGTACCAACTACATATTATGCAGATTCTTCTTTGCAACGGTAGAAGGTGTCATTCAGCTTACCATCTGCGGGCTTTTCTTCAATGAAGGTAAGACCTTTGTCATTTTTCAGATGCTTGATATGACCAATGACGCGAGTACGCTTCAGTTCCAGCGCCTGCATCACATCAGCAATGGTTGCACCTTCAAACAACATATCATCCAACTTACCAGACACGGCACTCTGAACGTGACCATACCGAGACTTCTTGATGGACTTTTTCTTTGCTTGTCCAGCTCCCTTTTTCGCACTGGGGGATTCTTCCATTTCGTTCTTGGAGAACCAGTTGTACGCTTCGATGATGGAAGCGGGAAGCTCCTCAGTTTTACCGAGATCATCTACTTTCTCAACTGAACGGAGAAAACTCTCCAGAAGAACTTCTTTGCGAAGTCCGACAGTTTTGAGCTTATCTAGCCCTTCAAGCGTCAGATCGTTCAGTTCCTTGACCGCAGTTTTCAGATCATTGTAGGTCATTTTCTTTCTCCTTCTTTGTGGATTGCGCTGGTGTGTCCCAATAAGGGGAACGGCATTTTGGACAGGTGCGGATTACTTTTACCCTAGGTACCCATTCGTGCCCGCATCGTTTACACTCAAGGGTAGGTATTTCAAAATTCTTCTCCATGACAACCTCTCTTTTTGTTTTAACATCATGCACATAATCTATACATATACGCTGTGTACGTCAAGAAAAAAATCAAGCAAGTCCGAAATATTTATGTAACTGCCCGTTTATTCTAAAAGAATCGGGGAAACAGCGTAGACGCTCAAACAATTTTTCGGCTGTCATAGGGAATATTGGTGTAAATGCAAATTTTGGTCCGTGTTCATTCCATGCTAAATGTTGCCACGTTTTGATAGCTTCATCTAAATCTTCATCAGTGGCAACAGGAAACTTTACAACATCTTCAGACCGCAAATAGTCATAATTAAGGGTGTTGTGTTCTTTTTCTATACCAGCACTTCTGGGTTTGTAATCGGCGATTATACTGATCCTTCCACGTTTATGCAAAAGGAAAAAATCATCAATTTCTACACCACCCGTTTCAACAGCAATGTTCTTGATTTCTGTCTTGCACAATGTATCAAAAAATTTATAAATGTGTGGTTGTTCAAAAGGTTCACCACCAGTAACAATCAGATTTGTAGGAGCAGCAAATGCAATATCGTCCATCAAATCTATCAGAGTTATCCTCTTGCTTGCAGAGTTCCAAGAATGCTGAGAATCGCACCATTTGCACTGCAAAGAACATCCAGCAAATCGCAGAAACCAAGTACGTTCACCTTGCGGGATTGTTGTTCCTACTTCTCCTGAAATAGATTCAAAAAATTCCACTACAGAATAAACTGGTTCCATTTAAACCTCCCAATCCCACATGCCCCGAGTTGCATACTGCATCTGCTTCTCTATCAATTCGACCATTGAATTGGGACTTTCCCACAAGCGAATGTACGTGATCAATTTCAATTCAGCTTCGTATTGGAGAATGTTCCAGATATACATCGCCAAATTTTCTGCTGTAGGATTAACAACCAGCATATTTAGAAAAGCATGGTCAAGCTTTTCAACCACGTAAGTATTTAGAATTTGTTTCAATGTACCAAAATCCATAACCATTCCAGACTTTGTTACAGGAGCTTCAATAGCAACTTCAACTGTCCATTCATGTCCATGGAGATTTCGACATTTACCAGGATGTTCAGGCAAGAAATGAGCGGAAGCAAAATTGACTTTCTTAGAAATGGTAGTCATGTGTTTTGCTTCCAACAATTCAACCGCATGTTTCCGAGTGAGTAGGTTTGAAACTAAATCAGTAGTTCCTCCATTAACAACATGATTCGCTTCTATTACTCCAAGTTCTTGTCGGATGTTGCGTCTACGCTTTTGAAAATACTCCTTAGTGTACTTTTCTTCAATTTCTGGAATTTCTGGCTGTACGAACTGAGAACCCATTTTTTCCTCCCGTTATAATTTTATTTTAGATACCTTAGCGATTTCCTCATTTATTCTCTTACGTAAGTGATCTTCCAATGGAACACGAATATCATTGTCTTCGTCAATGTATTCCCGATCATCATCAACTGTATTCCAGATGTTGATTCCTAAAAACTCTATGAATATTTCACCGTCTGCAAATTGCCCGAACAAATTAAAATATTCACAACAACCTGAAGTTTGGTATACTTCATCTCTTAGAGTCGTAACCACCTCGTCTACTTCGTTAAGATCTATCATCACCTGTCCTTATATAGAGTGTACCCATTGTTACGCAGTGCGTTTGCAATTCTCATGATGTGTTTGAGTTCTAAACCTACTTCTCGTGCAATGACTTTGAATGTCATGCGAGTCCTTATCAAAAGTGAGCTTGCGTCATATATCTTCTTTGGTTCTTCGTTTAAACGAAAGTCGATATGTTTTATTTCGTCAATTAGGATATTATCCATGTAAGCTGTTTTGTGTGCTTGACACCCCTTGCCGTATCCGCAAGTTTCACGGTGAAAAGGATTTTTTTGACGAGCCTCGCATTTTTCTTTCCAGTAGTTGTTGACCGGTTTGGCATCGACTGAAGCCATTAAAGGACAAAACATATCATATGGTTCATATTTGCGCTCAAAAAATGCCCGACACCCTTCATTGTGCATTAACAAGCTCCTCGTCAAATAGATTATATTGCTTGTGTCCATCCTCTTTCTTTCTTTTCTTCAGATTCTGGAGAAGTTTTTCCAGAATTTTTCAAACACTTTGCTTCTACCAACGCGCGTAACGTTTCTTCGCATTTTTTCAAACAGTCTAATTCTTCTTGGTATTTTCGATTACCCATACTGTACACCTTTGCCTGCTCATTCCAAAAACTGATAACTGAATCAATTTCACCAAATACCCTCATATGGCATTCTGTACATCTTACCAATCCCATACCTAATTCATTTTCACAGTATTCAGCTTCAGCTGGTGCTCCACAAACCGGACAATTTTTTAGATCATCCACAATATCCCCTCCTTGCTTTCCATGAACACTTGCCAGAATTTGTCTCAAACAAATGACGCATGTTCCAGCGGTTTAAAAGTTTACGTACCCAACCACGATCAGTTTCCAGAATAGCTGCGGCATCAGCAATGGTTACGCCAATCTCAGCCAGCTCTTGCAAATCTTGTTTTGTTATGGTTATTTTACGTTTCTTTTTTAACTGGAAAAGATGATCCAAATTTTGGGATTTAATCACGCTGTAAAATTGGCGCTCACTTATACCCAAAAGTTTTGCCGCGTGTCGTTTATTATCTGCGTATTTAGCAATTCTTTCAACATCCGAAATATATATACCACATTTTGGAAAAAGAAGTTTGTCCATTAAGTAATCTCCGAATCTAAACGTACTTGACCAAGACCAAGATTTTGAAGCACGGTACATTCTTCCCATTCACGTAAGTCTTTTTTGTACCTATGTGCAACCCATTTCAAACGCTGAACTTGCCAGTAACGATCTTTCTCCGTTTTGTTTTTCTCTTTGTTGTCTTCGTTAATGGTGATAAGACCATCAACAATCATAACCTTTCCCCAGTCTTCTGAAATATCATCAGCACCGAGGGTACGCTTACTTGCTGAACCCCTGTTGCCTTGTGAAGCAGTGAATGTAAGAACGTTCCGCTCTTTAGTCATACCAGAAAGCTGTTCCCAAATATCTGAAAGCTGATGCCTACGTTCTCCCATCTGAGCATTCTTCTTTGCAATATCAGCATAGTCGATAATCACTACATCAGGCACCCAACCAAACAATCTTTCCTCTTCATCAAGGTCATTTTCAATATCAGCTACGCTTGCAGACCCAATACGATAAGTAAAAAGTTTGAGAACATCAGGACCGAAATGAAGGGAGAAACGTTCCATTTCTTCTTGAATTTCTTTCTTGTTTAATTTCTTGCGGTCTTCTTCATATTTCCAAGGAGCAAACTCGTAATCTGTAGACTGATATGGAGCATCACGTTCACTCCAATCAACACGGCATGCTGTGCAAGGCATCCATTCAGGAGCTTCTTCAAATTCCATTGGGATGCCATTTTCAAGTATTCCGTCACTAGGATTAACCCATTGGGGATTTGTGCAGTTACCTGATTGATTGTGAACACAGTCACAAATTGGAAAAGTGTATGTCTCTTTTCCCGAACCAGGCTCATGAGCGTTAATCATTATCGACAAACGCTCTTGGACTTCATCTTCAGACATTTCCAAAGAAAAGAAAGCTACTCTCAGTCTGTGGGTTGCAGCCACAAAAGCTACGTACAACAACCACCAAGATTTACCTCGTTTAGGAGGGGCAAGAAAGGCTATGAGTTTTTTGCGGAGGAGAGGAGCAAAGTAATAACCAAGAGCGCCAGGAAAACGCATGATTTCATCTTTGCTTGCGTAGTACCACGAATCAAAGTTCTGTTTGAAGTCACCAACAAAATTGATTGAGTTATGAGTTTGTTGCCGAACCTCTTTAATTTTGTTCAATGTCAGCCAAGCTTCGTCAGCACCTTTTTTGCGTAGGTTCCAACGAGCATCATCCAATGTTATCTCAACTACACGTTCCCTGATGTAATCAAGCATCTTCGGAATAAGATATCCAGCGTTAAACTCTTGACCAACATAACGCTTTGATATGTTGTGTAGAAGGGTTTCAATCAATTCCGCATCTGCAATGTCTTCGTTGCGAGCTTCCACTTCAAAGATGTTTTGTATCTCTGCTTGTGGAGCTTCTTTGAATTCCTCGTAATAGTCAATTACCCATTCAGAAACTTTACGAATGTGCCTAGATTTAAAATAGATAGGTTCAAATACATGTGTGATTCCTTTCAGAAATTCATCCGAGACTATCATCCCTGTCAAAAATAAATCTTCGGCATTTGATTCTAGCTTTAGTTCACGAACATTGACACGAGACATACAACATACCTCTGCTTTCCGCTGCGAAATTTAGCGGTGAATGAAAAGAAAATTTAAAAACGAGTCAGTGCATAGATAGCTATAGGCAAATCGCTTAGAAGCAAGATTTTAATACTCCACATTATTCACAAAAGTTTTCCAAGCATTCTCCTTTGCAAGAGTTGTTGGATTTATAACCATGAAATGCGCTCCCCAAGCAATGCTGAGGGTTTTCATAAACACATTAGCCAGTCTAGCAACATTGCCTTTTCCTAAATGTCTGCTACGTTTGACATCCTTCTGTTCTGCAAACTCCACAAGCTTTTCACTTAGCTTGGATAATTCGCGCAATTCCCGACCGGAATAATCATGCTCTTTCTCTGTCCAGGTATTGAAGTGATGACAAATTGCGGAAGTAATGTCTGGGTGTGGGTCTTCCCAAACAGTCTGAACTTCCCCACAACAATACTGGAACATAACTGATTCAGATTGACCCTGATTTGTCATTGCACCTAAAATAAAATCACCAAGAGACAATCGGCGCAAGAAATCCTTATTTCTCGGGGCAAGCTGTTCATCTTCGATGATTTTTCCAAATCGTTCAATTTTCTCCAGCAACCAATGAATGTCAAGTTTTCCACAATCATCAACATTGAAATTATCTGGAAGTTTAACATGAACCTTTTTATTCTCGGCAGTAGTTATTCCAGTCTCAAGCAATCTACCATTGAGCAAAGCTTGAACTGCAAGAATTGATCTGTCCAATGTTTTGTTTTGTTTTTCTGGATTGTAGTCACTTAGTTTTCTTGTGGGCAAAGAGTTCCACAGTTTCTTGACTCTCACAAAGTTTCTGGAATAAGCAAAGTCATTGATTGATTTTCTCTTTGGTGAAATTTCTTCATCTTTTCGTTGAACAACAGGCAAGGTTCTGTTGTTCACTTCTTTCTGTTTTTTCCTACGTTGCAACGCCGTCTTCGGAGAAGGCGTCGTAGACAATCTTTGATTGTCTTCTTCTTTTAAGTTCTTCTTTTCTTTTAAAGAGAGACTGTCAGCGTGTAGGTCTCGATTTGTATTTAAGCCTGTCATCTTGTCAGGCTCAGTTTTTTTAGAGGGTGTAGTTAAGTGCTTGATAGGATTGACATAATTCACAATACAAAGCGCATTTTGTTCCTTTGCTTCTTTGTATGCTTCTGGGTCATTGAAAAAGGACATGATATTCTGTTCGTGGATCTCATAAAACTTAACCTCATTCCTTGCTCCTCTATGCACAGAAAGAAATTTCCATTCTTGCAATTGAAGCATGTACCTTCTTTGCGAACGCAAAGAAATTCCAGTTAATCTTTTTATATATCCTTGCGTGAAATATTTATATTTTTCAGTCGTTGCTTTTTTATCCCCGTGCATAGTACAATGATCTGCAATAAACATCAGGTAGGAAGAGCAGTCTGAACTACTGAGGTATTTTTTGATTAACGTGGATGTTCTGGCGAACCCTCCTTCAATTCTAATCATATTTCCTCCGGTTTTTCATACTGAGCTTGAAGCCAAGAGAAAAATGATTCTCTTGGCTTCTCTTTTTTCCATTTAGTCTTTGATTGATCCATCATTTCTTGCAGTGATATTCCATGTGTAAGAACTTTCATAGAATCTGTATCGGCGAAGAAAATATATTCTCTATTAAATTGGAGAATCCATTCTATTTCCGTTTCTGTAAGCTCCTTTGTATTTTTTAAAATCTGTCTAAATTCCCCAAAGAAAGAATCTTCTGCTTCTTTGCTTTTAACTGCCTTATACACAGCAGTAATCAAATAATCGGTGCAGAATAATTGTTTTAGTTCTTCCTCGTCCACTGATTCAATTACAGGAGATATTGCAAGGCTAAATAATCCCCATAGATGAGAGTCATTTTTGATCTCATTTATTATTTCCCATATACCAATAATTGAAGAGCAATCAGTTTGAAATTTATTTTCTAAAAATGTTTTTTCCATAGACAACTCCTAAGATAGATATCAAGCCCGACAATTTTGTCGGGCTAAATTTTCGAAGGTCGATAAAATATTGATTTTATTGCTGTTAATTCGTTATGTGTATATCGTACATGATCCTAATGGCAGTGTCAACACTTAATGACATTACCACCAAAACATCTTTACACGCTGTTTATCGAATTTTTTTAGACCACTCAGGGATAATACTTAATTTATTCTCCATAAAGTAAATCGTATTTGAGTTTCTTCGCCTCAATGGGATTCATTTCACCGGGGTCAATATCAATTGTGGTGTAAACTTTTAAATCTGTGATAAAAGGTGCCAGTGTGTAGTACAAGCTCTTTGCAGCCGCTTCTGCCCCATCATCAAACAGAATAACCGCACGTTTCAAATTCTTCTGGATGATGCGATTGATTTGCCCATGCGAGAATTTAACACCAAGAGTACCGATAGTTTCATCACCAAGTTTCCATACATCAGCAGGACCTTCGACAATCAACGCTCTGTCCCGAACTGTGTCCAGATTGTAGAGACATTCCGAAGTGTGCAACGTACTTGCTTCTAAAGGAGCATTCTGATACCGAGGGTCTTGTTTACCTGTCCAATCACGACCTGTGTATGAGACAATTTCTCTGTCCATGATGATTGGAATTATAATTCTGCATTTGAATGGTTGAGTATGATCGGGCAACCGTAGTTCTGACAGTACATTTGTCTCTTGTAGATGGTATTTCTTTTCCAATTCTTCTGAATCAAATCCTCTTTTACGTAAATACTCATGACCTTTAGAAGATAAAGCCCGTACATTTGTTGGGTAAATAATCTCAGGAGCTAACTCCCGTATAGGTGCTTCATATCTATGCCCACGAAACGGTTTAAGAACATCATGCGCTTTTGAATAAGGTATGCCGAGTATCACAGACACCAATTTAAGCAGTGTGCCTGTCTCTGTACATACCCAACAAGAATAACGCTTAGTCTCCAGATTTACCCCGAGGTGAAAGTTTTGCTCACCGCAGAAAGGACAGCAAACACCCACCCAACCAGCAGATACGTTTTTGCCTCCTTCTTTAAACGGAATACCTTCTGCGATGAACAAACTTTTTGCATCAACGTCCGAATAATCAGCATACCGTTTCTTTTTTAATTTCACGTAATAACCTCATTTCGTATGCAAACATCTTTTTATCCAGCCAAGGTTGTTGAGTGCTTTCGTACTTATAGCATTTATCGCCATATACGGATCTAGCACCATAAGAACCAAATCCACATTTAGGACAACTAATACTATCTCTGAATATCCATTCACAACTAGCACATACACGGAGCTTAGCCTGTTTAGGCATCACCACCTCTCACCTCCTTCCCCGCCCTTCGCAAGGCAGGGGCTGTTACTGTGCTATGCTGCGGCCTACGCCTCGCGCCAGGCGTCTTCTTCGTAAATTACCTCCACAACGGCGCTCAAATCACCCCACTCGCTTGCAGCGTTGTATTGTGCGTTAAGAATCCCCTGCTCTGTTGCATAATTACTATTCATCCCTCTATCCTTTCTTAACTTTGAAGTTTACACAGCCAAACTCTGGGCCAGTAACAAAACCACATACAAGCCCTTGGGTATCCTCAGAATCAAAGTATACAACTGCATTACCGTCCGTTACGCTAGGTTGTGTGCTGCGTTGGTCGAAACCTACACCCACACACTCCCCATCAGACTTATCCCAGTATTTACAATCTTCACACTTCCCCATCTCTCTATCCTCTCCGCATTTTGGTAACGAAATCTGCTTCACTACCAAACCGATTCCCCGCGTTGGTTATGGCGCTCAAATGCGACAGCTAAACGCTGCGCGTTAGCTTGTGGTTTATGCAGCCTCGCGGCGTACAGCAGCTACCATACTTGCTTGATCATCGTGAATAGTAATTTTTCCTAAACAGTACGCATATTTTCCGGTCAACGGTGACTGCATCGGCATGGTCAGCATTGCGACTCGCCCGAGCAAGTCGGCTATTTCTTCCCAGCCATAAATTTCATCCGCAAAGCTCTGTGCAGCCTCCCAAGTCTCATCTTCGTCATCTGGGAATTTTTCGGGGTATGCGGCCTGTAATAGCTCGAACATTTCTAAATCATTCAATGGTTTTGCTTTCATGTCTCTCTCCAAATGTTGTCATAACAAGTCGTTGCATCGGGCAAGCCGCTGAACTAGGTGTTATCTATCCACATCAAAGGTCTGGCGGTCGGCGAACTCCTGTTGCTTGCCTTTGTTCCAGTGCTGGACTGGGCGGAAGAAGCCGACAACGCGGGCGTAGGTTTCTACCGGGGCGGTGCATTTGGTGTTTTGCTGTTTTTCAGGCATTTTTAACTCCTTGTTATGTGTTA
>Ga0265295_1000488_pt1 | contig 79672 bp, 76 predicted proteins | sample Munlansysbiofilm_FD_192503 | JGI IMG/M metagenome (GOLD analysis project Ga0265295, IMG submission 192503) | Leachate microbial communities from a municipal landfill in Southern Ontario, Canada - Methane capture system biofilm | ecosystem: Engineered > Solid waste > Landfill > Unclassified ... | reverse complement strand
CGCTCAGCTTGTCTGCCCATTCCTGCTGAAGCTGCGTCATCGTTCTTCCTCCCGGTTGAAATGTCACGCAAGGGAGATTAAACGCTGGAGACTGCTCCTTCAAGATGGGCTGGGTTGACGCTTACGCTTTTCTGCCCTGCCCTCCCCCGTCACCACGCTATCCGGCAACCACACCGCCCTTCCTTGAAAAGAAATCGTCCCCAGCCGTTCAGGGCGCTGTATCCGCCATAAAAACGCCGCAAGGAACCGGTGGTTCCTTGCGGCCATTGCCGATCTCGTCACATGTCAGCCCCATCTGTTTTCACCAACAGAGCAGGTTCATTTACTACCCGCAACCCAGCAGTTGCTTGTCATCCTTGGCATATTTCTGAAAATAAAATTCCAGATCACCCAGCTGCTCGGTGCTGAGTTTCTGCCAGACCGGCTGATGGGCCGACGTGGGACCGGACTGAAAGAACTCCGACCACTGCGCCTTGGTCCGCGCATTGAGTTGCAACCGGTCTGCCGCACCACGGCTCTTGTGACATTGCATACAAACATCGCGGTGCAGTTTCTTGCCCTTGCGCCAGTCGGCAGCTGCCATTGCCTGTCCCGCAAGGAAAATTACAGCGATCAGAACCATTGCGGTTACCAGTGCCTTGTTCATGACGGACTCCTTTAAAGTGAAGACGTGTCTGCATTTTCCGGCAGACGGAAGGTCTCGATCGAGGCCAGCAGTTCGCCCGACTGTTCGGTCAAGCCGGTGGTAATAGCAGCGGAATCCCTGACCTGACACAGGGTCAGTTCGGAAATCTCTGCCACCTTGCGCATAGCCTGCTCCACATTGCGGTTCATCTCCAATTGCTGGCGCGACAGCTGAGAAATCTCGTTGACAACCTGCCGGGACTGGCCAGTGGCTTCCTGAATCGCATGAAAGGCCTCTCCGGTATCCTGTGCCAGCCGGGTCTGAAGCTCAACCGTCCGCGTTTCCTCGTCCAGCGAGGCCGTTACCTCCCCGGCCTCAGTCTGAATCGACTTAATGATACCGTTGATCTGCTTGGTGGCTTCGGCCGACTTATCCGCCAGACGTTTGATCTCATCGGAAATGACCAGAAAGCCGCGCCCCTGCTCGCCGGCCCGCGATGCCTCGATGGAAGCATTCATAGCCAAAATGGTGGTTCGGGTGGCAATTTCCGAGATCAGCTGGGCGATGGTACCAATCTCCAGCAAACGTTCCGAAAGCGACTTCATCTTCTTGTTGATCACCTGTACAGTGACACGGATCAGCTGCATACCTTCGATATTGTCGTTGACCAGACGATGACCCTCGGTCGTCGCCTGATCGACCAGACTGGCAACATTCTGGGCCAGCTCAGCCTTATCGGAAATATCCTGCGCCGCCGTCGCTGATCGCTGGACGGCCTCGGTCGCCTGCTCCACCTGGCGCGACTGGGTTTCGCCACCCATTTCCATTTCCTGAAAGATCTGAATCAGATTACGCGACTGCACCCCGACATCCTGGGCATTGCGGCGTGTTTCCTTGAGCAGCTCCGCCAAACTTTCAACCATGAGGTTATAAGCATCCGCCACGGAACCAAAGGCATCAGCCGTCACCGGCGCCTTTAGGGTCAAGTCTCCATCAGCCGCCTCGCTGACCACCTCCAGAAAGCCAATCAGGTGTTCCTGAGTGGTCTCCCGTTCGGCATCAGCCAGAATAGCGTCCTTGTACTGACCAATACTCTGCTGGAAATGCAGGGCGGCGGCGGCAATCTCATCCTTGGGCTGTAGCTGCATTTCCGTGAAATCGGCACGTTGAATGCGGTCGATGCCTTGACGCAACAGCTGGGTCGAAGCCACCAGCCGACGATTCCAGCGCACAACCGTAAGAACCACCAGACCAAAGAGAAAAACCACCAGCGAGACACCCAGATAGTAAATCCGGTTTTGCTTGGTCAGGCGCTGCTGAAGCTGCAGGGTGCGAACTAAATTTGTCCTGAGCTGTTCTAGATTGCCCATAAACTCACGCACATCCTGCGTATAGGCGGCAAATTGCCCAGCCAACTCCTCAGGCCGCACTCCCTGCCCCAGGTCTTGGGCTGTCTCCTCTAGCGTGGCTTCAAGGGAAGTAAAAATATCCGTCAGCAGCTCCACCAGCCGTTCGTTCTGGTAACGGTTATAGTCGGGGCGCTCCAGGCGCAACAGTTGTTGTAAACGACGAAGCCAGTGTTCGGCCAACCCTTGGGTCTGCATTGGCGGCAGCACCAGAGCAGTAAGGGCATCAAGCTGATCAGCGACCAGCTGTAGCTGACCGGTCAACAGTGCCCCACGTTCATCCACCCGGACGGTGTCCCGCTGCAGCGCCGCCAGCGTTATTTCGCGCTCCACCACCTGCAGACGACCGAGCTGCCCCAGCATTTGTTCAACCGCATCAAGCCGTTCCAGGCTGATCTGGGCCTGACGCCTGGCCTGTCCAGTCAGAAAATGATAGGTGACCAGATTCACGCCAATCAACAGCAGCACCAACAACCCCATGGAAATCAGGTTACGGCGGGTGATCTGCCGGACAGTTAAGAAGGTTCCTGACTTTTTCGCCATAAGGAAACTCTCTCCTTTTAAAAATGGACCGAATAAGGGGTCGGGCGGTCTGCAACCCGGCAGGTCACAGTGTGCACAGCGTGTGTTCCCGTACCATCTCGACCAGCCGCTGTTCATCAAAGGGCTTAACCAGATAATCGGCAGCGCCAAGCTGGCGTGCCTTGTTCTGATGCGCCTCACCGGAGCGTGAACTGATTACCACCACGGGGACACGGCGCAAGGCTTCACGCCGTCGCATCTCAGCAAGCAATTCATAGCCATGCATCACTGGCATTTCCAGGTCAGTGAGAACCAGATCAACCTCTTTATCAAGCAGCAGGTCCAGAGCCTCCTGTCCGTTGGTAGCAGTAAACACTTCAACACCCTGATGTTCGAGAATCAGGGAAGCATATTTGCGCACACTCAGAGAATCATCAACCACCAGCACACGCGCCACTGCAGCCCTGACAGGCGTCACGGCACCCATTGTTGCGGCCGGATCGCCTCCTGCCTCTTGGTCGACAACCTGGGCCAGTCGCGCCGGATTGAGAACCAGACGTATCTGCCCGCCGCCGGAAACGCTGGTACCAGAAAAGACCGGCATATCAGCCAAAAGACGACCGAAAGGGCGGATGACGGTATCTTCCTGACTGATCACCTCTTCCACCAGCAGCCCCAGTCGGGCCCCCAGGGTTCTGACGTACAGCACACAGCGCCGGCTGTCATCCTGACAGGGTTGCGCCAGCAGGTGATTGAGATCAACCAGCCGGTAGCTTTCCTCCTGCCGACGCATAAAACGGGCACCGACAGGGATATCGATACAACTCTGGATTTCCTCGATCAACGCGGTAGGCAAGACAAACAGCTGCGTCCCAAGACGGAACTGAATGACGTTGATAATGATCAACGACAAAGGAATCTGTAAAATGAAACAGGTTCCCCGGCCGGTATCGGTTTCAACATCGACCGTTCCGTTCAGATCGGACAACCGACTGAGGACAGCGTCAAGACCAACCCCACGGCCCGCAATGTCGTCCACCACTGACCTGGTACTGAATCCTGGGCGAAAGATCAGATCGATAAGAGCCTGATCATCGGGCCGCTCTTCAGCTGCCAACCAGCCCAAGGAGACCGCCTTGTGGCGCACCTGTTCAAGGGGAATACCGCGACCATCATCCTCAATACGGATCAGGGCACTGTTACCACGCCGCTGCGTCAGAATGCGGATGGTACCGCTGTCAGGTTTGCCCTGAGCGCGTCGTTCTTCAACTGACTCGATACCGTGAGCCAGAGCATTGCGCAGCAGATGCACCAGAGGGTCAAACAAGCCGTCAATCACGGTGCGGCCCAAGCGCGTTTCACCACCCTCAAAGCGCAATTCAGCCTGCACACCACTGGCGCGCACCAGATCGCGAAAAGTCCGGCGAAAACGTTGGTAAAGACGTTCAACCGGCAGGGTTCGAATCACCGAAAGCCGATCCTTAAGTTCGGCAGTCATGCGATCGAGCACCTCGACATCGACACTGATCTGGCCGAAGGCCGAACGAATCGACACCAGGGCTTCCTGAATATCATTACTCATTTCGTGCAATTTGCGCGAAAAGAGATTCAGCTCATCATAGCGGTCGAATTCGAGCTCTTCAAAATCGGCAACCAGCGAAGCACCATCGGCAGGGGCGGCCTCCTGGGGTCGAGCATATTCGTGGCGTTCCGAAAACCGACGAACCTCGCGCAACAGACGTTCCTGGGCGAAATCGATCTCTTCCTTCATCTGCTCAGCCTGCTGAACCTGTTCAAGCAGATGATTTTTCGTCATGGTCATTTCGCCCAGTACCCGCATCAACTGGTCAATCTGATCAATTTCAACCTTGACGCTGCTGGTCTGGCGCTGACCCGGCACTTGGGCAGCCAAGATTCCAGCCGTTGATTCCTTTTCCTCCTCGGGCTCCTGGCTTGAACAAGCCGTTTGCAACTGCTGACACAGACGAAGAGCCTGCAAGGCAGAAAAATCAGCATAATCAGGCCGGCCGATCATCTGCAGCAGGGTACGCATGCCATCAATGGCCGCCAGAAGAGCGTCGAGCAAGCGTTCACCTGGATGCAGGGTGCCTAACTTGATGGCTTCCAGAAGATTTTCCACCTCATGGGCGATTTCACTGATCGCCTGATACTTGAGCAAAGCAGCCGCGCCCTTGAGACTATGGGCGGAGCGAAACAGCTGATCAATCATGGATTGATTCGCCTGTTCACCCGGATCGTCCTCCAACGCCAGCAGTCCAGCTTCGAGCACGTCGAGATGCTCCAGAGCCTCTTCGGAGAAAATTTCCTGTGCCGAGGTCGTCGAAATCATTCCAAGTCACATCCCTGCACGCTGAAGTTCAATGAATGCGGCAACATCCAATACCTGGCCCTGTTCTTCCACCAAACTGAGCTGTGGAATCCGGTCACTGACAAACGCAATACGGTCTGCCCCGTGGAACGCCACCACCACAAAAAAATCCGCCATCAGCTTCACCCGCCGATTGGTCTCAGCCATCGGGCTGACAACCGGCACCACCTCGCCTCGCAGATTCAACAAGCCCAGAACAGCCGGTGGGGCAAAAGGCAGCGGCGTTACAGACGCGGCCTGAACAATCTCGGCCACCTGATCGATCGGCAAGACATAGGTTTGCTGGCGCAGATAAAAACAGCAGCTGGCAGGCCGGACCAGTTCATCAGCTACGGCTGCATTCTGATGCAGCTTCATCATGAACGGCAAAGCAAAGTCGCGGATCAGGTCTCCGCCCAGAGCCTCAGCGCTCGTGCGTTCCGTCGTTCCGAAACGATCGGCAACAGCGTCCGTCGAAACGCCAGCCGCTGGCCGCGTCGTTACAGTCAGACAGTTCTGCAACGCTCGGCAATGGTTTTCCAGCTGGTCGGCATCGGCCTGCGACAATAAACGACCCTGCGCAATCCATTCCTCCAGCAACAGCTCCAGAGTACGACCCAGTTCACTCGCCTGCTGGCGTTTTACCAGTGCCGCCGTTCCCTTGATGGTATGTGCGGCACGCCGGGCATCGTCCAATAAATCGGCGGTTACCAGCTGCTGCTCAATGGCAGCCCGCAGAGCCCGCAACTGACCCAGACCGCTTTCGGCTTCGGTCAGGAACAGGGGCATCAGGCTTTCCTGCAGGTTGGTCATCTGTCTGCCCCCCCCAGAAGTCAACGCAGGCTCGCCAAACCGGACTGCTGCAACACGAAACAAATCTGCTGCAGCGAATCGGCATTCAACCCTGACTCGACAACCAGATCAGCCAGCGTACGACTCCCGTCAAGGAGCAAGGCAACCCGCTCTTCGGCATCCTCCAGCAACTCGTTCTGCAAGGCCTCCGCGCAGCTCGGCAGACGCTGAACAATCTGATCAGCACTAAAAAAATCGGCCGGGACCAGCAACTGGCGAACTCCCGGCAGCAGAACTTCATAGAGGGGTAAGCGAAAACGGATATCCTTCAGATTGAAGGGTAAGGCATCCTGCTCAAGAAAGAAATTTCCTTCCCTGACCGCCAGAGCAGTGGTCAGCGCCTGCTGGGCATGCTGCCGCAGGTAATACATCAGATCCTCTTCGCTGATCAGATTATGAGCTACCAGGGCTCGGCCAATAGGAAGATTCTTTTCACGCGCTTCCTGTACCACCTGCTGCAGTTGCATACGATCACAGTTGAAACGATCGTCCTGGCAAATCAGGTCGGTAAGAAAACAATGCTTGCCTTTCTGGCTGGCAGTAGCGAAAACGAACCGTCCCTGTTCAAGAAAGATTTCAGCAAAGGTATCGGCAGAAAAAACCGACAAACGGCCACCATGACGGCAATGCATGCAAAAACACAGGACCTCGGCAAGCGAGGTCCGGCAAAGGTCGCCGGATAGGATCAGGGTCTGATGTTTGATAAGGCCGGTTTCACGCAAGGTGTCCGACAGCACATTTTTCATCAGAACCGGAAAATCCTTCTGAAAATAATGCCGGACTACACGGTCAAATCGTTCATTTATGGAATCGAGCAGCGCTTCGACATCCCCCACGGGCGCATCAGGACGCTGTTGATCGACCAATGAAATCTCAGCAGCAGGCACAGCAGCAACCGGCTCTTCAGGCCGACAAACCTCGCGAATTTTAGCCACGAGCTCTTCAGGTTCGAAAGGTTTGGTGAAATAATGAACGATTCCGAAGCTTTCCTCGAAAGCCTGGCCGACCACCTCACTTTTTGATGAAATCAAAATGACCGGGGTCTTACTCAAGCGCGCATCCTGACGCAGAGCCTTGCAGAACATGTGACCGTTCATCCGCGGCATAACAAAATCGACCAGAATCACGTCAGGACAATTCTGCTGCGCCAGCTTAAGACCTGTTTCACCATCCTCTGCACTGAAAATCTCATAACCGTTTTGACTCAGAACCAGTTCGACCAGTCGCCGAACCGTCGGAGAATCATCGACAACCAAAACCTTCTTCGGACGATCTGACATAAAATGAATCCCTTCACAGCCAACGGCTCGGCAGGTCTGTACAGGAAGACCGCAAACCTGCAGAATTACATTCCCGAAGTTTTCAATTCAAATTTAGCACAAACAGCGAAAATAATTATTATTGACGCAAAATATCCATTGCTTTTGACAAAGAAACCTTCATCCTGTCAAATGCATCCGCAAGAAGTCGTATTTCGTCATTTGTTTTAACATTAAATTGACAATCCAGCTTACCTCTACTGATGTTTTCTGAGACTGAAACAATGTGCTCAATTGGTTTTACAATGCTGCTGACAATAAAACGGTCGACTGCAAACATAACAACAAGGAAGAAAATACTAAATGCAATCGAAAAATAAATAATGCGACTATATGCCTGCTCTTTAATCAACTCAACTGGCACATAGATAAATCGCGCTCCGACAACGTCACCCTCAACGTAACCATATCCGGACCGGGTTCCGTAGCGTTCTACCTGACTCGGATGAGCAACCTCCGGCACATCGTGACAGCTGATACAATCCGATCCGGCAATCAGCGGACGGGCTACCGCATAAAACTGTACTCCTTCGCGTTCGGTAAAGCCCTTCCATTGCGTGTAGCGCCCGTCCTCGAAGTCCGAGATAACCCCATCCTCGAAAGCATCAGCCAAGCTTTCCGGGTTCAGCGGATTGGGGGAAGCATAACGAAAAATATATTCCGGATAAATTTCCTGAATGTAGCGGGCGGTCTCTGTCAGCATCAGCACCCCGACCCCACTTTCAGGGAAATAAGCGTCCTCGGGGATCAGCTCTTCTGCCTTGGGCCGGATCACATTGTGCAGATAGCGGGCAGAACTGGTCATGACCGCCGCAAACAGATCCGTTTTTTCCTGGGCTTCACGTTCAACATCCTTGCGCAAAACATAACTGCCGGAAACAACAGCCACCAGCAGGGAAAGCACATATACCACTGCCAGCATGACGACAATGCGCTTACGTATGGACAGATTCTTCAACATCCGGTGCTCCTTCAGTAAACGGGGACAAAACAGGAATAGGAAATGTTTCCGTTTGATCAGCGACAGGCCGAAAGAAACTGTTCACGCAGATTGGCAGGCACATCCATCAGCAACTGATTGAGCAAAAAACGGAAAGACTCACTCTTGATGCTATCACCACGATGATAACCAATCTGTTGCAGATACTTTTCTGCCATAACCACTCCCAACGGTCCAACAATGTCGACATAGGCAGAGAGCATTTGGTCCACCTGGGACCCCATCAGGATTCCGCCGCTGCCGGCCTGGGTGCTGGTCGCCGTTTCTGCTGTCGTTGCCGAGCTACCACCCTGCTGCAACAGGGCAGCAGTAATGGGAGCATCAAGGCGGTGCCGTGAACGCACCCCCTTGATAAAGCTTGCCTCTAAAGGCGTCTTCCCGAGAATGAACTCCAGCGTCTGCTGCGGATCAAGCAGGCCCAAGCGGATATACACCGCCTCACCGTCCTCGATGGCAATCTTGCACAAATGCGGCGTCTCGGCGAACTTCAACACCAACTGACCGGTTCCTTCGGCAGCATAGCGTCTAACAACCGCAGACAGATCCACTAGATACCTCCGAGATACTTCTTAACTGCCAGCAGAATATCGACAGGCTCGTAGGGCTTGACGATATACTCATCAGCACCCTGTTTTTTGCCCCAGAACTTGTCACTCTCACCTGATTTTGAGGTAGTAAGAATAATGGGTATCTGCTTAAGCGACGGATCGCGCTTCAGCGCACGACAGACCTGAAAACCATTCTTGTTCGGCATGATCACATCAAGAAAAATCAGGTCGAAACGTTCGGCGCGGGCCCGTTCTTCAGCCTGCAAACCATCAACAGCCGTCACGATTTCATGGCCGGTTCCCTTAAGAATATCCAGAAGAAACGCCAACTCGGTTTTACTGTCATCTGCCACCAATATCTTCGCCATCGAAACTCCTCCCCACTTGAGCAGAGCACAGAAAACAAATCCGTGCATATTGCAATGAATACACCAATCATCCGTATTCGCTATTAACAACCTAACATTCAGATTTCATCGCTCACAAGACAAACCTCAGATAGCGTCTTTTAACGGAATACCCCGTTAAACAACGCAACGGCCATTGCCCCCTGCGCACCAAACAAAAAAAGCTGAACCCGACAAGCAGATTCAGCTCTCATTTTTTTATTGGTCGGGGCGAGAGGATTTGAACCTCCGACCCCATGCACCCCATGCATGTGCGCTACCAGGCTGCGCTACGCCCCGACGTTGAACGCTGCGGATTGTCTTGCATTTAGCCATCGAAGTCAAGTTGATTTTATCACTTTTTATCGACCAGCCGCCGCCGGTCAATCACACGACTGGCTTTGCCTTCATACCGCGGCATGCTAGAGGGTTCGACCAGTTTGACACGGGCACCAACCCCCAATGCCGACAACAGCCGTTTTTGCAACATGTCGACAAACTGGCGTTGTTTCTTCATTTCATCGAAGAAAATACTTTCGTTAACCTCAACCTGCACCTCCAGCGTATCAAGGGTTCCCTCGCGCTCAATCACCAGCTGATAATGAGGCTGACAGCCCTCCACCTGGAACAGAACCTCTTCAATCTGGGTCGGGAAGACATTGACCCCCTTGATGATCAGCATATCGTCGCTGCGGCCGCTGGTTTTCATCATGCGCACGAGAGTCCGCCCGCAGGCACAGGGCGTCTCATCGAGCCGCGTGATATCGCGGGTACGGTAACGAATAATGGGGAAGGCTTCCTTGGTGATGCTGGTCAACACCAATTCTCCCTCGGCGCCCGCATCAAGCACGGCTCCGGTTTCCGGATCGATGATCTCGGCAATGAAATGATCTTCAAACAGATGCATGCCGTTCTGACACTGGCACTCACCGGCCACCCCCGGCCCCATTACCTCTGACAGGCCATAGTTATCCGTCGCCACCAACCCCAGTCGGTTCTCAATCTCCCGCCGCATCTCCTCGCTCCAGGGCTCGCCACCAAACAGACCATATTTCAGAGCCAACGCCTCCGGTGCGATACCTTTTTGCTGCATCCGATCCGCCAGAGTCAAGGCGTAGGACGGCGTGCAGACCAGCGCCGTGGAGCGGTAATCCTGCATGATCATCAGCTGTTTATCGGTGTTGCCGCTGGAGATGGGAATTACCGAGGCACCAATCTCCTCCGAACCATAATGCAGGCCGAAGGCGCCGGTGAACAGGCCGTAACCAAAAGCGATGTGAACAATATCATCCGCCGTAACACCGGCGGCGGTCATGAACCGGGCCACCAGGTTGGACCAGACCCGAATATCGTTGCGAGTGTAACCCACTACCGTCGGCTTGCCCGTGGTACCGGACGAGGAGTGAATACGTACCACCTCACGCATAGGCACAGCGAACATGCCATAGGGATAGTTGAGCCGCAGATCCTCCTTGGTGGTGAACGGCAAATGGCGCAGATCCTCCAAACTGCGGATGTCACCGGGTTCGACACCCAGGTCCCTGAACTTGTTCTGATAGCAGGGCACCTGGGTATAAACGCGTCGCAAGGTCTGCTGCAGCCGCTGCAGTTGCAGCTCGCGCAGCAACTCACGGGGCATACATTCGTATTGGCGATCCCAGATAGTCATTTCAGCGGTCATAACCCCGGTCATCTACATGCTGTAGACGCGCTCTCCTTCCAGCACATGGACACCCTGCTGCAACAGCACCCGAATAGCGGCTTCAGCGTCATCAAAACGAAAAATGATCACGGCATTGCCGCCACAACGCTCGACAAAGGCGTACATATATTCGACATTGACCTGACCACCATCGAGAATCCCAAGAATACTGGCCAGTCCGGCGGGCCGATCCGGCACCTCGACGGCCACCACCTCGGTTTTACTGACAGTAAAACCGCGCCCCTTGAGGGCCGTCAACGCCTGGTCGGTCTTATCGACAATCAACCGCAGAATGCCGAAATCGGAGGTGTCGGCCAAAGAGAGGGCCCGGATATTGACACCAGCATCGCCCAGGGCCTGGGTAACCTCGGCCAGCCGACCCGACTTGTTCTCGATGAAAATGGAGATCTGCTCTACCTTCATGCGCACCTCGCCGCTTGAGTGAAAAGGAACGGGAACAAAAGCCTATTTCGGCCGCCGATCAATGACCCGCTGAGCCTTGCCTTCACTGCGGGCAATGGTCTTGGGCTCCACCAACCGCACCTTGCAGGTGATGCCGAGCAAATCCTTGATGGCCTTGCGGATGCTATCACTGCGTTCCTGCAAAACCTTGATTTCGTCGGAAAAGGTTTGCTCGGTCACCTCGACCTGTACCTCCAGGGTGTCGAGATTGTCCTCGCGATCAACGATCAGCTGGTAATGCGGCTCAATGCCCTTGATGGTAAGCAGCACACTTTCGATCTGCGACGGGAACACATTGACCCCGCGGATGATCAGCATATCGTCGCTGCGACCGCTCATGCGCTCCAGTCGCCGATGGGTACGACCACAGATGCAAGGCTCGGCAATGATGCGCGTAATATCGCGGGTACGATAGCGGATCATCGGAATACCCTCTTTGGTGATGGTGGTGATCACCAGTTCACCGCGCTCACCGTCAGGCAGATTTTCACCACTGTCGGGATCAATGATCTCGGGAATGAAATGATCCTCCCAGATATGCAGCCCCTGCTGCGCCTCAACACATTCAATGGCCACACCCGGTCCCATGATCTCGGAAAGCCCATAGATGTCGATGGCCTTGATGCCCAGCTTGCTTTCGATTTCACGGCGGATCGACTCGCTCCAGGGCTCGGCTCCGAGAATGCCAATACGCAACTTGAGGCTGGCAATATCAACCCCCTCTTCCGCCAGTGCCTCGGCCAGATAGAGACTGTAGGACGGCGTACAGGTGATCACCGACGAGCCAAAATCCTGCATGATCAGAATCTGTTTTTTGGTGTTGCCGCCAGACATGGGAATCACCGACGCCCCCAGGCGCTCGGCGCCATAATGGGCACCAAGCCCGCCGGTAAACAGACCATAACCATAGGCGTTGTGAATGACATCACCGCGAGTGGCACCGGCAGCGACAAAGGAGCGCGCCATCAGCTCGGCCCAGTTATCGATATCGCGGCGGGTATAGCCCACCACCGTCGGTTTGCCTGTGGTGCCCGAGGAGGCATGGATGCGCACGATCTGATCAAGAGGCACAGCGAACAGGCCATAGGGGTAGTTGTCGCGCATATCCTGTTTGAGTGTGAACGGAAAGCGCCGCAGATCAGCAAGACTGCGCAGATCCGCCGGACTGACCCCTGCCGCGCCGAAGCGCTGCCGGTAAAAGGGCACGGCGGCATAAGCCCGCTCCAGTGTCTGGCGCAAACGTTTGAGCTGCAAAGCCTCAATGGCCTCGCGCGGCAGGGTTTCGAATTCGTCATTCCACAGCATGCAGCACCTCGCGCAGCAGATCAGGCCGCCGCCTGACCAGCTTGTCGGCCAAGTTCGAAAGCCCGCAGATTTTCATCAATGAAACGTGGCGGCACCATTGTCCGCAGCGCCTCCAGCCATAACGCCTCGTCCAGCTGCAGCAAGCAGGACAGCGCCCCCAGCAACACCGTGTTGACAGTGCGGGCATTGCCAGCCTGCAACGCCAGCTGCAGACCATCGATCAGACGGGTATGCGGCACCTGCCGGCTGATGCGCTGCTGCAAATCGGCCGGATAGGTCTCGCGCCCCGTTGCCACTGCCGGCGGCATGATGCGCAGGCTGTTGCTGACCACCTGTCCCTCAGCCCGCAGCAGGGACAGATAGCGACAGGTTTCCAGCAGTTCAAAACCGAACAGGATATCGGCCTCACCTTCAGGAATAATAGGCGAATAGACCTTAGCGCCAAAACGGACATGGGACACCACGCTCCCGCCCCGTTGCGACATGCCGTGAATCTCGTTCTTCTTCACATCAAATCCGGCCAGCATCAGCACCTCGGACAGCACTTCGCTGGCCAGCAGAATACCCTGGCCGCCAACACCAACCAGCAGAATGTTCGTTGTTTTCGCCATCAGTTGGTTCCTCCCTCGCCGGCCAGTGAAAAGGCATCGAAACGGCACAACTGGGCACAGATGCCACAGCCGACACAGAGCAGTGTGTCCACCACCGCCTGCCCCCGCTCACCCTTGTCCGCCTGCCAGGAAATGGCCGGACAGCCTATCTTCAGACAGGCCTTACAACCTGTGCAGCGACCTTCGTCGATCAACAGGGGCGGCTTGCGCTGGCCGACATCGCGCTTGATCAGCACACAGGGACCGCGCGCGATGACGACCGAAGGCGCCGGCCGCGCCATTTCCTCCCGGATCACCGCCTCGGTACCCTGCAGATCCCAGGGATCCACCAGTCGCACATGCTCAACACCGACACTGCGGCACAGCTGCTCCAGATCAACCTCTTTGCTGCTGACGCCAGCCAGGGTGTAGCCGGAAGCCGGGTTTTCCTGCCGACCAGTCATGGCGGTAATGCGATTGTCCAGAATGACCAGGGTGGCGGTGGAACCGTTATAGACCATATCCATCAGACCATTGATACCGGTGTGCAGGAAGGTGGAATCACCGATGACACCCACCACCTTCTGCTTGTCCTCCGCCGGCAGCACGCGGTTGAGACCGGCGGCATTGCCAACACTGGCGCCCATGCAGACACAGGTATCCATGGCCGATAACGGCGGCATGAAGCCCAGGGTGTAGCAACCAATATCGCCAGTGACAAAGGCCTTGAGCCGGTTGAGGGCATAAAACACCCCGCGATGGGGACAGCCGGGACAAAGATTAGGCGGCCGCTGCGGCAGATCCTCGCCGGCACTGAAGGCCGTCGCAATGGGTTGATTCAGCAGCCCCTGGCGCAGACGGCCCGGTGTCAGCTCACCACAAAGGGACAGCCGATCCTTGCCGATGACCTCGAATCCCAACGCCCGTACCTGCTCTTCAATAAAGGGTTCAAGCTCCTCAATCACATAAAGCGTCTTGAAACGAGCGGCAAAATCGCGCACCAGCGCCAAAGGCAACGGGTAGACCTGGCCGAGTTTCAGCACCGAGGCCTCGGGCAGCACCTCGCGGGCATACTGATAGGCCACCCCGGCGGTAATGACACCGACCTCATCGCTGCGTTCCTCGATGCGGTTGAACGGCTGGCTACAGGCCCAATCGGCCATGCGCTGCAGACGCTCTTCCACCACCAGATGCCGCTTACGGGCGTTGCCCGGCAGCATGACAAACTTGGGCGGATCTTTACGCAAAGCCGGCTGCGGCAGGCCAGTCAAGGGCTCCCCAAGCGTAACAATGGATTTGGAGTGAGCGATACGGGTAGTGGTGCGCAACAGAATCGGCGTATCGAACTGCTCACTGGCAGCGAAAGCCAAGCGGGTAAACTCCAGCGCCTCCTGACTGTCAGCTGGCTCAAACAAGGGCACCTTGGCCGCCCTGGCGTAATGACGACTGTCTTGTTCGTTCTGCGATGAATGCATTTCCGGGTCATCCGCTACCGCCAGCACCAGCCCACCCACCACGCCGGTATAGGACAGGGTGAACAGCGGGTCAGCCGCGACATTGACCCCGACATGCTTCATGGCCACCAGACTGCGGGCACCACCGAAACAGGCACCAATCGCCACCTCCAGCGACACCTTCTCATTAGGAGCCCAGGAGGCATCTATGGACGGGTACTGGGTGCAGTTCTCCAGAATCTCGGTACTCGGGGTGCCCGGATAAGCCACCGCCAGTCGCACACCGGCCTCAAAGGCACCGCGGGCAATGGCTTCGTTACCAGAAAGCATTTTACGGTTCATGTCACCTCTCGCTTAAAAAACGGTCGTGGGGAGCAAGATGCCCCGCAACAACGTCACCATGTCGCACATCTGACCAATCACTTCTTGCCGATAATGGCCCGTGCGATACTGTGGGTATGATCACCAATTTTCTCAAAGTTGTGAATCATATCGATAAAGATCAGTCCCGGATTGACAGAGCACTCACCGGTATTAAGCCGCTGGATGTGATTGTCACGCAGTTGCGCCTCCAGGGTATCGATCTGGTTTTCCATGAATTGCGCCTTCTCGATGATGGTCTGATCCCGCCGCTCGAAGGCCTTCTGGATGAAGGAAACAAATTCACGGGTTTTCTGTGCCAGATCAACCACCTCGGCTTCGGCCACCGAGGAAAAACGGATGCGCTGCTCAATTCTGCGCTCACCCAGTTGCCACAGGTTCTCGCAGTAATCGCCGATCTTTTCCAGATCATTGACCACATGCATGAGGGAGGAAATCTCCCGCGAGGCCTCCTGAGAAATCGGCCGTTGCGAGATAGCCACCAGGAAATCGATAATTTCACGCTGTAGCAGATCGAGCAAGTCCTCTTTCTTGCGCAGTGATTCGAGCATGCGCAAGTCGGCCTTATCAAGAAATTGCAGGGTTTCATCAACACATTCCAGCGCCAGCAGCGCCATGCGGTTGGTTTCGGAGCGAGCCTGGCTCAGGGCCAGCGGCGGTGTATTGAGCACCCGGCTGTCGATATACTTGAGCTGAAAATCGAGCTGGCTGTCCTTCCCCGGCACCAGTCGCGTCGCAAGGTTGGCCAGCACCCCGATAATCGGCAAAAACACCAGGGTATTGATGATATTGAACAGGGTGTGGGTATTGGCGATATGGCGGGCAATATAGGGCTTATCCCCCACCGCCAGGCCGAATTCATGGGCCTGCTGCTGGGTGGTAACCACCAGATCGGCATCCCCCGGCGTAATGGCATTGACGAATTCAACAAAATACGGCAGCAGCACCAGCATGTAGGTCACGCCGAGAAAGTTGAACAAAAAATGCGACAGGGCTGTCCGCCGAGCCGCAACATTGGTGCCGATAGCCGCCAGATTGGCCGTCACCGTGGTGCCGATGTTCTCGCCCAGAATCAGGGCCACGCTGCCCTCGAAACTGATCAAACCACTGGTGGCCAGCGCCAGGGTGATCCCGATGGTGGCACTGCTGCTCTGGACAATGACGGTCATCAATGCGCCGATGGCGACCGCCAGCAGTGGGTGATTATCCACCAGCAGAAACACCTGACGGAATTGCTCGCTGCCCTTGATCGGATCGAAGGCTTCCTTCATCACCAACATGCCATAGAACAAAATACCGAACCCCAGCAGAATCTCACCGAGATAGATATTCTTTTTATCCTTGCAGAACAACTTCATCAGGGTACCAATCCCGATGGCCGGCAAGGCAAACTTGGTAATCTTGAACGCGATCAGCTGGGCGGTGATGGTGGTTCCGATATTGGCTCCCAGCACCACGCCAATAGCCTGGACCAGCGACATCAGTCCGGCATTGACAAAGCCCACCACCATAACGGTCGTCGCGCTGGAGGACTGAATGATCGCGGTCACCGCCAAGCCGACAAAGGCTGCGACGTAGCGGTTATTGGTCAGGGCCGCAAGAATCTTGCGCATGCGATTGCCCGCCACCTTCTGCAGCCCCTCCGACATGATCTTCATGCCGAACAGGAACAGACCGAGACCACCCATCAAACCGAAAAGCAAATCCTGACTGAAAAACCCTGTCATGCTGCCTCCATTGCGCCAGCTGGGGCGGCGGAGCAATTGTTAGAAATTTGTTTGACCGAAAAAACGCAGAGACTATAACGAAGCCGCCAGGGATTGACAACCGAAAACGCCGCGAAAAAATTGCTTTATTTTCATTTCCCGGTCGGCTCAACAGCCCTTGTCAACCCTCGGTGATAACGCATACCAGCGGACACAAAAAACCGTGGCGGAACAGCCCAGAGGACCGTTCCGCCACGGTGGCGTTATGGCTTGTCAGCAACGCAGACGTACGGATCTGCTCACGTCCTAAAAGAAATAGGTCAGATTGGCCGCAAACAGATGGGCATCGCTTTCGTAGGTACCTGCCTGGGTCTCATTGTTCACACGCCGATCATCGAAGTCCACCCACATGTAGGCAAAATCAAATACCGCCCGCTCACTGTGGTAACCGAAGCCGAAGGTGTAATTATTCCGGTCAGAATCGGGCAATTCCGGCCCAAGGGTACCGTTGGGAATCGGATTATTGTCCCGGGCATAGCCGGCGCGCAGATCCAGCTGATCCGTCAAAGCATACTGCAAGCCAAAACGGTAAGCCCAGACATCGTTCCAGTTCTTGGGATTGAGAGAATCCGCCAGGATGCGGTTCTCACTGAAATAAATATCCAGACTGTCATAAGAACTCCAGCCAAAGCGGTCAGCGTCCAGTTCAACAGTCAGGCGCTCAACCGGCTTGATCGCCAAGCCGAAGCTCCAGGTTTCCGGCAACGTGATCTTTGTCTCGGCACCAGTACCATAGACCATATCGCTGTAACCGGCCAGCGCACTGTAAACCTGATTTCCCGCCGCTGTAATCTGGTAATCGGCATCGCCATCGAACTCCAATTCGATTTCGCTGCGATAGGCAACACCGATGGACAGGCGCTCACTGGGCCGCCACAGCAGACCGGCGTTGTATCCCCAGCCGTCGCCGTCAGCCTCCATTTCCAGTTCCCCCAGTTGCACAGCCGCCAGGCCAGGCAGCGGTGCGGCACCCAGGGCATAGGCATCGGCACAGGCCGATTTTTCCAGCCAGACATCGGCATAGGTGTAATCGACACCAACGGCCAGCGCCAGCTTGAGGGCGTCAAAACGGTAGGCCACTGTCGGGTTGATGTTGATGGGCTTGATGGCGATTTCCTTGATCTCATCACGGAACGGGCTGGTGGTATCCCAGCGCTTGGCCAGCGGATAGAGCGACCCGACGCCAATACCGAAGGCCCAGGGGGAATCGGCTTTACTGCTGGTCATGTAAAAATTGGGCGGGAAAAAGACATCGTCGCGCGCCTTGGTGTCAACGGCTTGCTCAACCCCCAAACCGGGACGGTTATCACCCAACCGCGTGGTCCCCTTGAATTCCGTTTCCGGCACATTGATAACGGTAACCCCCAGACTGACTTGGGTTCCGCTCTGGAAGGCGATACCGGCGGGATTGTAGAAGATGGCGGAAGGATCGTCAGCCTGGGCAACAAAGGCGTTGGCCATGGCCATGGCCTTGGCGCCTTGTTCACGGATATGAAAGCCTGCGGCACCGGCCACGGCTGGCAGCAGTGTGACCAGGCTCAGCAGCGCCACCCCCATCAGATGCTGTTTCGGGCTTGATTTCACGTTTTTCTCCTTTGACCTCAAAAGATTAGAAAGACAGCAAAGGCTGCTTTATAGCGGAAAAAAACGTTTTTTCGCAACAGGAAAACTTTGTTCTACTCCTTGGGCCGCGATCTGTCAGCCAGGCGCAAGGCACCATAGATAATTCCGAAAATGAGTAAAATAAATAGAATATCGGCAGCTCGCATCAGGTTTCCTCCAGCGGATTGAACGGAAACGGTCGTTTTTTCAGTAACGCCGATCCGGATCAGGAAAGCTGTTGACGCCGGCATCGACACCGACGGTCTTATAGATTTTAATGTTGTCCCAGGGCTGCGGCAAAATCCCATCATGAATGGCCCAGCTGCGACCGCGCACGCTGACGGCAAACTCCGGTCGGCGGAAAGGAGTCGAACCATCGAGGCGACGGTACAATTCCCCTCCGGGCCGAAATTCTCTGTCGATCCAGAACATCAGCTGCTTGCCACTGATGTAGTCAAAGCCATAGTTCTCGTAGCGAATGGCGTTACTGTAGGTGAGCGGCTCGGCCACAATACTATCGATGCAAAGCGCAGCGACAAAGGTCTCGAAACGGCGAAAAAAATCCTTGAAGGTTTTCAGGCCGGCACGCACCTGACAGGGAGACAGCCCCGCCTCCATGGCACGAATCTCCTCGGGAATATTGCGCCGCAGGGTACCAAAGGCATTTTCCCGCCCCTGCGGATCGACATCGATTGCGAAACGCGGCGCATCCGGATCGTTGATCAGACAAAAGGACAACTCAATCTGGCGATAGGGGGTATCTGCCATTTCGACAAAAAAAAGACAGTCCTTATCCTGTGGTTGCCGGCGCACCTCAATACGCAACAAACCCAGCCCGGTCGGGCAGATGAAGGCAATTTTGTGGCCACCCTGCGGTGCGCGAAAGCTCTGCCGGTCGAAATGAAAACGGCTGAAAACGATCTCCGGCAGAATACGACCGTAAATGGCCTCTTTTTCCGCCTGCGGCAGGGCGTTGATCTCCAGCAGCGAAAACAACGGCAGGCCACTGGCATCGTACAGCCGCCCGGCGGCGTTCAGTCCCATGCAACAACCTCCCCTGGCCCAGCAAGTGGGTAAAAAAGCCTTGCAACCGCTGCCCTTACGAACTCAAAAGCCCTGCAGGGACATCTCCAACCGTCCGTCAGAGTCGATGCAGCGGAAAGATACGTCGTTCCAGAAACCGCAGGCAGGTATCCAGAGCCTGCTGGGCGCGACAATAATCGTCGGGCGTCGCCAGATGCGGTGCATCGCGCAACGCCAGGGCGCCGAGGGTAAACTGCCGTGCCAGGGGAACAAACGCCAGCGGCAGGGCATCGGCCACGGGAGCTCCGATCATGGCTGCCCACAGCAGCGTCCAGGCGCGGGCAACATTGAGACGATCGTAGCCGCCACCACCGACCGCCACCCAAGGCAGGCCCGTGGCCAGAAAGGCGCGGGCGGCATATTCCATCATGGCCGTCGTACACTCCAGCCGGGTCAGCGGATCGGTGCGCAAAAAATCAGCCCCCATCTGGGTGATCAGCAAATCGGGCCGATAGGCCGCAATCAACGGCAGTACCACCTTTTTGAACGCCTGTTCAAAGATCAAGTCATCGGAATGGGCTGCCAGGGGGACATTAATGCTGTAGCCGTAGCCGGCACCCTCACCCACCTCTTCAACAAAACCGGAATAGGGATAAAAATCCTTGCCGTTTTCGTGAATGGAAATCGTCAGAACCTGAGCACTCTGATAAAAGGCTTCCTGAACGGCGTCACCGTGGTGGCCATCAAGATCGACATAAACCACCCGCTTGCCAGCTGCCAGTAGCGGCTGCAACGCCACCACCACATCATTCAGGTAACAGAAGCCGGACGCCCGGGCACTGTGGCTGTGATGCCAGCCACCGGCCATACTGAATGCCGCCCGACAGCCCCCTTCGGTCACCTGGCGCAGCGCTTCGATGGTTCCGCCACACATTAGCCGCGCCCAGTCGTACAGTCCATGAAAAACCGGATTTTCAACATCGCCCAGACCATAACGGAAGTTGGCCTGCGCTCCATCGGTCTGGCTGAAGCGTTCCAGCGTATCAAGATAGTCCGGCCGGTGGAAAGCCTCCAGTTGTCGGCGGCTGGCATAAGGAGGCGCCACCTGGATCGTACCGGGGGAATCAAGCAGACCACAATGCCCCATCAGTTCATAGGTCAGTCGGTAACGTTCCACCTTGAACGGGTGAGCCTCACCATAGCTGTAGGCACTGAATTGGGGTGCGTAGACCAGGGCTAGTGGAGCAGACATCAGGACCATCCCGGCTGAAAAAATACCAAAAAACGGTGTCCCACCGCGGCATCAGAAAGCAAAGCCACAGGGTTGCCGTCAGCGGCGCTGGTTGTACCCTGTCAGGTTGCCAGCGGTCAAGTCAGAGGCGGTCGGCCAGCAGGTAAAAACTGCGACATTGCCATTTACCGCGCCAGAGGGTATAAGAAGCCCTCGCCGGCGGCAGCATCCACAGCCATCAGACGTCGGCTTCAAAAGCCTTACGAGGCGATTCGACAAGGAACAGGTGAACCGTGCAACCCCTGACAGGAAAACAGATCCGCCATCTGCGTGCCTTGGGCCACCATCTGCAACCGGTGGTGCTGATCGGCAAGGAAGAACTCAGCAGCAAGCTGCTTAACAGCGTCGAGGAAGCCCTCGCCAGTCATGAATTAATCAAAATCAAGCTACAGGAAGGCTGCCTGACCGATCGGCGCGAGGTAGCATTCCAGCTGGCACAGGCCTGCACCGCTCAGCAGGTCCAGGTACTCGGCCGCACCATCCTGTTATATCGGCCATCGGACAAAAACCGCATCGAACTGCCGGCCGCCGGCCGGCAGCGCTGAACGTTCCATGCGCATCATCGCCGGACAGGCGCGCGGCCGCCAGCTGGCCGACTTTTCCGGCCGGGCCATCCGCCCCACCAGCGACCGGGTGCGGGAGGCCCTGTTCAGCATATTGCTCAGCCGGCTGGGCAGTTTCGAGGGCCTGCGGGTGCTGGATCTGTTCGCTGGCAGCGGCGCACTGGCACTGGAAAGCCTCAGCCGCGGAGCCTGCGAAGCGGTATTGATCGACGCCGCGCCAGCGGCCGCCCGTCTGATCAGACAAAACGCCGCTCGCTGCGGCCTGGCCGAGCGCTGCCAACTGGTAACCCGGCCTCTGCCAGAGGCTCTCATGTCCCTGCAGGGCAGGTATTTCGATCTGATTTTTATCGACCCGCCCTATGGTCAGAACCTGCTGCCGCTGTTGCTGCAACGCATCGACCAGCTGCGACTCCTGACACCCGGTGGACTGCTGTGCGCCGAGGAAGGTCGCCAAAGCCAGCCGGACGAACGGTACGGTGATTTGCACCTACTTTTGCGCCGCATCTATGGTCAGACCGCGATTCATCTCTACCAGCCCAGCCTGGCTGCCATTCCCTCCAGTGGAGAGCCGTCATGAGCGATCGTATTGCCGTCTATCCCGGATCATTCGACCCGATCACCAACGGCCACCTCGACATCATTCAGCGCGGTTTGCACACCTTCGACACGCTGATTGTCGGAGTGGCGCGCAATTCCAGCAAAAAAAGTCTGTTTTCCGTCACCGAACGGATCGAAATGATCCGCGAAGCCGTAGGCAACCATCCCCGCGTCCAGGTCGAGGTGATCGACGGCCTGCTGATTGACTACGTCCGGCGCAAGAATTCCCGCATCATTCTGCGTGGCCTGCGGGCGGTATCCGATTTCGAATATGAATTTCAGCTGGCTCAGGTCAACCATAGCGTCGAGAAAGAAATCGAAACCCTGTTCATGATGACCTCGGTGCGTTACGGCTACCTCAGCTCATCCATCGTCAAGGAAATGGCTGCCTACAACGGACCAGTGGAAGATTTTGTCCCACCTAATGTTCTCGGACGCCTGCGGCAAAAATTCTCTGCCGCGACACCGGTCTGAAACGATCAGGTCCGCTTAGAGCATTCCCAGATAGCGGTGCATCTGACCGATGACGCGCACCTCCACGCCCAGGCTGGCCACCCGCGTCTGCATGGCAAGCAACTCGGCCGCCGACAGGCTGCAACGATGATCGAGGGTACGCGGCTGCAGCACCAGGGTCGCCGCCGGCGCCCGTTGCACCACCAGCGCGGCGGCCTGCTCCAACTCCGTCGTTGAAGTGCCCGGACCGACCACCAGCTTGACCCAGCAACAGCGCTGCGCTGCCAACTGCAGGAACTCGTCATGAGCAGCCCAGGGGGTCGGCACACCGGTCTGCGACGCCAGCTTGATATCCATCGCCACAAAATCGAGCCAGGGCAGCAGTTCGGCCAGCGCCTGCGGCAAGGTACCGTTGGTTTCGAGCTGCACCGGCAGCAGCCCGCGCAGCTGCGGCAACCAGTCGCGCAACAACGCCCGATGCAGCAACGGCTCGCCACCGGTCAGCGCCAGGCTGTGATGGGCGCCGGGAGCCTGCTGCAGCCAGTCACGGATCTGGCCCAATACCATCGGCAGTGCCACCGGATTGGGCCAGAAAACAAACTGGTCACTGCCCGGCTGTTGTTCCACCCGACAAAGCGCCGACGGCGCAAAATCGGTATCACAGTAAGCACAACACAGATTGCAGCCAGCAAGGCGCAGGAAGATCTGACGACAACCGATCAGCAGCCCCTCGCCCTGCACGGACGAAAAAAGCTCCAGCAAAGGCGCCCCAGCGCCGATTTCAGGTAAGGCTGTAGCTGGCACAGGCCTGATCCGATTCCCACACGGTAACCACCTCAACAGCAACATTGGCGCTATTGAGACAGGCGGATAACTGACCAAACAGGTAGCAGGCTATATTCTCCGACGAAGGACTCAGCTGGTTGAAGGGTTCCAATTCATTGAGATACTTGTGATCAAGCTGCGCCAGCACCTCCTTGGTGCGGGCCTTGAGAATCTTAAAATCGATTCCCAACCCGGCTTGATCGAGTTCCTGAGCACAGACCGTCACCTCGACCTTCCAGTTATGGCCATGCAGGTGTTCGCAATCGCCCTCGTAATGCATCAGGTTGTGCGCAGCGGCGAAATGGGTAAATATCTTCAGACGATACATCAGCTTTTCCTTTATAAATAATCGGAATCAGAGCTCTTCTTCCTCATCTTCAATCGGGCTTGCGGCGGCTCCGGCAATGCGATAGTCGCCCGCCGCCCAGTTCCCCAGATCCAGCAGACGACAGCGTTCGCTGCAAAAGGGGCGCCACGGGTTATCCTGCCACAGACAGGATGTGCCACAGATTGGACAACGAACCTTCAAAACGTTATTCTCCTTAGAAACTCGCCGGCCTGACCGGCTTTTCAGCCACAGGAGTTCATCCGCCATGCTCAACCCCCAGCTGCTCGATCCACAACTCTACCAAATCGATAGTCTGACCGATGAAATTCGTGCTGACCAGAACTGTGCCACCCTGCTGCGGCAGATTCATCAGCAGCTGTTGCAGCAGGGCGAGTCTCCTCTGCAGGCCGGACTGCTGGCACGCGGCGCCGATTATTTTCTGCGCGACTTCCTCATCGGCCATCGACGGCAGAACATCCTCTGCCCAGCCGCCGAGGCTGTCTGGCAGTTCGGCGGCCACTGGTATATCATCCAGAACCTGGAACCTGATCTCGATATCCTGATGGACATTCTGTCCGGCGTAGCCACGTTTTACCGCCTGTTGAACGAGCAGTTCCCTCTGCCACCCGCCACGTTGGAACGGCTACTGCGAGACTGCCACCAGCGGGACATTTATGCCTGTCGGCTCGAACAATTCTGGGGCCTGGCACCCGACGGCTACGACAAATGGCGGCAGGACTGCCCACTGCCGCCCCTGGATTAACGGATCGCCAAGGTGTCCCCCTTAACCTCAAGCCACCGCTGCCCGGCCATACAGGCAACCAGCCTGGCCATCCTGATCTCCGGTCTGCTGGCGCTGGTCAAGGGCGCCATCGGCCTGACCAGCGGTTCACTGGCCCTGCTGTCATCGGCGATAGACTCCTGTCTCGATCTGTTGCTGTCGTTATGTAACTACCTGGCCCTGCGTCAATCCCGCAAGCCGGCCGACGCCCGCCATCCCTACGGTCATGGCAAATTCGAAACCCTGGCCACCTTTGGCCAGAGTCTGGTAATCGGTGCCACCGGTCTGGCCATCATGACCGAGGCCGGAAAACGCCTGTACCAGCCACCGATGATGCTCGACAACCAGTGGCTCAACATCGGACTGGCGGTTCTGACGTTAAATCTGGTAGCCGCGGCCCTGCTCAGCCGACACCTTCGCCGCGTTGGCCACCAACTGGAATCCTCCGCCCTGCAAGCCGACGCCCTGCATTACGCTACCGATGTCTACAGCAATCTGGCCCTGCTGATCGGTCTGAGCTGTGCCCAACTGTTTGATCTGGCCTGGATGGACCCGCTGCTGTCCCTGCTGGTGGGTGGCTATATCCTGCGAGCGGCCTGGCCGCTACTGCGCGGCTGCCTCGACGAATTTCTCGATGTGCGCCTGCCAGAGGAACAGCTGCAGCAGGTACGGCGCTGCATCGAAGGCTTCCGGCCGCGCATCACCGGCTATCATCACCTGCGCAGCCGTCGCACTGGACGTCGCAAGATGATCGACTTTCACCTCAACGTCTGTCGCTTCAAGACGATTCAGGAGGCCCACGACCTGGCCGACCAGATTGAACGGGCCATTCAGCGCCAGCTGCCCATGGCCGATGTCACCATCCATGTCGAACCGACAGATTGCGCCCAATGCGGCCAGTGCGCTGACTGCCAGCTGACCTGTGAGCGGCGCCCAGGACCAAGACACAATACGCGAGCTGCAACAGGCGATCGTCCCGGTACCTGAGCAGCCAGGGCTAACGTCCCAGCATAATGCCGAGTTTTTCTGCCGCCCGCACCATATCCCCATCAGGATCAACCAGATTGAGCTGCCCGACCGCTTCGGCGATAGGCGTGGCCAGAACCTCACGACCGTGCAGCGCCACCATCTGGCCGTAGCGTCCTTCAGCGATCAGGTCGACCGCCTTGACACCGAAGCGGGTACCGAGAATGCGATCAAAGGGCGTCGGCGAGCCACCACGCTGGACATGGCCCAACACCACGGTGCGGACCTCCATATCGAGACAATGGGTCAGTTGATCGGCCACGGCATGGGCGATACCGCCAAGGCGCGGTACGCCACAACAGCTCTGGTCGGCACTGACCTGCAGAACCTGCTGACCATCACGAGCAAAGGCGCCTTCAGCCACCACCACGATGGAAAAACGGCTGCCACCTTCCCGCCGGCGCCGGATGGCGGCACAAATCTTCTCGATATCGTAGGGAATCTCCGGCAGCAAAATCACGTCGGCGCCGCCCGCCAAGCCTGATTCCAGCGCAATCCAACCAGCATCGCGCCCCATCACCTCCACCACCATCACCCGCTGATGGCTCTCGGCCGTGGTATGCAGGCGATCAAGCGCTTCCGTCACCACACTGACTGCCGTGTTGTAACCAAAGGTCACATCGGTAGCCCGCAGATCGTTATCAATGGTCTTGGGTACACCAACCACCTGCAATCCGAGTTCGTGCAGACGCTGGGCAATCTTGAGGGTGCCGTCACCGCCCACCGCCACCAGCGCCTCGGCACCCAGGGCACGAAAATTGTCCACCACCTGCTGCGACACATCACGTAACACCGTCTGGCCATTTTCTTGAACAGGATAACTCATTGGATTACCACGATTACTGGTCCCCAGCAAGGTTCCTCCCAGCTGCAAGACACCACGGACAGCTGCCAGATCAAGCTCGCGCACCCGCGGTCCATTGAGCAGGCCGTCAAAACCATCCTCAATGCCCAGCACCCGGAAACCGTAGGTCTTGATCGCTGAACGAACCACGCCGCGAATCACCGCGTTAAGCCCTGGGCAATCGCCGCCACCGGTCAGAATGGCAATGGTTTTGGCCATGAAACCCTCCTTCGTCTAAGACCGACTCAGCGGCCGGTACCGTTATCCCCTGTCTGGGTGGCGATGGCCAGATCAGTCAGTCCAGCCTGGCGGGCTGCATCCATGATGGCCACCACCTGACCATGACGCGCCTGGCGATCCGCCAGTAAAACAATCGCCGGGCGCGGCTGCTGACGCCCGAAATGGCGCAGCCGTTCCAACAATTCAGCCTGCGACAGCGCCACATCATCCAGTCGAAGCTGCCCCCTGTCAGTCAGATAAATCCGCACCTCGCGCGGCGCGGCAACAGAGGCGGTGTCCGAAGCTTGCGGCAGGTTGATGCCAATGCTGCCACGATCGAGGAAGGTCGTCGACACCATGAAAAAGATCAGCAGCAGGAACACCACATCGACCATCGAGGTCAGTTCAATGCGGATTTCCTCCCGCCGTTTTTTACGTCCGAATGCCATGCCCCAGATTCCGTCAGGCCGGCTCGGACAAATCGTCTGCCAGACGATCCACCAGCCGCAAGGAGTAATCCTCGAAATCGGCGGCAATGCGATCCGCCCGGCTGGTCAGATACTTGTGCAGCAGAATCACCGGAATCGCCACGCTCAACCCGGTAGCGGTGGTGATCAGCGCTTCGGAAATGCCGCCACCCAGGGTTTCAGGCGTACCAACACCCTTGAGCGATAACTCGGTGAAGGCGCGGATCATGCCCAGAACGGTTCCCAGCAGACCCAGCAACGGGCTGATGGCAGCAATGGTGCCCAGCAGACCGAGATAACGTTCCAGTTCGGCCATGCGCCGCGACCCCACCTCTTCAACCAGCGTCTTAAGCCGTTCACGGCTGCGACCGGCTGCCTGCAAGGCCACCAGAAAGATATCGGACAGCAAAAACGGCCGTCCGGCGCAAAGGGCCCGCGCTTCGGTCAGATGCCGTTCCAGCACCATACGATCGACCTCGGCATACAGGCGGCGGCCACGCCGTTGCAACAGGACATAAGTCAGCAACCGTTCAAAAAATATGGCCAGGGCCAGCACCGAACACAACAGGATCGGGTACATCAGGGGGCCGCCCTTATGAAACAGTTCCAACATTTCGTGGCAATCCTTATCTCAGGCCGGTCGATCGGTGTTGTGAGCTCCAGCCGATGGCCTGTCGTCGTCAACAGGCGGCTCATCGACCGGTCCAGCCGGCAGTTCAATGACCGGCGCCGGGCGGGAGGGTTCCTCATCCGGCAGAAACTCGTCATCCGCTACCGGGTTCTGCTCATCAGCGGCCGGCGACAGGGCCTCAGCAGCTGGGCGAACCTCCGCGACCGGCCGCTGCGCCTCCGCGACCGGTGCAGCGGCTGCCTTTACTGTCGACGCTGGCGCAACACTCGGCTGCGATTGCGAAGGGCTGCCGGCAGACTCCTTCTTCGGGGCGGTCCCGGCCTGACGCAGCTGCCGTTTAAGCTGGAGGATCTTCAGACTGCTGGCGAAGGAAGCCGCGATCATGCCGAGAATAAAGGTGCTAACCAGCAGCAGAAACAGCGGAATCTCCGGCGTCAGATAGGTATGAAACTTCACCGTCACCGGCAGCGGGTTATCCAGACTGAATTTGAAGACCAATGCCAATCCCACCAGGGCCAGCAGCATTTTAACGAATTTCATCATCCCCCTCCGATCGCGCTAAGGCTTGCATAAAAAGGCTGGCGCCCGCCACAGGCGCAGCCCAAGAACGTTAGACGATTTACTGGCAGGCGTCAATGTCGATCACCTCGGCCCGGACGTCCTGATCCCCCAGATACAGCAGGGCAGCGCTGCGACGCATGGCACCGCGGCCAGCGGTCAGACTGCCGGGATTGAGCAGCAGTAACGATCCGATGCGACGACAGAGCGGCACATGGCTGTGACCAAATACCAGCACATCGATGGTCTGATCGGCAAAGACCTGCAATACCCGCTGCTCCAGCCCGGCAGGCGGGCCCCAGCCATGGACCAGGCCAATACGCCAGCGACCGAAGCGCAGAAGACGGCGGGTTGGCAGGTCGGAGCCAGAATCACAGTTTCCGGCGACAGCATACAGTGGCAACGGCGCGAACAGCAGCACCGCATCAGGAGTCACCAGGTCGCCGGCATGAAGCACCGCGTCTGCCGTGGCAAAGGGGCCGGTCAACAGATTCTCGACCAGTTCCTGTCCGTCTGCCACGTTGCGCCAGTGGCTGTCCGATACCACCGCCAGCTTCATCACCACCTCGGACACATATGACCGCTCCAAAGAACAAAAGCGCCGCGGACGGCGCTTTCGGGAACGGCAGTAAAAATCATCAGGTCAGACTGTTTTCCATGCGAATCAGCAGACTCTGGCCCTCGACCACCGGCAGGACATCGATGCGTTCCAGCGCCTGACGGATATTCCGTTCGCAGGCATCATGGGTAACCATGACAATAGGAACAAAACCTCCCACCTTGCGCTCGGACTGGATCATCGAACTGATGCTGATGCCGCAATCTCCCAGCACACCCGAGATCTGGGCCAGCACACCCGGCACGTCCTTTACCAGAAACCGCAGATAATACTGGCTGACCACCTCGTCCATCGGCCGGACAGGCAACCGCGCCATGCTCAGCGGCGGGTAACCCAGCGCCGCCGCGCGGCCCTGGCGGGCCAGGCTCATGACATCGCCCATCACGGCACTGGCAGTAGCCTCCATGCCGGCCCCGCGGCCTATCAGCATCACCGGTCCGACAAAATCGCCCATCAGCCGTACGCCGTTGAACACGCCACGCACATCGGCCAGCGGATAATGCTGCGGGATCATGGTCGGATGAACACGGGCCTCGATCACGCCATCCTCGCATTTACCAATAGCCAGCAACTTGATCTGGTAACCAAACTGGCGGGCAAACTGAATATCGAGGGCGCTGATACGGGTAATACCCTCGGTGTAGATCCGGTTGAAATCGATCCAGGTACCGAAACACATGGAAATCAGGATGGCCAGTTTATGGGCAGTATCAATACCTTCGATATCGAAGGTCGGATCGGCCTCAGCATAACCAAGCCGCTGGGCATCCTGCAGCACCAGAGCAAAGTCCTCGTTCTCCTCGGTCATGCGGGTGAGGATGTAATTGCAGGTTCCGTTGAGGATACCGAACACGCCACTGAAACGATTGGCCCCCAGGTTCTCGCGAATGGCTGACAGCACCGGGATACCACCGGCCACCGCCGCTTCAAACAGCAGCCGCACACCGTTTTCCTCCGCCGCCTTGAACAGTTCCTCACCGTAAAGGGCCAGCAGTGCCTTGTTGGCCGTCACCACATGCTTACCATTGTTCAGGGCAGTCAGCACAAAGGTGCGGGCCGGCTCATAGCCGCCGATCAATTCGATGACCACATCGATTTGCGGATCGTTGAGAATACTCTGGGCGTCGGTGGTGAGACGGGCCGTCGTCGCCACACCGCGATCGGTCGTCACATCCAGATCGGCGATGGCCACCAATTCCAGAGCCATCCCCAGTCGCTGCCGCATCAGATCGGCATTGTTGTGAAATACCTTGGCCACACCGGTGCCAATGGTGCCAAATCCCAGCAATCCTGCCTTTAACGTCTCCATGGGACTCCTTGTCGATGAAAGAGTAGCGAGGGCAAAAGCTCTAGGGCTTCGGCCGTGTGTCGCCATGCTGGCGGGCAATCCGGTCGAGAACACCGTTGAGAAAAGCCGGGGTATCGCTGGTACCATAGCGCTTGGCGATTTCAATGGCCTCGTTGATCACCACCCGCGCCGGCGTCTGCGGCATATACAGCAACTCGAAGGTGGCCAGCCGCATCAACGACAGATCAAGCCGCGCCATACGCTCCAGCGACCAGTTACGCGACACCTGCATCAACAGCTGGTCAATCTCCTCCAGCTTGTCGTACACGCCACGCACCAGCTCTTCGGCAAACTGCTTCACCGACAGCGCAAGCCCAACCGACGCAGCTTCGTCGGCCTCGCCCAACACATCATCGCGAAAACGGAAGCTGGCCCAGAAATCGGCCAGCACCGCCTCCAGCGGCTGATCATGATCGTAGAGACTGTAAAGAATTTTAAGCGCGTACTCACGGCCCGCGCGGCGTGTCCCCTGTGCCATGTTAACCCAGCTGCTTCAACAGGTTGATCATTTCGATCAGCGTCATCGCCGCCTCGGCGCCCTTGTTGCCAGCCTTGCTGCCGGCGCGTTCGATGGCCTGCTCAATGGTATCGGTCGTCAACACACCGAAAGCCACCGGCACACCGGTGGCCAGGCTGACCGAAGCGATACCCTTGGACACCTCGGCGCTGACATAATCGAAATGGGGCGTCGCACCGCGGATCACCGCACCCAGGCAGATCACCCCATCATAACGGCCACTGGCCGCCAGGCGCTGGGCCACCAGCGGGATTTCGAAGGCACCCGGCACCCGCACGATGCTGATCTGGTCATCGCTGGCGCCGTGGCGCTGCAGGCAATCCAGAGCTCCTTCCACCAGTCGTTCACAGATAAAACTGTTGAAGCGACTTACCACCAGTGCGACCCGCTGGCCGCCAGCATCAAGTTGACCTGCGATCTGATGTGCCATGAATAATCTCTCCTTGGCTGCCGGAGGCGGCAACCTGATTAAATTTCAGAAGATATGAGCCGGGGAAAAGGTATCTGCTCATCTTGCAGGCGCTGAAAAAAGTCCTTCCTGCAGTCGTAACCTCATCCTGCTACAGATGTTCGAGCAGATGTCCGAGCTTGTCCTTCTTGGTCTGCAGATAGCGTTTATTGACGCGATTGGCCGGCATTTCAATAGGGACCCGTTCGATCACCTCCAGACCATAACCCTGCAGGCCAACCATTTTCTTGGGATTATTGGTCATCAGGCGAATCTGCCGCACCCCGAGATCCGCCAGAATCTGCGCACCGATGCCGTAATCGCGCATATCGGGCTTGAACCCCAGCGCCTCATTGGCCTCAACTGTATCGTGACCGCAATCCTGCAGGGCATAGGCCTTGAGCTTGTTGACCAGGCCGATTCCCCGTCCTTCCTGGCGCATGTAGATGATAACGCCAGAGCCGGCCTCGTCGATCTGGGCCATGGCCGCCTGCAACTGCTGGCCGCAGTCGCAGCGCTGTGAGCCGAACACATCGCCGGTCAGACATTCGGAATGCACCCGAACCAGCGTCGGCTGCTGCGGATCGATGGTACCCTTGATCAACGCCACATGGTGGGCGTTATCAACGTCGTTTTCATAGACGATGGCCTTGAATTCACCGCCGTACCAGGTGGGCAGCACCGTTTCGGCGCCACGCCGCACCAGCAATTCCTTGCGCATACGGTAGGCAATCAGGTCAGCAATCGAGATAATCTTCAGATCATGCTGCTCGGCGAACACCCGCAACTGCGGCATCCGGGCCATGGTACCGTCATCGTTCATGATCTCACAAATCACCGCCGCCGGTTTGAGACCCGCCAGCCGTGCCAGATCGACAGAGCCCTCCGTCTGGCCGGTACGCACCAGCACACCGCCCTTGCGCGCCCGCAACGGAAACACATGACCAGGCCGCGCCAAATCGCGCGGGCCGCTGGCGTCGTCGATAGCCACGCGGATGGTGTGGGCCCGGTCGGCCGCCGAGATGCCGGTGGTGACGCCCCGACGGGCCTCAATGGACACGGTGAAGGCGGTGCCGAAGGATGAGCTGTTGTCGGACACCATCAGGGGCAGTTCCAATTCGTCGGCCCGTTCTTCGGTCAGGGTCAGGCAGATCAGGCCGCGCCCTTCACGGGCCATGAAGTTGATGGCTTCCGGGGTCACCATCTCGGCCGCCATGGTCAGATCGCCCTCGTTTTCGCGATCCTCATCGTCGACCAGAATCACCATCCGGCCCTGACGCAGATCCTCCAGCGCCGCTTCAATTTTTGCGATAGGCACTTGCCCTCTCCTTTCCAGCTGTACGTGAAGATACGCGGCGGCCGCTCTCAGGCAAAGCCGTTGCTTATCAGCGTCTCCAGACTCAGGCCAGCAGGCGGCGCAATCGCACCACCGGCCGGCTGAAGCAGTTTTTCGACATAGCGGGCCAACAGATCCGTTTCAATGTTGACCCGGGCGCCGACAGCATAGTGCTGCAGGCTGGTTTGTGCAAGACTGTGTGGAATCAGTGCCACGCCAAAACCTGCCGCATCAACACTGTTGACCGTCAGGCTGACGCCATCAATGGCGATGGAACCCTTTTCAACCACATAACGCAAGGCAGCAGGGTCAAGAGCGAACAGGAAGCGTTCGGCGTTGCCATCACGAAAGCGGCGTTGCAGCACAGCGCAAGCATCGATATGACCGCTGACCAGGTGGCCGCCAAGCCGATCGGTCAGTCGCAGGGCCCGCTCCAGATTGACCGGGCTACCCGGCTGAAGGGCGCCAAGATTACTGCTTTGCAGGGTTTCCGGCGACACATCGGCAGCAAAGCCCCCGGCCAACCGCTCCACCACAGTCAGGCAGACGCCGTTGACGGCAATGCTGTCTCCCAGGGCGATTTCTGCCAGCGGCAGGCGGCAATCCAGGACAATGCGGCAGGCACCGCCCCGTCGCACCAGTTGCCGCAGTCGCCCCACATCCTCGATCAGTCCGGTGAACACGCCAGCTCTCCTTCCAGCAGCAGATCATCGCCAAAGCGGCGCAGGCGGATATCCCGTACCGGCAAGGCGTCAGCCAGATCGAGCGGACCCGGGCCATCGAACAGACCCTTGCCATCTCCACCGCCGAGCAACTTGGCTCCAAAATAGAGCATCAACCGGTCGATCAGACGCTGCTGCAAAAAAGCCTGATTCACCCGCGCGCCGCCTTCCACCAGCAAACTGAGCAGACCGCGGCGGCCCAGTTCGTCGAGCAGGGCCGGCAGAGACACACCGCCGGAGGCGTCTGCCGGCAATTCCAGCAGTTCGACTCCCGACCGGCCGGCCAGCGCAGCACGCCGAGCCGGACAGGCCAGCGCCGTGGTGGCAATCAGGGTCGGGGCCGGCGAATCCAGCGACAACAGCGCTGCCGAATCCGGTATGCGCAGGCGGCTGTCCAGCACCAGTCGCAGCGGATCACGGCCGCCGGGGGCGCGACAGGTCAGGCGCGGATCATCGCGCAAAACTGTCCCGACACCGACAAGAATAGCATCCACGCGATCGCGCAGGCGGTGAACCTGTTCGCGACAGGCAGCGTTGGTAATCCACTGGGAAGCACCACTGGCTGTGGCGGTACGGCCATCGAGGGTCGCAGCAGTCTTAAGAATTACCAAGGGCCGACCACTGCGCTGATGCTTGGCAAACGCGGCGATCAGGCGGCGGGCCTGGGCTTCGAGGATACCACACTGCACCTGCAGCCCGGCCTGACGCAACCAAGCCAGACCACGACCGTTGACCTGCGGATTGGGATCGGCACAACCGACGAAAACCCGCCGTACGCCGGCAGCAATGATGGCGGCACAGCAGGGGCCGGTGCGCCCCTGATGGGAACAGGGTTCCAGCGTTACATACAAATCGGCGCCACGCGCCAGTTCACCCGCCTGCCGCAGAGCGAAGATCTCAGCGTGTGGCTCCCCGGCCCGTGGATGAAAGCCCTCACCGATCAGCTGGCCGTCCCGCACCAGCAGCGCTCCTACCGGCGGGTTGGGTGCCGTGCGCCCCTCGCCCCGACGAGCCAGCTGCAGCGCCCGCGCCATCCAGCGCCGCGGGCTGTCTGTCATCTCGGTCATGGACAGCGTTCCCGCTGCTTCTGCTGGCGCAGGATATCGGTCAGTTCGTCCATAAATTCATTAATATCCTTGAACTGACGATAGACCGAGGCGAAACGGACATAGGCCACCTCGTCGAGATCGTGCAACGCCTGCATCACCGCCTCGCCAATACGGCTGGCGGCAATTTCGCGCTCGCCACTTTCCTGAAAACACATCTCCAGCTGATCGACGATTTTCTCGATATCGGCCACCGGTATCGGCCGCTTTTCGCAGGCCCGTCGCATCCCGGCAACAATCTTGGCCCGGTCAAAGGGCTCGCGCCGGCCATCCTTCTTGACCACCAGCGGCAGAATGTCTTCAATGCGTTCGTAGGTGGTAAAGCGCCGGTCGCAGGTGCCGCACTCTCGCCGGCGACGAATGCTGTTGCCCTCGCGCGCCAGGCGTGAATCCACCACCCGGGTTTCCGGCGCACTGCAGAATGGGCACTTCATACCTGCTCCAGCGGCGGCGAGCTGAACTGGCAAAGCTCAATCCCCGCCTCCCTCAGCAGGGCCAGCGACAGATCGTCGGGATAGCCGTCAAGGTAGACGATCCGGCACAGGCCGGCATTGATCAGCATCTTGGCGCAGATGACGCAGGGTGCGGTAGTACAGTAGAGACAGCCGCCGGCAATATTGACGCCGTGCTTGGCCGCCTGGATGATGGCGTTCTGCTCGGCATGCAACCCCCGGCACAGTTCGTGGCGCTGACCGGACGGCACCTGCAGCTTTTCACGCAGGCAGCCCGTCCGGCTGCAGTGAGCCACACCGCAGGGGGTGCCATTATAGCCGGTGGTCAGGATGTTCTTGTCCTTGACAATCACCGCTCCCACCTGCCGGCGCAGACAGGTGGAGCGGCTGGCGACCAGACGGGCGATGTCCATGAAATAGGCTTCCCAGGATGGTCGCTGCATGGCTTGACGGCTCCCTACTGCAGCCGATGAACGTAGAGGGGAAACTGCTGACAGAGTTCCTTGACCTCACCGCGAATGACCGCCAGCGCGGCGGCATTGTCATGCTGCTGCAACGCCCGGTCAATCCAGACCGCCACCTGGCGCATTTCCGCCTCTTTCAGGCCGCGGGTGGTGGTGGCCGGTGTGCCGATACGGAATCCGCTGGTGACAAAGGGCGAACGGGTGTCGAAGGGCACCGCATTCTTGTTGACTGTGATGCCGGCCTCCTCCAGCGCTGCCTCGGCCATTTTACCGGTGATCTCGCTGCCACTGAGATCAACCAGGATCAGATGGTTGTCGGTACCGCCGGACACCAGATTGTAGCCTCGCTCCAGCAATCCTTCAGCCAAAGCCCGGGCATTGCTCACCACCTGACGGGCATAGAGTCTGAAATCGTCCTGTTGGGCTTCCTTGAAAGCTACGGCCTTGGCGGCAATGGCATGCATCAACGGGCCACCCTGAGAGCCGGGGAAGATGTTGCTGTTGATGGCCTTGGCGAATTCCTCCCGACACAGGATCATGCCACCACGCGGACCGCGCAGGGTTTTATGGGTGGTGGTGGTGACAAACTCGGCAAAGGGAACCGGATTGGGGTGCTCCCCTCCCGCCACCAGACCGGCGATATGGGCCATGTCGACCATCACCGGGGCACCGATCTCGTCGGCCACCTGACGGAAGGCGGCAAAATCGATCTGGCGCGGATAAGCGCTGGCGCCGACGACGATCAGCTTCGGCCGGTGCTCACGCGCCAGCCGGGCCATCTCGTCATAGTCAATGGTGCCGGTCTCACGTTTCACGCCATAGGGTACAATGTTGTACAGCTTACCGGAAAAATTGACCGGGGAACCGTGCGTCAGATGGCCACCGTGGGCCAGATTCATGCCCAGGATGGTGTCGCCCGGTTGACAGACACTGAAGTAAACGGCCATGTTGGCCTGCGACCCCGAGTGGGGCTGCACATTGGCATGATCGGCCCCGAACAGAGCCTTGGCACGATCAATGGCGAGCTGTTCGGCTATGTCGACCTGCTCGCAGCCACCATAATAGCGCTTGCCGGGATAGCCCTCGGCGTACTTGTTGGTCAGCACCGAACCCTGAGCTTCGAGCACCCGCTCGCTGACAAAGTTTTCCGACGCGATGAATTCCAGGTTGTATTCCTGGCGGCGGGTTTCGGCCTGAATGGTCTGGAAGATTTCGGGATCGAATTGCGCCAGTGTCTGCTTGTTCATGAGCGGTTCTCCCTCGATAAATAAGATGCCAAAACAAAGACAGGCGGTACTAGCCTCCCCGCCCGTCCGTTTCTCGTTGATGGCCAGCCGCGTCCGCAGCCGACAGCTGTCAGCATGTTACTCCCGCAGCACTTTCAAGACGCTGGATCTTGTCCAGCCGTTGCTGGTGACGCCCGCCCTCGAAGACATGGCCCAGCCAGAGATCCACCATGACACAGGCCAATTCCGGATCAAGCACGCGGCCACCGAGCACCAGGATATTGGCGTCGTTGTGCTCGCGCGCCATCTGGGCGGTAAAACCATCATGGGCCAATGCGGCCCGCACGCCGGGAAACTTGTTGGCAGCGATGGACATGCCGATGCCGGTGCCACAAATCAGGATACCGCGCTCGGCCGTGCCAGCCGATACCGGCGCGGCCACCAGGGCGGCATAATCGGGATAATCGACCGACTCCGGTCCATTCACCCCCAGATCCCGCAGCGCAACGCCACGGGCCTGCAGATGCGCCACCAGCTTCTGTTTCAGCTCAAAACCACCGTGATCACTGGCGATCAGCAGCATGCCCACCTCCTAGATCTTGCGGAACAGCAGGGTCGCGTTGGTCCCACCGAAACCGAGGGAATTGGACAACGCCACGCGGATATCGGCCTTGCGGGCGCAGTTGGGCACATAATCCAGATCGCATTCAGGCGAAGGCTGCTGCAGATTAATGGTCGGCGGCACCACGCCACGTTCCATGGCCAGCAGGGTATAAACCGCTTCAAGAGCTCCGGCCGCACCCAATGCATGTCCGGTCATACTCTTGGTTGAACTGACCATGACCTTGGCAGCCTGGCTGCCAAGAGCCGACTTGATCGCGAGGGTTTCATACAGATCGTTGAACGGCGTCGAGGTTCCGTGCGCGTTGATATAGTCAACCGCATCGGCCGCCACACCGGCATTGCGCAACGCCATGCGCATGCAGCGGGCGGCACCCTCGCCACCCGGCGCCGGTGCCGTCAGATGATAGGCGTCAGCCGTCAGGCCATAGCCACCAATTTCGCCATAGATATGAGCACCGCGCTTTTTGGCCGCCTCATATTCCTCCAACACCAGAATTCCGGCACCTTCGGCCATAATGAAACCGTCCCGCCCCTCATCGAAGGGACGACTGGCCGCCTTGGGGTCATCATTGCGCGTCGACAGGGCCTTCATAACACAGAAACCGGCCACACCCAGCGGCGTAATGGTGGACTCGGTGCCGCCTGCGATCATGGCATCGGCGTCACCCCGTCGGATCATATGATAGGCATCACCGATCGAATGGGTGCCGGTGGCGCAGGCCGAAACCGAAGAAACGTTGGGGCCCTTGGCGCCAAAGCGGATGGAGATCTGCCCCGGTGCCAGATTGATGATCAGCATCGGAATAAAAAAAGGCGATACCCGCTTATAACCACTGGTCTGCAATACCTCGTGGTATTTCTCGATCGCCGGCAGTCCGCCCAGACCCGAGCCAACCAGTACACCAACCCGCTCGGCATTACTTTCGTCGATCACCAGACCGGAATCCTTCATGGCCATCTCAGCAGCCGCCAGCGCATACTGAATAAAGAGGTCCATCTTCTTGACCTCTTTTTTGTCGATAAAGTCCTCGGGAATGAAATCCCTGACCTCACCGGCAATGCGAACCGGCATATCCGCCGGATCAAAGCGGCTGATCAGATCAATTCCGGACTGCCCGTCAATCAGGGCCGACCAGTTTTTCTCAACGCCGGTTCCCAGGGAGGAGACAGCGCCCAGACCGGTGACAACGACTCTACGCATGAAGACAACCCCTGTATCTTAGGTTCTGTTCCACGACCGGCGACGCGGCAGCATCGATCCGGCCCTTCGGCATCCCAGCCCCAGCGAGGGCAGAAGAGTATTCTCCGTCATGACCGGACGCCAGACATTGCATTTGGCGCCGGCGCTTCACCGGCGTGGCCAACGGACTCAGCACGGTGAGAGCTGGCGGGGTGGTGCAAAAGTCCCTTGCGGGGCTTTTGCAACCCTACCCGTCTGAACACTACAGGCCAGCACGCAGGGTGCAACCAGCCTGCAGCAGGTCAAGATCAGCTGTTGTTGGCGACGTAGTTGACTGCATCCTGCACGGTCTGGATTTTTTCGGCGTCCTCATCGGAAATCTCGATATCGAACTCCTCTTCCAGCGCCATGACCAGTTCAACGGTATCAAGGGAATCAGCACCCAGATCGTCCATGAAGGACGCTTCAAGGGTCACCTGCTCTTCTTCCACACCCAGCTGCTCTGCCACGATTTTCTGTACGCGTTCCTCGATTGAAGCCATGACTAACCTCCGTTTAAATGTGATTTAACCGCCTGAAGCCGGACGGATTCTGATATTTCCATCCCACTGCCTGCATGAACAGGCTGTCTGGCAATGACAGCCTGGGGACAGGTCGAAAGCCTGCTTCCGGCCTATCTTATCGAAAAAGCTGAAGGTCAGGTCATCGCCTGACACAGAACCTGTACTTTAGCAGAAGGTCGGAAAAATCCCTTGCGGGGTTTTCCAACGACGCAAGCCGAAAATGCAATTTCCGTCTTGCTTACAAAATCAATCCATTACGAAGTAATGGCTGATTTTGTCGCCCATCCATAAGCCTAACAGGCTGTATTTCAACAGCCTGTTAGGCCATGAACATGCCACCATTGACGGCCAACTCCTGGCCCGTGATATAAGCAGCCGTGGGCGAAGCCAGAAAACATACAACGGCAGCGACATCGGCCGCATCACCGAAACGACCACAGGGAATCTGGTCCAGCATCTGCTCACGGATCTTTTCAGGCAAGGCAGCCGTCATATCGGTCTCAATAAAACCAGGCGCCACCGCATTAACGGTGATATTGCGCCGCGCCAGTTCGCGCGCCATGGAGCGGGTCATGCCGGCAAGGCCGGCCTTACTGGCACAGTAATTGGCCTGTCCGGCATTGCCCATCTGACCCACTACGGAACTGATATTGATAATCCGGCCATAGCGCTGTTTAGTCATCAGCCGCGCCGCCGCCCGACTGCAGAGAAATGCGCCGGTCAGATTGATCCGCAAAACACTGTCCCAGTCGTCATCCTTCATCCGTGCCAGCAGGGCATCACGGTTGATACCCGCGTTATTGACCAGAATATCCACCCGGCCAAAGCGTTCTTGAGCGGTCTGAAACAGGCCATCGACCTGGGCCGCATCACCCACATCGGCAGCAAGAGACAGGGCCTCGCCACCGCGACCCTGAATCTGCCGCGCCAGCTCAGCAGTATCCTCGGCCCGCCGACTGACCAGCACCAGCCGGGCTCCTGCCGCAGCCAGGGTTTCGGCAATGCCGCGACCGATACCGCGTGAGGCTCCAGTTACCACAGCGACCTGATCTGTCAAGCTCAACATGACTTCCTCCCTGCTTCCACAGCTGTGTGGCCGTTGGCCACCTCCCGGATCAGAGGGCGCGCAACGACGCCAGATCCTCGACATTGGCAACGACAACGCCACGTTCGATGCGTCGAATCAGGCCCGCCAGCACCTTGCCCGGCCCCAGCTCGATGAATCGCCCGACCCCCTGAGACACCATGGCACGCACCGACTCCTCCCAGCGCACCGGCGCACTGACCTGGGCCACCAGCAAATCGGCAACGCGCGTCGCATCCTGATTGGCGCAAGCCTCAACATTGGTGACCACCGGAACGGCCAGTGGCACGATTTCAAGCCCGGCCAGGACCTGCTGCAGTTGCCGGCCGGCTGGCTCCATAAGAGCGCAATGGAAAGGAGCACTGACCGGCAGCAGCAAAGCCTTTTTGGCCCCCCTCGTCCGTGCCAGCTCAATGGCACGCTCCACGGCAGCACGATGGCCGGCAATCACAATCTGCCCCGGACCATTAAAATTAGCCGGCGCCACCACCTGACCAGCCGCGGCCTCGTCACAGACCGACTGCAACTCCACCGCTTCCATGCCGAGAATGGCAGCCATGGCCCCTTCACCAACGGCCACAGCCTGCTGCATGAATTGGCCCCGCTGACGGACCGTGCTGACGGCATCGGCAAACCCCAGGGCGCCGGCAGCAACCAGCGCGGCATATTCTCCCAGTGAATGGCCAGCGACAAAAGCAGGTTGCAAACCGGTTTCCCGCGCCATGACCCGCCAGGCCGCGACACTGACCGTCAGAATGGTCGGCTGGGTATTAGCCGTGAGCTTCAGAGCCTCTTCCGGCCCTTCATGACACAAGCGGGCAACATCCTCACCAAGAGCCTCACTGGCTTCCTCGAAGCAATGTCGCGCCTCGGCAAAATTGTCATACAGCTCCTTGCCCATGCCCACATACTGAGAGCCCTGGCCAGGAAAAACAAAAGCTATCATCGTTTCTTTTTCCCTGCGGATAAAAACAGATCAACCCTTGGCACAAGGTCCAGCCACTACCAGCGCACCAGGGCCGCCCCCCAGGTGAACCCGCCACCAAAGGCGTCGAATACCAGAATATCACCCTGCCGCAGCAGACCCTTGCGATTGGCCTCGTCCAATGCCAGCGGAATCGAGGCGCCCGAGGTGTTGCCGCAGAAGTCGACATTCACATACATCTGCTCCTCACGCAATTCCAGTCGCTTGCGCACGGCTTCAAGAATTCGGCGATTGGCCTGGTGCGGAAACAGCAGATGCACATCGGCGGCCGTCAGGCCATTGGTCTCAAGCGCCTCGATAGCCACATCGTAAAGCGAGCGCACGGCGGTCTTGAACACCTCGTTGCCGGCCATTTTCAGAAAAGGCAGGCGCTGTTCGATGCCAGCGACGCTGGCCGGATGACGGCTGCCGAAACCCGGCTGATAAAGCAGCTGCCAGTCGCCTCCGTCGGCATGCAGATGGGTCGAAAGAATACCGAAATCACCGTCCTGGGCCTCCAGTACCACGGCTCCCGCACCATCGCCGAACAGGATACAGGTATTGCGATCCTGCCAGTCGATCACCCGACTGAGTACCTCGGCGCCGATGACCAGGGCGTAGCGGGCACTGCCACTTTCGATAAATTTACTGGCACTGGCCAGAGCGTAGACGAAACCGCTACAGGCGGCCGACACATCCCAGGCTGCGGCACGGGCCGCCTTGAGACGGTCCTGCACCAGACAGGCCGTTGACGGCCAGGGAAAATCGCCGGTAATGGTGCCGACAACGATCAGGTCGAGTTGGTCGGCACTGATGCCAGCCATCTGCAAGGCCTTTTCGGCAGCAAAAACCGCCAGATCGGATGTCATCTCGTTTTCGGCGGCAATCCGGCGTTGCTGGATACCTGTACGAGCCGTGATCCATTCATCGCTGGTGTCGACCATCGTTTCGAGATCGGCGTTGGTCAGGATTTTCTCCGGCAGATAGGAGCCGGTACCGATAATGCGCGCTCTTTTCACAATCCGCTTCCCCCTGTGCAACCTGTCTCCGCCGAACCGCCAGGCCCCTCCGCCCGGTGGTCGTGACGCTGTTTATCTGCGATTTTTGCCTGCCATGCATTTTCCATCCGGCGCGCCATTCACCGGCGCTGGTCCGCCACCAGCTCAGAGGGCTGCCAGCTGCACCGTCTCCGTCTGGCCCATACAGTCAAGCTGACGCATCAACTCCTGATTCACCGAGGCACACACGCTTTCCGCCGCCTGATGGATGGCATTGGTCACCGCCTTGACGTTCGAACCACCATGACAGATCATGGCCGTGGCACAGATCCCCAAGAGCGGGGCCCCGCCGTATTCGGCGTAATCGACACGCTTTTTAAACGCGTCGAACGCCGGTTTGGCCAGCAGATAGCCCAGCCGTGAGCGCCAGCGTGACCGCAGTTCACCGCGCAACATCTGGCCAATGGACTCGGCCAGGCCCTCCGACACCTTGAGCACCACATTACCGACAAAGCCGTCACACACCACCACGTCTACCGCGCCACTGTAGAGATCGCGGCCCTCGACATAGCCAATATAGTTCAGAGGCTGGGTTTTGAGCCGCTGGTGGGTTTCGCGGGTCAGATCGTTGCCCTTCTTCTCCTCACTGCCGTTGGAAAGCAGCCCGATACTTGGACGGACTCTCCCCATGACATGACGGGCATAGACATCACCCATCAGAGCAAAATGCTGCAAATGCGACGGACGACAGTCGACATTGCCTCCGACATCGAGAATCAGCGACTGCCCCTTCATCGTGGGAATGATGGTGGCAATGGCCGGCCGTTCAATACCGGCAATTCGCCGCACAACAAACATACCAGCGGCCATGGTGGCACCGGAATTGCCGGCACTGACCACCGCATGAGCCTGGTTCTGGCGCACCAGTTCAAAGGCCACCCGGATGGATGAGTCCTTTTTTTTGCGCACCGCGTCCGAAGCGGCATCCTCCATCGTCACCACCTCGGAAGCGTGGTGGATCTGCAGCGGCAATCCCTCAATAGCATGATGCTGCAACTGCTGGGCAATGCGCTCGGCATCGCCCACCAGAATAATGGTCATGCCCCAGAGACGGGCCGCTTCAACCGCCGCAGCCACCTCGACGGCCGGAGCGTTGTCGCCTCCCATGGCATCCACTGCAACGACTACAGAACGCATCGGCGTCAGCCAGCCTTTCGTCAGTTGGCGTTGCCCAGAACGTCACGGCCCTTGTAGAAACCGCAGCTGGCACAAGCACGATGCGGCTGCGTCGGCTCGTCGCACTGAGGACATACCGACAGACCGGGAGCGCTCAGAGCGTCGTGGGCGCGGCGGCTATCACGTTTGGCTTTCGATGTTTTTCCCTTGGGTACAGCCATGAACAGGGTCTCCTTGTTGTGCAATCCGGTTTAGGGTGCCAATCAGCCGCCCTGATGGCAGCAAACAGGCGTTTCAGAAGTAAAAAACACGAAGCTGACAGCAGCTTCGTGAACGAACAGACGTCTCTGGACAGAGAACCGGGCAAAACTAAACCGATTCCTGTCTACTTTTCAACCTTAAAATCCTTCAGCGCCGCAAAGCTCAGGCGCGCCGGTGGCAGGGCACAGTCGCACCGTTCACGGTTGCGGTCAATGCCGCACTGCGGGCAAAGCCCCTGGCACTGCTCCGAACACAGGGGATAGGGCGGCATAGCCAGCAACAACTGCTGTTCGATCTCGCCAGCCACATCGATGGTTTCGCCATCGTAGAGTTCCAGCCCCATGTCATCGGCAGTCAGCCCGTCCTCTTCATCTCCGTCACAGGCAACTTCCGGCAACTGCTCGGCAAAGGCCTGGTGGAACCGCACATTCAGTTGCTGGCGGCACGGCGCCAGACAACGCGAGCAATCCTGTTCCACCTCCAACTGAAGCTGGCCTGTCACCTCAATCAGTTCGGCGCAACGGCTCAGCTGCAACCGGGCCCGGACCGGTGAGAGAAAACGCACCTGGCCACCATCCTGCAGCGCGGCCAAGGCCGGGAAGGACGCAACCGGCTCCTGCAGCTCCAGATCAAGCGGCTGGCGTTTAAGTTCCCGCACATCGATACGCATAACGTTTTCTCCCCCAAAATGAAGGCGGTCAGTATAGAATCTGCCCTTGACTTGTCAAGAAATTTTCCCGGTCGCCCAACCGCTATTCGCAACCCTTCACAGGGAGTCCGCATGCCGTTCCCACCCCCGCAAAGAAACCAGACACAGCAGGCCGATCCACTCCTTGACCGCCTGCGCGCCCTTATCGTTCAGTTGCGCTCGCCTGGAGGTTGCCCCTGGGACCAACGCCAGGACTGGCAGAGCCTGGCACCTCATCTGCTGGAAGAATGTTACGAGGTACTCCAGGCCATCGACCTGCAGAATGGCCCGCTGCTGTGCGAGGAACTGGGTGATGTCTTGATGCTGCTGGTCTTTCTAGCCGAGATCGCTGCAGAACAGCAGCTGTTCGATTTCGATCAGGTCATCGAGGGCATCTGCGCCAAGCTCATCCGTCGCCATCCGCATGTGTTTGAAAAGTCGACAGCGCTAAGTGACAGCGAACTGCATCGCCAATGGCAGCAGATCAAACAGAGCGAGCGCCAAAACGTCCGTCCCCCGCCCACGGCTGGCACTGCCCGTCCCTTGCCAGCCCTGCTGCAGGCGCAACGCCAACTGCAGCCTCCGGCCGGCGCTGACCAGGCTTCGCAACTGTTAGCACAGCTGACTGAGCGCCTGTCCGCCACGGCCCGTCAACCGGAACAGCTTGACGGCCCCGGCTATGGCGCCCTGTTGGCCGAACTGGTACGCTGTGGCCAGGGCCTGCAACTTGATGCCGAAAGCTGCCTGCGCCAGCACCTTGCCAGGCTGGCCACACAGGGGCAGATCAAGGAAGAAAAATCTTGACAGCAGCAAAAGCCAACCAGTTCGGCCCAGTTACCCCACTTCCCCACACGGCCTGTGGATAACCTGTTCACAACGCTGTGAATGAAGCTGCCTGGCGCCATGCCGGAGGGGTCTACATCATTTTGCCTATTTTTTTTGCACTGTTTTTATGTAAATAATTTCGATTACTTAAACGAGATTCCGCCAACATAGCCGCTATAGACTGGCTTTTTTGGGTACTCCTGAGCCGAAAAATGAACAAAGCCAAACGAAAGTGACGAAAATGTTTATAAAACTGCTGTTTGCCTTCATTTCCGTGCCGCTGCTGGAGCTTTATGTGCTGCTGCAGATCGGCCGCTGGCTTGGTGCCCTGCCAACCATCGCCCTGGTCATCGTGACAGCCATCTGCGGTTCTGTCCTGATGCGCAGCGAGGGTCTGCTGACCCTGCAGCGCATCCAGCTCAGCCTGCAACAGGGACAGATGCCGACGGAGGAACTGCTCGACGGCCTGCTGATACTGCTCGGCGGTCTCTGTCTGCTGACCCCGGGCTTCTGCACCGATCTGCTCGGTCTGTCGCTGCTCCTGCCCTGGAGCCGGCCCCTGCTTAAAAGCGCCCTGCAACGCCTGCTGGAACGACATCTGCGGGGCTGTCAGATCGAAATCCGTCTGCCCTAGCCAAAAAAGCGGCACCATCAATGCCCCCTGGTCAGCGATGCGACCGGCGACGGTGCGGCTTTTTTGCAGAGATCACCCTCAAAGAACCGCGGCCAGCCGTCAGGCAGGCGGGCGCTGTCCAGTTACCAGAAAAACAGGATAAACCTTTTCTCCACTGGCGCGCTGTTTGCAGATACAATGGGCCGTCATCGCCCGCACCGCCACCAGCCCCTGCTGGCGCAGCAGCTGCTGCAGCAACTCGCGGTCAATGCCGGCATGTGCTACCCCCTCAGCCTGATCATGAAAGTCGCCGTCCTCCAGATCCAGATCGGCCAGCGCCAGATAGCCGCCTGGGGCCAGGGCTGTCACCAGCCGGGCCACTACGGCGGAGTAATCGGGCACATGATGCAACACCATACTGCTGTAGATCAGTTCGAAGGTGTCCCCTGGTGGCAGCAGAGTGTCATCCGTTGCCAGAAAGGTCGACACTCGCTCCCCCTGCCCCAATTCGCTGGCCTTCTGTTCAAATACCTGCAGCATGGCCGGCGCCCGATCGACCCCGGTCAGTGTTGCCAGCTGTGGTAGCAGCAGATAGCTCACCAGCCCGGTACCACAACCAAATTCGAGCGCCCTTAGGCTGCCTGCCAACGGAATTTCGCTGCGGATAGCCCCGGCCACCGCCTGGGCCAGCAGCTGACGCTGGGGTTTGGCGTCCCAGCTCTGCGCCACGGGATTAAAATCCTTGATGCGTTTATCCTGGGTCATGATTCCCTGGGTCATGATTCCTTATTCTCCTTCGTTGTCATATTCACACCAGCCGTCCCATAAAGGAAAATACAACGCCGCCCGACAGGGCTGTTGCGGTTGCCACTGGCGATAGAGCCACAGGTAACGCTCCAGCTGCGGCCCGTAACGCTCCAACTGCCGCGCATAGAAAACGGCATGGGATTCGCCGCTGGCGGGCACGGCGCTCTTGTAATCGACGATCAGCCGTTCACCCCTGCTGGCGTCGACAAAACTACGATCAACCACACCCTCGATCCATTCGCCATCACGCCAGCCGGCCAGAGCCTGTTCGCAGACCGCCAGAGGATGCGGTTGCAACAGCCAGGCGCCGCGTTCACTGGCCAGCACCTGCTGCAAGGTTGCAAGGAGTTCGCGGCTGAGAGCCTCGGCCCGGTCGGCGAATCCCTGTTGACGACAGTGCTGTAACAGCTGCGGCTGCAGCTGGGCCAGCGCCTGCGGTTGCTGCCAGCGGGGCTGTTGTGCCAACAGGGCCAGCCACTGATGCAGCAGTGTGCCCGCCTGCCGCGCCTGCCAGCGGGCCAGAGGTTCGCCCGTTTCGTTCTGCCACCGCCGGGTCAGCCCTGTAGCAACCACTGGCGCCGGCGCGGGCAGCTGCACCAACGGCCGGCGCCACAGGCCCGGCGGTGTTTCCGGCGAAGAGGGTAACCTGTCCCGTTCAACGCTTTCACCGGCCAACGAAACGGGCAAGCGAGCAAGAAAGTCTTTCTCCACGGCCGGCCACAGCAGCTGCAACAGGCTACCGGCCGCCGGCTGGGGCGACTGTTCCGGGCCGGTCAACCGCAGATGACCGAACAGATGCAAGCCCTTACGGGCCCGGGTCAGCGCCACATACAGTAAACGCACCCGTTCATGGGCTTCCCGCTCGGCCTCGATCCGTTCAAGCAGGGCATAAACCGGATCGGCCGCCGTCTGTGTCAGGGTTCCCAAAGGTGCCAGCAGCAAGCCGGCCTCCACATCCTCCTGCCAGCTCAGCAAACGCCGCTGGGGCGGACGGGTGGTCAGGCCCAGACCGGGCAGCAGCACCTGATCGAACTCCAGTCCCTTGGCCTTGTGGATGGTCATCAGACTCACCCGGCAGTTGAGCGGCGCCGCCAGGCGTGCCGGGGTCTGCTGCAACAGCTCATCGAGCCGGGCAAAGTCGACCAGATCCCCCCCTTGGTCACAGGCATCGAGCACCTCGGCCAGTTGATCCAGGCAGGCCCCTTCAGCCGACGGGTAACAGGCCGACCCTGCCAGAAGATCCCAGCAGTCACGCACCCAGTCATACAGCGGTTGCAAGCCACGCTGGTGTTCTGCCCGCGCCAAGGCGGCAGCCAGCCGCAGCAGCCGCGCCTGGCCCTCGGGCGACAGTTCGCCCAGCAATTCCGGTTCTTGTAGCTGCGCCAGCAGATCGGCCTCGGGCCGCTGGGCAATACGGGTCAGATCCGCCAATTCCAGACCGCACAGGGGCGAACGCAGCAGTGCCAGCAAACTCAAGTGATCACCCGGCAGCAACAGGGCCCGCAGCAGCAACACAAAATCCATCACCAGCGGCCGTTGCCCCAGCGCTGCCAGATCCTGCGCCTGACACGGCAGGCCGGCCTGGTGCAACGCCCGCAGCAGCGGAGCCACCTGACTGCGCGCCCGTACCAGGATCGCCAGACGGTCCTGCGGCTCACGCTGCAGCAGCCCCTCCACCAGCGCCGTCAGTTGTCCCGCTTCGGCAACAGCGTCCCGCCCCAGCTGCGGGTAGAACGCAACCGCGCGACCAGGCAAAGCCGGTAATGCCGCCGTACTGGGGCTGAAGCTGACAGCACCGTCAGCGATACTCTCCTGACGGGGAAACAGCTGACTACAGCAACGATTGGTCCAGTCGACCAACTGCTGCTGAGCCCGGAAATTGGTACAGAGTTGCAGGGATTCAAGCCGCACCGGACCGATACCATCGCGCCCGGCACGCAAAAACAGCCCCACCTGAGCCTCGCGAAAACGGTAAATGGACTGCATCGGATCGCCGACGACGAACAGACTGCGGCCGTCCCCGGCTGACCAGCCGACCGTCAACCGTTCCAACAGATCGAACTGCAACCAGGAGGTGTCCTGAAATTCATCCACCAGAATATGGCGAATCTGGTCATCAAGCTGCAGCAGCAGATCGGTCGGCTGCCCCTCCTCGACCAGCGCCTGGCGCGCCCGCAAAGCCATTTCGCAGAAATCGATCTGGCCGTGACGGGCAAAGACCAGCCACAACCGTGCCACCAGCGCCGGCAGCAGCTGCCACAAGGCTTCGAGCACGGCCGCCGCCGCATCGGAATAGCGCGGCGGCGGCAGCTGGCGCAACTGCTGCCAGTCCTGTGCCGGACAACGGTCGGCCAATTCAGCCAGCAACGCAGTCATCCGTTCCTTCATGCGCGCCGCCGTCCCCTTGCCGGGCGGAAAACCTCCGTTTTTATCCAGCCGCCGGCGCCACTGACCGGCTGCGGTCAACAGCAGTTCGGCCAGAGCCTGCCAGTCGGTCAACCGCTCTGCCAGCGGCGGCGGAAAGGTTTCAGCCCGGTAATCCGTCAGCGGACTGTCGGCGCGGACAACCTGCTCAGTCGCATAGCGCATCAGCTCCTGCAGCTCTGCCCGCAGCGGGTCATCAAGCTGGTGCCACAGCCGCGTGAGGACAAGCTCCACCCGCTGGCACAGGGCCGCTTCCAACGCGGCCCGATCCGGCTGGCGTCCGCTGGCGGACAGATGGCGCAACCACTGATCGCGCCGCTGCAGCAAATCGACCAGCAAATCCTCCAGCAGGGCCGTGCGGTTGTCCAGATGGCGCACCAGTCGCGCCACCGCCTTGTTGAGCTGGGCGTCTTCATGATGCAGATGGAGGGTCTCGGCCACGGCTTGGCGGTAAAGGGCCTGCGGCTGCGGCTGAACCTGCGGCAGGGCGCCCAGCCGGCTGAGCCAGGGCATGCGCCGCACCAAACTGGCATTGAAGCTGTCAATGGTCTGAATGGCCAGCTGATCGGGGAACTGACGCAGATTCCAGCCACACTGGGCATCACGGGCCAAGGCGGCACAGGCCAGCTCACGCGTGATGCGCGCATGGGATGAAAGGTCCGCCGGAGCGGGCGCTGCCGCCTGGTCGAGGGCCGCAAGAATGCGGTGGCGCATCTCCGCTGCCGCCTTGCGCGTAAAGGTCATCGCCAGAATCTGTTCAGGCTGCTCGACACCGGCCAGCAAGGCCAGATAGCGCTGAATCAACAATTCGGTCTTGCCCGAGCCGGCCGGCGCCCGCACCAGACAACTGCAACGCGGATCAATGGCCCGGCGGCGCTGCTCAGCATCCTTCAGCATCGTTATCCTCCTGCTGGTCGCGCAGCATGATCCGACACAGCGGCTGCAGATCACAGTTCCGGCAGACCTGCGGTTGCGCCGGCTGCACAGCGGCTTCGGCATCGGCCACGGCCTGCGCCAGCGCTTCGATCTGGTCACGCCACTGCTGACACAGCTCGCGCCAGTCACCAACCGCCAGTGGCTCAACCCCCGGCAGATCGTCCAGCGTCCCCAGAGCGGCAAACCGGCAATCATCCGGCCGCAGCTGGGCAAAGGCCACGCCAGCGACCGGGCCCGGCAAGGGAGCATAGAGCGCATAGAGCGGCAACTGTGGCTCCAGCAGGGGCAGCTGCTGCAACACCCTGGCACTGCTGCGAGCGGTTTTGTAATCAATGACCAGGATCGAGCCTGCCGCACTGCGATCAAGCCGGTCACAGATCAGCCGCAGCTGCAGCGGTCCGACGCTGACCTGACAGACCTGTTCCAGCTGTTCCACGGTGAACTCACCCCGCTGCCGTTCCAGCTTCAGCCATTGCAGCGCCAGCTCCAGCAACCGGTCAGCCTCCAGCGGCCAGAACTCGCGCTGCTGCAAATCCGGCCAATCGCCGGCCGGTGGCGACGCCAGTTTGGTCAGCAACTGCTGCAGCAGCTGACGGCAGGTATTCTCGTCCCGTTGCAGCAGGGCGGCGCGGCTGCCCAGTTGCTGCCAGAAATCCTGCAGCAGACGATGGATCAAGGTGCCCCGTTGACGGGCATCGAAGCCTCCAGACGGCTCCTCCAGTGCCCGAAGCCCCAGCCGGTGGCGGGCATAGGCCTTGAACGAGCAGTGCGCCTGGTCACGCAGCAGGGCCGCGCCGCCACGAACCGGGCCGCCAGCAGCCGCCAGCGGCAGACCACGGCTGTCATTTTGGCACTCCAGCGCCACCACAGGCGGCGCGGCGGCCAGGGCGCCAGCCGGTTCCGGCAGTGGCGGCTGCTGCAGCTGCAGCAATGGCGAGGGGCGCCGCTGAATAGCTGCCTCGTCGGCACTGTCGCGACGGGAGCAGCTGAAACAAACCGTGCTGGCAGCGCCGGCCAGGCGCTGCAACTGCTGCCGGGCAAAACGCAGTTCGCGGTCCTGGCTGGCCCGCGGCATGTCGAGCCGCTGTTGCAGCCAGCGGGGCAGAAAGGGCTGAGGGTCGAGGGCGGCGGGCAGTTCCTGATCGTGCAGGCCCATAACCCAAAGCGCATCGGCTTGCAGACCGGCACTTTCCAGCAAACCCACCACCTGCACCGGCTCATCGGCCGCCTCGGGCTGAAACAGGATCTGATCGGCCAGTTGTTCCAGCCAGGCCAGTGCCTGGCGGCGATCACAGACCGGCAACACGCGATCAAGGCTGCACAGAGCCGGCAACAGTTTTTCCTGCCAGCTCTCCAGCAACTGATAGGTGGCGCTGTCAAGGGCCCGCTCACCAGGCCAGCCGGCCTGCTCCAGCCAGGCACTAAAACGCCCGGCCCAGGCCGAACAGGGCAACCGTTCGCGGCAGCGGCTCTGTTGGGCCAGCAGCTCGGCCAGGCGCACGGCAGCAGTATCAGCCGGCTGACGCCGCAACAGATCGACACAGGTGGCGCAGTCAGCCCGGCGCAAACGCGCCTGCCGCAGAGCCAGATCAGCGCGGACCCGCTGCTCCCGTTGACTGCAACCGCCCGCCAGAAACGGCGAACGCAGCAAATAACTCAGTTCGCTGCGGGCCAGGGGCTCCTGTACGCTTAGAAAACGCAAGGCGGTCTGGATGGGCCCGAACTGGCTCAGCGGTCGACCGAGCGACAGGTTGGCTGCCACCTTGCGGCGAGCCAGCGCCCGGCTCAGAGGCTGGCGCAGCGCCTCCAGCCGGGGGACCACGATCAGACGTCGGCCGGGGGTAACCGCCGCCCAATCAACCAAGGCCGTCAGTTCATCATTCAGGCTGTCGAACAGGCGAAAACGGGGGGGCTGGGGCGGCGCAGCGGCAACGGCGGGTTCAATCAGTTGACAGCCACACTGGCGCAGCTGATCGCACAGCTGATGGAGATCCGGTGCCATTTCATCAAAACCGGCCAGGACCAGCCGTTCCGGTGGCGTCAGGCGACCGGCAGCAAAGGCCTGGCACAGATAAGGTGGCAGGGTCGCCTCGTCCAGCCAGTCCTGCTGGCGGCAGTGAACCAGATAGGCCTGCTGCCAGCGCACGAAGGCCTGTTCCTCGGCTCGCGCCGGCGCGTAGCGTCCCACCAAGCGATAGGCACAGCTGAGGCGATGCGCTGCCATGGCCTGCTCGGCCGTGGCGCCCAACTGCAGCAGTTGCAGGCCACAGCGGGCAGCATCGTCACGGATCACCTGCTGCCACAGGGCCTGCTGCTGCGGCCGGTTGAGCAGTCGGCCGGGCTCACCCAGCAGCGCCAACTGACGGACAAACCAGCTGGCCAGATCCTCCACCAGCGGCACCGGCCAGGCCATGGCCTGCTGGCGACAGTGTTCGTAATAGTGCTGCAGCAGATGGCGGGCCAGCCGGCGATTGACCGTGATGATGGGGGTGGCGGCCTGCAATTCAGGCCACAGCTGGGCAAACAACGCCATGGTTACACCTTGGGGAGGGGAATTTGACAAAAACGCGCTGGCACAAGAAAAGATCAGCCGTCGTTTGCGTCGGGCACAAACCGCAGCCGGTAAACCAGTCCGGCCAGAGCGTCGCCCAGATAGAGGGCGCCATCGGGGCCGATGGCCAGCGCCGTAGGCAGCCCCTGCAGGCGGCGACCATTGTGCCAGCCGCGTACCAGATCAATCCCCCAACCCAGGGACTGGCCTGCCTCATCAAGGGGAACGCCCAGCAGGCGATAGCTGCCAGCCGGCCCATCGTCCCCCTGCCCCTGCACCACCAGATAAAGCATGGCACGCAGCGGTGCAGGCGCAGCCAGAGAGCTGCCAAACTGCAGCGCGGTTGGCAACAGTGCCGGCGGCAGCTGCAGCAGCGGCGCGACTGTCTGCTGACACACCGCGGTGGTCCCCCAGGTGACATCGGGCTGCTGCCGGCCGAAACAGAAAGGCCAACCGTAATCGGCCTGCGGCCTGACCACATTCACCTCGTTGGGCAGGCGGGTAAAATCGAGTCGCGGCGGTGCAACTTCCGTCGCCCAGACCTCGTTGCGCAACGGATGCCAGGCCAGCCCCCCGCACTGATGCAGCCCCACGGCGTACAACTCCGCCGTTGCCGCTGCTGTGGCCGGCAAATCGATCCGCAACAGTGTGCCCAGCCGCCAGTCAGTCAGCGGCGGCTGAACACCGATACCGGCCACCGGCAGATACAGGGTCCGGCCTGACGGGCTCAACAGGGGGCGGTATTCACCCGCCGCGGCGCGGGGCAGCTTCAGCCCCAGCGCCTGCAGCGGCGCCCCCCCGCGCGGCAGGCGCACGACATCGGTGGCGGTCGCCAGCAGCATACGACCATCCTGCCAGCACAACCCCATGGGCCGGTCGAGGCCATCGACAACCAGCTGGCGACGATCATACCAGCCATCGGCGTCACTGTCGGACAGGCACAGCACCCGCCCCAGAGCGGTCTGGCTCAGCCACAGGCGTCCCTGGTCATCGAATGTCAGGGCCCGCACATCGGCAACGGCGTCGGCCACCACCGTCAGCTCGATGCCCTGTGCCACCTGCAACGACAACGCCGGCAACAGCCGCCGCGGCGTCGCACTGCAAAAACGGACCGGACGCGACCGCAGTGGCAGCAGCTTCTTGAGCCAGGGTGCAAGCCGCTCACGCGCAATCGCATCCTCGTGCAATCGCAGCACCCTCACCTCGGTCACCGGCGGCGGCCACAGTCGCTGCTGCAGCGCATACGCGCTCAATACCGACAAGGGAATGGCAACAATCAGCACACCACGCCCGAAACGGCGGCCGAACAACGCCAGACAGGCACCAATGGCGAAGGTGGCCACAAACCAGCTCAGGGCCATCGGTAGCGGCAGGCGTGGCGCAGCCAGGGCGAGCAGAACCGCCGCGGTCTGCAGCAGCAGACAGGCGCAGAAAAAAAACAGCCCCCTCATGCCGGTCTACCGGACGCGCTGCCGAACCGGCTACTGCCCCAGCACCACACCGGGCACCAGATAGTTGCGCACATAGTCAGCGACGGCATCCGTCAGGCGATAGCCCGTGCCAGCGTAGCCGGCTCGCCGCAGCCGGTCGGTATTGGCACAGGTATAGTACTGGTAACGGTCGCGCAGTTGCGACGGCATGTCGATATAGTCAATGGCCGGCACGCGCCCAAGGGCGGTAAAAATGGCCATGGCCAACTCGTTCCAGCTGTGAGCCTGGCAGCTGCCGATATTGAACAGGCCATTGACCTGCGGATGATCAAGGAAAAACAAGGCCATGTCGACCACGTCCTTGACGTAGACAAAATCGCGCTGCTGCTCACCATCAGCATAGTCAGAGCGATAGGATTTGAACAAACCGATGCGGCCGGTGGCGACAATTTGCTCATAGGCCTTGATCACCAGCGAGCGCATTTCGCCCTTATGGTATTCGTTGGGGCCGAACACATTGAAAAACTTCAGCCCGACACAGGAATCAAGCAACCCCTGCCGACGGAGCCACAGATCAAACAGATGCTTGGAATAACCGTACATGTTGAGCGGCCGCAACTGTTCCAGAGCGGCGGCATCATCATCGAAGCCCTGGGCGCCATCGCCATAGGTGGCCGCACTCGAAGCGTAGATGAAACGTGCTCCGCTGCGCCGGGCCAGCAACGCCATCTGCTGGCTGTAGGCGACATTGTTCTGCATCAGATAACGGGCGTCCCGTTCGGTGGTGGCCGAACAGGCTCCCAGATGAAAAATGGCGTCGAGCGGCAGTCCCCGTTCGCCCAGGTGCTGTCCCAGACGATCAGCCAGTACCAGCTCAAGAAACTGATCCTTTTCCAGATAGTCCCGGTAACGCAGCGGCACCAGATTCTTCCACTTGTCCCCGTTTCCCAGCGCATCGACAATCAGAATGTCCTCGTGGCCCAGCTGATTCAGCCGCCAAACCAGAGCACTGCCGATAAAGCCGGCGCCTCCCGTGACTACAAGCATCGCTTTGACTCCTTTGTTTTGCAGTAAAAGAGAATCCGATGGCCGGCCTGGACCACCACAGTGGCCCCGCCGCCAGCGCCGGATTCTAGCACGAGCCTCGGCCAGGACCGGATCTTTTTAGTCCATTCAGGATATAACGGCGTTATGCCTCACCCTTCTGCCAGCCCGACAATTTTTTTCGCGACAGTAAAAAATGATGGTCAAAACTGCCAGCAAGCTGATACGGTGCGGCAGGAAAAATCCGAGCAAGCTTCCCTGAAAACAGCTAAACAGGGTTCTGTTTTTTTGGTTGCCACCGTCCACCACCCGCCTTTTCGCCTTGACAAGAACGCAAGCCCGAGACTATCTTCCGTTTTTAACATCATTAAAAGAGCTGTGGCGCAGTGAATACCTGACAATGTCGCTTTGTTGCTCCCAATGGCGCCTACCGATTTTTACCGCGACTAAAAAAGAAAGGGTGGTTTTATGGCCAAGAAACGCGAAGCACTGGACTACCACAGCAGCGGCCGCAAGGGCAAGATCGAGGTTGTGCCGACCAAGCCCTGCGACACCAGCCGTGACCTGGCACTGGCCTACAGTCCGGGCGTGGCAGAACCCTGCCTTGAAATTGAAAAGAACCCGGAGGACGCCTACAAATATACCACCAAAGGCAATCTGGTGGCGGTGGTCTCCAACGGCACCGCGGTTCTGGGTCTGGGAGACATCGGCGCCCTGGCCGGAAAACCGGTGATGGAAGGCAAGGGCATTCTGTTCAAACGGTTTGCCGATGTGGACGTATTCGACATCGAGCTCGATACCCACGACCCGGACGAGATCATCCGCACCGTCAAACTGCTTGAGCCCACCTTCGGCGGCATCAATCTGGAAGACATCAAGGCGCCGGAATGCTTCTATATCGAAGAAAAGCTCAAGGAAATCATGAACATTCCGGTGTTCCACGACGATCAGCACGGCACCGCGATCATTGCCAACGCTGGTCTGATCAATGCGCTGGAGCTGATCGGCAAGCCCATTGGAGAGGTGCGCATTGTCGTCAACGGCGCCGGCGCCGCCGGCATCGCCTGCGCCCAGATGGCCCTGACCCTGGGCGCCCGCCTGGAAAACATGGTGCTGTGCGACAGCAAGGGTGCCATTTACAAGGGCCGCACCGAAGGCATGAATCCCTACAAGGAACGCCTGGCAACAGAGAGACCCGTGCGCACGCTGGCCGACGCCATGGTCGACGCCGATGTCTTCTTCGGCGTCTCGGCCAAGGATGCCGTCACGCCGGAGATGGTCGCCAGCATGGCGCCCAATCCCATCATCTTCGCCATGGCCAACCCCGACCCGGAGATTCTGCCGAGCGAAGCCCAGAAGGTGCGCAGCGATGTCATCATCGGCACCGGCCGCAGTGACTTTCCCAACCAGGTCAACAATGTGCTGTGCTTCCCGTTCCTGTTCCGCGGCGCTCTCGACACCCATGCCACTGCCATCAATGACGAAATGAAGATGGCGGCGGTCAAGGCGCTGGCCAATCTGGCCAAAGAGGACGTGCCCGATTCGGTCGTCAAGGCCTATGGCGACACCAAATTTGCTTTCGGCCGCGACTACCTGATTCCCAAGCCCTTCGACCCCCGCGTGCTGCTGCGTGTCGCACCAGCGGTGGCCAAGGCCGCCATCGATAGCGGTGTCGCCCGCCGCAGCATCGAGAACATGGATCGCTACGTCGAATCCCTCGAGGCGCTGCAGGGCCGCTCGAAGGAAATCATGCGCACCCTGATCAACAAGGCCAAATCCTGCCGCAAGCGCGTGGTGTTCCCCGAGGGCGACAACGAAAAAATTCTGCGCGCGGCACAGATTCTGGTCGACGAGAAAATCGCCATTCCGATCCTGCTCGGACCGGAAAAAACCATCATCAATCGCATCAAGAGCCTCGGCCTTGATCTGCACGGTGTGCAGATCATCGACACCAAGGACAGCCCCAAGCACCGCCAGTACGCCCACGAGATGTTCCGCCTGCGCCAGCGCAAGGGCGTCACCCTGGCCGAAGCCAGCCGCACCATGTGCCGCGAACGCAACTATTATGGTGCCATGATGGTCCACATGGGCGATGCCGATGCCATGCTGTCGGGTATCAATGCCCACTATCCCGAAACCATCCGGCCGGCGCTGGAGATCATCGGCAAGCAGGACGAGGTCAGGGGTGTCCACGGTCTGTACATGCTGGTGTTCAAAAAGCAGGTCGTGTTCTGTGCCGATACCACCGTGACCATTGATCCAACAGCAGAGGAACTGGCCGAAACGGCCATTCTGGCCGCCCACAAGGCGCGCCACTTCAATGTTGAACCCCGCATTGCCATGCTGTCGTTTTCCAACTTCGGCAGCGCCAACCATCCCTTCACCCAGAAGGTGATCCGCGCCACCCGCCTGATCAAGGAAATGGCACCGGAACTGGTGGTAGATGGCGAAATGCAGGCCAACGTGGCCTTTGACCCGGACCTGACCGAACGTCAGTATCCCTTCTCGGCCATCAAGGGCGACGCCAACGTCCTGATCTTCCCTGACCTCAACTCAGGCAACATCGCCTACAAGCTGCTGGCCAAACTGGGCGGTGCCGAAGCGGTCGGACCCATCCTGATGGGCATCAAGCGGCCGGTCCATGTGCTGCAGCGCGGTGATGACATCAACGATATCGTCAACATGGCGGCGGTGGCGGTGGTTGACGCCCAGCAGACCAACGAACACGAACTCAACAACCACTGTTATTGATCAATCCTGCCAGTCCCCTGGCATATCAACCCAAAAGGCCGGGAGAACCCTCCCGGCCTTTTTTGCGTCAGACCAACCTGCCTGCGGGCGGTCTGGCGCTTTGCAAGCCCGGTCAATCCTGTTACACTCGCGCCCAACCACTGCGCCACACCTTCAATTTCACAGGAGCGTCTCCCATGCGTTATAAAAGTACCCGCGGACAGGTGCGCGATATCTCTTTCAAGCAAGCGGTTCTGATGGGGCTGGCCACCGATGGCGGTCTGCTGTTGCCGGAAAAGATTCCCGTCCTGAGTGTCGCGGAACTCGACAGTCTGGCCGGTCTGCGCTATCCCCAGCTGGCTTATGCCATCATCAGCCGCTTTGTTGGCGATGACATTCCGGCCGCCGATCTGCGCCAGCTGATCGAACGTTCCTACGCCAGCTTCGACCACCCGGAGGTCACCCCGGTAGTCAAAAAGGACGGGTTATACATTCTCGAACTGTTCCACGGTCCGACCCTGGCGTTCAAGGATGTCGCCCTACAGCTGCTTGGCAACCTGTTTGAATACCTGCTCAAGGAACGCGGCGAAAAGATGAACATCCTGGGCGCCACCTCGGGCGACACCGGCAGCGCCGCCATTGCCGGTGTGCGCGGCAAGGACAACATCAACATCTTCATCCTGCATCCTCATGGCCGGGTATCACCGATCCAGGCGCTGCAGATGACCACCGTCACCGATCCGAACGTGTTCAATCTGGCCATTGATGGCACCTTCGACGACGGTCAGCGCATCGTCAAGGAAATCTTCAACGATCTCGCCTTCAAGCAGCGCTACGCCCTGGGTGCCATCAACTCCATCAACTGGGCGCGGGTGCTGGCCCAGGTGGTCTATTATTTTTACGCATGGAGCCGCATCGCCGCCCACCGCGACGATGCCAGCGTCGATTTTGCCGTGCCCACTGGCAATTTCGGTGACATTTTCGCCGGCTACATCGCCAGACGCATGGGCCTGCCCATCCACAAACTGGTCCTGGCCACCAACGAAAACAACATTCTCTCGCGTTTCGTCGCCAGCGGCGACTACTCCGTCGGCCGGGTGGTGGAAACCCTGTCGCCCTCCATGGACATCCAGATCGCCAGCAACTTCGAGCGCTATCTCTATTACCTGCTCGACGAGGATGCCGAGCTGCTGCGACAGCAAATGGCCGAATTCTCCAGCAGCGGGCGGCTGCAGTTTGGTGCCGAACTGCTTGAACGGGTGCGTGACGACTTCGCCACCCTGACCGTTGACACCGTGCAGACCCTGGCCACCATCCGTCAGTTTCACCGCCAAACCGGCTATGTGCTCGACCCTCATACCGCTGTCGGCGTCAAGGCCGGCAGCACCTTCCGCCAGGGCGAGCGGCCGATGATCTGCCTGGCCACGGCTCATCCGGCCAAGTTTGCCGATGCCGTCATCCGCGCCACCGGCAGCGCCCCCGACCGGCCCGACAGTCTGTGTGAAATTGAAAGCAAACCGCAACGCTGCCAGCGCATTGCCGCTGATACGGCTAAAATCAAGGATTATCTGGCCAAGCACGCCCTGCAATAACCAACGCCGCTATTGAGGGGGCACAGAAACCGCTCCCGCTGGAAACATAAAACCCCCGCCGATCGCTGATCGACGGGGGTTTTGTCTGCTTCTCAACAACTAACGCTGAAGCAAAAAATCAATGGGCCGCTGTCGGCAGCGCCGACAGATCGGGCCGCGGAGTGCTGGCGGTACTCGGCGGCAGCACCGGATGCAACACCTCCGGCTGATCGCCACTGAGTGCTTCGAGGAAGCGGGTAATCTTGACCGCCTGGGCCTCGCTCAGTTCAGCGCCCAGCTGGGAACTGCCCATCACCGCAACGGCATCCTGCAGGCTCCAGACCTTGCCGCTGTGGAAGTAGGGCGCGGTCAGCGCGATGTTACGCAGGGCCGGTGAACGGAACACATACTCATCCTTGGAGGTGTTGGTAACCGCAAAACGCCCCTTGTCGCCGGGCGGCAACAGCTCGGCACCCGGCTGTTCCACCACGCCGAAGGGGAAGTAGTCGGTACCACCAAGGTTGACACCGTCATGACAACCAGCGCAGCCGGTATCGACAAACAGCTGCAGACCTTCTTTCTGCTCGGCGGTCAACGCCTTGTCGTCACCCGCCATAAAGCGGTCAAGGCCGTCATTGGGCGTCAACAATGTAGCCTCGAACAGTTCGATCGCCTTGGCCATATTTTCGAAATTAACCGGATCCTTTTCGCCGGGAAACGCCTTGGTAAACAAATCAACGTATTCGGGTATCGATTTAAGGGTTTTCTCAACCATTGCCGGCTTGTTGTTCATCTCCACCGACGCCTGCACCGGCCCCTTGGCCTGCTCCTTCAGATCCGCCGCTCTGCCGTCCCAGAACTGGGCGGTATTGAACACGGCATTATAGGTGGTCGGCGCGTTACGCGGCCCCTTCTGCCAGCCGTGCCCCGTTGAGGTTTCCTGCAGATCGGCACCGGCCAGCCCCACGTTGTGACAGGTCTGACAGCTGATCAGCTGGGAAGCCGACAACCGCGGCTCGAAATACAGCATGTGGCCAAGACGCAGTTTGTGATCGTTGTGAGGATTGGCCGTGATTTCCGGTGCCGTGGCCGGAACAGGCTTGAACAGGTCCTTGGCAGTGGCACGCAGATCGGCATCGCCGGCACTGGCCAGGGATGCCGACAGCAGACAGGCCGTCATGACGAGTAATGATACGGGTTTTTTCATGTTTCCCTCCTGTAAAAGAAATAAATGGCAACGCAGCGTTGCCCCGGGTGATGACAGGACGCTGATAGCGGCTGAATGGAGGTCAATATAACCAATTTTGTCATCTATGCAAGACAAAAATGAAAACGATTATCAAAGGCACTGTGCCGGCGCAGACAGACGCAACCAGAACGCTAATCGCCGGATAGCAGGCAGTCTAGCAGAGTCCTGCCAATTGTGAACCGCCGCAGGCCGAAAAACGCCGCGCCCCAGTATTGTCCGGTTAATCGGCCACAGCAGCTTTGGTGTGAGCAAAAGCCGCCAGCGCCTGCTGGCGTGAGGTTGCCAGATCCACCAGTGGCAAGGGATAATGCTGCCCAAGCACCACACCGGCCTGACGCAGTACTGCTGGCGGAGCCTGCCAGGGGCAAAACAGATATTTCTGCGGCAGACGAGCCAGTTCCGGCAACCAGCGGCGCGTATAAGCACCATCGGCATCGAAACGCTGACCCTGGGCGACCGGATTAAAAATGCGAAAATAGGGCGCGGCATCCAGCCCGCAACCAGCCACCCACTGCCAGTTGGCGCTATTGCAGGCAAGATCGGCATCGAGCAGGCCGTCGTGAAACCAGCGCTGCCCCAAGCGCCAATGAAACAGAAGATTTTTTACCAGGAAGGAGGCCGTCACCATGCGCACCCGGTTATGCAGGGTACCGCTGTGCCAGAGTTGCCGCATGCCGGCATCAACCAACGGATAGCCCGTTTGGCCCTGCTGCCAGCACCGCAGAGCAGCGGCGCTGCTGTCCGTCTGCCAGGGAAAGCGATCGAAGGCAGCGCGCAGATTGCGCCAGGGCAGCTGCGGCCAGAAGTGCAGCTGGGCGTAACAGAACTCGCGCCATACCAGCTGGCGCAGGAAGGCTGCGCCATCATCACAAGCCGGCAGAGCTGCCAGGGCGGCCCAGATCTGACGCGGACTGATTTCACCCCAATGCAAGGCCGCCGCCAAGCCGGAGGTCTGCTCCCGAGCGGGCAGATCGCGCCCACTAGCGTAACCGCTCAGACGCTGACGAAGAAACTGCTGCAGCCGCTGCCAGGCTGCGGCCTCGCCAACCTGGGTCGCAGAGCCAAAACCCTGATACCAGGCCAGGCGGGGCAACAGTTCCAATGCGGACAGGGCCTGCTCGGCAGCCGTTTCTGCGGCGGGAGGCCCGTGCCAACGCAGGGTCACCGGCGACGGCAGCGGCGCTGGTGGCGGCCCAAGCGCCTGCAAATGACGATGAAAGGCACTGAACACCTGATAGGCTGTACCATCGGCCTTGCCCAGCTGGCTGGCCGGCCACAGGGTGGCCGCTTCACAGCATTCCACCCGCACGCCCTGTTGCTGCAGCCTCTCTCGCACCTGGACTTCGAGGGCCAACTGGGCCGGCTCGAATGCACGATTCCACACCACCAGCCGGGCGCCTGTCTGCGCCGCCAGTTGCGGCAGCAGTTGCACTGTCGATCCCGCCAACAAACGCAACCGCCCCTCACAGCCACGCTGCAAAGCCGCCAGGCTCTGGTGCAGCCACCAGCGACTGGCCGCGCCGGCAGCTTGCTCGAACACCGCCTGATCCCAGATAAAAACCGGCAGCACAGCCCCAACCGCGGCGGCACGACGCAACGCCGGGTTGTCGGCCAAGCGCAGATCCTGACGAAACCAGTACAATACAGGGACTTCAGACATCAGCCCTCTCCTGTCATCAGCCATGCGCTGCCCCGCCAGCATTCACCGACAGGCAACACCCCAAACGAAAAAAAGCCCGATACAGAATATATCCGTACCGGGCATCTTTTTTTAATGGTGCCGAAGGGGAGACTCGAACTCCCACGGCCCTACGGCCACTAGACCCTGAACCTAGCGTGTCTACCAATTCCACCACTTCGGCGTGAAGTGAGTGGGGTTATAACAGAGCACGAACAAGGATGCAAAGGAAAAAACCGCTTGGCCGTTTTTTTCACTGCAGCGCTACGGCCGTTTCCATGCGGCCACCATAAAGGCAGTGAGCCGCCTGGCCCTGCACCAGATCGCTGAACAGTTTCCGCTGCTCGGCATTGCCGATGGCGGCCACCAGATCATCGGCGGCAAAGATGAAATCGGCTGACGGATTCGGCACAAAATGGCCCTGGCGAATAATCCCGACCACCGACACCCCGGTGCAGCGGCGCAACTCCAGCTGGCGCAGACTCTGGCCCAGCAGCGGCGTGGCGGCCGGCAGCCGCTCCCAGCTCAGTTCCAGCAAATCCTTGGCCTGTTTGAGCTGGCGGATCTCCTGATAGCCATCACCGACCTCGGAAAGCGGATGGTAGAGTTCACGTCGTATGCTGTCGGTATAGCGCTGAATCACCGGGATCGGTATCTGCAGATGCAGCAGAGCCTGACGGGCGATTTCCAGCCCTGCTTCGAGTTCGGGCAGAATCACCATGTAAACACCCTCTTCATACAGAGCACTCATGGCTTCCTCGCCATCGGAGCGGGCAACGATCTGCAGTTCGGGGTGAAAACGACGTACATGGCGCACTATGGCCTGTGCCGCCAGGACCACCGGCATGGTCACCAGCAATTGCTGAGCATGCTCAATGCGGGCCGCCTCCAGTACCAGATCCTTGCTGGCATCGCCATAAATGGTCGGGAAACCGGCACTGCGACACTGCTCAAAATGGCGATGATTAACCTCAATGATAACAAAGGGCACATCAAGCTGCTTAAGCACGCGAGCGATGTGGCGTCCTACCCGACCACCGCCGGCAATAACCACATGATCTTGCAGGCCCTCGCGTGGCAGGTTGATGGATTCGAGACTTTCGTGGCGGAACAGCTTCTGCCGCAGGGCATAAAGCGGCGCGGTAAAACCCGACAACAGCGGGGTCAGCACCATGCTGATGATGGTAGCCGACAGCACAAAGGCATAATGCTCCTGCCCCAGCGCACCGCTGCCATAACCCACCTGTGCCAGCAGGAAAGAAAACTCGCCAATCTGGAACATGCCCAACCCCAGAGCCAGAGGTACCACGTTGCCATAGCCAAACAGCCGCGCCAAGCTGGCCATGATGACACCCTTGCCCAGTCCCACCAGCAGCACCAGAGCCAGCACCTCCAGCCAGTGTTCCAGCAGAAACAACGGATTGAGCAACATGCCAACAGAGGTGAAAAACAACAGGCCGAACAGGTCGCGCAGCGGGATGATGTCACTGAGTGCCTGATGGCCATAATCCGATTCACTCAGAACAATGCCGGCGACAAAGGCGCCAGAAGAAAACGACAGACCCGCCAGATAGGTGGCATAGCCAATTCCCAGACCGATGGCGGTGATCGACAGCAGAAACAACTCGCGGGTGTTGCAGCGGGCAATGGCCGCCAGCAACCTGGGCAACCAGCGGGTGCCCAACAGCAGCATGACCGCGAGAAATACCACCGACTTGATGGCCGCCAGCCCCAGCACCGGCAGACCGGCGGCCGGATCACTCAACTGCGGCAGCAGAATCATCAGAGGCACCACCGCCAGATCCTGCACCAGCAGAATGCCGATCATCACCCGACTCGACAGGGTACCCATCACCCCCTGGTTCATCAGGGTCTTGAGAATAACCATGGTGCTCGACAGGGAAATCAGTCCCCCCAGCCATAAAGCCGGAATGGTGTCCCAGCCCAGCCAGCGCCCCACCAAATAGCCATAGCCCATGGTCAATAGAATCTGCAGCGGTGTACCGATCAGGGCAATGGCGCGCACCGGCCGCAGTTCCTTAAGGGAGAATTCCAGCCCCAAGGCAAACAGCAGCAGAGCAACACCTATCTCCGCCAGTTTCTCAATTTCATGCACATCGGTTACCGTCACGCCGCTGGTAAAGGGGCCAACCAGCACCCCGGCCAGAATGTAACCGAGCATCAAGGGCTGACGCAGCTTCTGCGCCAGCAGGGCCCCAAACAGGGCAGCGACAATGATGATGACCAGATCCGCGGCGATTCCCATACGCGTTTTTCGCTTTCCCGGATAAAAACCAAATGGCAGCAGAAGAGCGTTGCGGGCTTTCACAAAGACTTTATTCTAGCGAAAAACCGCCACCGAATACAGCCCTACCCGTCTGGCGACCACACAATTCTGCCGTCCCCAACGAGGCAGGCGCGAACAGCGCCCTGAGGGAGAGAACCCTTCCAAAGGCATTTTATCCAGCTCGGCAGCACACTAGCCAGACGGATTCGTGACAATCGGGGAAGACTGCGCAATGGACGAGGTCGTCCCGTTTGTCCAAAAAAGAAAACCCGGCACAGAAGCGAATCTGTACCGGGTACGTTTTCTTTGTGGTGCCGAAGGGGAGACTCGAACTCCCACGGCCCTACGGCCACTAGACCCTGAACCTAGCGTGTCTACCAATTCCACCACTTCGGCGTGAAGCGAGAGGCTTTATAACAAAGCCTCCTCGACATTGCAACCAAAAAATCAGGCTGGTGGCAATGTGGTACCAACAGTGGCCGCCGGGGGTGTCGGTACCACCCGCAGACTGCGATAGGCAGTCACCCGCACCTGTCCCGGTCGGCCACCGGGCAGGGTTCGAACTGCCCGCCCCTGCGCCACCATCACCTCAACCCGGCCGGCATCGCGGGCACGGGAATAGTAGGCAGCTATCTGGGCGGCGTAGAGCACGTCACTATCGGCCACCACGGCCCCGCCAGTTCTGATCACCAGATGACAACCGGGAACGCCCAAGGCATGCAGCCACAGGTCATCGGGCCTGAGCAGCTGACGACTGAGATAGTCGTTTGTCCGGCTGTTACGACCCCACAGCAACTCCAACCCGCCGGGGGTGCGGGCCGACTGCAGAGCCTGGGCCGGCGCAGGCGGCCGTGCCCGTTCGAAGCGGGTTTTCACTGGCCGGAACAGACCGGCGGCCATCAGCTCCTGCCGCACCAGCTCGCTATCGAGGGCCGTGTCGGCCGTTTCCAGTTCGTGCTGCAGGGTTTCCAGCCAGGACAGCAGCTCAAGAGTTTCCTCCCGCCGCCGGCGGGCATGGTCCAGACCACGGCGGGCCTTGCGCGCGCGGCGAAACCAGCCTTCAATGTTCTGCTGTGGTGACAGGGCCGGATCGAGCGGAATGCGCCGCGGGCTGGGCGGCTGGCGGTAGTAATCCGGCAGTTCGATGGTAGCAAGCCCTGGTCGCAGCAGATGACGATGGCCATTCAGCAGTTCGGCGGTCTGCTGCCAGTCATCAGCCTGTTCAGCCTCGGCCTCCTGCCGGTCGATCTCCGCCAGGCGGCGCTGCAGGCGCTGCCGAGCCTGATGGAGCGCCGTTTGCACCGGCTCGTCGACCAGCACCCGGCCGCTGGCCGCCGTCTCCAGTCGTTGCCGCTGATCCAGCAGGGCCGACAGGTCCGGTAGTGGTTCTACCGATCCTTCTGCTGGCCACAGACTCAACACCCGAGCCGTAACCTGCAGCTGCCAGCGCTGCTGCTGCCAGGCGGCAACAAACTGCTGCAGCGGCGCCACTGTGGCCTGTGCCACCATCTGGCCAGCCAGTCGATCGGCGACCAGCCGGCTCATGGGACGCACCTGCTGTTGCAGCCAGCGAGCCAGCGATGCCTCATCCTGCAGGCTGACCGCGCCAGCGGCGATGGCAGCGGTGGCCTGCGGCAGGGCAATCGCAACGGATAGCGGCACCGGCCAGATACTGCCGGCGGGCGGCTGGCCAGCTGTCGGCAGGCGGCCGAGAATCCGGTCATCATCATCCAGCAACAACAGGACCGGGCGACGACCGAACAGTTCCAGCAACAGGCGGCAGCGCCGGCCATCGGCCGCCTGGCCAAACAGCACTACCCGACGATCCTGACCGTAGAGTTCCAGCTTGAGAATACGCTGCAGGCGAGCCCGCAGCAGCTGGCAGAAGCCCGGTGGCACAGCGGGATTGCGAAAGCGCCGGTCGGTCAGCCACAGACCGGCGCTGCCCGGTACCAGACTCAGCAGCAGTTGACATTCCTGCCGACCGGTCCAGAGCCGCAGCACCAGCAGATCCGCTGCTGGCTGATGAATTTTGCGGATCTGGCCACTGCCGATCTGTTGGCGCAGCTGTGTTATCAACGCTTCAAGAAAAAAACAGTCCAGGGTCATCCGTTCTCAGACCTTTCTGCTGCACCCACAGGCAACAAGCGCCCCGTACCGGCTGGACGGTTGCCGTCAGCCCCGGCTCATGCTACAGTCGCCGCCATTTTCAACTCCCAACAGGAACCCCACTGCGACCATGCGCCGACCGCTTCGCACCCTGCAAAATCTGCTCGAAGCCCTGCCCTTCTTTTTTCTGGTGGCCATAGCCCAGTTGCTCCCACGCCGTGCGGCCCTGCGTTTCGGCCGTGTGCTCGGCCGGCTTGGGCGTCTGTTGCAGCCAGCCCGGCGCCACACCGCGCGGGACAATCTACGGCAGGCCTTTCCCCAGCAGTCCGCCGACTGGATCGAATATCAGCTCAGCAGCATGTTCGAGCATCTGGGCATCAGCGCAATGGAGTTGCTACGCCTGGCCAGCACCCGGGGTCGAACCGCCCTGCAAAGCCAGTTGCATTTCTCCGGTCTGGAACAGCTGCAACAGCTGCGCGAACATAAGCAGGGCGCTTTCCTGCTGACAGCCCATCTCGGCTTTTGGGAAGTCGGACCGCTCTTTTTGCCACCGCAGGGGTTGCAGGTCAGCTTTGTCGCCAAAGCCATCCGCAACCCCTACATCGACCGCTTTTTCTGGCGGCTGCGTACCTCTGGCGGCGGCCAGGGCATCGACAGCCGCCACGCCGCCCGTCGCATCGTGCGGGCCCTGGGGCAGGGGCAACTGGTCGGATTGCTGCTGGATCAGCATGTGTCAAAAAAAACCGGCGTAGTCGTCAACTTCTTTGGCCGGCCCGCCTACACCACACCCATCATTACCCAGATTGCCCTAAAAACCGGCACACCGGTGGTGACCGCCTTCGCCTATCGCCAGCCCGACTTCAGTTACCGAGTTCTCATTCAGCCGCCGCTCTATCTTGAAGGAGACTGCAGCGACACCAACATCCAGCAGCAGACTCAGCGACTCACCGCCATCATGGAAGATGCCATCCGCCAGCAACCGCAGCAGTGGTTCTGGCTGCACCGGCGCTGGCGCGGGCGGCCGGAACAGGGCTGCCCACCGCCCGCTACCCCAGAATCAACAGCCCTCAGGTCCGACCCATGAACCCACCCGCCCCTTTCCATATCGTTCTGATCGAGCCTGAAATCCCGCCCAACACCGGCAACATTGCCCGGCTTTGCGCCGCCACCGGCAGCATCCTGCACCTGGTGGAGCCCCTCGGCTTTTCCCTCGACGACCGGCATCTGCGACGGGCCGGGCTGGACTACTGGCCTCAGGTGCAACTGCGCCGCTGGCCTGATTTCGCCAGCCTGCAGGCCGCCTATCCAGCGGGACGCTGGTGGCTGGCCTCAAAAACAGCGCAACGCTGCTATGTGGAAGCCAGCTTCCTGCCGGGCGACTTTCTGGTCTTTGGCAAGGAAAGCGCCGGCCTCCCCGCCGATCTGCTGCACCAGCATGCCGACCGTTGTCTGCGTATCCCTCTGCTGGAACCAGCCGTTCGCAGCCTCAACCTGGCGTCGGCGACCGCCATCCTGCTGTACGAAGCCCTGCGCCAGAACCACCGCCTGCGCTAACGGGCTGTTGACAAACAGCCTGTAGAGCCCATGGACGGGCGACCAAAATCAATCCTTGCTCCGTAATGGATTGATTTTGTGAGCAAGACGAAAATCGCATTTTCGGCTTGCGGCGTTGAAAAGTTCCCGGAAGGGATGTTTTCAACATCCTGCTAAGGCCTGCCTCCACATCTCAGCGACCAGTCGGCCGCCGCCGGCGCAGCAGCATTGCCAGATCCCGCACCAAGGCCACACCCAGCAGGCGGCATAGCAGCAGATAGATCAGCCCACCGCCTGCAACAGCCAACACCAGCACCAGCCCGTTGCGCCAGGTTGGGCCGGCTGGCCAGCACCCCAGCTGCAACAGCCAGAACACGACGAGCGCCATGCCGGCCGCAGCCCCGCTGGCCTTTAAACCCAGCCAGATTAACGGCCGCAGCCCCAGCGGGCCCAGCTGGCGCCGCAGCACCCAACCCAATGCCAGCGCATTGAACAGGGCCGACAGGGTCAAGGCCAGGGCCAAGCCAACATGGCCATAACCACGCATCAGCAGCAGCCCGGCGATGGCATTGACCAGCAGAGTCCAGAAAGAAATCCATACCGGCGTACGGGTATTCTGCCGGGCGTAAAACACTGGCACCAGCACCCGGCTGAGACCGACAAACACCAGTCCAGGGGCGTAAGCCATCAGCGCCAGGGCTGTCTGGTGGACAGCCCTGGCATCGAAGGCACCCTGCATGAACAGCAGACTGAACAGCGGCTTGGCACAGAGCAGCAAACCGGCTGCCGCCGGCAACGTTATCAGCAGGATCAAACTCAGGCCGTAGCGCAAATCGTCCAACAAAGCGCTGCGATCATCAGCCACGGCATGACGGCTAAGGCTGGGCAAAACGGCCTGGGCGATGGAAACCACAAAAATTCCCTGGGGGAACTCGAACAGTCGCTGACTGTAATACAGATAAGACAGGCTACCTTCAGCCAGAAAGGAACTGAGCAGACGCGTCACCACCACGTTGATCTGGTAGATGGCCACCCCCACCACCCCCGGCAACATCAGACGGGTGATACGCACCACCGCCGGATTGCGCCAATCCCATCCAGGGCGCAGCCGCACTCCGTAGCGGCGCAACAGCGGCAGGCTCATGCCCAATTGCATCAGACCGCCAACCACAACACCCCAGGCCAGTGCCTCGATCGGCACCGCCATTCGGCTGGAAAACAGCAGGGCGGCAAGAATCATGGCCGCATTGAGCATGACCGGAGACAGCGCCGGCACGAAATAGTGACCGTAAACATTGAGGATACCGGTCACCAGTGCCAGCAGGCTGACAAAGAACAGGTAAGGAAACATCAGCTGGGTCAGGCGCACCGTCAGTTCCAGCTTGCCGGCCACGGTCCCGAAACCGGCCGCCACCAAAGGCACAACCAGCGGTGCCAGCAAAATACCCACTGCCGTGACCAGAGCCATGACCAGCAGCAGCAGGCCCCAGCACTGGCAGGCCACATGATGGGCCTGCGCTTCACCCTGCTGCTGGCGTACTGCCGAAAAGGTCGGCACAAAAGCCGCGGTCAACGAGCCTTCGGCAAAGAAGCGCCGTAACAGGTTGGGCAGCGTAAACGCCATGAAGAAGGCGTCGGCACCATAACCGGCGCCAAAGAAGGCAGCGATCACCACATCGCGTATCAATCCGGCGCAGCGACTCAGCAACGTGGCCAGCGCCAGCACAGCGGCAGCCAGGGTCAAATGCTTTTTTTCCGACATAAGCCATACCCCAAAAGGGATTATTTTAAATTAATCACTTGGCAATAAACAATATCTATTCGATTTTGCTCGATTTTGCAAGAGGGATTAAATCAATTCCACCTTGACAGTGATAACACAGCGGTGTTATATCTTGCCCGTGTGCGGCAGTCAGCGCCGCGCCAGACCCTATCCTTTCCATAAGCAGGCAACAACGGAGAACTGAACATGGCCAACCATAAATCGGCAATCAAGCGCAACAAACAAAGCAAGATTCGCAATGCCCGCAATGTCCACGCCCGCAGCACCATGCGGACCCTGGTGAAAAAGGTTCGCGAAGCGGTCGCGGCACGGGAAAAAGATCAGGCAGTCGGTGCCCTGAGCGAAGTGGTTCCGTACATCGACAAATGTGCTACCAAAGGCATCATTCACAAGGCCACCGCCAGCCGCAAGATTTCGCGTCTGAGCAAACTGGTCAACACCCTGGACTAATCAACCGAAGTCAGGTTGCCACAGGATCATCACCGGAATCTTTGGGTGAGGAAACAAGCAAAAGACGCAAAAAGGGGCTTATCGGCCCCTTTTTTTTGCGCATTTTGTTCACGAAACCTCCTGAAAAAATCGCCTTGCCAGTGCGTGTGGTGGCGGCAGGAGGATGAAAAAAGCCCTCGACGGTGACCTGCCTAGCTCATCACTCGGCGGGCTGCTGGGCCAGGGGTAGCAGTTCCATCAGGCTGTGCTGCAGCAACGCGGCCGGATCGATCCGGCTTGACTTCAATGCCAGATCCACCTGCAACAGGCGGTCGAACAGCTGGGGGAAAAATTCAGGTGCGAACAAACGGGCCTGGCGAGTCAGTTGTGGCACCAGAAACGGCAGCACACCGGCGCGCTGCGCCAACTCGGCCGGCGCGACCCGTTGGCCCAACAAGGCCTGCACCTTCCACAGCTGACGAAAATGGCGGGCAATCAGGAAATTGATCTTGACCGGTGCCTCGCCATCCTGCAGCAGCCGCTCCAACAGATAAAGCGCCCGCGCCAGATCACGTTCACCCACCGCCTCCACCAGCTCAAAGATTCCCTCAGGCCGGGTATCACAGACCACGGCGGCCACGGCCTCAACATCTATGAGCCGTTCGGCACCATTAAAAAGTACCAGCTTGTCGATTTCAGAAAGAACCTCCTGGAGCCCTTCGCCGACGCGCTGACACAGCAACTGCAGAGCCGGCTCGGTCAGCACCTTGCCAGCGGCCTGCACCTGCCGACTGATGAAATCGGGCAGGCGGGCGGGCGAAAGCTGCTTAAACTCAAACAGTTGCCCATTTTTCTTAAAGCACTGGAAAAACTTTCGGCGTTTGTCGATCTTGTCACAACACAGGATCAGACAGCTCTCGGCCAGCGGTTTTTCAACGTATGCCTGTAGTCGTTCCATCTGTTCGGCCCGCAAATCCTGCCCTTGGCGAATCAGCACGCAGCGACGCGGCGCCATAACCGGATAGGTATGCAGAATGTCAAGCACCTGCGCCGCCTGGACTTCTCGTCCAACAAACACATCCAGATTGAAATCCCGGTCAGCCGGCGCCACCAGCGCAGCAAGGGCAGCCTCACAGGCCTGCTCCAGCAGGTAGTTTTCCGGCCCGTAAAAACACAGCAGAGCCGGTTTCACATCACGCGCCAGACAACGACGCAGGGTATCAGGCAGCATCAACAACCACCCGCCTAGAAATCGTCGACGATGCGGTTGAAAATTTCGCTGGCCAAGCGGCGACACAATTCCTGCTGTGCCTGGCGCTCGGCCACATCCTGCGCCACCCGGTCCGGATTCACGCGGTATTCTTCCTGCCAGCTCACCTGCCCCTGCCAGAGGATTTCCTGGCCATCGGCGCGCATCAGCTGCACATCGGCCAGCAAGGCGATGCGGTATTCGGTGATGGCGTCCGTCGGACTGTAAGCCACCGCGCCTTCCTGATAACTGTGGACACGGCCCTGCAGAACGGCATCGGCCAGATCGCCGGTATCGACCAGTTCATAATCCGGGCGGCGGGCAAATTCGTCACGCAGGGCGTTGGTCAGATAAACCTCGATCAGTGGTTCGGTGGTCCGGTTTTCCAGCAATTCCACAGCCAGCCGCTGCACCCCTGCGAAACGGGCCGGCCCCTGGCCGGATAAATGATAGCCACAGGCTCCCAGCAGCACAGCCAGCAGCGACACCAGCAGCCATGCCCGCCTCATGCCACCACCAGATTGACCAGCTTATCGACCACGACAATGGCCTTGCGCAGGGTTTTGCCGTCCAGCTGCCGCTGCACCGCGGCGTCGGCCAGCACCGCCTGCTGCAGGGCCTGCTCATCCAGACCTGCCGCTACCGTGAGCTTGGCGCGCACCTTGCCGTTGATCTGAACCACGATCAGCTTTTCGTCCTCCACCATCATGGCCGCATCCCAGCTCGGCCAGCCGGCTTGCTCAAGGCTATCCGGCCGGCCCAGACCGGCCCAGAGCTCCTCGCTGATGTGCGGCACAAACGGCGCCAGCAGCCGCACCAGGGTTTCCAGCGCCTCGCACAGGGCCCCAGGATAGCGCTCCTTCTCTTCAAAGGCATAGACCGCGTTGACCAGTTCCATGATGGCAGCAATGGCGGTGTTAAAATGAAAGCGACCGTCAATGTCCTGGGTGACCTTGCAGATGGTGCGATGACTGATCCGGCGCAGGTTACGGGCCGCACCCTCATTTTCCGGCTGTGGCCGGCTCTGGCACAGGGCGCGATGTTCGTAGACCAGACGCCAGACACGGTGCAAAAAGCGGTAGCAACCCTCAACACTCTGCTCATTCCACTCCAGATCCTTTTCCGGCGGCGCGGCAAACAGCGAGAACAGGCGGGCCGTATCGGCGCCGTAGCGGGCGATGAGATGGTCGGGATCGACCACGTTCTTTTTCGACTTGCTCATCTTCTCGATGCGACCGGTTTTAACCCCTGCACCACATTGACGGCACTGACCATTCTCCACTTCCTCGGGATAAAGCCAGCCATGCTGCGGACAGGACTGGGTTTCCTTGCACACCATGCCCTGGGTCAACAGATTGGTGAAGGGCTCGTCAATATTCATGTAGCCCAGATCGCGCATCACCTTGGTGAAGAAGCGGGCGTAAAGCAGATGCATGACGGCGTGCTCGACCCCGCCAATGTATTGGTCAACGGGCAGCCAGTATTCGGCCGCCGTGCGATCAAGCGGGCCGGCTGTGTAGTCGGGGCAGGCATAGCGGGCAAAATACCAGGAGCTTTCGACAAAGGTATCGAAGGTGTCGGTCTCACGCCGCGCCGCCGCGCCGCAACGCGGGCAAGGGGTACGGTAGAAGGCTTCGTGCTGGGCCAGCGGGCTGCCACCCTCGCCGGTAAAAGCGACGTCGCGCGGCAATTCCACCGGCAACTGCTCACGCGGTACCGGCACCGTGCCACAGGCATCGCAGTAGATCACCGGAATCGGCGTGCCCCAGTAACGCTGACGCGATACCCCCCAGTCGCGCAGACGGTAATTGATCGTCTTGCTGCCAAACTGCTTTTCGCTGAGATAGTCGGCAATCTGCTCCTTGGCCGTCTCGTTATCCAGGCCATCAAAGGGCGCGGAATTGACCAGCTTGCCGGGGCCTGTCCAGGCTTCGGTCAGGGTCGCCGGGTCAAGGATCTCGCCTTCAGGCTGAATCACCACCACTAGCGGCAGTTGATACTTGCGGGCAAATTCAAAATCACGCTGATCGTGGGTCGGCACCGCCATGACCGCACCAGTGCCGTAATCCATCAGCACGAAATTGGCCAAGAACACCGGCATCCGCCGGCCGGTCACCGGATTAAGACAGTAGGCGCCGGTAAAAACCCCTTCTTTCTCGAAATCCTCACTGGTGCGTTTCTTTTTATCCTGCGCCTTCACTTTGGCAATGAAGGCCTCCACCGCCGGTCGTTGTTCAACCGTGGTCAGGCTCAGAGCCAGGGGGTGCTCCGGTGCCAGGCTCATGAAGGTAGCGCCCCACAGGGTGTCCTGGCGGGTGGTGAACACGCGGATGCTCTCTTCGTGGCCTTCGAGAGCAAAAGCGATTTCGCAACCGGTGCTGCGGCCGATCCAGTTGCGCTGCATGGTCAGTACCGAATCTGGCCAGCCCTTGAGCTCTTCAATGCAGCGCAGCAATTCCTCGGCATAATCGGTTATGCGAAAGAACCACTGATCAAGTTCCTTATCCACAACTGCTGTGCCGCAGCGCCAGCAACCGCCATCTTCCACCTGCTCGTTGGCCAACACCGTCTGGCAGGCTGGACACCAGTTAACCGTGGAGCTTTTCTTGTAGGCCAGGCCCTTTTCCAGCATCTGCAGGAACATTTCCTGCTCCCAGCGGTAATAGCTGGCATCGCAGGTAGCGAATTCGCGCTGCCAATCGTACGACAACCCCATCTTCTTGAGTTGGGCACGCATGTTGGCGATGTTCTCCACCGTCCATTTGGCCGGATGGATGCCATGTTGAATGGCGGCATTCTCCGCCGGCATGCCGAAGGCGTCCCAGCCCATTGGATGCAGGACATTATAGCCCTGCAGCCGCTTGAACCGCGCCACCACATCGCCAATGGAATAGTTGCGCACATGGCCCATGTGAATGCGGCCGGAGGGATAGGGAAACATTTCCAGCAGATAGTATTTGGGTTTCGGGCCACCTTCCGTCACCCGGTAGGTCTGCTGTTGTTCCCAGCGCTGCTGCCAGGACTGTTCGATCTCCGCCGGGTTATACCGCTCTTCCATGGTCATCTCTCCGTTCAGGCGCCGTTTTAACGTCTGTACAAAATGAAAAACCGGCATCTGCCGGCTTCGCATATCCTGGCCGCGCCCGGTCCCTGTCATGACAGGGACGGTGGCCCGGTTCCTGGTTATTTTTCCCGGTAGGTAATGCGACCCCGGGTCAAATCGTAGGGCGACAGTTCGACGGTCACCCGGTCACCCGGCAGAATACGGATGTAGAACTTTCGCATCTTGCCGGAAATATGGGCCAGCACCACATGGTCATTATCGAGCCGCACCCGGAACATGGCATTCGGCAAGGGTTCGATAACCGTTCCCTCAACCTCGATCGCTTCCTCTTTTGCCAACGTAAACCTCCATAGCAATAAAAACGCCGCGCCAGACAACGCGACTGCATATAGCACCGAATTCGCCGCCCTGTCAAGAACAGCGCGGAGCACAACCCTGCGCTCCTTCAGCGTGCCGCCAGAAACCGTTCGATGGTTTCGATCACCTTGGCCGACTTGAACGGTTTGGTGACATACCAGTCAGCTCCGACCTCGTCACCCCGCGCCAGATCCTCGTGACTCTTCTTGGCGGTCAACATGATCACCGGCAATTTTCGTGTCGCTGGATTTTCCTTGATGCGACGGCACACCTCGTAACCATCGATTTCCGGCAGCATGATATCAAGCAGCACCAGATCGACCTTCTCGGTCTCCAGCACCTTCAGAGCCGCCTGGCCGTGAGGCACGGCGATGACCGCATAACCGCGCGAGGTCAGCAGAATGGTTTCAAGCTTGAGCAGGCTTTCCTCGTCTTCCACCACCAGTATCGTTTTTTTGTCCACGAAAACCTCCTCCGCAGGCCCGCCGGAAAACCGTTTTTCCGTGTTACGGATTCTATCTGCCACCCACATTACGACTATAACATAAAAACCGTCCGGCGAAATGCCATGAAAGCGTCCGCCGCACGCAGGCTTGCCACGGGTTTTCAGCGTTCGCGATCGCGATATTCGATCCGAATCGGACAGCCGAGAAAACCAAAAGGTTCACGAATCTTGTTGGCCAGATAGCGTCGGTAGGAAAAGTGGAGTCCTTCTTGGCGGTTCACAAAGATAACGAAACTGGGTGGCCGCACCGCCGTCTGGGTCATGTAAAACAACTTGACCCGTTTGCCCTGAAAAATCGGCGGCTGGTGCGCCGCCTCAGCGGCCTGCAACACCCGGTTGAGTTCTGCCGTGGAAACCTTGCGATTGAATTCGTTGGCCACCTGTTCAACGGTTTCCATGATCTTGGCCACACGTTGTCCGGTCAGGGCCGAAACAAACAACACCGGGGCAAAGGGCAGGAACTTGAACTGGTCGCGCACCTGCTGGTTAAACTGGTTGAGGGTACGATGATCTTTGGCCACCGCATCCCACTTGTTGACCACCAGAACAAGGGCGCGACCGCGCTCATAAGCATAACCGGCCACGGTCAGATCCTGCTCGGTAATGCCCTCGGCCGCATCGATCAGCAGCAGAACCACATGAGCCCGGTCCATGGCCTTGAGCGCCTGAAGGACCGAATATTTCTCCAGTTTCTGACTGACCCGCCCTTTGCGGCGGATACCGGCCGTATCAATCAGCAGATAGTCTTTACCATTGTAACGGAACGGGCTGTCGATACTGTCGCGCGTGGTACCGGCCTCGGGATTGGCCACCACGCGCTCTGCCCCCAGCAAACGATTGACCAGCGACGACTTGCCGACATTGGGTCGGCCGATCACCGCCAGCCGAACCTGGTCGGTCGCCGCAGTCTCACGCGGCGCCGGCGGCAACTGGGCACAGATCTGGTTCACCAGGTCGTTGATACCCTGACCATGCTCGGCGGAAATCGCCACAAAGGACGCAATCCCCAGACCGTAAAACTCCGCGGCAGCCTGTTCCTGCTGGGGTCCGTCGACCTTGTTGACCACATAGAGCACCGGCTTGGTGCTCTGGCGCAGCAAGGCGGCCACCTCCTCGTCGGCCGGCGTCAGTCCTGCACGACCATCGAGCACGAACAACACCAGATCGGCCTCCTCAATGGCCAGCTGAGACTGTTCACGCATCTGGACCAGCATGCGATCCTCACTGGCCGGCTCGAACCCCCCGGTATCAATCAATGTGAATGGCTTGGCATGACGGGTCACCAAGGCATAGTTGCGGTCACGGGTGACACCCGGGAAATCCTCCACCAAGGCCTTGCGCTCGCCCAGCAAACGATTGAACAAGGTCGATTTTCCCACGTTGGGCCGGCCAACAATGGCAACAACAGACATGACAATTTCCTTCCAGAACGAACGGACCAGGGAAGACCAGATCAGCTAGAGATAGCCCAGATCTCGCAGGCAGCGATCCGACTGGGTCCAGTTCGGCTGCACCTTGACAAACAGATCGAGAAATACCCGGGCATCAAGCAGTTTTTCAATATCCTGCCGCGCCTGAGTGCCAAGGTTGCGAATCATGCAGCCTCCCTTGCCCAGCAGGATGCGCTTATGCGCCTCCCGTTCAACATAGATCACCGCCTGAATCACCACCAGCTGACGTTCGGGCCGCTCCTCGAAACGCTCCACCTGCACCGCCACACCATAGGGCACCTCCTGATGCACCCGCCGCAACACCTTTTCCCGGATCAGTTCGGCGGCGATAAAGCGTTCCGGCACATCAGTCAACTGATCGTCCGGATACAACGGCGCCCCCAACGGCAGCAGGGCATAAATCTCATCAAGCAGGATGTCGACCCCTTGACCCTTGAGCGCCGATAATGGCACCACGGCACTGAAGGTATAGCTCCGGCAATAGCTGTCGATCAGCGGCAACAGAACCTCGGGCGTTACCCGGTCGATCTTGTTGATCACCAGGATCACCTTCAGCCCATTGCGCTGCAACAGCTGCAGGATCCGCTGATCCTCCTCGCCAAAACGGTCCTGGGCCGTAATGACATAGAGCGCCAGCTCCACGCCAGCGCAGGCCGTCAAAGCCTGATCCACCATAAAGCGGTTCAGCCGGCCTTTGGCCGCATGAATACCAGGCGTATCCAGCAGCAATGCCTGCATCCGCTCGCTGCTGTAAATTCCCAGGATCCGGTTGCGGGTGGTCTGCGGCTTGTCGGCCGTAATCGATAGCTTCTGGCCAAGAATGCGATTGAGCAGGGTCGACTTGCCAACATTGGGCCGACCAATCAGCGACACAAAACCACAGCGAAACGGCGCGCCAGCCGCCGGTGGTGTTTCTTCGGGCGTTTCTTTCATATTTTTATCTCTCCCCGCAAGCGCTGCAGGGCCGTCGCCGCCGCCTGCTGTTCAGCCGCTTTTTTGCTGCGGCCGGTACCACAGCCGAGTTCACTTGAGCCACAGAACACCGCCACCTGATACAGGGGCTGATGATCCGGGCCGCTTTGGTCGGTCAGTTCATAACGCGGCGGCGAAGCAAACAGGGCCTGACAAACCTCCTGCAAGCGGCTCTTATAATCATGTGACTGCTGCACCGCCACCTGCTCAATAGCCACGGCGAACAGCGGTTCAACCACCTGCTGCGTTGCCGCCCAACCGCCATCAAGAAACACGGCACCCAGCACCGCTTCAAGGGCGTCAGCCAACAGACTGTCCTTGTCGCAACCGCCGCTGCGGCGTTCACCCCGCCCCAGCAACAAAAACTCTCCCAGCCGCAACTCCCGCGCCAGCTGAGCCAACGCTGCCGTGCTGACCAGCTCCGCCCGCAGCCGCGACAGTTCACCCTCTGTCTGCCGGGGAAAACGACCATAGAGCTGCCCAGCAATCACCAGGTCAAGCACGGCATCACCAAGAAATTCAAGCCGCTCGTTGCAGGCCAGCAGATCATGCAACGTTTCGTTGGCATAGGATTTATGGACCAACGCCTGACGCAACAGTTCGACCTGATGAAAATGATAATTCAGACGCTGCTGCAGCCGACCCAAATCCCGCCCACGGCCGGACCCATAACCGGGCAACGCCTCCGCCTTCACTGCGGCATCCAACATGCAAATTCCTGTCCTGTTATGTAAAAACGGCAAACCGATAGCCGGAGCCACAGCCCGATCGGACACCATACACACAAAGACATCTCAGCGCAACGGTCTGTTGGACGGTTCTTTATCGAATGTGTCTGAAGGGCTAAGGACAATACTGGCAGGGCCTGGCTCCCGCCCCCCATTCACAGAGTTCACAGACTCTTTGCAAGCGATCAGAGGCGGGCCGGCGAAACCAAGGCAGGAAATACCCCCTGATGGGTCATGACTATTCAGGAGGATAGATGAACAGGACCGGGCAGATGCATGCAACCTCACCCGGCAGCAGCGAAAAACAGGGTCTTCACGCTACATCGCTTCGATGCGGTTTTCAGTGAAGTTGACGGCGATCAATACCAGCATAGGGAATTTGCTGATGCTTTGGCCGCCGAACCGGATCAACTCCCATAACCACCCAACCCGTGGCCCGCTGGAAAGATAACAGTGCCCCCTTCTCAATCAGACGATCAAGCACAAAGGGCTGAACCATATCGTTACGACCATCGGTATACACCACCCGGATCAACATTATCTCCTCCTGCGCTTTACGGAATCAATCTAAAATAGCGTCACGACTGCCTTTCACCAAAAACAGTCAGCTGACAAACCGGCCACAGCGGCGCGCCGGCCACCGACGTCCTTGCCTGCAGCCTCGGCCATGCTACACTCGCCCCCAATCAAGGTGACAGCCCGCCGGAAAAATCACCGCCGCTGCCTTTATTTACAAAGTTAAAGCAAAAAATGCGCCGCCATAGTAACTCATTGGAAAGTAAGCCCTGTCCCGCGTTCATGTCGTGGTCTGGCCTCACCGGACCAAGAGGCTAATGTTAACTCAGCCGACAGGAACGGCACACCTGTCAAAAACGGCGACATTCATAACAGCAGCAGCTGTCATGTCGCCGCCCACCAAACCAACTATCTTCAGGAGATTGCCATGCTCCCTTTCAGCCTCGCTTGCCGTTGTCTACTACCCTGTCTTCTCTGCCTGCTGTGCGGCTGCGCTTCCCTGCGCCCTGGCTTTGAACAACCACAGATAAATCTGACCCGCTTTGCTTTGGCACCGCAAGCGAACGGGCTTGCTCAACGATTCGACATCGGCATCGAGGTCATCAATCCCAACGCCAGTGCTCTGAATCTGCGCGGCATGAGTTACAGCATTGCCATCGAAGGACACCGTATATTCAGTGGTGCCACAGCCGATCTACCGCGTATTCCAGCTTACAGTTCGGCGCAATTCAACGTCAGTGCCAGCCCCGATCTGATCGGCAGCGCCCGACTGCTGGCTAAGCTGTTCTCCGGTCGCTCCGAAGAACTGAACTTCACCTTCATGGCCCGGGTTGACACCGGCAGCCTGCTACCGAATCTGCAAATCGAAGAAAGTGGCCTCTTTCGCCTGCCAACGGCAGCGTCAGACACACCACTTCACTGACGAATTGTTTAGAAATCCTGTCCTGGAGTTTATGGCCAGCCGAAGAGGAAATCCTCTGCACCAGCAACCTACGGTCGCAAGAGTCTTCCCCCTTGAAACCACCATTGGCAAGCAAATACCTACGAAAACCACGAGACCGGCCTTGACGCCAAAGGGGACGCTGTCTATTCTTCCGGAGTTTGGGGGACCGCCATCGTTATTGAACCGCGCTCCCCTGTCGTTTTTACTTGTTTTAATTT
>Ga0265295_1000487_pt1 | contig 79848 bp, 72 predicted proteins | sample Munlansysbiofilm_FD_192503 | JGI IMG/M metagenome (GOLD analysis project Ga0265295, IMG submission 192503) | Leachate microbial communities from a municipal landfill in Southern Ontario, Canada - Methane capture system biofilm | ecosystem: Engineered > Solid waste > Landfill > Unclassified ... | reverse complement strand
CATTGACTAAAATCGCACTCGCCACCCTGATCACCTTGAGCGCAACCTTTCCAGCACTAGCAGCTTCCACTGCGGGACGCGCCGATCACAGCGGCATCTTGGTGTGGACATTCCTAGGCTTCTGCGCCCTGATAGTAGTAGCGCAACTGGTCCCTGCAGTACTGATGGCCTTCGGAATCGTCAAAGGGGTTGTAGGGAGCACAGAGGAAGCGGTCGACAAGGTCTAACTCCACACCTTCCACTCTCAGCAGGGCAGACACTTAATGGCTGCCCTGTTACCTATTCTGCCGTTATAGCGTGCGTGACGCGCGGCGCTTCTAAGGTTTATCATTAAATGACGTTGATGCAGTAAGCCTCATATCTACTTCCTCTGTAGGCACGGGGTTGTTTTTATAGAGATACTCAGACGATTTTGCGCTGGATCTTCAGAAATGAGAATGCCTAGGTTTTGCAGGCAACATTTGAAACAGGGATTACACGGCACAGCATTTAAAAAGAGACAGCGACTCCAACAAACAAAAAAAGCACCCACAGTTTAAACACTGTGGGTGCTTTTAAAATTTGGCTCCCCGGGCTGGACTCGAACCAGCGACAGGGTGATTAACAGTCACCTGCTCTACCTACTGAGCTACCAGGGATCGTACTGTCGCGACAGATGTGGAATATACGGAAGAGCGTGCGTGTTGTCAAGAAATATTTAGCCTCTTATCAACGTGTCGCATACAAAAAAACTACCTCCGTTGCCCCCCTCTTTTCAGATCAAGCAGAATCAGTTTCGCAATAGCTTTTAAGGTTTCAAACACCCCCACTCCAGTCATGGCACAGGCACGGAACTCTGGCACTTTATTGGGGTTCAGATATTTCTGCAGTTCTTCCATGGGGGAGATATTTGGCAGATCCTGCTTATTGTACTGCATCACAAAGGGCATGTTATCCAAATCGTAGCCATGTTCAGCCAGATTGTCGCGCAGGTTTTCCAGGCTTTCTATGTTCGCATCCATGCGCTCTTCCTGTGAATCTGCAACAAACACCACGCCATCTACCCCTTTGAGGATCAATTTGCGTGATGCATCGTAAAACACCTGGCCCGGGACGGTATATAGGTGAAAGCGGGTTTTAAACCCACGCACCTCTCCCAACGCAAGGGGGAGAAAATCAAAAAACAAGGTGCGCTCAGTTTCAGTTGCGAGGGATATCATCTTCCCCTTCGATTCCGGCGCGGTCTTCTGATACACATACTGCAGATTAGTGGTTTTGCCACACAATCCGGGACCGTAGTACACAATCTTGCAGTTTATTTCGCGCGAAGCGTGATTTATAAACGACATGGCATTCCCTTAGTTAAACAAATTGTCTATGTCGTCATCGGTAATTTCAGCGAACGGATTGGGGCTTTGACCATCCCTGCCCTTCTGTTCCTGTCGTGTTGCGATGGCTTCAAACACCTGAGTAAGAGCGTTGCTGGCGCGTTTTACCCGGAGCCGTACCAACCCCAGAGAACTATTGGTATCGAATATAACCACCAAGATTACCCTACCGGCGACAATGGAAAGATGGATACTCTCGTTTTTTCCTTCATGAAACTGGATGGAAAACTCTTTTTCGCCAATCAGCTTTGCGAGTCCTCCTGTAGTGGCGATATTCCCTGCCGTAAGGGATGCAAGGCTGGTAATATCCAAGCCGGAAACCTCGCCGATTGAGGTTATCATCTGTCCGTTTTTGTCTACCAGAAAAATCGCTTTGGCGTGCGCTGCTTTGAGAAGATGGGCAATAATTTCATCTATCTGAGCTATCTCTTCATCGTAGAGCTCAAAAGTTGACTGGACACCAAACATGAAGTTCTCCCGCGGGAAGTGATCGACGACCTGAACACAACAGGCGTAGACTTGCTCTGTTACAATAAGTGCGCTGAAAGCACCCATCTCTTATATCATCCACCCCAACTACACGCAAGGGTTAGAAAAACGCACACACTGCCGCATAAAACAACAAGGCTCCCGCCACACACAGGTGCGGCGGGAGCCTTGTCAGGGTTATGCCAGTTAAAGCAGCTAATGCAACTAGTTATTATTTTTCTTCCGTACCACAATCAGGATCCATAGCAGCCAATTTCTTGTACAGCCCATACCGTGCGGCGGTTTCCTTGGTTGCTTGTGCCATCAGCTTCTTTGCCACTTCAGGCTGACTTTTCTTGAGAACGCGGAAGCGGTTTTCGCTGTAGGCAAAGTCCTCGAAGGTGATGCTTGGATCTTTGCTGTCGAGCTGGAGCGGATTCTTGCCTTGATCAGTAAGACGCGGATCAAAGCGGAACAACGGCCAGTGCCCTGAGTTTACTGCATTTTTACATGCTTCAATGGCGCTGGTCATGTTGATGCCGTGGGCAATACAGTGGCTGTAGGCAATTATGAGTGACGGACCGTCGTACGCTTCCGCTTCAATGAATGCCTTCACACACTGGGCTGGATTCGCAAGCGACACCTTAGCTACATAAATGTTGCCATAGGTCATGCTTATCATTCCCAGGTCTTTCTTGCCCTGACGTTTACCCCCTGCAGCAAACTGCGCTACCGCTCCCATTGGAGTGGCTTTGGAAGCCTGACCACCGGTGTTGGAGTACACTTCAGTATCTAGAACAAGGGCGTTGATGTTCTCGCCAGAAGCGAGGACATGATCGAGTCCGCCATAACCGATATCGTAGGCCCAGCCATCACCACCGACAATCCAGACAGATTTCTCTACCAGATAGTCAGCCACAGAGAGCAACTGCTTAGAATCAGCATCCGGGCACTGCTCCAGCCCTTGCTTGAGCTTTGCAACCCGAGCGCGCTGCTCTTCGATCCCCTGTTGTGTGCTTTGGTCCGCACTTTGGATCTGCTTGATGAGATCTGCGTACTCGCCACCGGCCTTACACAGTTGCGCAGAAGCCCTGTCGAGAAGCTCAAGGGCATATTCGTTGAACTTATCCACCGTCAGGCGCATGCCGTAGCCAAACTCGGCATTGTCCTCAAACAAGGAGTTACTCCACGCCGGACCGAGACCATCTTTGCGTGTGGTCCACGGAGTAGTGGGGAGGTTCCCGCCATAAATGGAGGAACATCCGGTAGCGTTGGCAATCAGAGCACGATCGCCAAAGAGCTGGGACAGCAGCTTCACGAACGGGGTCTCACCACAACCGGCACATGCGCCGGAGAACTCAAAGGTGGGCGCAATAAACTGGCTCCCCTTGAGGGTATGGCGCTTGATGGTATTCTCGTCGACATCGGGCAGTTCAAGGAAGAAATCCCAGTTTTTCGCTTCCTGCTCACGCAGAGGCGCCTGGAAGGTCATGTTGATCGCTTTTTTGCCCTCCTCTTCCTTACTCTTCGCCGGGCAGTTGTACACACATGCGCCACAACCCGTACAGTCTTCTGGGGCTACCTGCAGGGTGAACTTCTTGCCGGAGAACTCCTTACCCTTCGCATCCACGGACTTGAAGGTTTCAGGTGCGCCATTGAGACATTCAGCATCATATACCTTCATCCGGATTGTTGCGTGAGGGCAAACAAAGGAGCAGATACCACACTGGATACACAGATCCGTCTCCCATACCGGGATATTCACGGCAATGTTACGTTTTTCGTATTTAGCGGTACCAACGGGGAATGTTCCATCACACGGCATCGCAGAAACAGGCAGATCCTGCCCTTTGGCCTCAATTATCGCCGCGGTGGTGTTCTTAACAAACTCTGGCGCATCCCCTTCGATCGCACCATGGATACGCAGCTTACTATCTACTGCACCAGGGGTAACTTCGGCGATGCTATCAAGTGCGCGGTCAACAGCTTCCTTGTTCATGTTGACCACCTTTTCACCCGCTTTGCTGTAGGAGGCCACAATAGCATCTTTGATCTCCGCTACCACAGTATCTAGCGGGATGATGTTGGCGATTTTAAAGAACGCCGTCTGCATAATGACGTTGATCCGGGGTCCAAGACCGATCTCTTCGCCCAATCGGATGCCATCAATAACATAAAACTTCAGCTCTTTATCTACGATGTACTGCTGCACTTCCTTGGGGATATTATCCCACGCCTCATCTTTACCGTAGGGGCAGTTGAGGAGGAAGGTTCCCCCTTTCTTGAGGTACTTAAGCATGTCGTACTTTTCCAGGAAGGAGAAGTTATGGCATGCAAGGAAATCGGCACTGTCGATAAGGTACGGAGACTTTATAGGCTTTTGTCCAAAGCGCAGATGACTGGTGGTCATACTGCCAGCTTTTTTAGAGTCGTATACAAAGTAGGCCTGCACGTTGTTATCTGTGGTTTCGCCGATGATCTTGATGGAGTTTTTGTTCGCCCCAACAGTACCGTCAGACCCTAGCCCATAGAACATCGCCGCATAACCTTCAGTGGGAACCCGGAAATTGGGATCGAAATCGAGGCTGTTGCCAGTGACATCATCCTCAATCCCCACCACAAAGCGATTCTTCGGTTCCGCCGCGCGGAGGTTGTCAAACACCGCCTGCACCATGGCAGGGGTGAACTCATAAGAGCCAAGACCGAAGCGCCCGCCGACAATGCGAGGATAGCCCTGCCCAGGATAGATCTTGGCTTCCATAGCCTCGCCAATGGCGGTGCGGACTATCTGGTACAGTGGCTCGCCGGTGGAACCTGGCTCTTTAGTGCGATCAAGTACCGCAATGTTTTTAACGGTCTTGGGCATTGCCTCAACGAAAGCCTTGGTCGGGAACGGCAAAAATAGACGCACCTTAAGCAACCCAACCTTCTTACCCTGAGACACCTGATATTCAACCAGTTCTTCAACCGTATCGGCACCAGAACCCATCACCACAATTACATCTTCTGCATCTGCGGCACCAACATAGTCAACCAAGTGATACTGACGTCCAACCAACTTGGCGAGCTTGTCCATCTCTTCCTGTAGTACCTCTGGTACTGATTCGTAAAACTTGGTCACGGTTTCACGCCCCTGGAAGTACACATCGGGGTTTTGCGCGGTGCCGCGGAGTACAGGCTGATCGGGAGTGAGGGCACGTGCCTTGTGTGCGCGCACCAACTCGTCGTCGATCATCGCCTTCATATCTTCCATACTTAACTCTTCAATCTTCTGCACCTCATGGGAGGTACGGAAGCCGTCGAAGTAGTGGAGAAATGGGATGCGGGTGCGCAGCGTAGCTGACTGTGCGAGGAGGGCAAAGTCCATAACCTCCTGAACCGTGTTGGAACATAGCATCGCCCATCCACACGCACGACACGCCATCACATCGGAGTGATCACCAAAAATGGACAGCGCCTGTGCAGAGATGGAACGCGCTGACACATGAAACACTGTGGGGGTGAGTTCACCGGCGATTTTATACATATTGGGGATCATCAACAGAAGCCCCTGCGATGCGGTAAAGGTGGTGGTTAAAGCACCGGCCTGCAGAGCACCATGCACCGCACCAGCCGCGCCACCTTCAGACTGCATCTCAACTACCTTGGGAACAGTACCCCAGATATTCTTCTCTCCGGCTGCACTTTTAGCATCGGAAATTTCGCCCATTACAGACGATGGAGTTATAGGGTAGATTGCCACCACCTCGTTGGTCGCATGTGCGACATGAGCCGCGGCGGTGTTGCCGTCGATGTTTACCATCTTACGCGCCATGTTTTGTTCCTCCTGTGTTTAATAAAGTCAAACAGCGGATGGCGTTATCACCACCCTATTTTTGATATGTAACACCCACCTGCTCATTCAGATAATCAGGCATGGCTATGAAAAACTGATCTAGGTCTTGCCAGATTCTTGGGATAGACGTGAACACTACATTTGCTGGCGCCTAGCAATGGCACCGCTCAGGGTAGCTGCATCCAGATATTCAAGATCCCCCCCCATGGGAATCCCATGCGCAAGGCGCGATACTTTGATCCCCAGAGGATGTATAATTTTACTCAGATACAGAGCGGTAGCCTCCCCTTCCATGGAAAAATTGGTGGCTACAAGAACTTCTTCAACCCCACCTTGCCCTAAACGCTCGAGCAAATGAGGGATACGCAGATCATCGGGACCTATTCCGTCAAGGGGGGAAAGCACCCCATGCAGCACATGATAAAGGCCATGATAATCGTGCCCCCGCTCTATGGCGAGCAGATCCTGCGGCTGTTCCACCACACAGATCATGGCTGTATCACGCTCTGGAGCGCGACATATCGGACATGGGTCACTTTCAGTAATATTAAAGCACCGGGTACACAAATGTACGTTGTGTTTAACGTCGCGCAATGCCTGCGCAAGCTCGGTCACATCGTGCTGGGGTTGCTGCAGCACAAAAAATGCCAAGCGGGTAGCGGTTTTACGCCCGATGCCAGGCAACTTGCACAATTGCTCAATCAGTCGCCCCAATGAAGGAGTAGATTCTAACATGAAGCCCTCAAAAAAAACAATACGTTAAAATGGTGTTTTATTTTTTCACTCTGGTAGAAATTTTTTTCGTATGCTTTAAAAAACACCCTCTTACATCCATACAATAAAGCCACCGACGCTTGTGGCGCCGATGGCTTTATTGGAGGGTGCTTAGGTTTCACAAGACTAGAATAATCCCGGTATATTGAGACCACCGGTAAGCTTAGACATTTCGCTTTGGACCATCTCCTGGCTTTTGCGAATCCCCTCATTTACCGCCACCATGATGAGATCTTGGAGCATATCCACATCCTGTGGATCAACGGCATCGGGCTCAAGGGTAATCCCGAGCAATTGCTGCTTCCCACTCACCCGCACCGTAACCATTCCTCCACCGGCGCTGGCCTCCACTTCGCGGCTCTCCAACTCTTTCTGCATCTCTTCCATCTTGCGCTGCATCTGCTGCGCCTGCCTCATCATGTTGCCCATACCTTTAGCCATCTCTGTTCTCCTTCAAAATACTGTTATTATGAATAATTGCATATTCACCATCTACTGACGCTAGAAAATTGTGGTGCCCATGGAAATGGCATCTGCCGTCATGGGCGGTACAAAGTAACCTGTGGAATGGGCGCCCCAAACCCCATTGTGCAGATATAGATTGATTTATACATACCCTTTATCGTTTGGGATCACTGCCACAACTTCGCCCGCAAAAATCTCCACCGCCTTGCGCACAATAGGATGATTAACCGCATCTTCGCGCAAACGCCGCGAGCGATCACTTTCCAGCTGTTGTTTATTCTGTTGCAATGATGGAGGAGCTTCTCGTGCTTCAAGCCCCTCCACTTTAATCGTTATTTTTTCCCCCAGCAGCATCTGCGTAAGTTCACATATTTTCGCCTGGGTTTCTTTGTCTTTAAGTTGTTGGAGCAAAAACGAGCCCTTGGTTGCGCCCAAGCGCAGTAGCGGGGGTGCAAGCTCAAGCAAGCTCACATTATCCAACAGAGCGCCGATGCGCGCATTCTTTTTCCCTATCTGTTGAACCAGTTCCGCCCAGCCGAGAGGAGACGCGGGAGAGGGGCTTGCTCCGCCATCTTGAAAGGTACCACCCCCACCTGTGTTTTGCTGTGTGTAATCCTTTGTCCCCTCTTTTGGCTGCTGCGCCCTCTGCACATGCTGATCCCCATAGTGCTCTTCCTCAACGCGAGGATGCAGTGAGGCTGGCGCAGGTGCAAATACTCCAGCCCCATACTCATCTTCCGGCGGTGGAGGCGCAATACTCTGCAGGGATCCACTGGCGCTTGGCGCTACTGCAGGTGGTTGCACGGAAGGGGCACCACGCAAAGAGGCACTTGCTGCTGAATCGCCGCTGTGGGTTCCACGCCCGGATGTTGGGTTGTCAAGGCGTTCGAGCATGCGTACCAGATCCTCGACCTTGCGTGCGGGGGGGAGGGTTGCGGCACGCACCAGTGCCATCTCCACCAACAGACGCGGATAGGCTGACGCAGATAGTTCGGACTCCACCTTGATCAACATGCTCAACAAACGCTGCCACTCTTCCACATCCCCGAGCTTCGCCAGACGTGTAAACTCAGCGAATTCATCTTCACTGATGCCAAGCTGCAGCTGCGCATCGTCTACAACTTGCGCCAAGATAAGGGTCCGTACGCTCTCCACCAAGTCTTGGCAGAAGGTGCGAAATGAGTGCCCCAGCTCATCCACGCGCCGCACTACTTCAAACACCATGGCAGGCTGGCGTTGCATACAGGCTTCAAGAATATCCACCACCAGACGTCGGTCCACCACCCCCAGTAGCGCCATAACATCGGCATCTTCAACCTTATCTGGGCAAAATGCCAGCACCTGATCGAAGGTAGAAAGACTGTCACGCATACTCCCGCCACCTGCCTGGGCAAGCATGCGCAAAGAACTGGTAGAGATATCGATCTGTTCTGCCTGGGCGATACGTTCCAGCTGTTGGGTAACTTTTGTCTGGGAGATTTTGCGAAAATCGTAACGCTGACAACGCGAGAGTATCGTCACCGGAATCTTGTGCGGTTCGGTGGTGGCAAAAATGAATTTTACGTGTGCGGGCGGCTCTTCGAGAACCTTGAGAAGGGCGTTGAATGCTGGAATTGAAAGCATGTGTACTTCATCGATGATAATCACTTTATAGGGTGCACTTGCGGGCATATAGCGCACCATATCACGCAATTCGCGCACATTTTCCACCCCGTTATTCGAGGCCCCATCTATCTCAATGACATCATCGTGCTGATTTGCGGCAACCTCCATACACGATTCGCAAGCGTTGCAGGGTTCTGCTCCCTGCCGTGCGCGACAGTTGAGCGCTTTCGCTAAAATTCTTGCGGCGGAAGTTTTACCTACACCACGCGCACCGGTAAACACAAACGCATGGTGGATCCGTCCACCGAGGATAGCGTTAGTAAGGGTGCGGCTCACATGCTCCTGACCGACAAGGTCGGCAAATAGAGCCGGGCGCCATTTAAGTGCTAATACTTGATATGACATATACTACAACTAAAATGAGGTATTGATTGTGTTAGGCATTATGAACTTCTGCGTGGTGCACTCCCGCCAGAACGGGGCAACCCTGCGACTCACGCACGTACCCAGAAGACTCAGCGCATGTTAGCGCAACATACATAGAAAGGTACAGGGATAAAACCCCCGCATAAAAGACTTGCCGCCACAAGTGACGGCCAGGTTTGTCCGCGGCACACCGACTGCGTCACTACCGCTGCTCCCTTCCGGGCCTGACGGGATTTGCGACCGCCTGTTGCGCGGGACCTGACCGTCACTTATGACGGCAAATATAAAAACCCGCCTTCCAAAGACGCGGGTCAGCGTTCTTGTGTGTTTCTTACTAAATGGCTTAAGAGGGAGGGATTCGCCTACTCCCGCGCCAACATCACGTTGGCTTCTGCGTAGGCTCCTCTGCGCTCGCTGACGCGGACCTCCTGTCCACTTATCCGACATTCAGTCGGCGCTTCGCTCCGCTTCGAATCCCGGGGAAGCTGTATTCTTATATAAATGGCGGAGAGGGAGGGATTCGCCTACTCCCGCGCCAACATCACGTTGGCTTCTGCGTAGGCTCCCCTGCGCTCGCTGACGCGGACCTCCTGTCCGCTTATCCGACATTCAGTCGGCGCTTCGCTCCGCTTCGAATCCCGGGGAAGCTGTATTCTTATATAAATGGCGGAGAGGGAGGGATTCGAACCCTCGGTACCTTGCGGTACACACGCTTTCCAGGCGAGCACCTTCAACCACTCGGTCACCTCTCCGTACTCGGCGCAGAATAGTACACAGCATAACCCTAACTGTAAAGCAATTTCTTATGTTCCCAAGAACCAAGAGCGTTACCACAGCTGCGCGACGATGTTGTGCAACTCTTGGCGCTTTATCGGCTTCGCCAGACAGGCATCAGCGCCGGCGGCAGCCATTTTATTTTGCACATCGATTTCATCTGCCGCACTGATCCCCACCAGCATTATCTTTTTGTTGTGTGGTTGCGCTTCAGCGCGTATGCGCCGCATGGTTTCAGCCCCGTCTATCCCTGGCGTCTGATAATCAATCAGTACCAAGTCAAAAGATTCTTCCCGACAGGCCTGAATCGCTGCGTATCCGTTGAGCACATCGGTAACCTTGGCTCCGGTTTCCTGGAGTACCGCGCGGAACAGCGCGGCACTGTGCAAATCATCTTCTACAATAAGGACGCGCTTTCCTGGAGCTGGCAGCAATGGCGAGGTTACCATTGTCGAAGAAACATCCCTTAACTCTGGCTGCATCTTTATTTTAGCGGTTTGCATAACTATCTGCAGCGGCACCCGGAAACTAAACTCGCTCCCCCCCTCAGGACGTGGAGACGCGGCGATGCTGCCTCCCATCCTGGTTACAATCCCTTTGCAGATTGCCAGCCCCAGTCCAGTCCCACCGTACTTGCGTGTCGTGGAGCTATCCGCTTGAGAAAACCCATCAAACAAACACGCGCTGTCCACCCCGCAGATCCCTATGCCAGTATCTTTTACCGCAACAGCCAGCGTACACATATCTTCTGCATCTGTTTCGGCATATGGTGCCAGCGCAAAGGAGATCTCAATGGAGCCGCGCTCGGTAAACTTAACCGCATTCCCCACAAGATTTAACAACACCTGGCGCAAGCGATACTGATCCCCGATCAACACTGGGGGGATATCTGGAGCAAAACTTGTGCTGATATGAATGTTTTTTTCCGCGGCACTCAAACTAAATGTTCGCACCACCGGCTCAGGCAGATCGCGCACACAGAAAGGCAGCAGCTCCAATTCGATCTTGTCTGCCTCGAGTTTGGAAAAGTCGAGAACATCATTGACCAGTTCCAACAGTGAACGTGTTGCAGAATCTGCCATCTCCAGATATCTGCTCTGTTCTGGGGTTGCACTTTCCATAGCCTGCTGCAAAGCCGCCATAATCACGGTCATTGGGGTGCGCAATTCGTGGCTCACCAGCGCAAGAAATTCTCCCTTTGCGTGGCTGGCACGCTCAGCATCATCTTTAGCGTCACGCAGCGCTTGCACCATGCGCAAACGCTGGAGGCGTTGCCACGCTCCCTGAAGCAATAACCCAAGCTGGCGTGCATCGCCACGATCGTAGGGATCATTTTTATCTGCAACCATGACACAAGCCACTACTGCGTCTTTAACCACCAGCGGCACCACCAGACACCGCTTAATCCCTGGCGGATGCGGGATTTTAATATTTTCGGAGTCATTGCACCAGCGCGATCTCCGTGGCACCTGTTTAAGCAACTGTCCCTCCCAACTGGAAGCGGCATAATCGCTGGCACGTGGCTGCAAAACACCTTCAGTATCTGCATAGGCTAAGATCCCACCCTTGCTCCCAGTGAGGGAGCAACATTGCTGCAACAGATAGAGGCATAGTTGCTCCTCATCGGGATCAGTCATCTGCTGCAGTCGCAACAGAATTTCGAGACGCAACTCATCCTGCCTAATTAAACGGTTAGTCTGCTGCCAAGCTGTCACATTTATACATGTGGCTAGACAAAGGGGCTCATCATGCAGCACAAAGGGATCAAGGTAGACCTCCAAAAACACCTCTTCGTCTTCATTATCGCGTAAATTGACCTCTAGATAGTTACTCCGTCGTGCTGTGATGGTATCGGAAATCAGATCCAGATACCTAGCCGCCAGCTCGGGTTCATATATCCTAGTACTAAACGGCAGAGCCTTCAGCCTTGCTAAACTGCAATTATACATCTCACATGCGGCGCGATTCGCATCTATCAGGGTACCGTCGGCGCGAAAAAGCAAAAACAGATTTGACGAACGCTCAAAAATAGCCCGGTAGTGTTCTTCACTCTCGCGCAAGGCGCGCTCTTTCTCACGCCGTACAGTGACATCGCGCATATTGAGCAATATCGCAGCACGTCCATCTATCTTAACTTTCTGTGCCGACACTTCAGCATCGCGCACCTCTTCATGGCGCAGGTATTTCCAGTCAAACACGCGGCGCATCTGCCCCCCAGACCAGTGCATCCGCTGCGATAGCACCTCTCTCGATGCTTGCCCCCCCTCTTGCTGCAGAGGAGACAGATCAAGCAAACTCTGCCCCTTGAGATCTTGTGCGGGAAAACCCAGAATCAGACCTGCGCGCGCATTCGCTTCTAGAATCATACCCCCACGAAGAAGCAGCACCGCATCCGCAGTGTTGTTGAACAAGGTACGATAGCGGTGTTCACTGTGGAGAAGTTTTTGCACCACTAAACGCCGAAACAGGATAGCAATTCTCAGGGCGATGCCAATAGCCAGCAGCAGGAGAAGCAGTGCCCACCAACCCACCTCTCCCTGCAGGGTTAGATGCAGTAACGCTGCAACAAAACCGCCAGTGATAGCGAGTCCGATACCGAGTGCCACGGCTAAGAGAAAAGCTATTTTATTCCGTTCGGAAAACACATCAACCTCAATTGGAGCATTAAAGCAGGTAAGCAGAACCAAGGCCTACTTGCGCGGCAAGGCAGAGGGAAGCTGGCGCTGCTTGCGCCGCCGCTGGCGCACTGAGGCAAAGAAATCTGACAGTAACGTGCCACATGCGGCCCCCCTGATCCCAGCGCGCACCTCAACTTTATGGTTGAACCGCGCATCTGTAGACAAATCGTAGATAGAGCCCACTGCACCGGCACGGGGATCATGTGCACCAAACACCAAGGTTGGGACACGCGCCAGAATGATCGCTCCCATACACATTACACAGGGCTCAAGGGTTACATATAGGGTGGTATCGAGCAAACGCCATGACTCCAAGCGCTGGGCAGCTTGACGCAGAACCATTAGCTCGGCATGTGCAGTGGGGTCCTGCCAGGTCTCGCGCCTATTTCCAGCGGCGGCAAGCAACCTCCCATCTCCACTCACCAGCACTGCTCCGATGGGAACTTCACCCAGAGCCTGTGCCTTTTTGGCCTGCTCCAACGCTATATCCATAAAATAAAAATCGCGTTGCTCTTTCTCTTCAGCTATATCCAGCGGGACCATAAGCGTATCTATTTCGTTGACTTGTGTTGTTAAAACAATAGTATGTAGAGTTCTGATAGCAGAGAACTTAAAGGATAGCAATCACTTCCCTAGAGATCTTAAGCGTAAACAATTCTTCAACTATTCTGCGCCTAAGACTTATTCTGCTCTGTAGCGTTATGCCAATTCGCAAACATCCCATCCTTACAGACTGGTTCAATTAAATACCATGAGTGAATCAACGACCATCCCCTTGGGGAAACAAACCCAATATCCCGTCACCTATGACCCGAGACAGCTATATCCAGTGCCACGTGCGCCGAAACGCGCGGAACTTGGGCTCGAAACGAAACTCCCTTTTTCTGGCGAAGATCTGTGGAACGGGTATGAAATTTCGTGGCTGAACCCCAAGGGGAAACCAATTGCCGCTCTGGGGCAATTTCGCTTTCCGTGCACTTCCATCAACATTGTGGAATCAAAATCCTTCAAACTCTACCTTAACTCCTTCAACCAAAGTAGGTTTGAATCCTGTGCCCAGGTATCCGCTATGATGGAGCGCGATCTAAGCTCTGCCACTGGGGCTCCGGTTGGAGTAAAGCTCTACCCTGGTGCCAGCCTCAACAAAACACCCCCCAACTGGAACATCACCACCCTGCCAGGAACCTGTATTGATCACCTGGATATTGAGATTGACTGCTACCACGCCGACCCAACCCTCCTGGACACCAACCCCGGTGCGCATACGGCGTCCGCCATTGTTAGCGAAACGCTCTACAGCCACCTGCTTAAAAGCAACTGCCTTATCACCTCGCAGCCAGACTGGGCGAGCATTTGGATTCAATATAAGGGGCGCGCCCTCGATCACGCCGCACTGCTACGCTACCTCATTTCGTTTCGACAACATAACGAGTTTCACGAACAATGTGTGGAACGAATTTTCACCGCCTTGTGGCGCCACTACAAGCTTCAAAGCCTGAGCGTATATGCGCGCTACACCCGCCGCGGGGGGCTGGATATCAACCCCTGGCGCAGTACCGAAACCGCCAGCGCACCTGACTGGCGTCTGGTACGCCAATAAAAAAAGACGGACCCTCGGGTCCGTCTTTTTGCTCTAGGTTGCAAAGCTTAAGTTACTTGCCTGCCATAATCGCTTCCACATCGGCAGCCACATCACCGATCGGCTTAATATCAAATTTATCCACCAGCACCTTCGCCACATTGGGAGAAAGAAATGCAGGTAGAGTGGGACCAAGGCGGATCCCCTTAACTCCGAGAGAGAGGAGCGCAAGAAGAACGATAACCGCTTTCTGCTCATACCACGCAATATCGTAGGAGATGGGCAGATCGTTAATATCGTCGAGCTCAAACACCTCTTTCAGCTTCAGCGCGATATACGCCAGCGAGTAAGAGTCGTTACACTGTCCCGCGTCGAGGACACGTGGAATCCCGCCGATATCCCCAAGGTTGAGCTTATTGTAGCGATACTTAGCACATCCAGCAGTCATGATAACGGTATCTTGCGGCAGCGCCTGCGCCACTTCGGTGAAATAATTACGGGTAGTATGACGTCCGTCACACCCGGCCATAACTACGAAGCGCTTAATTGCGCCACTCTTCACCGCGTCCACCACCTTGTCCGCCAGTGCCAGCACCTGTGCGTGGGCAAAACCACCCACAATCTCCCCCTGCTCCAACTCTTGCGGCGGCGCGCAAGTTTTTGCCTGGGCAATAACGGCACTAAAGTCCTTCTCCCCCCCAGCAGCACGCTCGGGGATATGTTTAACCTCAGGGTAACCAGCCATCCCCGTGGTGTAGATCCGATCTTTATACGCATCCTTCACCGGAGTGATGCAGTTAGTGGTCATCACGATGGGGCCATTAAAAGAGGCGAACTCCTTGTCTTGCTTCCACCAAGCGTTGCCGTAGTTGCCTACAAAGTGGGCATATTTCTTAAACGCTGGATAGTAGTGCGCCGGAAGCATCTCACTATGGGTATACACATCCACCCCAGTGCCCTCGGTCTGCTTTAATAGCTCCTCCATATCCTTCATATCGTGCCCAGAGATGAGGATCCCGGGATTTTTACCCACACCCAGATTAACTGTAGTGATTTCTGGATTGCCATAGCAGCTAGTGTTTGCCTCGTCGAGCAGAGCCATCGCAGTAACGCCAAACTCGCCGCACTTCAACACCCAGCCGGTCATCTCATCAACACTCAGCTCATCTGTGGTGGAAGCCAGCGCATCAAGGATAAAGGCATAAAGATCATCTTTTTCATACCCAAGAACCGCAGCATGATCGGTATAGGCGCATATCCCCTTCACCCCATAGATGAGCAGTTCACGCAGAGAACGCACATCTTCGTTGGGCTGCGACAACACCCCAACCTCTTTCGCCTTGGCAGCAAAGTCGGCTTCCGAACCACTCCAAGTCACACAATCGGGTCCTGTGCTCATCCCAACTTTCTGCTTAAGCGCCTCACGGCGCTGCAACGCTTCTTTAATCAGGGCAGTGATACGTGCATTGTCGAAGTTGGCATTGGTAATGGTGGCAAACATTGCCTGCGTCACAAACAGACCAGTATCGGCACTATCTTTGTCTTGCTTGCGCACTTCTCGATCGGCAACCGCCAGCCCCTTGAGGATAAAAACCAGCAGATCTTGCAGACCTGCGGTAGATTCTTCCTTGCCACACACCCCTTTAATGGTGCAACCGGTTCCCTTCGCAGTTTCCTGACATTGATAACAAAACATGCTCATTGTGTTTCTCCTTCTACATTTAAGGTTAAACGTGCAAAACCTGTGTCCAGCACAGATTGATAAAGACCTCGAACCATTGAAGTTAACCGAACATGCCACACCAACAAACAAATAAACTTGATGGATATCAAAAACAGGCAAAAACAGGCAGAAACATTATAGGGGGAGAAAATTCTCTCCACTAAGAAACGTCGCCCAGAAAAAACCCCAGCGCCATTACACAGCCTACCGTAACTATAAACCTACGCAACAGCGGTGGCGAAATATGATAAGAAACTGCCGCCCCCACGTACCCGCCCGCAACTGCTGTGAGCGCAAGCAGCAGCAAGTGCGAACCGTCTAGCACTCCGCCAGCCGCATAGACCAGCACCGCAACAGCAGTCAACAACGCAGACACAACATTCTTCAGGCCGTTCATCCCATGTAGATTGGTCTGCCCCAGCAACCCAAAGACCGCAAGGAGTATAATCCCCAGTCCGCCATTGAAATAACCGCCGTAGACACACACGGCAAACAACGCCCCACCCGCAACCACGCCGTTAAAGCGTGAAGCAGCACCTTGTGTTGCCGCAACCCGTTTGCGCCCTAAAATCCTTGGACCAACGACAAACGCAGCGGTAGCAAGCAAAATCAGCCAGGGGATCAGGCGCGCAAAAACCTGCTCGCTTGTTTGCAGCAGAATAGCTGCACCAACGCACCCCCCTGCGACCGAGATGAGAGTAACACCCAAGGCACTTAACCCTGTGGGAAGTTCGATATCGCGGCGGAAACGCCATGCGCTTGCGATATATCCCGGCAGAAATGCGGCGGTACCGGTTGCGTTAGCTGCTACAGGCGGCACACCCACAAAAACCAGCACCGGCAGGGTGATGAAGCTGCCCCCACCCGCCACAGCATTTAACGCTCCCCCAAGAAAGCCAGCTAATCCTATCAGCACCCAATCCATTTAATGCACCGCTCCCCCTTTGTCAGCTCGAACTTGGTTCAGGATCGCCCCGAAAATGGGATTGCGCCTTAAGCTCGCAATAACACGGTGACCTCTGCGTCAGCTTCGATAAAACAACGCCCTACAACATCCATTAGCGTTTTCATCAGCCCCTGTGATTCCCAGTACCTTTGGGCAAACCAAAAAAACCCCGGCACACAAGTCTATGACTTTTGTGCCGGGGTTTGACCGGTTAATTAGTAACCGCCGCCGAGAGAGCGCAAGATCTCGGGATCTTCCTCATCTTGTGCGAGGATTAAGTGACAGGTGTCACAATTCATTGAAATAACCTCTCCGCTTTCTGTTTCATGCATGTCGTTGTGACAACGCACACAGCCGACGGAGAAATCAAAATCCTCGGTATGTCCAATATGGTTAGTGTAAGTATTCCACTTGACGTTCATCGCAGGGAAAACGTTTTCACGGTACGCCTCCTGGATACCAGCAATCGCCATTTGCAGGTCTTCGGGGCTATCCTCGCCAATTTCAGGATAATTCTGTGTGTACCAGCTGCTTAGATCCGCTGCAATGCGCGCCCTGGCTTCATCCTGACTGGTATATTCTTGCTGCACAACTTCCATGGCTTTTTTCTTTATGAAGGGGATTGTCGCGGGGATCTTCCCTTCAAGAATCTTGTTGTCTATGGCGCGCCCCGGCGGCAGGTAAATATGCGTTGGACGGTTGTGACAGTCTATGCAGTCCATTTCCCGCACCTCTGCATACCCTATGTCCGCGTCTGTCCGGGCGCGAAAAATCTTTTCGGTCCCGTCTGCTTGCTGAAGAATCACCTCCGGGATTTCTGTACGTTCCCAGTCGGTCGCTTTATAGGTAATCTTGTTTTCCGGCGCCACATGCCAGTGAATCCCTTTGGCACTGGTAGTGCGTTCCCCCGCCGAACCTATCTTCATCATCAGGACGCTCTGGACATGAGTATTTTCTTCATCAGTCAGAAACTTGTCACGAATCACAAGTTTATCACCATGGAACTTTTCCGGACGATGGCACTCCTCACAGGTGTCGCGAGCAGGGCGAAGTCCGTGCACTGGCGTTTTGATCGGCTTAGGATATGTGTCGAAGGCTACAGCGGCCAACTGGCGCGCTCCGGAAATCTTCGACTTGACAAACCATGTCGCCCCAGACCCGATATGACATTCGACACAATCAACCCGGGAGTGGGGGGAGTTCTGGTACGCAGTATATTCAGGAGCCATCACAGTGTGGCAGAATTTCCCGCAGAAGGCGTTGGATTCCATGTAATGGTACCCGCGGTAGGCGAGCAAGGAGATGACGAAAAGGCTGATCCCAGCTAAAAACACTGTGAAGAAGATTAGCCTGCGCATTTTGTTGAACTTGGTGGGATCGGTAAAAAAGTCACGCAGATACTCTTGCGTGAAGAGGCGCACATCTTCTTTTCCTTTAAAAAAGAACAGACCAAGAAAAACCAGAACTAACCCACCAATAAATGTCGGACCAAGCACCATATAGATCAGGGCGCCGATGTACGTATTGTCTATATGGGCGATCAAGTCGTAGAGAATAGCCACAAAAAGCAATGGAAATACGACAGTCACAAGCACCGCTCCGACAAGAGAGACGCGACTGCGCGCGATTCCGCGCGTAAAAGCTGAAACGATGCCGGCTAGTTTTTTCATTCTATGCCCCCTTTTTGGTTTATCAAGTTTTAGTGTGGGTTCCAGTGCGCTCGACCCAAGATAGCAGTCGCGCAAACGCCTCCCAGGTTATTTTGAGGTTTCAGGACGAAAAACGGTGACATGGCAGCGAATGGCAAGCGCAAGGCATATCAGACGCAAACAGTCAGATAAGTATAGTTGGTAACACTGTTTTGTCAATGTCGGATAAAATAATGGAATCGAGCGCGTAACAGCCAGCACTAACAGACAAAATCAATGTTTTAAGATACTCCGCAGCGCGCCATCAAACAGCACTGGTGGGAATGCCCTTCCGGCAAAACATTTTTTTGCTACTGCAAAGCGAAAACTTAACCGGAAAATGTTAGTGATTTGTTGATGTAGAACCGAAAAGTGAAAGCAGTTATGCCGGAACTTAGAAATCTATTTTTTTTTTGGGGGGGGGGGGGGGGGGGAGGAAGCAATAGAGATGCGCAAAGCCAATTTAGTCATAGAACTCTAGAGCGTGCTCACAGCAGTTGAAACTATTAAGGCCTTAGCACCAAAATGCTAAGGCCTTATTTTAAATGGCGCGCCGCGGAAGATTCGAACTCCCGACCTTCTGATCCGTAGTCAGACGCTCTATCCAGCTGAGCTAGCGGCGCAAGGTGTGTGGTTATCGCTTATTTTGCGACGATTGTCAATATTATTTTTAAACAATTTGAGCAAATGCGATAAGCGTTATTAATGGCGGAGGGGGAGGGATTCGTCTACTCCCTCGCCAACGTCGTGTTGGCTCCTGCGTAGACTCCCCTGCGCTCGCTGACGTGGACGTCCTGTCCACTTTTCCGACGTTTAGTCGGCGTTTCGCTCCGCTTCGAATCCTGACACTGGTCAGGTTATTTTATAAATGGCGGAGAGGGAGGGATTCGAACCCTCGGTACCTTACGGTACACCCGCTTAGCAGGCGAGCGCCTTCAGCCTCTCGGCCACCTCTCCGCATTGCTTTTTGTATCTTTTTTACTACGTATTTAACTTGTGGCGGAGGAGGTAGGATTCGTCTACTCCCTCGCCAACTTCACGTTGGCTCCTGCGTAGACCCCCCTGCGCTTGCTGACGCGGACGTCCTGTCCGCTTCTCCGACGACTGTTTCAAACAATCGGTCGGCGCTGCGCTCCGCTTCGAATCCTGTGTGCTTATGTGCTTATTTAACTGGCGGAGGAGGTAGGATTCGAACCCACGGTACTTGCGTACAACGGTTTTCAAGACCGCCGCCTTCAGCCACTCGGCCACTCCTCCGCTATTCTGATTTATTTGTTACGTGTCTCTATACTCGTAAGTCCGCCCATGTAGGGACGCAGCACTTCTGGAATTTCTACACTGCCATCTTCACGCTGATAGTTCTCAAGCACCGCAAGCAGTGTGCGCCCAACCGCAAGACCAGAGCCGTTGAGGGTGTGGAGAAATTCTGGTTTGCTTCCCGCCTCGGGACGATAGCGAATTCCCGCGCGCCGCGCCTGGAAGTCACCAAAGTCGGAACAGGAGGATATCTCGCGATAAGTTTTCTGCGCCGGGAGCCATACTTCGATATCGTAGGTACGCCGAGCGGAAAATCCGATATCCGCGGTACACAAATCAACTACCCTGTAGGGCAGCTTCAGCAGTTGCAACACTTTTTCGGCATCTGCAAGTAAACACTGCAACTCATGTTCAGCGCTCTGTGGGGTGACAAATTTCACCAGCTCAACCTTATTGAATTGATGCTGGCGAATCAGCCCCCGGGTATCGCGCCCATGTGCGCCCGCCTCTTTGCGAAAACACGGCGTATACGCGGTGTAACGCAAAGGGAGCTCTGCAGCGGCCAGAATTTCATCCCGGTGAATATTGGTCAGCGGAACTTCGGCCGTGGGGATCAGAAAGTAATCTGGCCCCTCGACGTGGAACAGGTCGTCCTCAAACTTGGGTAACTGCCCCGTTCCCGTCATGGAGGCTCTGTTTACCATAAAAGGAGGAAGCATTTCAACATATTTATGTTGTTCTGTATGGAGATCGAGCATGAAGTTTATCAAGGCGCGTTCCAGGCGTGCGCCGGCACCTTTATACAGAACAAAACGCGCGCCGGTAAGCTTTCCGGCACGGTCAAAATCCAGAATATTCAGCTCTTCGCCCACATCCCAGTGCGCCTTAGGTACAAAGGAAAAGGTGGGAATTTCCCCCCAGCTACGCAGGACAACGTTGTCTTCTTCGCTCGCCCCGGTGGGACATGCGGGTGCGGGGAGATTGGGGACAGTCATGAGGAGTTGCTCGAGCTTTTCGTTAACCTGGCGCAGCTCTTCGTCCAACTCTTTAATCCGGGTGGAGACCTGCTTCATGGCCGCGATCTCATCTTGCACCTGAGTTTTGTCCCTGGTTTGACCAATGACAGCGGAAACGCGGTTTTTTTCGGCCTTCAGGGTTTCGCTCTGACCCAACAGCTCACGCCTGGAGGCATCCAGGTGGCGAAAAGCCGAAAGGTCGATGTCGCCGCCGCGGGCGGCGAGACGCTGCTCGGCAGCATCAAGGTTGTCGCGTAAATATCTGAGATCGAGCATGATTTAACGTTCCTTGTTTTTTAGGTACGGCGCATACATCTAGCACTTCTGCCCTTGAGCGTCAACCGCTTTTCAGCCCATATCGTGTGTTGCTTATAGCTATTATTCAAGCAAAAAACTAACTGCGTCCCAGAGATATGCTTGTGCCGCGCCTGAAACGGGCATTGCCAACCTAGAAGCAATCCGTGAGACATGTTTATTCTGCAGAGGGCTTCCCATTAATCCACCAATCACTTTTTCCGTCGAACCACCACATGCTCGAATCGGTATCCCAGATAGTGGTAGCCAGCTCCAGCGCAAGTTCGGTGCGCAGCCGTTTTCGTGCAATGGAATACCACTTGTCGGCGTAGCGATTTCCAAGGTCTTTATGTTCCTTGAGCGACAATATCAACTCAAGCTGATCTGCGTCGTGGGCGATGTGGGCCTCTATGCTCTGCGTCTGTGCAAGTTCTGTCAGTGTCGCTTCGTACTCCTCCCCAAAAGGGACGGTTTGGGCCAAATCGCGCACAGCTCTGCGTTCATCGGCACTTACATACTTCTTATTTACGTAGTTGAGGTCTCCCGTACGTGCTTCGGGCACATCGTGAAACAAGCACATCAACACCACTTTAGCACTGTCTGCTTCAGGGGTCATGCATGCGAGAGCGTATCCCACCATGGCGGTGCGGTAGGAATGTTCCGCCACCGATTCAGCCCCTGAACCAAGAAACTGAAACCCACTGCGGGGGGTTTTTTTCAACATGCCTATTTCAAAAAAGAAATTGGCTAGGGTGCGTTTTGATGGCACAAGATCCTCCACTCTCTGGACATTCAATGGGTAAATGCATTTTTCCGCCTAGCTTATTGACGAAATTGTTGATCCAAACTTGGGGTGGCGTAATTTCTTGGTTCAAAACAGACCCATGCTACCTGCTAAACCAGCAACTCATTTACATTCAGCCCCTGCACACTGCCAGCAAGTCTGGCCCGAGCACCTGCCGCTGCCAGTTACGCATCCCGTCAATCTGCTCCAACTCGGAGCAATGGCGTGGCTGCAGATACGCAATCTGCATGAGGATACTATTATTCACCAGTATGCCTGGATCAAGTTCTAGTTCCTGCGCCTTTTTGCTGCGCCAGTGCTTAAGACGTTTGAAGCGTTCCTCTGCTGCCGGATCAACCTCACGTCTACGGCGCTGTGGTGGCACGGGCAACTCCTGTTGCGGCCGCTCCAGCGCAATCGCCACACTCTCCAGAATTACTTCTGCATAACGCTGACGGAGTTTCGCTGGCACCTCTGCTACGCTATCTAACTGTGCTTCCGAGCGAGGCATAGCGGTGGCCAGTGCAAGCAGGGCTTTATTCGACATCACCTTATACACCGGATAGTCGCGCTTTTGTGCCTGGGCGTTGCGCCACAGGATGAGCTGTTCTAACGTTTCGAGCTGGCGCGGATTTAATGTTGCTGCTCCCTTCACCTGCAGACACGCCGCCCCCTGCTGGGGGGAAAACCGCACCTGTTCCAGTAAGCGAAATTCCTCTTCGGCCCACCACAGGCGCTCTTTCTCCTCCAGCTTGTGGCACAAGATGCCCATCAGGTCTTCAAGATAGCGCGTATCTTCTGCGGCGTAGTGCCGCATCTCCGCAGAGAGAGGGCGCTTAGACCAGTCCGCGCGCTGATACCGCTTATCCATCTCCACGCCAAAATATTTGTGCAAAATATCCCCCAGCCCAACGCGGGGTTCGCCCAGCAGTTGTGCTGCAGTCATGGTATCGAAGAGCCCGCGAATCTGAAACGAAAAGTCGCGCGCTAGGCAGCGGATGTCGTAGTCTGCGGCGTGGAAAATCTTGCAGATATCCACATTGGCCAGAGGTTCGTGCAGCGGACTCAGATCTGCCCCAGCTAAAGGGTCGAGCAATGCCGCCTCTTTCCCCCAGCTAAACTGAAGCAGGCACACCTTTTCCTGGTAGGAGTGCATCGAATCCCCTTCAAGATCAACTGCGATAACAGAGTGACTACTTAAGGAACGAGCGAGATCGGCAACTTCAGCCGACGTGGTAAGAAGTGGGGTTTGAGACATACAAAGACCTTTATTGGACACGCAAAGTGCGATTGAAAATTTAACTAGGGTAAAGTCGGTATCTTTAGGGTAGAGAGAGCGTCACGCCAGCACCTGCAGAACTGCGTCCATCTGTTCGGGGGTGCCGATGGAGATCCGCACTCCGTGACACAGCTGAGGGCTGGTGAAATAGCGCACCAGAATTTTATGCTTTTTGAGCAAGGAGTAAACCCGCTCTCCGTTTCGATCTGACGGGATGGCAAACACAAAGTTGGCCTGCGACGGCAGGACGCGATACCCACGCTGCTCCAAGGCCGCGCTGAATTTATCCCGCGTTGTGCATATCTGTGCTACATGCTCCTGCAACCAAACCTGATCCTGCAGCGCCGCTTCGGCGGCGACCAGGGCAAGCCGGTCGAGATGGTAGTGATCACGGATTTTATCCAACGCTGCCACCACCTGCGGGTGTGCTACTGCAAGTCCGAGGCGCATCCCTGCGAGGGCATAGCTTTTGGAGAAGGTGCGCGTCACCACTAGATTGGGAAACTCACGCACCATGTCAATGGCACTGGTGGTGGCGAAATCGGCGTACGCCTCGTCCACCACCAGCATCCCGCTGCAGCGACGTGCCAGATCGGCAATGCTCTCCCGGGAAAAGGAGAACCCCAGCGGCGCATTGGGACTAGTGAGAAAAAACAGCTTCCCATTATAATGTGCTGGGAAGTCAGCGAGGTTAAAATTTTCATCCAGGGTAAAACGGTGTGTCCGTGCACCTTGAATCTCCACCAGCGTGGCGTAGTACGAATAAGATGGCTCCACAAAAGCCACTTCATCTCCTGGGTCGGCAAAGGCACGGATCAGATTATTAAGCAATTCATCCGACCCATTCGCCATCACCACCCACTCTGGCGGATACCCGTACAATTGTGCCGCAATAGAGCGTGCCTTCACACTGCCCGCATCGGGATAGAGGCGCAGACTTTCTCCTACCTTCCCCACCTCCGCCAGAATCGCAGTCCTTACCTGTGGCGAGGGGGGGTAGGGGTTTTCATTGGTATTGAGCTTGATCCAGCTGGCCGCATCCGGAGGCTGGAACCCCGGCACATACCCATCCATAGCAGCAATATTGGCGCGCAGAGGTAGTTGTAGTTGAGACATCAGCATTGGTCCTCGTTAGGGTTTTACAGGGGAGATACTTAATTCATGCCCACACATAAATATCTAAATAATTCAGCGAACATGCACCTGAGAAAGGTAGCTTTATGCCGTTTGATCCAAAGGGGAAATTTAAGACAAGATGGCGGGCAAGTCAAAGTTTATGTGTAAAAACAAGGCACGGCAAGGTGTGGGCGCTGTCCTGCGGATATCACTCTTTGGGGTTCGTGCTACCCCTACGTTCCTGCAAATACCACAGCTGTAGCATACAACCTCAACCTTAAGCCCCAACCTCACGTTCAAGAAGATCCTGAATCAAGTTCAGGATGACGTGGTGGGCTTGGTGCGACAGCGTCACACGCAAGAGCAGGAGGAAAGCGTCAGTGGATTAATATATGTCTGCCACTTAGCATGCCTGCCACTTTTTCCTTTAATAACGTTCGAGCACTGCATATTTGGTAGTGCGCCGCACTGGAGTGAAACCCGCGGCGCGAATCAGGTGGATGATCTCGGGCTGCGACATGCGGAACGATACCCCTGCAGCGGCAACAACATTTTCTTCTAGCATGGTGCCACCCATGTCGTTGGCACCAAAACGCAACGCCACCTGGGCCATGCGTGCCCCTTGCGTGACCCAGCTCGCCTGAATGTTGGGAACATTGTCTAGCACCAGCCGGGAGAGCGCCACTACGCGCAGGTAGTCGGTGCCGGTAGCGCCGTGGCGAATTTCGTGCCCAAGTTCGGTATTGTCGGGCTGGTAGCTCCAACTGATAAACGCGGTAAATCCACCACTACGCGCTTGAATCTCGCGCACGCGCACCAGATGCTCCACCAGTTGCTCCGGCGTTTCGCCACAGCCAAACATCAGGGTGGCGGTGGTTTTCATCCCCAGTTCATGTGCGGTTTCCATCACTTCGGCCCATTTGCGCCAGCCGATTTTATTTGGGGAGATATGACGCCGTACCGCATCCACCAGCACTTCGGCACCCCCGCCGGGGATCGATTCAAGCCCAGCAGCTTGGAGGCGCTGAATACATGCACGTAGACTGATCCCCGCGTGCGCGGCAAGGTGCACCACCTCTGCCGGAGAGAGGGAGTGGATTTGCACCGTAGGGAAACGGCGACGCAGCAGAGCAAACAGCTGCTCGAACCAGCTTAAAGGCAATTCAGGATGGATCCCCCCTTGCATCAGCAACTGGGTGCCACCACACTCCACAAGCTCTTCCACCTTGGCGCAGATCTGTGCCTCGCTGAGTACATACCCCTCGGGGTCAGAGATGTCGCGATAGAAGGCACAGAAGCGACACTGGCAACTGCAGATATTGGTGTAGTTGACATTGCGATCCACCACAAACCCCACCTCCCCTGCGGGATGGAGATGTTTGCGCTGTGCATCCGCCATCTTTCCAAGGCGGAGCAGGTCAACATTGCAGTACAGATACAGCGCCTGTGCGCGGGTCAGTGGTATCCCTTGGCTTAAAGCATCTTGAATCAGCTCGAGTTCAAACATCTTGTCAGTACACCTGCAGATCTTGGTACAGAGTGTCGCGCTCTACCGGGGTACGCCCAGCGCTGCGGATCTGGCGAATAATCTCTTCCTTCCCGAGTGCCTGCGGCGAATCTGCCCCTGCATCATGGCCGATTTTCTCCTCCACCACGGTGCCGTCCAGATCATTAACTCCGAAGCACAGCGCCACTTGCGCCACTTTAAGCCCTAACATTACCCAGTACGCCTTGATGTGCTGGAAATTATCCAGATAGATGCGACTGATGGCAAGGGTTTTGAGGCAATCAATCCCGTCTGGGCCGTGCTCCACCTTGATGTTGCTATTTTGGGTCTGAAACGCAAGAGGGATGAAGGCCTGAAACCCACCAGTGCGATCCTGCAGCTCCCGCAAGCGCCGCATATGATCGACACGGTGGGCGTAGGTTTCGACATGCCCAAAGAGCATGGTGGCGTTACTTTTGAGCCCACCAGCATGGATCTTTTCGGTAACCTCGAGCCAGCGCTGCGCCGAGATTTTTTCTGGGCAGATTTGACTGCGAACCCCTGCATCAAAGATCTCCGCACCTCCCCCGGGGGTGGAATCGAGGCCGAGGCGCTTAAGTTCGCGGATCACCTCTTCCACCTCTAAGCCACTGATGCGAGCGAAATAGTCAATCTCCACCGCCGTGAAGGCTTTAATTTTAATGGTGGGGTTGTTGGCCTTGATGGTGGCCATCAGGCGCAGGTAAAACTCAAACGGCAACTCTGGGTGCAGCCCCCCAACCATGTGAAGCTCTGTCGCGCCGGCGGCATTGGCCTCAGCAGCCTTCTCCAGCACCTGGCTCAAATTGTAGGTGTAAGCGTCGGGCTCGTTTCCCTCGCGGCAAAAGGCACAGAAACGGCAGTGATTAACACACACATTGGTGTAGTTGATATGTCGGTTGACGTTAAAAAATACCCTCAAACCATTTTTTTTGCGGTTCGCCAGATCGGCCAGCTCTCCAATAGCGAGCAGATCGTCAGACTCAAACAGCTGTAGCGCTTCAGCATCGCTGATACGGGTATCTGTTTCTATTTTAGTGCGTATCTGTCCAAGCAGTGACTTCATGTTAATTTCTCATTTCTATGCACGGATAAAATATCCAATCAGGCATCTGGAAGCGTATCACCCCAACGACGTGCCAAGTGGTGCGGTATGTGGAGTTGATCCAACACGCGGCTCACTATGAAATCGACCAGATCCTGTACATGATTAACCCCATGATAAAATGCGGGCATCGCGGGGAGGATTGTGGCTCCTGCTTCACTTAACGTAAGGAGATTACGCAGGTGGATACTGTGGAGCGGGGTCTCGCGGGGCACCAAAATCAAGCGTCGCCGCTCCTTGAGCATCACATCTGCGGCGCGTTCAATCAAGGTATTGCTCACTCCGGCGGCCAGGCGGCCTACAATCCCCATCGACGCAGGGATCACTACCATGGCGTCAGCTGCGGCGGAACCACTTGCAACTGGAGCCATAAAGTCATCTTCAGCGTAGCAGTGCAATTGTCCGCCACATGGTTGGTAGTACTGACATAGCTCACGTTGTAGTTCGGCAGGATCGTCAGCCCAGCCAAGAGCCATCCCTGCAGGAAACGAACCCCCCTGTTGTTCCAGGCGTAACACCTGGCGTCCTGCCGCAGAAGTCAGGAGCGAAACCTCACATCCACGCGCGAAAAGATGCTGAAGCAAAGTAACAGCATATCCCGCCCCGGAAGCGCCACAGATTGCTATGACTATGTGGGCTTTATCTATGTGGACTTTATGCGGCGCACTTTCTTGCGGGATTGCGGAAGGCGTCATCCCAGCACCACATCTGCGAGGACAAACGCAAACAAAATAATACTTATATAGCCATTCATGGTGAAAAACGCCGCATCCAAACGACTTAAATCATCGGGTTTCACCAAGCGGTGTTCGTACACCAGTAGCGCAGCCACAACCGCAACTCCCACCAGATATAGCCACCCCAGCCCCGCACTGAGCCACACTAACAGCAGCAACAACACCATCCCAGCGTGGAACCAACGCACCAGAAGACAGGACTTTTCTGCTCCGAGACGCGCCGGGATTGAGTGCAACCCCTGGTCACGGTCAAACTCCAGATCTTGCAGAGAGTAAAAAATATCGAATCCAGCCACCCACAGCAACACTGCCAACCCAAGCAGAACAATCGAGATATGAATATCGCCACGCAGCGCGATCCATGCCCCTATGGGCGCTGCGGCAAGGCACAACCCCAGAATCAAATGAGCGTAAATAGTGAACCGTTTGGCATAGGCGTACAGTACCAGGAAAAACAGCACTACAAAGGAGAGATAAAAGCACAGAGGATTGAGCATCCACGCCGCAACTTCAAACATCAGCACTGAAATGGTTACAAAAATCCACGCCTCTGCCAAAGATACCTTCCCCGCGGGGATATGGCGTTCCTCAGTGCGCGGGTTCTGCGCATCAATGCGTGCGTCAATAATGCGGTTGAGTCCCATAGCGGCAGAACGTGCCCCCACCATGGCGACACATATCCACACCAGTTGCGCCAGCGACGGTAGCTGTGCACTCGCATCTGCGGCCAACACCACCCCGATAAGGGCAAACGGGAATGCAAACACGGTATGCGAAAACTTTATCATCTCCAGCAGCGCCTTGACCTTAGCTCCGACACGCTGTAGCAGCGTAGGGGGGGTAATACCTGCAGACATATCTATCAATTCCTTTCTCTACCAGGGAGCCAAAGGTGATGGCGCCGCTATTAGACCCTGTATCCAGATTTTCTACCGGTACATGGCAGTGCAAATTTATACACCCACACCTGCAATAGAATCAAGTTCTTTGCCTGCCAAGGGCAACGCAACAGGTGACAGCAAGTCTTTCGCATTGCAGTATTATATTATTATTTGCAATAAAATAATACAGTGTTATATTTGTGGACAATTAAGGAGGCATCCAATGTTTTTCATTCTGTTCCTGACCTTGGTTTTGAGTCTGTTCTGGCTGTTGCTGTCGTGGCAGTTTACTCCGTTTGTGCTCAGCTGCGGAGTCGCTTCCATCGCGCTAACCCTGTATTTGGCACAACGGATGCGAGTGGTGGATTCTGAGTCGCAGCCTTTGCATCTTTCGGCACGCATTGTGATGTACTGGCTCTGGCTTGCCAAGGAGGTGGCTCTGTCCAACTGGGACGTAACGCGCCATATCTGGAGCAGAAAAAGGCGTATAAACCCTAGGGTCATTCAACTAAAAACTCCGATGAAAACACCGTTTGGATTAATGCTATACGCTAACTCCATAACCCTCACCCCCGGCACGGTGTGCATCGATATCAAGGATGGTCAAGCAACAGCGCACGCCCTTACTGATGCTGCTGCTGCGGGTCTTGAGTCTGGAGAGATGGGGGAAAAAATTTGCAGGTTGGGGTTATAACTAACATGCCAGAGCTTATGAACAGTGTATATGCCGGAGCCAGCCTAGCATTGCTCGCGGTGATGGGAACCACAATTGTGCGAGCTATTTTGGGGCCAAGCGCGTTTGACAGAGTATTGGCGGCCAACATGTTTGGCACCAAGACCGTGCTCCTGCTCTCCCTGCTGGGATTTTTGAGTGGACGCCCTGACTTTCTCGACATCGCCTTGGTTTATGCGCTGGTAAATTTTCTAAGTACCATCGCAGTACTGCGCTTTTTTGAAGGGCGCCCCCACTCTGAACTACAACAAAGCCCTGACGCAGACCCCGATGCAAACCATAGTACACCGACTACGGCCATGGAGGAGTAAATGGAAACGTTTCTTATCTTGGCTTCAACCCTGTGCATCAGCATTGGGGTGTTTTTAGGGATTACCGGAGCGGTGGGAATTTTCAGAATGCCGAATTTCTTTACCCGCCTCCACGCTGCCAGTGTTACCGACTCCGGGTGTGCGTCTATGCTGTTATTTGGGCTGATGCTCCAATCCGGCTTCACCGTCGCCACTGTTAAGTTGTGTTTTATCCTGTTTTTCCTTTTGATCAGCAGTCCGACGGCAGGCCATGCCCTGAGCAAGACCGCGCTCAGCTGTGGCGCACAGCCGACCCCTCTGCCCCGTGAGGAGCGCTGATGGAACTAATTATCGACATCACGTTACTGACATTTCTGGGGCTGACAGCCCTCGCGATCAACCGTATCGACAAGTTGTTTTGCGTCATCATGCTCTCGGGTATCTACAGCCTGCTGTGTGCGTCGCTGTTTGTCACGATGGACGCGGTAGATGTAGCCTTTACCGAGGCTGCAGTGGGCACTGGGATAGCCACAGTCCTGCTATTGAGCACTATTGGTGCAACTGAAACCGAACAACGCAGCGCCCCACACCGCCCCCTGTTCGCGCTGCTGGTGGTATGTGTCACGGGGGCAATTCTGGTGTATGGCACCATGGATATGCCCGCCTTTGGTGATCCTAACGCGCCCATCCACCAACATGTAGCGCCACGCTATGTGCAGCAATCGCAACATGAAATTGGCTCTGACAATATCGTCACTTCTATTCTGTCGAGCTATCGCGGCTTCGACACTCTGGGAGAGACTGTGGTTATTTTCACTGCTGGACTGGCCGTGGTAGGGCTTATCGGCTTCAGAGGGATGCAAAAATTCGGTGACCGGCAGCGTGCCGCTGGGGTAACGCAAAATGAGATGGAACAACATCTGGTGCTGCGCATTGTGATCAAAATGTTTATCCCGCTTATTCTGCTCTTTGCTCTGTATGTGCAGTTTCATGGCGACTTTGGCCCGGGCGGAGGATTTCAGGCGGGGGTTATTTTTGCCAGCGCCTTTATCTTTTACACTCTGATGTCTGGGCTGGATGCTGCCATGCGGGTGGTGTCACCGCGCACCCTGAGCTACATCGCCGCTCTAGGGGTGCTGCTGTATGGCGGAGTGGGGATAGCAACCATGCTTATGGGGGGGAATTACCTTGCCTACAATGTCCTGCGCCACGATCCGCTGCACGGACAGCACCTAGGGATTTTTCTGATAGAGGTTGGGGTCGGCACCACTGTGTTCTCTGTAATGGTACTGATCTTCTTTGCATTCAGCTCCAGAAAGGGGTTGCGACAGTGACCAGAAAGGGGTGGCGCCAGTGAATATAGGAGCGCACTACAATTACTGGGTGGCTATTTTCCTGATGATGACTGGATTCTATGTCGTGATCACCCACGGGAACCTGATCAAAAAGCTGGTTGGATTGAACCTGTTTACCACCTCGGTATTCATCCTCTACATCTCGCTGGCCAAGGTGAAAGGGGGGACTGCCCCCATCCTCGTGCCAGGGGTTGAAGTGTATTCTAATCCGCTCCCCCATGTTCTTATCCTCACCGCTATCGTGGTGGGGGTGGCTACTACAGCGGTAGGACTGGCGCTGGTGCTCCTGATCTATGATCGCTACGGCACTATCGAGGAAGATGAAATTCGCCTGAAGGATGACTCACTATGAACCATTTGGCTGTAATTCAGGTTATTATTCCCCTTCTCAGTGCACCGCTGTGCCTCTTACTGCGCTGGCGCACTGGCGCATGGCTAATTGCCCTGGTGGCAACTTGGACCACTTTTGGTGTGAGTATAGTGCTGTTTCGCACCGTCACGCTTCATGGTGCTATCACCTACGACATGGGGGGCTGGCCCGCACCCTGGGGGATCAATTACCACATTGACTCCCTTAGTGCGCTGGTTGCCCTAATTGTATGTGGCATCGCAGCTTTGACCCTGGCATATGCACATAAAAGTGCAAAACATGAGGTGCGCCCCGAAAGTTTACGCGCATTTTATGCTCTGCTTCTGATCTGTCAGGCTGGCTTGCTTGGGATCGCACTCACTGGTGACGCCTTTAACATGTACGTGTTCCTGGAAATCTCCTCCCTGTCGGCGTATGCGCTTATCGGGCTGGGGCAGCGCCGCAGAGCTCTGCGCGCAGCATTCCAGTACCTAATTATGGGCACCATCGGTGCAACCTTTATCCTCATCGGTATCGGCCTGCTCTATAGCCTTACCGGCACCCTTAACATACAGGATCTGGCAGCGCGCGTTGTGCTAATTCCCGAATCTGCCTACGGACATCGCACCTTAATAACCGCATTTGCATTTTTGACCGTAGGATTCAGCCTCAAGCTTGCCCTATTCCCTTTACATCTGTGGCTTCCCAATGCCTACACCTACGCTCCTTCGGTGGTTACCATCTTCCTCGCAGCTACAGCCACCAAGGTTGCAGTGTATATGCTGTTGCGCTTTTCGTTCTGCATTTTGGGAAAACGCTTTGTATTTGAGCAGCTTACCCTAGGCAACATCCTCCTGATCCCCTCCCTCGCCGCTATTCTGATAGCATCCTTGGTGGCGATATTTCAGTACGACATCAAGCGGATGCTCGCCTACTCCAGTATTGGACAGATTGGCTATATGACTCTGGGGATCAGCCTCAACTCCCACGCAGGGCTGAGCGCTGGAATCCTGCACATGTTCAACCATGCCCTGATGAAGGGCGCGTTGTTCATGGTGATGGGCGCAGTAGCATACCGCACTGGATCGGTATATTTGAGTGACTTCCGCGGTTTGGGACGCCGCATGCCCTGGACCATGGCCGCCTTTGTAATCGGGGGGATGAGTCTGATGGGTATCCCTTTGACGGCGGGCTTTATCAGCAAGTGGTTGCTGGTGGAAGCCACCCTCGAAGTGGGGTGGTGGCCGGTAACAGGTGTGGTTCTGGTTGGGTCTCTGCTGGCGGTGATCTATATCTGGCGCATAATTGAAACGGCATATTTCAACCCGCGCCACGAGATCGAACACGGCACGGATGAAGCACCCTTAAGCCTGATGCTTCCCATGTGGACTCTGATTGGTGCGAATATATATTTCGGTATTAACACTACCATCCCGCTGCAGATGGCTAAACGTGCTGCTACCATGTTAATTAGCGGAGGGACCCTATGAACAGTATGGTTCTAATGCAGCTGTGTATTTTGGTTCCGCTGGTTGGAGCGCTGCTGATCGGTCTGAGCTCACGCGCGCCCAATATCCGCGAGGGGGTAACCCTAATGAGCGCGGCACTCCTTTTTGCCGTGGTGTGCGGACTCTATTTAAATCCCGATGCACTCACTGCTGGCGCTCTGGTTCTAGCGGAACCGATTGCTGGTATCGCAATAAAGCTTGAGCTGGAACCGCTGGGACTACTATTTGCAGGGATTGCCAGCCTGCTGTGGCTTATCACATCCCTGTACACCATCGGATATATGCGCGCCAACAACGAACAGCACCAAACTCGCCTGTACGTCTGCTTTGCCATCGCTCTTGCGAGCACCATGGGAATAGCGCTGGCAGGAAATCTATTTACCCTGTTTATCTTTTACGAAACTCTGACCCTTTCCACCTATCCGCTAGTGGCGCACAATGAGGACGAAGACGCCGTCATAGGAGGACGTTATTACCTCGGGATCCTGGTGTCCACTTCGATAGGGCTACTGCTCCCGGCGATTATTTGGGTGTGGTACGCAGGTTCCAGCATCGACTTTGTTCCCGGCGGGGTGCTGCCACTCAACATGCCGCCTGCGAGCGTGTGGGTTTTACTGTTTCTTTTTGCCTTCGGGATCGGCAAAGCTGCACTGATGCCGATTCACCGCTGGCTCCCAGAAGCGATGGTGGCCCCCACCCCGGTCAGCGCTCTGCTCCATGCCGTTGCGGTGGTAAAGGCGGGGGTATTTTGCCTACTTAAAGTAGTAGTGTACATCTTCGGTAGCGAAATCTTGCTCCAATCCGGCGCAAACATACTCCTGATCGCGCTTGCGTCAGTCACCATTGTGGCTGCCTCTTTAATTGCACTCCGGCAAGACAATCTTAAGCGCCGTCTAGCCTACTCCACCGTGAGCCAGCTTTCGTATATCACCCTTGCAGGTGCGATTCTCACCCCCGTATCTACAACCGCAGCCATGCTGCATATGGCTGCGCACGCCTTCGGCAAGATCACTCTGTTCTTTGGTGCTGGAGCCATATATACGGCAGCGCATAAAACCCGCGTAAGTGAACTAAACGGGATCGGCAAGCGGATGCCGTGGACCATGGGAGCCTTTGCCATTGCTACCCTGTCGATGATTGGGGTGCCTCCCGCAGGTGGGTTTATCTCAAAGTGGTATCTGTTCCAAGGGATATGGACCTCTGGGTATGGAATGCTTCTGCTGGTTTTACTTCTTAGCACTCTGCTTAACTGTGCGTACTTCATCCCCATTGTGCATGCAGCTTTTTTTCGCCCTGAAACCTACACCCCAGAATACACCCCTGCGCAGACACATGGTGAGGCGCCCTGGACCATGGTTTTAGCGCTGTGCATCACGGCAACACTGTCGATAGTATTATTTTGCTGCCCCGACATTGTCGTTCAACTGGCGCGACTGCTTCATGGAGGTGGATAAATGCAAGTAGATAACCAAACCCAAGCTGGCTCTAAATCCAGATGCAACTTCATCATTTGGGCAGTAGCGCTTCTATTGGTGGGGGGAGATTTCATTCTCACTCCCCATGCGCCCCTACATCACCTGCCCCAGTTTGGGATCTATATGCTTGTGACTCTGGCAGGAGTTGGTGCTGCGCTGGGACTAACCTTAGCGCTAGGGCAGTTACTGCGCCGCCGGGAGGATTACTATGCACGCTAATATCCTCTTGGTTCCCGGAATTATATTAAGTGGGGTGGGACTAGTATTGGGTTTAATGCCTACATGGTTGCGGAGGGCATGCGTTGCGTTGCTGCCACCGTTGCTGCTGATACATATCTGGACCCTACCCCACACCGAGATCAACATCTTATGGTTGGAACACTCACTGACCCTGCTGCGGCTGAGCAGCTCCGGGATGCTGTTTGCAAGTGTATTTCTTGTAGCGCTGTGGGGCGGAGGGCTATTTGCCCTACAGGATGCAGCCCCGCGCGAACTGGGAGCAGCGTTTATATATGCAGGTGGGGCCATTGGCATCTGCCTGTGTGGCGACTGGATCACTCTGTTCTGCTTCTGGGAGTTAATGGCGCTCTCTTCTACCCTCATCGTCTGGTGCGGAGGACAACCCGACTCTAAGCGTGCAGGGCTGCGCTATCTCCTGATCCATTTAGCGGGAGGAGTATTCCTCCTCGCCGGGATAAGCGCACTCGCGGTGACAGGCACGAGCATGGAGCTGGGACCACTGCAGGCTGAAGGATATGCCTACTGGTTTATTCTAGCTGGAATACTCTTCAACGCCGGGGCTCCTCCGTTTTCGTTCTGGGTCGCGGATGCATATCCACAGGCAAGCCCCTCGGGGATGGTATTTCTCTCTGCCTTCACTACCAAGACAGCCGTGTTTGTCCTTCTGGCAGCGTTTGCTGGAGAGGCACTGCTGATCCCCCTTGGGATATATATGGCACTCTACGGCATTGTGTATGCCCTGCTTGAACACGACATCCGCCGCATTCTGGCCTACAGCATCGTGAATCAAGTGGGCTTCATGCTGGTAGCGGTCGGAGTGGGCACAAGTGCTACCCTTAACGGGGCACATGCGCATGCAGCAGCCCACATTTTATACAAGATGACGCTGCTAATGGGGGCTGGCACTATCCTGCGTCAGATGGGCACAACCAGCGCCTTGAAACTGGGCGGGGAGCTGTGGCGGCGTATGCCTAAAACCACCATCTGCATTCTTATCGGAGCTGCAGCAAGTATGGGGGTGCCCTTTACCTCTAGCTTCATCACCAAATCGGTAGTGTTGACGGGGCTGGCTGACGCTGATTTGGGCCTCATCTGGGCTCTGATGTTAGTATGTTCCGCAGCAGTGGTGTTTAATGCAGGTGGTCGCTTCCCGTGGCTGGCCTTGTTTGCTCCAGCGCCCGATTCGAGCGCAAAAGATAAGTTAGACTCGAATTTAGACCCGCAGGGGATAACCTTGGGCTCCATGGTTGGCACCGCACTGTTATGTCTGGTGTTTGGCTGGGTACCTGGATGGTTCTACCAACTGCTTCCCTATCCTGGCGCATACCACCCCTACTCTGGCGGACATCTCCTAGAGCAAGTACAAATTCTTGCAGTGGCAGGAACAATGTTCTGGCTTACGCGCCGCTACTTCTACCCGCAACGTGGAATCACGCTCGATACTGATTGGGTGTTGCGGGTGGCATTACTACAAGGATGGATGTTTTTTCAGCATCACTTGACGTCCAGCTATTTCAGGTTTACTCAAATGGAGGTTAACTCACGCATGCGTAGCTACATGCTACTGTTCAGCCTCCACGGCCCGCGGGGCATTTTGGCACGCTCTTGGTACACTGGGAGTATCGCCCTCTGGGTAGCACTTATTCTTGCAAGTTACATTTTAATGTATAATTTCAGCGCACACGCACCACTTAACACCCTGCTCCGTTTCTTGCTCCAGAGCTGAGCACTTAAGTATCTAATAGAGATACAGCAGTTACACAAACACCAATGGCCGTTGTCTACATTGTACTTAGCAGACAGCGGCCATTGGTGTTATCAGAAACACAAAATATCGAGATCAGTGCGTGATGTTTCCTAGTACTTAAGAATTACATTATCCAGAGTACGCTTCGGCAGGTGATAGTTGCCTTGATCATCATGCCAGCCATAAGCGTCTTTACCTGGCCCTTGCGGTTCAATAATTATCTTCTCGCCCGGCTTGCCAATTGCAACAACCAAAAGTATTTCATAGCGCGTCGGTAGATCCAAAGCTTCACGCAGTTTACGCCGTTGAATTTTGGCAGCAATACATCCACCCAGCCCTTTATGAGTTGCACCGAGAAGAATAGACTGGGCCGCTATACCCTGATCTGCCACGTAGCTGCTGCAGATTGTTTTGTCTCCAAGGATAATGATGTAACCAGTTGGCTTAACGCCTTTGATTGGACCGCGCCAACCACGTAGATATCCCTGCCATGAGATAGTTTCAAAAATTTGCTCGTTGCGTTTTTCCTCACTGGAAACGATGTAACGCAGCGGTTGCTGGTTCAAGTTGCTTGTAGAAGGTGCAAGGCGAGCATAATCAACCAACTCCCTCAGAATATCGTCTGTTACCTTTTCTGCCTCTACAAAATAGTGATAGTTACGCGTACGCTCAATTAACCCCTTGAAGTCACATGCGTCAATTCCTGTCATACCAAACACCTTTCTAGTCAGCTAAATTCATTCAACGCTTAAAACACATGAGTGTAGTCATTATTCACAATGATTCAATGCCGGCTGACACTCGACCAAATTAAAACACATCCTCTATACTTACAACAATAGAATAGTGTTTGTTTTTCACAAAATAAGTGATTTTTACATATTTCGCAACATGAATGTCAAAATGTAAGAAGTGCTACATCTTAATATTTCGGTTTCTTGAAATAGTTCAATCAAACTCGTATCTATATCTATATTTCCAAAAAGTTAAAAAGTCCAGAACGGATTTTAAATATCTTTGTGCATATCTAAACACTCAATTCTTTAATATATTAACTATAGCACAGATTCAACCTAGAACACTTTCATTTTGAGTATGGGCCAAAGTTTTTTATTAGCGTAATTTAGAACATCGTTTTCATTTTATTCGTTGCACAAAACTCTGCGTTTGCCTTGGTAGCGCCATGCGACTCCGTCAACTACCCGCATTCCCGACTTTAGAACATGAAAACTATGAGTATTCAGGTTCATGCAGTACCAATAAACAAGCTTAGGGTCGGATATATCTGCGGTTTGGTCGAGCAGGATCAGTGTGTGTGCCCTGCTTAAGATGGAGTGTTGTTGAATGATACGTTTTATAAATTCCCACTCTTTTAAACTACTTGGTTCTTGTACTTGAAGCAACAATACAGGCAAATATGAAGTTTCTGCAGGGCATACAAGATGGAGAAGGCATGGCAATTCCCGCTGAATAAATACAAACAAAAGCTTCCATACCGTAGCTCCAAGCATCGCATTTTCTGTTGGAGGTGGACCCACTACAGTAACAGGCATAATAGCGGCTTCACGTGCACGGATAGAGTCAATCTGCATTACTGGGCATAGAGCAGAATCGGTATAATATCCTGTATGGTTCGCAAAACTGCCTTCAGGGTGAAGTTTTACAGGATCAACATACCCCTCCAGAACAATCTCAGCGCAGGCTGGAGCAGGAAGACCAGCAGCGTTAAGATTTAAGCTCTGAGCGCGGTTACGCACAAATCCCCAGAAAGCTAGCTCGTTTCCTATATCCGGCAATGGAAATAGCGATGCAAAAGTAAGAGCTGGATCTACCCCAAGCGCAACAGATACCGGCATTCTTTCGTCTCGGTCTGCGTATGCGCGCCATCTGGCATGTGCACGCGAACCGGGACGCCAGTTAAGGGTAAGACTTCGGGGAGAGATTGGACTTAAGCGATAGACTCCGGCATTGATATCGCCGGTTACATATTCGCGCGTAAACACCGTAGGCAATGAAAAATATGGCCTAGTATCACCCGCCCAGCAACGAATCTGCGGTAATGCATACAGGTTATTGAGTTGCATGAATTCAAGCCCGCGCTCGGGAGTAGTAGCCTGGCCACAAGCGAACTCTTGTCGGATATAAGCACAAAAATTTTTCCAGCTCACGATCCTTGATGGCATTTCTTGCATGCGTTTAACAAGCGGCACATTTGAATGCGACAGCACGCTATCAATACGCCTATTTGTGCCAAACAAGTTAGCTACTAGTGAAAAAGAACTCCCCTCTATTGTATGAAACAACATAATGGGAGAAGATGAGTTCTCTTGTTTGTGGTCACAGGTTAGAGCACTAAGAAATGCATCAGAATCCACTGGGGTGTGGATATCGACTACTTCAGAGGACAACCTACATTGATGGATGAATTCGCGTAGTGACATAAAAAAAGCCCCGATATTATCACCGGGGCTCCTGTAATTGTTACATTATGGAAAGGCTTAAAACAGCGCCTGGCGTGCCAGCGCCATGAAAGCACTTGGTACGATACCCAGAACAAGTATACCTACAACAGAAATCACCGCACACAAAGTTGCACCTGGTTTAAGTTGCACCCACTCAAACTCCTCTTCTGGGGCACGGAAATACATATACACCATAACACGCAGGTAGTAATAGAGAGAGACCGCTGAGTTCAACACGCCAAGCACAGCAAGCCATACATATCCAGCATTTAATGCTCCTGCAAAGATATAGAACTTGCCAGTAAATCCTGCGGACGGCGGAATACCCATAAGGGAAAATAGACAGATGCACATAAGTACGGCTAAGACTGGACGTTTGTAACCAAAACCGGAGAAACCCTCAAGAGTAAGATTCTCTTCTCCTACCTTACCAGCCAAGACTAGAACCGCAAACGCGCCAAGATTCATAAGGGTATATGCAACCATATAAAACAATACTGCGGAAACCCCAATGGCGTTTGAAGCAACTAGCCCCACTAAAGCATAGCCTGCGTGAGCGATAGATGAGTACGCCAGCATCCGCTTCAGATTGGTCTGTTTTAGCGCAATAAAGTTACCTACAATCATAGTAAGCACAGCCAAAACCCACAGCATCCCAACCCATGAGGAGTGTAAGGTGCCCAAGCCAATCAAGAAAACACGCATGAACGCAGCAAATGCGGCAGCTTTTGGACCAGCACTCATAAATGCAGTGATAGGTGTCGGTGATCCTTCATACACATCTGGAGTCCACATATGGAACGGAACAACCGCAATCTTGAACAAAAACCCAGTTGCAAGCAACAGCATTCCCGCAATACAGATCGGATCTGCTAGCAAATGGTGATTCATTGTTAGTTGATTACCGATATCTGCAACATTGGTAGTTCCGGTAACTGCATAAATAAGAGCAATACCAAAAAGCAGGAAACCGGTGGAGAAGGAGCCCAAGAGAAAGTATTTGAGCCCAGCCTCGTTGGATTTCAGCTGAGAGCGGAAAAACCCTGCAAGCACATACAGAGCAACCGACATCACCTCGAGACCAAGGAAAATGGTCATCATATCTGTACCTGACGCCATCAACATAGCGCCAACGGTACTAAAGAGGATCAGGGTATAGTACTCACTTACAGGATAACCTTCGCGCTTCAGATATGCGTCTGACATCAATATGGTAAGCGCGGCAGCCAACAAAAAGATAAAGTGAAAGAAAACCGCATAATTATCCAGCGCTACCTGACCTGCAAAACCAAATTGAGGATTATTCCACCCAGCATAGGTAACGACTGCGGTAGCACCCAAGCCAACCATACTTAGCAGGGCCGCATATAAAGTTGTACCCCGTTTAAGAAACGCATTTAACAGCAACAATGCCATGCCAAAGCAGGACAGAACCAGGGAAGGCATAATGGCGGCAAAATTTACATTCTGCATTGCCGTTTGCACCAGATTTTCCATGAATTGCTCCTTAGAAGCGACTTATCTCGTTTATTCTCGTGAACTGTTTACGCAATCAGTGATGATAACCGGATCCATCCTGCTGATGGTATTTACCTGCTGCGCCGCTTACATCGTCCTGTGGACACGCACTGTGCTCACCATATCCATACCCGGTCGCCTGTGACTCGGCAGTAATCTGATAGATTGCCTGATTAACCGCGGGTTCCATTTTCTCGAGGAAGGTATTGGGATATACACCAATCCAGAAGATAAAGACAAGCAACGGTAACATCACGCAAACTTCACGAACCGACAGATCTTTAAGATTCTGGTTTTTGGGATTATCCAGCTTTCCGAACATAACACGCTGGAACATCCACAACATGTAGACAGCAGCCAAAATAACACCGGAAGTGGCAAACACTGCAAACCAACGCAAATCACTTTCAAAGGCTCCAAGGAGAATCATAAATTCCCCCACGAACCCATTAAGCGCTGGCAGACCAATAGATGAAAGGGTAACAATCATAAAGATTACTGCAAACACCGGCATCTGCTTGGACAGCCCACCGAACTCACTAATAAGTCGAGTATGGCGCCGCTCATAGAGGAAACCAACGATGAGGAATAGAGCACCGGTAGAAATGCCGTGGTTAATCATCTGTAAAATGGAGCCACTTACTCCAATACTGTTAAGCGCAAAAAGACCAAGCATGACAAAACCCAGGTGCGACACGGATGAGTACGCAACCAGCTTTTTAACATCTTTCTGCATCATGGCTACAAGAGCGCCATAGATAATCCCAATCACACTTAATGCCGCCAGCCAGGGGAGGAACAACTGCAAGGCATCAGGAAACAATGGCATCGCAAAACGGAGGTAACCGTATGTACCCATTTTGAGCATAACAGCCGCCAGAATTACAGAACCCGCTGTAGGTGCTTCGGTATGTGCATCGGGTAACCAAGTGTGCACTGGAAACATGGGAACTTTGATAGCAAAACTGAAAGCAAATGCAAGAAACAACCATTTTTGCATTTCAGGATGCATGCTCAGATTATAAAAATCTGTGATGCTAAATCCATTTGCTCCGGCACCGCTCTGTACTGCGAAATAGTACAGATAAATAATCGCCACCAACATCAGTAAAGAACCAACTGCGGTATAAATGAAAAACTTAACCGCAGCATAAATGCGATTGGACCCCCCCCAGATACCAATCATGAAATACATGGGGATCAGCATCAGTTCCCAGAAGATGTAGAACAGAAACAGGTCGAGGGAAATAAATGCTCCAAGCATAGCTGTCTCGAGCAGAAGCATGAGCGCCATAAAACCTTTTACGTTTTTATCTACAGCGTTCCATGTAGACAAAACGGTAATTGGCATTATGAAGGTTGTCAGCATCACCAGCCATAGGCTGATTCCGTCGATGCCGACACTATAATTCATGTGGAAGTAATCCCCAACACTGATCCAGGGCACAAGCTCAGTATAGTGCATCGCGGCCGAGGTTTTGAACACAGGATCTAGGGCAAGCGGCAAACTGATTATAAAAGTAATCAGAGTGACGACCAGAGTTGCAATCTTCAGTAAACCACCATTCTCTCGCGGCAGCATCAGCACAATCAGCATGCCCAACAGGGGGAAGAATGTCATCAGGCTGAGAATATGTTCTGACATTAGAAATTACTCCTTCTATATAAGATACCAGTCACAGCCGTCATTACTGAAACACGCAGATGGCAATGATCAAAACTACACCTATCACCATGCTCATGGCATAACTGTGGGTATATCCGGTCTGGGTGTGGCGTAGCAACTCTCCAGTACCCCGGATACAGCGAGCCACCCCATTAACAATTCCGTCAACAATCCGAACATCAAAAAAATTCCATAACATGGTCCCAAGACGCTTGGTTGAATTTACAAATAACGCGTCGTAGAGTTCATCTACATACCATTTGTTGTAGACTGCGCGATGGAAGCGGCTAAAACTTGCGCAAAAGCGCGCGGGCAGCTGAGGATTCTTACAGTACATCAGCCATGCAAGGCCAATCCCCACCAAGCCAACTCCTACTGAGACCCCAATTGTGCCAAACTCGGTACTAGCTGCGCCGTGTGCTCCAATTTGATGCAAGCTCTGGGTTTGCGCAAATACTGGAGCGAGGAAATTCTGAATGTAGTTAGGGATATGCCCCACCAAATCTCCAATGACATGGGGGATACCGATCAAGCCACCAAAGGTAGCCAACACAGCCAAAACCATGAGGGGGAAAGTCATAACCAGTGGTGATTCTGGGATGTGGTCTTTGGCACGAACGTCAGTTTTCTGCTCACCAAAGAAAGTCATGAAAACCAGGCGGAACATATAGAATGCAGTCATGCCTGCAGCAACAGTCCCAACTAACCACAGAATCCAGTGACCGCGCGTCGAAGCAAAGGCCCACCACAGAATCTCGTCTTTGGAGAAAAATGCGGAGAAGAATGGCAAACCACAAATCGCCAAGGTAGAAAGGAAAAAAGTAATGAATGTGATGGGCATCTTCTTGCGAAGTCCACCCATGTTGCGCATATCCTGTGGGTCATGATGTAAGTGTGCCTGATGATAAGCATGGTGCATACCATGGATTACAGAGCCTGAGCCCAGGAATAGACATGCCTTGAAAAAAGCGTGGGTAAGAAGATGGAAAATTCCCGCTGTAAACGCTCCAACACCCATTGCCAGGAACATGTATCCTAACTGGGAGACAGTCGAATAGGCTAATACGCGTTTAATGTCATTCTGTGCAAACCCGATAGTAGCAGCGAATATTGCCGTCGCTGCACCTACAATGGCTATCACCATCATGGTATCAGGTGCCATGGCAAACAGCCCATTCATACGCCCGATCATGTAAACACCTGCGGTAACCATTGTAGCCGCATGGATAAGGGCTGAAACTGGCGTTGGTCCTTCCATAGCGTCAGGAAGCCAAGTATACAGCGGTATCTGCGCTGACTTACCGGTAGCACCAAGGAAAAAGCACAAAGTGATGACGGTTACAAGGATACCCCCATTCTCTAAAGCCCCTGCGTTAGCAGCAATTTCAGTGAAGTTGATAGTCCACACCCCGTTCTGCCCTAATCCCCAGAACAGCGCAAACATACCAAGCAGAAAGCCAAAGTCGCCTACGCGATTGACTACAAATGCTTTTTTACCTGCGTCGCTGGCACTGCGCTTCTCATAGTAGTATCCGATAAGGAGATAGGAACACAGACCAACACCTTCCCAGCCCACAAACATAACAAGGGCGTTGTTACCCAATACCAAAATGAGCATGGCAAAAGTAAATAAATTCAGGTAGGCGAAGAAACGTGCAAACCCATCTTCTCCATGCATATATCCGATGGAGTACAAATGAATCAGAGTAGAGAGACCAGTAACATTGAGAATCATCAAAGCAGACAGCGGATCGAACAGGAAACCCCAATCGATACTCAGCGGGCCCATAGAGATCCAACTGGCTACTATGGTTTCATGAGTTTTAACGTCGTCGCCCAGCAGGCGGACAAAGTAAATACATGAAACGATGAAAGAGGCAAAAATTGCCAAGGTACCAATGGTACCAATGATCTTCTCATTCTTGATTTTCCTGCCCAGCAGCCCGTTTATCAGAAAGCCCAGTAGGGGGAAAAACGGTATGAGCCATAAATTGTCGTACATCTATATCTCCTCTTGACGGACCTTTAAGCGATCACACATAGACCTTCTTACAATTTCAACAGGTTGAAGTCCTCGACATCGATTGACTCGCGATTGCGATAAAATGCAATCATCAGCGCGAGACCGACTGCAGCCTCCGCAGCTGCAACTGTCATGACAAGGAGTACAAAGATCTGCCCATCTAAATTGCCCAGATGACTCGATAGTGCAATAAAGGTCAAATTGACTGCATTAAGCATCAATTCTATGCACATAAACACGACAATGGCGTTGCGACGTGTCAACACGCCGATAGTGCCAAGGCTAAACAAAATCGCGCTCACAACCATATAGTGCTGTACTGAAACAACCATACCTGCCCCCTACACTTCTTGCTTTGCTAGGATTATTGCACCCACAATAGCCACCAGCAACAGGATCGAAGCTATCTCAAACGGCAGCATGAAATCAGTGAACAGTGCTTTACCTATTAGTTCGGTGTGTCCAGCGGACTCAACAACCTCTGGACTAATTCCCCCCTGGGTGGGGCTGACAGAACCCTGTTTAATGATAATGAGAATCTGAAACAACATCAGCCCACTCGCAACCACAGCACCGGATACTGCATGCCGAAAGCGAACCACCACCGTAGAACCCAGGTTTAACAGCATTATCACAAAGATTATGAGAACCATGATGGCTCCGGCATAGACCATTATCTGGATGGCTGCCATAAAAGGCGCATGCAAGGTAACATAAAAAATCGCAAGACAGAAAAAGGTCATAACCAGCGATATGCCGCTATTAATCGGATTTCTGCACGTAATAACCAAAATGCCCGAGGTTATTGCGACAAACGCTACAACATAAAAAAACAACTGCTGCAGTATCTCCATTGAAGTGGCTCCTCTTTCTTTTATTTAAGCAAACGCTCTTTAGTGAAGCAGAAATCTTCACGGACGAGATTTGCAAGCTCATACTCTCCGGTCATCTCAATTGCTTCCACTGGACAGGCTTCTACGCAGTAACCACAGAATATACAGCGCAACATATCGATCTGATATACCGTAGGGTATTTCTTGCCATTCTCATCCTCATCTGCTTCGATCGTTATGCACTTCGCAGGGCACGCAGTGGCGCACAGATAACAGGCAACGCACTTTTCCCGGTCTTGATCAGGAATGAGACGGTGAAGGCCACGATAACGTTCAGACGCCTTATATTTAACCTTTGGATACTCCACTGTCGTGGAGTGCCCCGGCAATAAATGCCTGACAGTTATACTTAAGCCCTGAATAAATCCTTTAATCATGGGTCGGTCCTTTAGATTGTGGGAATGCTATAAAATGATTACGGCCGCAGTAATAACGATATTTAACAGCGCTAGCGGCAAGAACACCTTCCAGCCCATAAACATCAGCTGATCGTATCTGACACGCGGTAACGTGGCTCGCATCCAAATAAGTACGAACATGAAGAAGAAGATCTTCAGCAGCAGATTAATTACACCGGGAAACGGACCCGCCGGTCCACCTAAAAACAACGTTGAAATAACTGCAGCTACCACAACCATGTTGGCATACTCTGCCATGAAAAACAGTGCGTACTTCATGGAAGAGTATTCTGTACAAAACCCGGATACCAGCTCAGTTTCTGCCTCTGGCAGGTCAAACGGAGTCCGATTGATCTCGGCCACAGATGTTATAAAGAATACGCAAAATGCAAGCGGTTGAGAAAAAATATACCAATTAAACACTGACCCCGATTGAGCTTCAACAATTCCACGCAGGCTTAGGGTTTCTGCGAGCATGAACACAGCTACTATTGAAAGCCCAGCCGCTAACTCATACGAAATAACCTGCGCTGCAGCACGAATTCCACCTAACAGAGAATACTTGTTGTTGGAAGCCCAGCCGGCAAGAACGATGCCGTACACCCCTAACCCTTCCATAGCGAGAATGAACAGAATCCCTACATTCAGATCAGTTATTTGCAATGGGACGGTATATCCACCGATGATCATGTCCCCGCCAAGCGGTAATACTGCTACCGTTATAAATGCGGGAACCAGAATCATCATTGGAGCCAGAATAAACGCCACCTTACTCGCTTGCGATGGAATAATATCTTCTTTGAAGAACAGTTTCAGCCCATCAGCTATGGGCTGCAATAACCCCAAAGGGCCTGTCATTGTAGGACCAAGACGCGTCTGCATATGACCGATTATCTTACGTTCGGCATATGTGGCATAGGCTACAATGAGCAATAGCACAACAAACACCGACAGTATTTTTCCAAGCATTACCGCTATAAATAGAATCGGGTCATTCGAGAGGCTAAGCATTTCTGGCATGATTTTCCTCTTTCCTTCATTGCTTTTCCACCGGAATCCCGGCAGAGCATTTATTTAACTAAACCTGAAGTCCAAGCACAGGCTAGGATCAGCGGTCAATCTCTCCGAGAACAATATCTAGGGTACCGATAAGAGCTACTACGTCTGCAATCATTGTCCCCTCTATCATCTGAGGTAGTGCCTGCAGGTTTACAAACGAGGGGGGACGAATCTTCATGCGGTAGGGGTTGGCACTACCATCGGACACCATATAGAAGCCCAGTTCACCTTTTGGCGCTTCGATACCTTGGTAAATTTCACCCGGCTCTGGCTTAAATCCGTCTGTCACGATCTTGAAATGGTGAATAAGCCCCTCGATGGAATTCAACACATCTTTCTTAGGTGGCAAACACACCGCTGGAGTGTCGGCTAGAATCGGTCCATCTTCAAGCTTATCCAAACACTGCTGTATTATCTTGCATGACTCGCGCATCTCATCTAGACGTGCAGTATAACGATCGAAGGTATCCCCACCCTCGCGAGTTATTACCTTAAAGTCATACTCCTCATACCCTGAATATGGATTATCACGGCGCAAATCCCAATCAACCCCACTGGCGCGCAACGCTGGTCCAGTCAAGCCAATATCGATAGCATCTTCGGCAGAAATATACCCAATATTGCGGGTTCGCTTCTGCCAGATTTTATTCCCGGTCAAAAGCCCCTCGTAGGTTTCTAGATGCCCAGGCATCGCATCAATAAATGCCTTTACATCCTGCTCGAAGCCTGCAGGAAGATCTTCCGACAATCCCCCCACGCGAAAATAGTTGGAGGTCATTCGCGCACCAGATATTTTCTCGTACATATCCATGATTAGCTCGCGCTCACGGAAACAGTAGAGGAAAACTGTCATTGCACCAATATCTAGAGCATGGGTTGCAAGCCACACCAGATGGCTCTTAATACGGGTAATCTCAGTCATCATGACCCGCACTACCTTGGCCCGCTGTGGGATTTCGTCGGTAATGCCGAGCAGCTTTTCTACAGCTAGTACATAACCGAGATTGTTGCTCATAGGCGCCAGATAGTCGAGACGGTCTGTCAAGGGAAGTGCGCGATGGTAGCTGCGATTTTCTGCCAACTTTTCCACGCCACGGTGCAAAAACCCGACATGGGGAACCGCTTTAACTACCGTCTCACCATCAAGTTCCAGGACCAACTGCAGAACTCCATGAGTGGATGGGTGCTGGGGACCCATATTTATTGTCATTGTCTTTTTTGTTGCCATATATAAGCCTCGCTTCAGTCGATGGTTGCTTTAACTCAGGAAAGACGCCCCTGATAAGGCTCCCGATCCGGCCCCTGCAACGGGTAGTCCTTACGTAGCGGATATCCCTCCCAATCAGCAGGCATCAGGATGCGGCGCAGATCCGGATGATCATTAAACACAATACCAAACATATCCCAGCACTCGCGCTCAGGCCAGTTAGCAGTTGACCACACCCCGGAAACGGTATCGATGCAGCAATCATCTTCACTAACTGCCGCTTTAACACGCAAACGTTCCTTGGATTCGATGTTGTACAAATTGTACACCACCATAAAGCGCGGCTCTGTCCCTAGATAGTCAACCCCACACAGGTCGCAGAGAAAATTGTACCCTGCACTGTCTTTCAGATATGTACAGACCGCTACAATGTCATCTTTATTAACGGTCACAGTTATCTCGCCACGATGTTCAACGATACCAACCACCGCGGCGGGAAACTCCTGTTTAAGCTTTGCAACAACTGCCTGGCTCATACTTATTCCCTATAGAGTTATATATGGTTTGCGCAAGACGCTTTGTTCTCGTTCGCCCGTGAGGCAAGCCTAACCCGGCACAACCTCGCCTACGCCAATAGCGGCACCAAAGCTGTTTTTCTCCCGCATGATCTTTTCCTGCAACTGGATCAATGCATAGAGGAGACCCTCTGGGCGGGGTGGACAGCCGGGTATATACACATCTACCGGCAACGCTTCGTCGATTCCCTGCACCACACTGTAGGTATCAAATATGCCGCCAGAAGAGGCGCAAGCGCCCATGGCAACAACATACTTAGGCTCCGGCATCTGCTCGTACAGCACTTGAATAACAGGCAGCATCTTGTATGTCACTGTCCCTGCAATGATCATAACATCCGCCTGACGTGGTGAAGCGCGAAACAGAACTCCAAAGCGGTCAAGATCGTAGCGCGCAGCACCAGTTGCCATCATCTCAATAGCACAGCATGCGAGCCCAAACGTCATGGGCCACATCGAACGTGAACGCGACCAGTTAACTATTTTATCCAGAGATGCAGTGATAATATTGTCACCAAGCACATTGGTATCTATCTGTTGCGGTGCCGCTGTATTGGCGCCCCCCTGCTGCTCGACTACCATTCCAGTGCTCCTTTTTTCCACTCGTAAGCCAGACCTACAATCAAGACAAACACGAAAAAGCCCATAACTCCGGCTCCATACATGCCCAGCTGTTTAAACACCACAGCCCATGGATAAAGAAATACCACCTCTATATCGAACACAATAAATGTCATTGCCACCAGATAGAACTTGACCGGAAAGCGGTCGCGCGAAGTTCCGATCAGAGGCATTCCACATTCGTAAGGGGAAAGCTTCACCTCACTGGGCTTTTTAGGCCCGAAAACAAACGACAAGGCCACCGTCCCCAGCGCAAACGCCAGCGCCAAGGCTATGAGGACGAGTATCGGCAGATAGCTCTCAAGCATGTAACAGCTCCTCCATCCAGGGGTTAACTTATATAATTCAGCACCGCCCGAGCAAGCAGCTACAGCGGTTTCAGCGTCGTGCAAGTTAGGTTAAATATACTGCTTTGTCAAGGGAAAAATACAGTATACTGTATGCAGTTTTCTGCATACTTACTTCTTTTATTTCAACAACTTACATCCTGAACAGCCACTGAAAAATGCTTCGAAAACTGGATTCAGCCTCGGCCAACATTGCCATAATTAGCGGCACAAAAAACATGTTCGGCATCCGAGAAAAGTTCCGCTCACCTAGACTGCTCGGCTACCTTCTCTTCTGGTGGATGCATATACCGCGTAACTGCAGCTCGAATTGCTGTGGCAGAAAGGTTGGAGCAATGCATTTTTCCAGATGGCAAGCCACCAAGAGCTGCAGCCACTTTCTCATCGGTAACTTCAAGCGCATCTTCGAGCGTCTTACCCTTAACCATAGTGCTTGCCATGGAGGTGGTTGCAATTGCCGCGGCACATCCGTAAACCTTATATTTAACATCGGTAATTACATTGTCTTCAATTTTAAGAAAAATGAGAATCGCATCACCGCAACCAGGATCTCCAACTTTTACCACTACATTCGGGTTTTCTAGCGTTCCAACATTGCGCGGATTGGAAAAATGCTCTACAACTGCATCGGTGTACATATCTGAATCTTTCCTTTCATTTTATATCCGGACAATTAAAATACGATAAATCGTGTGATAATACCTTCCAGACAAACATAAAACAACCGCGCACACACGTAACCTTTGATTTAATATTTTTCGCCCGTCGCCAACCACCCTTTTATTTCAAGACTTACCTGACCACATGAAACCATATACAACAGAAATTAAAGACTACATACGCCAAGAAATTAAAGACGCGAATGGCAACGAGGTGTTCTTTGCCGCCACACTAAAATCTGAGGAGGAGATCTCCTCTATCCGCGTTGTAGCGCGCGGGCATAAAAGTGCGGTTCCAGCAATATTGGAGGTCTGCCGTAAGGCTGACTTGGTTATCCACAACCACCCATCTGGTGAACTCACTCCCTCCGATGCAGACCTAGAGATAGCAGCACAACTTGGAGAGGGAGGCGTGGCTTTCCATATCACCGACAACAACGTCGAACATTTTTACAGAGTCACAGAAATTCACAAGCGCCCAGAATCTACCCCCGCTGATTACACTAGAATTTCCACCTTACTCGGCCCCGAGGGACCATTGGCGCGCAGCATCCATAGCTACGAACAGCGTCCAGAACAACTGCAGATGGCATTCACAGTTGCAGAGGCCTTTGACACGGAGCGAATCGCCACAATTGAAGCCGGAACTGGTACCGGCAAAAGTCTGGCATACTTGATTCCAGCTCTGCTCTGGGCTCTCGACCATGGCGAGACCGTAATCGTCTCCACCAACACCATCAATCTACAAGAACAGCTTATCCGCAAAGATCTGCCGCTTCTCAAGCGCGCCTTTCCTGAACCCTTCCGCGCAGTTTTAGTTAAAGGACGGTCCAACTATCTGTGTCACCGGCGCCTACACCAAGCACTACAGGAGACAGACCTGTTCAGCGTCAATGCTGCAGCTAACCTCAGGGACATACGCGAGTGGTCCGATACTAGCACCAATGGGAGTCGAGACGAACTCAGTTGCACTCCCGAACCCCAGGTATGGAACGAGGTGTGCTGTGAAATGGACCAATGTCCGCGCGTACGTTGCAGCCACTATTCAGCGTGTTTCTTTCACAAGGCGCGCCGCAAAGCAGCTCAGGCCGATATCATGATTTCCAATCATGCGTTGCTGCTTGCAGATTTGGCGGTGCGCGCCGAAACCAGCAACTACAGTAGCGCCGCGGTACTCCCCCCCTACGCACGCATCATCTTTGATGAAGCACATCATCTCGAAGATGCCGCAACAAACAGCTTCGCCATCCGCCTGAGTCGTTTCAGTTTTGCTGGAGTCCTTAACAGATTGGTTCATCCACGCAAACCCCAGCGTGGGCACCTAGCCCGCTGGGCGAAGATCCTGGCGCAGGAGCTGCCTGATACAGAAGAAGTGCTTTACGAACAACTGCACACTTTATTGGATGAGGCCGGGAGCCTGTGTCGCGAACTACAGCAGCGCAACGCGGAAATATTTGATGCCCTTACTACTACGATAGAGCCTGGTGGTGCGACAGAGCAAAAACACTCAACCCCATTAAGAATAACTCCTGAATATAAAACCGATCCGGCATGGCAACTTTTCACCACAAAGCTGCCTGACATTAGCCGAACTGCACTAAAAATAAGCTCCATTATTAAGCGTATCTTTAAGGTGGGAGAAAACCTGCCTGACAACGTAAGCGAAAAAATGGCTGCAGCAACCACCGATCTAAACGGACTCAACAATCGCCTTACGCTCTTGGCGCAGGAGCTGGATGTGTTTCTGTCCGTACGTAAAGACTTGTGCACCTGGATTGACCTCCGCAAGGGAAGTGGGCGCCAGCACCGCACGGTAATGTGGCTCAATGCCGCCCCCATAGAAACTGCGCCCCTCCTGCATCAGCATATCTATGAACGTTTTAAGTCGGTGGTGATGACCAGCGCAACCCTGAGTGTAAACCGTACCTTCAACTATTTCCATCAACGCAGCGGAGTTACTCTCTGCGCTCCGGAACGCCGTCTAGAACTGCAACTCGACTCCCCTTTCGACTTCGAGCGCCAAGCGCTCATTGCCGTACCCACAGACATCCCTGCGCCGGGGAGTCCGAGCTACACTGAGGCTATTGCACCCATCATAGAGCGCAACGTACTGACCGCCGGCGGCAACACTTTTGTTCTATTTACTGCCTATAGTATGCTGCAACAGTTGTTTCAGGCTCTCGAACCCGCTATGTTCGCACAGGGGATAACCTGCTTGCGCCAAGGACAGACATCAAGACACCACCTGCTGCAACGCTACATCAACGCCGACAACCAGGTATTATTTGGTACTGACTCTTTCTGGGAAGGGGTGGATGTGCCGGGCAGCAATCTGGAGATAGTGATCATTACCCGTCTCCCCTTCCGCGTTCCCACTGAGCCTATCCAGGTTGCACGCAGCGAAGCTCTCGAGCAAGCAGGCAAAGATCCTTTTATGCACTTTACCGTGCCCCAAGCGGTAATAAAACTGAAACAGGGGTTTGGGCGCCTTATACGCCATCGTGACGACCGTGGTGTGGTTATAATCCTCGACAACCGTGTTAGCACCAAAGGGTACGGACGCATATTTCTCAACTCTTTGCCTCCGGCCCGCAGAGTGATCGCACCCCAGAGCACCATTGAAACAGCAGTGAAGGATTTTTTCGCCCCACACCAATGAGCTGAATCAACTTCAACCGAGTAACCCAACACAGACAGAAGAACAACCTTGTACGTATATGCCAAATACCCCTACAGCCTACTCTCTCTAGGCAGGCGACATACACTGTACCCGCCCACCTAGCTCCTGAGCAGACATCAATGAACGGTCTCTTGGGCTATTGCCAACAACTGTTCAGTGGCCATTTTCAGGGGGTAGAGAAAATCTCACCTTCTCATTCCACAAGAATGGTTATAGTATGGGTGGTTGAAGTACATGCGGCTTCGCTGCACACCAAAGTGCAAAACATAAATATGAAAAACTTAAAAATTCATATAAAGTTGACTTTTAAGTAAAAGTTTCTACATAAATCTCAAGCCAATATCAGGATCGGCACCATATGAAACCAATGCTCAAGCTACACCGCGTAAAGCGTATTATTACCGTGATCGCAATCATTCTGACTTTTTTCTCCACTGCGCATGCCGCAGTATTTCAGGAAAAAGAGCTTGATCCACAGCGGGCAAAACTACTCGGCTTCATTGTCTCACAGCACCTAGTCAGGCAACACTATAACCACTCCCCCCTGGATGACGACCTGTCGCGTGCAGCATTTGATCTGTATATCAAGCAACTCGACAACCAGAAGCGCTTCCTCCTGCGCGAAGACGTGCAAATGTTGGGAGCGTATAAAACCTATATCGACAACGAAATCCGCCGCGGGAACATTCATCTGCCTACCTACAGCGCTAGAATCATGGAGAAACGGATTCCTGTTCTGGCCAAGATGGTGGAAGAGTTACTCGAAAAACAGTTTGACTTCAGCCGCGTGGAAACCCTGGAAACCGACGCAGAAAAGCTAGACTTCTGCAACAACATGGATGAACTGCGCGAACGCTGGAGAAAAACCCTAAAATACCAGACTGCAAACACCTACTTGGATCTCAAAGAGGAACAAAAGCAAAAAGCTGAAAACCACAACAGCTCAGAATCTGACAACGAAATCACTTCTGACACCACAGACGCAGAGCTATGGAACAAGGCATACACCAAGGTAGCGGAACGGTATCAACACCTGTTTGCACGCATGGGCAAGGTGTCAGAAAATGACTTTTTCAATCGCTATCTTAACTCCATTGCTAACGCCTACGACCCCCATAGCACCTATATGCCCCCTGAAGCTAAAGAGGATTTCGACATTCACATGCGTGGGTCTCTGGAGGGAATCGGCGCAGTCTTGCGCGAAGATGGAGGCTTTATTAAAGTTGTGCGCCTGATCCCTGGAGGAGCCGCGCAGCAACAGGGGATTCTAGCCAGCGAAGATACGATCCTTAAAGTCAGCGAAGGCGTTGATGGAGAGCCGGTTGACATTACCGATACTCGCATTCGTGATGCCGTAAGCCTGATTCGGGGCCCAAAGGGGACAACAGTCAAGCTCCACATAAAAAAGCCGGATGGTACACGTCAAAACATCTCTATCAAGCGCGATGTAGTTCAAATCAAGGATGCGTTTGTCAAATCAGCACTGGTGAAAGGGCCCAACGATACCCCTTACGGTTACATCAAAATTCCGAGTTTCTATCGCGACTTCCATAGCAGCAACGGCAAGGGTCGCAATGTTACTGACGATACTAAGGTTGCACTGGAGGAGCTAAAAGCCCAAGGGATCGCCGGCCTCATTATTGACCTGCGCAATAACGGCGGAGGCTCACTCGGCGATGCGGTTGACACCACTGGACTGTTTATAGACCAGGGACCGGTAGTACAAGTCAAAGACAGCAACAACGATATCCAGGTGATGGAAGATAAAGACGGGAAATCGGTTTACACCGGTCCTGTAGTGGTTTTGGTTAACAATTTCAGCGCCTCAGCCTCCGAAATTCTTGCTGGTGCCCTCCAGGATTACCGGCGCGCTGTAATTGTGGGGAGTGAGCACACCCACGGCAAGGGAACGGTACAGGCGATGATCAACATTGACACCAATCTACCTATGCGCAATCTAAGCAAATACAAGCCTCTAGGTGCAATCAAGGTGACGGTACAAAAATTTTATCGTGTAAGCGGTGGGTCCACCCAGTATCGCGGCATTGAACCTGACATCGTTCTTCCTGACCGTTTTGCCGCAATTGAAAGCGGGGAGCGTTACATGGATTACTCCCTGCCTTGGGATACCATCCCCAGCACTCTGTATACCCCAGCAACCGACTACCTCCCACTGCAGGAGCTGGCACATCGCAGCGCTGAGCGGGTGAAAAACAACAGTGACTTTCAAAAAATCTCAAAACTGGAAGAAAAAACCCGGCAACGGATGGCTAATACTGAGCAGAAACTGCTCCTTGAAAACATCATTGCAGAACGTGAAGATTTACAGGATGATGAAAACAAAAGCCTAGCTCATGGCGGTATGGGCGAAATTGACGACCCAGAGGGGGAAGACAATTGGCAGGAAAAGCTACAAGAAGATCCCTACGTGATTGAGTCGAGCCATATCCTTAATGATCTAGCTGATCTCTTGCACTAATTTCTTATATATATCTTGATATCTTGCCCCCTTCGAGCCTGAAAGCCTGGAGGTAGACAAAGTTTTTTAAGAAATCATAGACATGCAGAATTCACGCACGTCAGCATACAATGCAATTATCTCATTGGTGGGGGTATTATGGCGGAACATACTATTTTAATCTCTGCAACAGCGCAAAAACTTCTGAATTTTGACTACACCTTTGCCGCGCGCGAAAATTTCAACCTAATTGTGGCTCAGGATAGCGCGGATTTATTCATCACCGCCCGTGCACAACACCCAGACATAATTTACATCACGCCGAACGACTCAGAGACACACACTACAGAAAAATGCTGCGGCCTGCGCTTGAAAGATGACCCAGCCACTAAAGATATCCCGATTATCGCCATCCTAGATGGAAACAACAAGTCCGACTTGAAACACTGTCAAATACACCGCCCAGACGACATCCTCTTTACCCCCTTGAGCAGCCATCTGTTTCTGACCTCTGCACGCCGCATTCTCGGCCTACCCCACCGCTCCTTCGATCGAGTCCAAACCAGTCTACGTGTCTATTTTGGGCCAAACCGTAACAATCTGCGGCCGGCATGTTCTTACAATCTGAGCACTGGCGGCATTTTCATTGCGACCGAAACCGAAATCGCGCTAAATACTCAGTTAACGGTCAAACTCGATATCCCCGATACTGAAAAACCCATCATCTGTGAAAGTGTTGTCAGTTGGATAAACCATAGCAACGCTCCAGAGGAACCCGACATCCCAGCAGGGATTGGCTTGCAGTTTCTTTCTCTAAATGCTGCCGATCTTTTCGCCATTCATAATTACACAAACAAACACCGCAACAACACCTGATGCGCTGATTTTATCTTGCCTTAACCTAATAAAAAGGCGGGAACTATTGACACAAAGGGTTAGAACATCGTATTACTTACTCTCGCGAAATACTGTATACACTTTGGCATTCCAAGGGTGCAATTTCGTGGTATTTTATAGAACCTGGTTTAACATATCAGGCTCATGCAATACCGTGTCCGCAGCGTACATACTGCCGAGACGGTCTTGTTATTTGTAATTCAAATTAGGGGAGGTTACACATGGTATGTATTAGAATGGTCAGGGCAGGCCCAGCGACATGCAATAGCGCGACAATCAACTACGTCTCTTCTATCTCAACGGCTGTCAGATGACAGGTCCGGTGCGAAAAGTTGAACACGGATTGATTTACAACCCTTACAAGGAAAGTGCATTGAGATGATTAAAATTAACAAGGGGCTGGATCTGCCGATAAGCGGCGTTCCAGAACAGAAGATTTCTGATGCTCCCGCAGTAAAGTCGGTGGCCCTTATCGGCCCAGACTATGCCGGTATGAAACCGAGCATGGTGGTTAAGGTAGGAGACAAGGTTAACCTTGGTCAAGTGCTGTTCACCGACAAGAAGAATGAAGGGGTGAAATATACAGCTCCCGGTGCAGGCAAAGTAGTTGCCATCAACCGCGGTGCACGGCGTGTGCTGCAGTCAGTAGTTATAGAACTTAGCAGCAAAGAGGAAGAGGAAACTTTCGCTTCGTATAAAGAACAAGACCTCGAAAGCCTTGCGCGCGATAAAGTTGTTACCAATCTAGTGGACTCGGGAATGTGGCCAGCGCTGCGCACCCGCCCCTACAATAAAGCGCCCGCCATTGATAGCGAACCAAAGTCCATTTTTGTAACAGCTATGGACACCAACCCTCTGGCAGCCAAAGCAGAAATGCTTATCAAGAATGAAGAACAAGCATTTGCCAACGGCCTCAAAGTACTGACCCGCCTAACCCAAGGTCCGGTATATGTATGCCAGAAGCCCAATGTGATCATGCCTCAGGTAAAAGGGATTAACTACGAAGAGTTTGATGGACCCCATCCGGCAGGCCTTCCTGGGACTCACATCCACTTCCTCGACCCTGTTACTATTGATACCTGTGTCTGGCACATTAACTACCAGGATGTGATCGCCTACGGCAAATTCTTCACCAGCGGCAAAATCCCAACGGAACGGATTGTCGCCTTCGGTGGTCCTGGAGTAAAAGAGCCACGCCTTTTGCGTACGCGTATGGGGGCAAACCTTGACGAACTCACGGCGTCACAGCTCAATGATGGGGAGCAGCGCGTTATCTCAGGCTCGGTACTCAGCGGCACCAAAGCTGAAGGCCCTTTGGCTTTTCTGGGACGCTACCATCTGCAAATCTCAGTTCTGCCAGAAAAACGTGAGCGTGAACTTTTTGCTTCACTGACTCCTGGAGAGGATCGCTTCTCCATCAAGCGCGTGTTTATGAATGCCTTCACTGGCGGACCCACTGCGGATATGAACACCAGCACCTACGGAACCCCTGGGAACATGCTGACCATCGGCTCGTTTGAGAAGGTGATGCCTCTTGATATCCTGCCCAACTACCTGTTGCGTGCCCTGTGTGCCGGTGATAGCGATGAAGCGCAGAAACTTGGCTGCCTGGAACTGGCAGAAGAGGATCTGGCGTTGTGCACATATGCATGTCCCGGCAAAAACGACTTTGGCGTGGCACTGCGTGACGCACTAACCATCATTGAGAAAGAGGGATAAAGCCGTGAAATTACTCGACGATATGAAACCTCACTTTGAAGAGGGCGGGAAGTGGGAAAAATACTCCGCCGTCTATGATGCTTTAGATACCACCCTGTATTCACCGGCAACTGTTACCGAGGGTTCAGTTCATATGCGCGACAGTATCAATCACAAGCGTGTAATGAGCATCATCATGCTGGCTCTATTGCCGTGTATCCTGATGGCCATGTGGAATAGCGGTTTTCAGGCGAACCTGACCCTGGCGCAGATGGAAGGTGGCGAAGCCCTGCGCGGCCTGAGCAACCACACCTCTATTTGGGCAAACATGCTGAAAGGTGCAGGGATCTTCCTGCCAGTGCTGATTGTGGTGCTGATTACTCAGGGGATATGGGTTGCGATATTCGCTTCCATGCGCCAGCGCCCTATCGATGCAGGTTTCCTGGTAACTGCAATGCTGATCACACTCATCATGCCCCCCACTGTTCCCCTGTGGCAGGTAGTGCTTGCTACATCTTTCGGAGTAGTGATTGGGCGTGAGATATACGGTGGTATCGGGATGAACTTCCTGAACCCTGCTCTGGTAGCCTGGGTATTTCTTGCCATGGCATACCCTGCATCAATGTCTGGCGATGCAGCATGGACCGCGGTAGACGGCTACACCGGTGCTACCCCGCTGACAATGGCGATGACAGACGGAGTTTCCAGCCTTAGCAGTGCTGGCATAACCTGGAAGTCAGCCTTTCTAGGAACCATCCCCGGGAGCATGGGAGAAACCTCTGCCCTGGCCTGCCTGCTTGGTGCCATTGTTCTCCTGATTACTGGCGTAGCCAGCTGGCGCATTATTGCATCGATCTTCATCGGTGTGGTAGCGATCTCTTCAATTCTGTGTCTGTATGACTCTAGCGCAATGAATCCGGCCTGGCACCTAGCGCTCGGTGGCCTTGCTTTCGGCATGGTGTTTTTGGCTACAGACCACTCCTCAGCGGCTATGACCGTTAAAGGGCAGTGGATCTACGGCCTTCTCATCGGCTCTCTGGTAGTGCTGGTGCGTGTTTTCAACCCCATGATGCCTGAGTGCGCAGGGATGATCATCCTGTTCGGCAACGTTGCCGCACCGCTTATTGATCGCCTTGTCGTGAACGCACATATCAAGAAAAGGATGTTGCGCCATGTCTAATGATTCAATTCTAAAAACATTTCTGGTCACGTTCCTGCTGTGCCTAGTCTGCTCTGTGCTGGTTTGCTTGGCGGCTCTGGTACGGATCGATCGGGAAGCCTACAATCAGTTGCTTGAAACCCGCGCAACGGTTCTTGCTGCCGGTGGTTACGAAGAACAACTGAACAGTGGGGCTTCGGAGGATGAACTTTTTAGCAACTTTGAAATGAAGATGGTTAATATCAATACCGGTGAATTCACCACCGAGATCAACGTGGAAGAATTCAACCCTAGAGATATTCAAAACAATCCAGATATGCTGGTAGCTATCCCCGCCGCATCAGATGTTGCAGATCTTAAACAACGCCCTAAATTTGCGCGTGTGTTTATCGACAACACTAATGGGCAGGTTGTCCTCCCCGTCAACGGCCCAGGAATGTGGGGTCCTATATACGCCTATATTGGGGTACAAAGTGATGGCACAACAGTAAGCGGACTGAAGTTCTACCAACATTCCGAGACTCCAGGACTGGGTGCAGAGATTGAGAAACCCAAATTTCGCAATCAGTTTATAGGAAAAAAACTTTACAACGACTCTGGTAGCCTTGCCATTAACGTCGTGAAAAGCGGCAGATACGATGCCGGTGCAGATAATGCGATTCACACCATCGATGGCCTTGCAGGTTCGACCATTACCGGCGACAAAGTCCAGAACCTAGTAAGGTACTGGTTCAGCGACCATGGCTACGGTAAATTCCTGGCTAACTACACTAAGAGCAAGGAGTAACAATTATGTCTAAAGCAAAAGACGCATTGCTGGATCCGTTGTTTAACAACAACCCAATTGCCCTCCAAATTCTGGGCATCTGTTCAGCTCTTGCAGTTACCAATAAAATGTCCACAGCACTGACTATGTCAATCGCGGTTATCCTGGTAACTTCATGTTCCAACGCTGCCGTCAGTGCTATCCGCAATCACATTCCTAACAGCATCCGTATAATCGTCCAGATGACTATCATCGCGACCCTGGTTATCATTGTAGACCAGATGCTCAAAGCATATGCATACGAGATGAGCAAGCAGCTCTCAGTATACGTTGGCTTGATCATCACCAACTGTATCGTTATGGGACGTGCAGAAGCATACGCTATGAAAAATCCGGTGTATGAGAGTTGGCTTGATGGCATTGGTAACGGCTTAGGGTATTCCCTGATCCTACTTATTGTTGCATTCTTACGTGAACTGTTCGGTTCAGGCTCATTCTTTGGCCTCACCATCCTCAACCCAGTCAATAACGATGGGTGGTATGTAACCAACGGTTTGATGCTGCTAGCGCCCAGTGCTTTCTTTTTGATCGGTTTCATCATCTGGGCACTGCGTACCTGGAAGCCTGAACTCCAAGAATAGGATAGAATGTCATGGCACATTATTTCACTATATTTTTCGATTCTGTCTTTGTCGACAACATCGCCCTGACCTTTTTCCTGGGCATGTGTACTTTTATTGCGGTATCGAAAAAAGTTGATACCGCGATAATGCTTGGTATCGCAGTTGTCGCCGTTGAACTAATTACCGTCCCAGTAAACAACATTCTTTACAATGTACTCCTTAAAGAGGGGGCACTGGCGTGGGCCGGATATCCAGAGCTGGACCTGAGCTTTCTGGGACTCATAACCTACATTGGGGTTATCGCAGCCATAGTCCAGATTCTGGAAATGTTTCTGGATAAGTACTTTCCTGCACTCTACAACGCTCTGGGGATTTTCCTCCCCCTGATCACTGTAAACTGCGCGATCCTGGGTGCATCTTTGTTCATGGTAGAGCGCGACTACAACTTTGCTGAAAGTACCGTATACGGCGTTGGGGTAGGTGTCGGCTTCGGCGTTGCACTAGCTCTACTAGCTGGCATCCGGGAAAAACTGGTATACAGCGACATGCCTAAAGCACTGCGTGGGGTAGGAGCTACCTTTATAATCGTAGGCCTGATGGCCATGTCATTTCAGGCATTTTCCGGTTTGCAGTTTTAATGCAGTTATAATCTGAATAAAAGGATTGATACTATGGACTTGATAATAGTTGGATCCATCATGTTTACTGGGATCATACTTGTTCTGGTTGCTCTTATTCTGGCAGCCCGCAAGCAATTGGTCCCAAGTGGTGAGATCAAATTTGAAATTAATGACGACCCGGACCTGACCCTCATATCCAGGCCTGGGGGGAAACTTCTCGGTGCTCTGGCTGAACACGGGATCTTCATCCCTTCAGCGTGCGGCGGCGGTGGCACCTGCGCCCAGTGCCATATCCACGTGTACGAAGGTGGCGGTGAAATTCTTCCCACTGAAACCGGCCTGATCTCCAAACGTGAAGCACGTGAGGGATTACGTCTGGCGTGCCAGGTTGGCGTTAAGGAAGACATGAAACTTGGTATTGCACCAGAGATTTTCAACGTCAAAAAATGGGACTGTACTGTGCGCCACAATAAAGGAGTTGCTACCTTTATTAAGGAGCTCGTAGTCGACCTGCCTGAAGGGGAGAACTGCGATTTCCGCGCAGGTGGCTATATTCAAATAGAAGCGCCTCCCCATGAGCTCTCCTACTCTGAATTCGACATTGAAGACAAATTCAAAGCGGATTGGGATGAATTTAACCTCTGGCGCTACAAGTCCGTGGTTAAAGAGCCGATCATGCGTGCATACTCCATGGCCAACTATCCGGACGAAAAGGGGATGATCATGCTCAACGTGCGTGTATGTCCTCCGCCTCCCAATGCGCCCGATGCACCTCCGGGACAGATGTCATCCTACATTTTCAACCTCAAACCCGGTGACCATGTTACCATTTCTGGTCCCTACGGCGAGTTCTTTGCCCGCGATACCGACAACGAGATGGTGTTTATCGGTGGTGGTGCGGGGATGGCACCGATGCGTTCCCATATCTGGGACCAACTCCTGCGTCTCAATACCAAGCGCAAGATTACCTACTGGTACGGAGCGCGTAGTCTCAAAGAGATGTTCTATGTGGACGAGCTCAATGAGCTACAGGACAAGTTTCCCAACTTTAAATGGTACGTTGCCCTCTCCGACCCACTCCCGGAAGACAACTGGGAAGGTCCAACTGGATTTATTCATACCGTCCTGTACGATATGTACATTAAAGACCATGAGGCTCCCGAAGATTGTGAGTACTACATGTGTGGTCCCCCAATGATGGCAAACGCCGTTACCAATATGCTGCTTGAACAGGGCGTGGAACGCGAAAACATCATGTTTGACGACTTTGGTGGCTAAGCTGTAGCAGTAGCCTTTTATTCCGCATGTGAAGCCGGGACACTTCTGTCTCGGCTTCACTGCATCTGAAATGCAATTCCAGATTCAGGAGGTAACTATGTCATTCGGCCAGGCCAAACAAATTCTTAAATATGCACAAGATTTCCACAAGTTCACTAGCGACTATTTCAAAAAGCTCTCTGACAGCACCGAGCAGCCGCGCATGAAGCTCCTGCTCGACTATATGTCACGCCACGAAAAACATCTTGAACGAGTGTTAAAGGAGTACGAATCTAACACCAAAAGCAAAGCGTTGGATACTTGGCTTCAGTTTTCCAGCGAATGTTCAGTATTTAAGCCGGTTGAAGAAATTTCATACACGGATGATCTTACCCCAGAGAAGGTTTTTGAAATTGCGGCTCAGATTGATCAATGCATGATCAACTCTTACACCACCGTAATCAATCGCACCACCAATCCTGAGGTCCGAGAATTGTTTGAGAGCCTGCTCAAGCTCGAAGAACAGGAGAAGCATGTACGTGCACGTACAGCCTTGGGATTGTTGGACATGTAATTGCTCCTGCACACCACGACCCAAATCGTGCTAGAATGACCGCGTCACATCGACGTGGTCATTTTTTTATCTACCCCCTATGTGAAACATCGGTGGAATATCGCTTAATAACGTGCAGGAGCGCGCATGAAACGTCCCGTCATAGCCCTGGTAATTCTGTTACTTGCCAGCATAACTTTGCCCCACCTCTTCAACGCAGCCAATGAAACCAACCGGCACAAGCACCGAAAGCCGGTAACTATTTCAGGGCGCACAATGGGGACTTTTTACAATGTGAGCGTTATCCCCTTTAACAACAAAACCCTCAAGCGAGACCACCTGCAGCAGCAAATAGATGCACGTCTGCAGGAGATAAACCAACGCATGAGCACCTACATCGCTAACTCGGAATTAAGTAGGATCAATCAGGCACAAGCCCATAGATGGGTGGAGATAAGTGAGGAGACCGCTGCAGTTATCGGCACGGCTCAACAGATCAGTGCCATGACTGATGGTGCGTTTGATATCACCGTGGGGAATATCGTCAACCTGTGGGGGTTTGGCCCTGATATAAACTTGTATGCGATACCGGATGAAGATAGGATTCAATCTACCCTTGCCCTATCGGGTTACCAGAAATTGGAAGTGCAATTTGACCCTCCCAGAGCAAAGAAACAAAATGACTCTTTATATCTGGACTTGTCTGGAATCGCAAAAGGGTATGGGGTGGATCAGATTGCGGAATTGCTTATAAAACTTGGCTACCAAAATCACTTGGTGGAGATCGGTGGGGAAATACGTACCGGAGGGGAAAAGGGACCAGGCGACCCTTGGAGCATCGGTATAGAACATCCCCAAAGCAAAGGGCGGAGTGTACAGACGATAATCCGTCCCTCTACCACCGTATCCATGGCCACTTCGGGAGATTATCGCAATTACTTTGAGCTACAGGGTAAGCGCTACTCCCATACCATTGACCCTACCACCGGATACCCTATCACGCACAAACTTGTTGCGGTTTCAGTCCTGCATGACTCCTGTATGCTCGCGGATGCTTACGCTACTGCTTTTATGGTGATGGGACCAGAGCAAACCATGGACTTTGCCAAACAGCATGAGATAGCAGCATATATGCTCGTAAAGAGTGACCAGGGATTTATTCCTCTCAGTACACCAGAGTTCCAAAAACTTATTTCATCTGCGCATAAAAAGTGATAGCGTTAAAAATAGCGTGGGACAACACATCATCATTTATGGAGCTTTCCGCTACGGAGGTTTCTTCTACGGCCCACATAGCGCATTTTATCCAGATAAAACATGAGGTTTAGTAATGCTTAAATTATTTATTCCAGCCATAACTATATTCATGCTTGCGTTTGCCGGCCTTTCGGTTGGAATTATGTTTAAACGCAAGGGGATCACCGGCACCTGCAGCAGCAGCGAAGGCGCAAAACTAGCAGGAATCAGCTGCAGCTGCGGGCGCGATGAAAAGGAGAACGCTGCTCAGTGTGACAACGATTTTGCGGTAGAGGTGATCTGCCCTGAGGAAGACCCCGAAGGATACGCGTGCCTGCTTGAACAGGTCAATAAGCGCGGCTAAATTCAACGCTTAGCAACTTAAATACTTTCCTCGAACAGCAGGCAACATCTTCTCCCGCTTACAGGCTATCGCATCCATCCACCACTTTGCGGGACGGAGCAGGAGAGATCACCACTTTATTTCTTCCATCCTTCTTTGCCGCGTACAGCGCAGCATCTGCGCGCGCCACCATCTGAACCTCATCCTCTAAATCAGGGTAAAACGTGCTCACCCCGATACTGACAGTGAGCATTATAGCTGGATGTTTCCCCTTAAGGTTTGCAGGCAGCATAGTGCGCCCTTCAATCCATAACCGCATTCGCTCTGCCAGAACGACAGCTCCTTCGCTTTCAGTATATGGGAGCAGGACCACAATTTCCTCCCCTCCGTAGCGAAATACCGAGTCAAAGTCCCGCACTGAACCTTGAATCACTTTTGCCAGAGAACACAACACCTCATCGCCAAGTTGATGCCCATAGGTATCATTCAACTGCTTGAAGTGATCCACATCCAACAGCAAAAGGGATAGAGCCTGACCATACCGTCGCGCCTTAGCGGCCTCCTGACGTAGACATTTATCCAAATGGCGACGATTATATATACCCATGAGTGGATCGGTAATATTTTCGTGTTCAAGGTGACATAAGCGCTGGATATCATCGGCCGTACGCGCCGACAAGCTGCATACCACCAGCACAAAAACTGCCCCGAAACAAAACACCGCTGGAACCACCATATCGACCCAACTTTGCGCCGAACTCCAATAAAACCACGCATATAGCAGGTAACCAATAAAAAAGAACGTAATTAGACCAGATAAAAACGCCCACGCTGTTCGACTTATGCTATTGGGCAAGCGTCGATATAAATAACGAATGGGTGCAAGAGCCAATATAAATATTGCTGCCCCAAATAAAACCAGAAAATTTGCCAACACTCCCACCGCTATATTCCTCCACCCAATTTAAACGTTGGGGCTAGCGCTACGCTAGGGCACCTAAGATCCCTACGTCAAAACCCTGCCAGGGTATGTAATAACAGACTTAATGATATCAGCGTTGCATTCATCCCTTTTTTTTGCCACAATTCTGCCATGTAGCACAATAGAACAACGTTTCACTTATTTTTAAAGGTAGAACAAAAATTAAGCTTACCAGATACAGGAGATAATAATGAGCATAAAAGTACCCGCACGTGAATTAGACACCCGCATGCAGGCATTGCGGAAGCGGATGGATCAGGACCATCCAGAGTGGGAGCTTCTTGCCATCTTCAGCAAGGTAAATCAGTTCTATTTTACTGGCACCATGCAGGATGCAGTGTTGCTTATCCCTAGAGAGCAGGAAGCAAGCTACTGGGTGCGCCGTAGCCTCCAGCGTGCACAGGAGGAGTCGGAATTTCCCGCGATCCATCAGATGGGAAGTTTCCGCGATGCAGCGACCACTTTTGCCACCCTCCCCCAAGTTATTCACGTGGAGGGGGAGCGTTTACCTCTCTCAGCCTTCCAGCGCTTCAATAAGCACTTTAAAAGCACCGGTGCGACCCCGGCGGATCTATCCATCTCGGCGGTACGTGCTGTGAAGTCTGAATATGAACTTCAGCGCATGCGCAAAGCGGGAATTATCCACCAGCGCATCCTAGAGCAGCGCGTGCCAGAGTTGCTCCGCGCTGGAATCAGCGAAGCCCAGTTTGCGAGCGAACTATACCCTGTGATGGTAGCAGAAGGGCACCACGGCATTGCGCGCTTTGGGATGTACGACACCGAGATGCTCATCGGACATCTGTGTTTTGGCGAAAGTTCGATCTACCCCACCTACTTCGATGGACCCGGCGGCCACTACGGCATGAGCCCAGCAGTGCCCCTGCTTGGAAGCCGCACACACTTGCTGCGCACAGGAGATTTGGTGTTTGTGGATGTATGTTGCGGTTTCGACGGCTACAACACCGACAAAACCATGGCCTATGTATTTGATGGAGAACTTCCGCCAGAAGCGATGGATATCCACAAACGTTGTGTGGAGATCCAAGATGAAACCGCAGCACTGCTAAAGCCAGGCGCGGTGCCAGCGGAGATCTTTGCGACGATAATGGATAAACTTGAACCTGAATTTAGGCAGAACTTTATGGGCTTTGGCGCACGCCAGGCGAACTTTCTCGGGCATGGGATTGGGCTACATGTGGATGAATGGCCCGTGATTGCAAAGGGGTTTGATGAGCCCTTGCAAGAAAACATGGTGATTGCAATTGAGCCTAAAAAGGGTCTCGCCGGTATTGGGATGGTGGGTACGGAAAATACGTTTTTGGTTACCCATACGGGGGGAGAGAGCCTCACTGGGAACCATCCTGGATTGCTCGCAGTTAAGGGGTAGACGTAAGAATCCAAAAGCGCAAATGTCTATTCAACACCCACGACGGTTGGGGCTTGTGGTTCCCGTAAAAAGGGCACCTGGCACCATAGACAGCGACAGGAGAACGACCACAGACGGTGCAAAGTATCCCTTGGAGTGGAGGGCAGAACCCCTTCCTTAACAGTTACGTAACGGCAATAACGTTACCCTTCTATTACCCCGAGCTCCGTCACACGCGCACTGATGAGGTGCGCTGGGGTGCAGTCAAAATAGAGATTACGCTGCACACTCGCCGGCACTGCGATGTGCCCCAGTTCTGCCACATCCATCGCCTCTATCTCAAGTTCAGCGCGCGTTAAGAGGCTCTCTTTGAAACTCTCATGGCAGAAGTACACTGGGACATTGACAGCATGCGCAGCAAGGGCGAGGAGATAGCTCCCCGCTTTATTCACCACAGTCCCATCCGCCAGCACTGCATCTGCGCCGAGAAGGGCAAGATCTGCGCGGGGGACAAACAACCCCAGTTGCGCCTCAGTGATAAGAGTCACATGAAAACCGCACTCCAACAGATGTTGCACCACCCCTACCCCTTCGTTGAGAGGGCGCGATTCTGCCACAATGAAGCGCACAGACTTAGGCACACGGGTAAAGGTGGCGGTGAGGGTGGAACTGCTGCTCAGCGTGATGATGGTGTGCTGCGGGCCGATTATCTGCGCCATATGGGTTGCAGCTTGCGCGCATGCCGCGTGTGATGCCTCCATCATCCGCGCCGCATGGTCTGCCATGAATACTGCCGCAGAGACAGATTCCAGCACCCCCTCTTCGCCCTTTTGCACCAAGGAGCACACCCGTCTGAGCTCGGCGCGCCAGCGCTCCACCTGGGTCGCAACCACCACCATACTGGGGCGCACCTGGGCTAAAGCGGTGCAACGCTGTTCCATGGTGGCACAGAATTGCTCCACGCTCGCACCATCCAGCGCCAGAGCACTGGCGCGCAACAAAGCCAGCGCCTGACGTGCTAGCTCGCTGGCGCCGCTACTCCGATCTGAGCGCAGGGTGGCGCTCTTCTTCTGAAACTCAGTTGCCTCCATGCTGTTCCTGCTCCAGACAGGTCTCCAAGGTTTCCACCAGTCGGGGAACCGTGGCAAAGTGCTTCAACTCCCCCGGCTCCACCCAGCGCCAGTCTTGGTGTTCCCAATCGGTTTTAATCTGCGGAGCGTCGGGCGTAACTTCAAACAAAAACGGGTAGATGCGCCAGTGGCGCATAATGACATGGTCGACAATCTCGACCGGTTCGGTATGGGTCACCAAACGCAGGTGCTTCGGTAGCAGGCCAGTTTCCTCCTCTATCTCCACATATGCGCGCTCTAAGGGCGAATCCCCTTCCAGATGTCCACTCACTGCAGCCCAACAGCCCTGATAGGTTCCCACATCAGCACTGCGCTGTAACAACAGTACGTTGCCTTTACGGCGCAAAAATGCAGTTATAACCTCGACTATCTGCATACGCATACCCCACTTTTTAACCCACATCAAACTGGCAGATACGAGCATCACCAGACAGTTACACATATTTCTATTGTATACTATATACTGTTAAAGAAGGTCGTTTTGGCAGGTCAGATTTTGCATTCAGGTGTAACCTTGAGCTAACATACTTACTGGCGTAAGCTTATAGTAAGCAAGCGTTCTTTTTGCACTGCATAAGCATAACATCCTTGCACCCTATGCACACAGACACATTCTGACACATATTTATGCGCCCATGCGTACCTTGTATTGAACTTTTTTTAGGCTATACTGAGCTGATCACGAACCTTGTCCCCACTTTCCCTTCTCGAGAATAAATGGGGAAACCTATATTGCGAACCGTGGTTTTGACAACAAAACTTATGCTCTAATTTACGTGTGGATAACGTACAATGGAGGCAGAATATCGCCCTTCGTACCCTGAAATTATAGATTAAACCTATGTTGGCCTCTAAACCTCGGGGTTAACAAAAAAGGTGGATTGAATGCCCGAAGATAAGCAGAACTTAACCCCGTATACAATAGCGGCACAGGATTCACGTCACAACCCGCCGCAACACTACGTTGGTAAGGTGATGTCTGTGCGCGGTAGCGTGGTAGACATACACTTTACCCACGCTCTGCCGCCAATCAACACCTTGGTATACGGCATGGACGGGCGCGTGGTGACAGAGGTGATGACCCAACTGAGTGACACCCAGGTACGCACCATGGCTCTCACCCCAACCCAGGGGCTGGCGCGCGGGATGGAGATGACCCATACAGGTGCGGCCCTGCATGCGCCAGTGGGCGATGCGATCCTATCCCGCATGTTCGATGTATTTGGCAACACCATCGACAACGGTCCCCCCTTGGGTAACCTCGAACGGCGCAGTGTGCATCAACACCCGCCGCCACTGGAGCAACGCTCCACCCATGCGGAAATTTTCACCACCGGAATCAAAGCAATTGATGTGTTGATGCCGTTGGAACGCGGAGGGAAGACTGGTCTCTTCGGCGGTGCCGGGGTGGGCAAAACCGTGCTCCTTAGCGAAATCATCCACAATATGGCCGGAGATCACGGTGGCATCAGTCTGTTCTGCGGCATTGGAGAACGGAGCCGCGAGGGGGAAGAGCTCTACCGTGAGATGAAGGAAGCGGGGGTGCTGAAACATATGGCAATGGTGTTCGGGCAGATGAACGAACCGCCCGGCAGCCGATTCCGCGTTGGGCATGTGGCAGTAACCATGGCCGAATACTTTCGCGACACCCAACACCGTGATGTGTTGCTTCTGATCGACAATATCTTTCGCTTTATCCAGGCCGGGTCCGAAATCTCCGGCATGATGGGACGGATGCCGTCGCGTCTGGGATATCAACCCACCATGGGTACCGAACTAGCGCAACTGCAGGAGCGCATCGCCAACACCGCCAACGGCGCAATCACCTCCATCCAGGCAGTATATGTTCCGGCTGATGACTTCACCGACCCGGCGGCAGTACATACTTTTTCACATCTCTCCGCCTCCATCGTGCTGTCGCGCAAACGCGCCAGCGAAGGGCTGTATCCGGCGGTTGATCCGCTCCAGTCCAACTCAAAGATGGCAACCCCAGGCGTTATTGGCGCGCGCCATCATCGAATTGCGCGCGAAGTGCGCCAAACTCTGGCGCAGTACGAAGAGGTTAAGGATATTATCGCCATGCTCGGGATAGAACAACTTGCGCGCGAAGACCGAGCCACGGTGCATCGAGCGCGACGGCTGGAGCGTTTCCTGACGCAGCCTTTCGTCACCACGGAGCAGTTCAGCAATATGGAAGGGCGCCTGGTTTCTCTCGAAGATGCCCTGACGGGGTGCGAAAAAATCTTAGCCGGAGAGTTTGACACCTGCCCGGAACGGGCACTGTATATGGTTGGCACTATTGAGGAGGCGCGTCAGAAATGGCAACAGCTGGAGGCGGAAGATCTAGATAACGCACAACCAGACCCCGCCGAGGAGAATGGATAATGAAGCTTCAAGTGGTGCTCCCCACGCGGATTTTTTTACAAAGGGACAATCTCAGCCATATGAGTATCGATACCCCTGCGGGTAACTTGGGCTTTCTCCCGCAGCGGCTGGACTGCGTTGTTCCAGTCAGCCCCGGCATCCTTACCTGCCGGCGCGCTGACACAGATACAGAGGAGTTTATCGCCATAGATACGGGAATTTTGATAAAAACCGGAGCACAGATAGTCGTTTCTGTTCACCATGCAGTTGCCAGCGCTAATCTGGCAGAGCTAGAACAGATCATCCACGCCGAATTTGAGCAGCTAAGTGAGCAGGAAAAACTGGTACGCTCCATCAGCGCCGGAATAGAAACTAAACTTGTCCGCCGTTTTATCGAGTTGCGCCGTGACTACTAAAAAAGAGATGACCACTGATGGAGAGAAAAAACATACCCGCAGTACAGCTTCGGATGTGGATGAAGCTACCGAGCGCAACGCCAATGAACACAGCACCACTAAGCACAGCTCCTATGGGGAAGCGGTCGGCACTAGGGCACGGCGCAAGGAAAAAGCGCGCGCCAACCCCGCCCGTCCACTGTGGAGCGGGTTCAGCCTGTTTGGCATTGTAGGTTGGTCGGTAAGTGTCCCTACGCTCTTTGGGATAACCCTTGGAGTTTGGCTCGACCGCAACTATGCCGCGCCCCACTCTTGGACTTTGACCTTGCTAACAGTAGGGTTGGTGCTGGGCTGTTTCAATGCCTGGCGCTGGATTTCGCACGAAGAACGCAATATCCACAACAATGATGACCCTGCAGAGGAAGATCAACACGGTGAATAGCCTGCTTGAGCTTGCGGATCATCTGGCACATGAAATGGCTACCAACCCCGCAATAAGTGGAGCCGCTCTCGCACTGAGCGGCGGCACCATCCTCGGGTTTATTTTTTTCGGCGGCCTGTATTTGACTGCGCGGCATGCCCCATTTACCTTACGCCCGGGGTTGTGGTTCAGCCTCAGTTTCGGCGCCCGCTTTATCCTCCTCACTGCGGGGCTGTACCTCGCCGGACGCAGCGGTATCCTCAATCTGCTGGGATGTGCCGCTGGGATTGCGCTGGGACGTTTTGCGGTACGCCGCCTAGTGCGCGCACCGCAGTAGCACCTGCTGCAGAATAGACAACAGTAATGGTCAAAGTACCGCAGCGATAAATCTACCCAAAGCTAGCCACACTCGAACCTATCGCAGAGACAAGGGCTAGAGGGAGTATCTAATATGGATCTAAGTTCCGATTCCGTCATTTTATGGCAGTATGGTTGGGTAAAACTCAATCTCACCATAGTCACCACCTGGGGACTGATGCTCCTGTTGGCTGCGGGGGCATGGTTTATCACCAGAAGCATGTATGCCGGCACAGCGCCAGACACCGACGCACACATCAGGCAACGCAGCCGCATGCAGAATGTGTTAGAAATTATTGTCATAACCATTGTGGAACAATTGGAAGTGGTGGGACTGCGTCCAGCACGTGCCTACATCGGCTTCATCGGTACTTTGTTTTTATTTGTCGCGCTGGCGAATCTCGGCGTTATTATCCCCGGCTATCAACCCCCGACGGGCTCATTGTCGACTACTGCAGCTCTGGCGATTGCGGTATTTGTGGCGGTTCCTCTGAATGGGATTCGTACCCACGGCCTGAAGAATTATCTGGCTTCGTATCTGCAACCGGTGTGGATCATGCTCCCCTTCAATCTTATTGGTGAGTTCTCCCGCACCTTGGCCCTTGCGGTGCGCCTATTTGGCAATATGATGAGCGCGAGCATGATCGGTGCCATTTTACTTATTGTCGCCCCCCTGTTTTTCCCGCTACTCCTCAACATCCTTGGTCTACTTACAGGGACGATTCAAGCATATATTTTTGCCATACTGGCCACGGTATATATTACCGCCGCCACCAGCACCCAGAAACATTCTTAATCCAAATCACAGGAGGATACATGGAAGCACATATCTGGATTGCACTAGTCTCTATCTTTACCGCTGGCATCACCATCGCCATCGGCTCCATCGGCTCTGCCCTGGGTGAAGGGCGCGCTGTCAGCACCGCACTGAGCGCGTTAGCACAACAACCCGATGCCGCCTCCACCATCACGCGTACCCTGTTTGTGGGGCTGGCGATGGTGGAATCCACCGCGATCTACTGCTTTGTGGTGTCGATGATTGTGTTGTTTGCCAACCCGTTCTGGAACCAGGTAACTGCCGCCTTGGGAGGTTAGTCCCATGTTAATTGACAGCTTCACAATTGTCGCCCAACTGATCAACTTTTTGATTCTGGTGTGGCTGCTCAAGCGCTTTTTGTACAAACCGGTACTGCGCGCTATCGATGCGCGCGAACACCGGCTGCAGGCACAACAACAGCAGGCGCAACAGGAACAGAAACAGGCACGCGAACTCAAACTCCAGCTAAAGCAGGATCTCCAGGAACTGCAACAGCAGCGTGACACCCTGCTGGAACAAGCGCGCAGCGAGGTGAAGATACAGAAAGATCAGGGATTGGAGCAGGCGCGCGCTGAAATTGATGCGCAAAAACAGCAATGGCATCTACAACTGCAACTTGAGCAACAGAACCTGCAGGGCGCGCTGCGTGACTGCGCCCTCACCCAGTTGCATCGCGGAGTCAGTCGTGCCCTGCACGATCTGGCCGAAGTGAAGCTGGAAACACAACTACTCAACCACTTCAGTGCACGGCTGCACCAACTCCCTGACGCAGAGCGCCAGGAGCTAAGTCGCATCAATGCCGCTGCCAGCGGCGCACCCATAATTAAAACCAGTTTCCCCCTGGAGGAATCCATGCAAGACCAGCTACGCACCGCTTTGGATAGTGTGCTGGGAAATTCTGCACCCAGCTTTGAGCACGAACCTGATATGGGCTGCGGGATAGAGCTACATTGGGAAGACTATCGTCTGGGCTGGAGTCTGGACACCTATCTGGAGCAGATGAAACAAGAATTGCGCCAGCAAATGGACGAAATAAACGCGCCAGAATCAGCTGAAGCTCCAGCACCGCAGGAGGGTTTGGCGTGAGCAAAAGTGCAGACAACAAGAACAGCAAAACTTCCGCAAACACCTCTCCAACCGAACAAGCGCCATCAGCGGCGCAACCCCCTACGTGGCTGGAGCAAGCTTGCTCCAGCTTTGCACATACGCAAACCACGCCGGATCTTCACTTGGAAGAGATAGGACGTATCACCACCGTTGGCACTGGCATTGCCAAGGTCAGCGGCCTGCCCGGTGTCGGCTTTGAAGAGATGCTCGACTTCGGCCACGGCGTCAAGGGGATCGCCTTCAACGTCGACCCTGATGAAGTTGGGGTAGTACTGCTGGGAGGCAACGAGCGCCTCCACGCCGGTGATGCGGTAAAGCGGAGCGGCAAAGTGATGGAAGTACCTGTGGGCAATGCTCTGCTCGGACGGGTGATCAATCCTCTGGGAGTGCCACTGGATGGGGGCACATCCCTGCATGGCCTCAAACAGCGCCCCATCGAACGTCCGGCACCACCAATTATGGATCGCGCCCCTGTTACTACTCCGCTCCAGACTGGGATCAAGGCTATCGACGCCCTGGTTCCCATCGGGCGCGGCCAGCGCGAGCTGATCCTCGGAGATCGACAAACGGGGAAATCAACCATCGGTGTCGATACCATAATCAACCAGAAACACCACAATGTGCGCTGTGTATACTGCGCCATTGGGCAACGTGCCGCAGCAGTAGCACGGGTTATCGCCGTCCTCAAGGAACACGGCGCCATGGAATACACCACCGTGGTGGTGACCGAGGGGAGTGACCCACCCGGCATGGCATATATCGCCCCCTACGCCGCTACTACCATCGCTGAGGAGTTTATGCACCAAGGGGAAGATGTTCTCATTGTTTATGATGATCTGACTCACCATGCGCGCGCGTACCGTGAGCTTTCGCTGCTGCTGCGTCGTCCACCGGGACGAGAGGCGTTTCCCGGCGACATCTTCTATCTGCACTCGCGCTTGCTGGAACGCTCCACCCATCTGAAGCCCGAACGTGGTGGCGGCTCCTTAACGGCGCTACCCATTGTCGAAACAGAGGCGCAAAACCTGGCGGCATATATCCCCACCAACCTGATCTCCATAACCGACGGCCAGATATACCTGTCGCCGCGTCTATTTGAGAAGGGGCAACTGCCCGCCATCGATGTCGGCACTTCGGTATCGCGAGTCGGGGGACAAGCGCAGCACCCAGCGTATCGTGCCATTGTTGGATCGCTAAAACTTGCTTATGCGCAGTTCGAAGAGTTGGAAAACTTCGCGCGCTTTGGCACTCGGCTGGACAAAAGTACCCGTGACAGCATTGCCCACGGACAGCGGATTCGAGCGTGCTTGCAACAACACGAACACCAGACCTTTTCTACCTTAGAACAGATAGCGATCCTGCAAGCACTAGATAACGGATTGTTCGATTCCATTGCGCTAGAACAGATGAACTCTGCCCAAGAAGAAGTGCGCCAGGCAATCCGCAGCAGCGTCGAAAACCTTACCCCAGAAGAGACAGAAACAGTGCTGCAGGATGGCGAACACTCCAGCACTCACCTTAAGCAGATCAAAGAAAAGGCGGAACAGGCACTGCAACAATTTGATAGCGTAATAGACAGTGAAGATGGCGAAGAGATTAAAAAGAGTGCAGGTCAGGGTGCAGGTGGAGAGCAGGCATGAGCGACTCTCTGCTTAAAATCAGACGCCAACTCAGTAGCATAAATAGTCTGGGCAGCGTGGTCAAAACCATGAAGGCGCTGGCGGCCTCCAATATCGGTCAATATGAAGATGCGGTCCAGTCGCTGCAACACTACACCAGCAGCGTGGAACTCGGGCTGGCGGCGTATCTACGCCAAGGAGCGGGGGCAGCACAGCTGTTCGAGTCCCACAGTCTGCGTCCAGAGCAGCCGGTAATGATGCTAGTTGTCGGCTCAGATCAGGGGATGGTTGGTGCCTTCAACCAGAAACTCGGCGCCAAGGTGGCAGCGCTCCTCGCGGATGAATCCCGCCCGCTCCACCTGCTGAGTATGGGAGAGCGGATGCGCGATGAGCTTTACACCCACGGTTTCACGGTGCAGCGCCATTTCGTAACTCCCACCACTGTCGAGGCGGTCACCCCCGCCTGTGTTGAAGTGCTGTTAGAGTACAGCAAGCTGCCGCAAGCGAACCCGGCACTGCTGGTAGGTTACAACCAGCTAGAAACTGGAGCAAGCTACACCCCCAGAATCGAGCAGATTCTACCCTTAGAGCAGGCATGGCACCAGCGCCTGAAACTGCGCGCTTGGCCCACCCCCGCCCTGCCAGAGATGTGGTGCTCCGCAGAGGTGTGTCTGCAGGCGTTAGTGCGCGAATATATGTTTATCTCCCTGTTTCGGGCGTGTGCCGAATCGCTGGCGAGTGAAAACAGCGCACGCCTAGCCGCAATGCAACGTGCGGAAAAAAACATCGAAGAACAGCTCGAATCTATGCAGGGATTATATCACCGCAAACGGCAAGACAACATCGATGCAGAGCTATTCGATGTGACCTACTCCCTAAGTAGCGAAGCCTGAGAACCTACTTTCCCCGCGCTATTTTTTTCAGAACAGCATCAATGTCATCGGTTTTACCCAGAACAATCAGCACATCACTATCTTTAATTTTATAATCAGCAGCTGGGTTGGGGATAAAATCATCGGTAAGTACATCCTTGATCGCAATAACGGTAATGTAATACTTATTTCGCAGATCGAGCTCTTTCAGACTTTTGCCGCGCAACCCTTTTGTCGCCGCCATCTCGGAGAGAGAGTACTCCTCTGCTAAGGGGATATACTCTAAAATATTGGGACTACTAATGTTGCGCGCCACACGGATTGCCATATCTTTTTCGGGATAGATAACGTCGGTAGCACCAATACGTTCCAGAATGCGCCCGTGATCTTCATTAATCGCCTTCACTAAAATCCGCGGTACCTCAAGTTCCTTTAAGTACAGGGTAATCAACGTGGTTAGATGGGAGTGTGATCCGGTAGAAACCACCACCGCATCCATATCTCTGAAACCCTGCGCTTCAAGAAATTCTTTGTTCGCCGCATCGCCCACAAGCGCAAAAGAACTTAGGTCCTTGACCGCCTGGATCTTCTCTTTATTCAGGTCGATAGTAGTTACTTCGTGTCCTTCCGCGTACAGGGCAGAAGCTACATGGTAGCCAAAGTGTCCCAATCCGATAATTCCGAATCTACGTTTTTTCTTCATCTACCCCTCCAGCTATCAGCCGATCATTATATTTTCTTCTGCATAGTGTGGTGCAACGTGATTGACGCGTCCTGCAATGGCAAATGCCATAGTAAGCATCCCCACGCGCCCCACGAACATTAAGCCTATTACGATAATTTTACCCACATGGTTAAGTTCCGCTGTCGCACCCACCGAAAGACCAACGGTGGCAAAGGCGGAAAACGCCTCGAAGGTGTAGCTCAAAAACTCACGCGATCCCTCGTGAGCTACATCTGGGGTATGTGCGCTCATAAGGCAAAAAATCGCCAGTGCTACAAGGGTAATAGCAAGTATCGTTAGGGCTAAAGCCTTGGTTATCGCCTCATCGGGGAGGGTACGTCGGAACAGGGTTACATGGCTACTGCCGCGCAGGCGACTATAGAAAACCGCAAAAAAAAGTGCCATGCTCGTAGTTTTAATCCCTCCACCGGCAGAACCCGGCGAGGCACCGACAAACATCAGAAAAATCATGAAAAACAACGTCGGAGCACGAAACTGTGTCAGGTCGAGGGTGTTAAACCCTGCGGTACGCGCAGTAACTGACTGAAACAGCGAGGTCCAGAACCCTTCCCAAAACGAAACACCCGCAAGAGTATTATTCTGCTCTAAGCACGCAATCATCAAAGTACCGTACACAATCAGAAACGCACTTGTGCTCAGAACTATTTTGCTGTGTAGAGAGATCCGCACCGGTTTGCGTGGGCTTTTGCGCCACTGTTTCGCCGCTCCAAGGAGTTCACGCAGGACCAAAAAGCCAATTCCACCTAAGACTATTAGGGTGATGAGGGTGACATTGAGCAAGCTGTTGGCGCTAAATTGCACCATACTGTCGCTGAAAAGGGAGAACCCCGCATTGCAAAAAGCCGAGATAGAGTGAAAGATGGCGCTATAGATCCCTATCCACAACCCAAGTTTCGGCACCAGAACCCATGCCAACAACACCGCTCCCAGTGCTTCGATTGCCAAGGTCAATATAACAACACTCTGAATAAGTTCGCGCCAGGTACTGATGGGGGAATGCATCAGGGTTTCGTTGATTATCCACCGCCCGCGCGTACTTACCCCCATGCGCAGATAGATAAACAAGTACACGGAAAAAGTCATGATTCCCAACCCACCGATCTGGATCAGGATCAAAACCACCATCTGTCCGAACAGGGTAAGTTTAGTGCCAGTATCCACCACAACCAGACCGGTGACACACTGCGCCGAGGTGGCAGTAAAGAGGGCGTCCAGGAAAGAGAGAGGGGCGCCATGGGCTGCGAACGGAGTTCTAAGCAACAACGCTCCGCAGAAAATTGCGATAAGATAGTACAACACCAGAGTCTGCGGAATGGAGAGCTGGCGGAACTTTTGGCGCAAAACTGAGGTGCCTTTTTCCATCGAACATCACCTTAAAAGAGAGGTGGTTGTGTGGTGGGTAGAAACCTACTCTGACGCCAGGGATGAGGCAAGGTTTTTATATGCGTATGGGCAGAAATAACCGTGGATACCGTCTGCGTTAAAAGTATCAGTCGACAAACCCGCGCGCTATCTGATCAAATTTGCAATGGATGCGCTCAAAACAGCGCAATAATTTAGGGTCAAAATCCTCCGGACGGGTGCGGTCATCACCGTGGAGAATAATATCCACCGCCTCCGCATGGCTGAATGCCTTTTTATACGGGCGTTCGCTGATAAGCGCATCATATACATCCGCCACCGCCATCAAACGCGCCCCCAACGGGATCTCTTCACCTTTAAAGCCATTAGGGTACCCACTTCCATCCCATTTTTCATGGTGACAGCACGCAATCTGTTCCGCAATTTTTAACAGCGGATTATCCCCAACAATCATCTCGGTTTTGCGGATAATATCTGCGCCAAAGGTGGTGTGGTCTTTTATTATTTCAAACTCTTCCTTAGTCAGTGGTCCAGGCTTAAAGAGGACGTGATCCGGCACTGCAACTTTACCGATATCGTGCAGGGGGGCGGCCTGTTCCAACATGGAGATGGTGTTACGTGAGAGTTTCCCCGGCAGTTCTTGCGCCATCGCATGTGCAAGGACCTTCACATACGCCTTGGTGCGCTGGATGTGGGACCCGGTTTCTGGGTCACGTCGCTCCGCCATGATCGCCATGCTTGCAATGATAGCCTCTTGGGCATGACGTAGCTGTTCGGTCTTTTTTTCCACCTTTTCCTGCAGGTGGTCGCGGTATTCCTTGAGTTTCAGATGGGTATGCACCCGTGCGCGGATGATTGAGGGGCTAAAGGGTTTGACAATGTAATCATCCGCCCCGAGGCGCAACCCTTTCTCCTGATCTTCGTCATCGTCCATAGCGGTGAGAAACAATATCTTGATCCCACTGGTGCGTTCACTCGCCTTCAGGCGGCGACACACCTCATAGCCATCCATGCGCGGCATCATAATATCCAGGAGGATCAGATCGGGGAGTTCGCTCCCCTTCTCGATCAAATCCAATGCCGTCTGACCATCAAGGGCAACGCGCAGATCGTAGTCATCCCCTAGAGCTGCCACCAAAGTATCAATGTTGAAATCGTTGTCATCTACAATCAGAATTTGCTTTTTGACATCCAAAACTTCCGGAGCATATTTTTCCGAAACCACGTAGTCCTCAGCGCAACAATTTCGAAGCTCAGCTAGTTTTGGCTCGCGGCGGTGCGTAGCAGATTTTTTCCTTTTCCACATATCGATCAATCCCCTTAAAGCGATCTACATCCAGCTTGTGTGGCTCCTTAATTCTTCACTTAAATTCTTTTGCTCTTTACCGTCGCACTACTACTCTGGCGCCACATCCTGCCCTGCGCCTGTTTCCACCAGCGCCTCAACTTGAGACTGCAGGCGGTGGAAGATCTCCAGCGCCTCAGGATACCTATACTTATCTATCAAAATTACCAGTTTGTCCACTTCTGATGCTACCACCCTCGGCCAGTGTTTTTCCGCCAGCGAAGCGGCTATGACACTGCAGGGCCGCGGACGCGAATGGGTCAGGGGGTGTTCCAATTTACGCAGCAATTTCAGCAGTTGCACTTCATCCCCATGGTCGAGCTGCCGTTTTTGTTGTTTGTCCTCTGGGTCAAACATTGCATGCGCAGCACGCGCGCTAGTGCCCTGCGCAGAGATCTCTGGAGTCAAATCAAGGTCAAAATAGAAGGTGCTTCCGACCCCCACTTCACTTTCCACTTTGACCTCACTTCCGAGAATCGCAGCAAGTTTACGTGCCACACTCAACCCCAGGCCAGCACCTTCATATTCACGTGCGCGTGAGGTATCACACTGATAAAAGGGCTCAAATATGCGTTCATGTTGTTCCGGTGCGATCCCGATGCCGTGATCAGTGACAGCGAAACGGAGAGTATAGGAAGCAGTGGTGCCGTGTTCTGCGCGTGACGCTGGAGTTACGTCTTGCACTCTCAAACTCACTTCTGCATCGCGACTGAATTTAATCGCATTTTCCACTAATTGACGCAGTATAGCGCCAATTTTTTCGCTGTCGCCGTTAAAGCGTACGGGCACATCCTCATCCCAGCTACAGCGCAGCTCTAGCCCGCGTGCGCGCGCCTTTGTCTCAAACTCTGCTGCCATGCCGGCTAGCAGGGCTGCAGGGCGAAATGGAACTACCTGTTTTTTAGTCCGTTCCTCTGTGTCGAGTCCAGCAAGAAAGAGCACCTCCTCGAGAAGATGAGTCAAACGACGTGCCGCTTCCGCAATCTGTTTCAGACCATGCGCGTGGATAGGATCAAGTTTCTGTTCCGCAAGTTTGCGACTCATGGCGTTGATAATATTTAAGGGGGTGCGTAATTCGTGATTCAGATTGCGAAACAACTCCTCTTTGACGCGTGCAGTTTCAATTGCACTCAGGCGCTCTACTTCTCGCAAATCAGAATGCATCAGCAACGCCGCTGCCCCGGCATGCGCCTTGGCGACAATCTGCTCTTTGGTTCCAAACCCGCGTG